>Ga0306922_10007006_pt1 | contig 10835 bp, 7 predicted proteins | sample sta12Cox44000082_FD_203758 | JGI IMG/M metagenome (GOLD analysis project Ga0306922, IMG submission 203758) | Lab enrichment of tropical soil microbial communities from Luquillo Experimental Forest, Puerto Rico - statoxic.12C.oxic.44.000.082 (v2)... | ecosystem: Environmental > Terrestrial > Soil...
GGGGTCGGTGGCGCTCACTTCGAACAGCAGACCGCGAATCAGTCGCGCCACGGCAATCGCCATCGCTGTTCCGATGACGACGCCCGCCGCGGACAGCCGTCCGCCTTCGCCCAGGATCATGCGGACGACGTCGGCGGGTTTCGCGCCGATCGCCATGCGCACGCCGATCTCGTGTGTACGCTGGCTGACGGAGTACGCGACGACACCATAGACACCGACGGCCGCGAGCGCGAGCGCCAGGCTGCCGAGCAGCGCGAACAGCAGCATGTTGAGCCGCCGGTCGGACGTCGAGTCGGCGAGCACCTGTTCCATCGTGGAGACGTCCGAGATGCCGAGGGTGGTGTCCACCGCATGGATCGCCGCGCGCGCATAGCTGATTGCCGAGCGTGGATCGCCGGCGGTCCGGATGACCCACGTCATGGTCGACACCGCCGGCGCGTTTGTTCCGCCGTACCTGAACTGGGTATGCGGTCGGTACATTTCGGGCCGAGGCAGCTGGTCGAGGCCGCGATGGCGCACGTCCGCGACGACGCCGACGACGGTCAACCAGACGCCGTTGCCACCCATCATCATGCGGCGTCCTACCGCACGGCCGTCCGGCCAGTACTTTTTCGCCATCGTCTCGTTTACGACGATGACGGGCAGGGTCGTTGATGTGTCGTCGTCCGTGAACGTCCGTCCCTCGCGCAACGGCGTACCGATCGCCTCGAAGTAGCCGGGGGTGACGACCTGCCAGTCGGCCGCGATGGACCGCTCGGTGCCGGTCGGCCGCCCTTCGATGCGGATGCCCCAGTCGCCGCGCGTGCTGGCCAGCGGAAGTCCGGTGACCGCTCCGGCCGTCTGCACGCCGGGTGATTGACGCAGTCGGCGGCCGACCTCGGCGTATGCCCGCACCATCGACACCGGCTCGGCATAGCTCTGGGCAGGTAGCGACGTGCGAAGTGTGAGCACATGCGCTGGGTTGAAGCCGCCGTTCACGTCCAGCAGGCGCGCGAAGCTTCGCGCGAGCAGCAATGCTGCGGCGACCAGAACGACCGACGCCGCCATCTCGCCGACGACCAGAACACGGCGCAGCCACCCGGAAGCGGTGCGCGAATCCCGTCCGCCCTCCTTTAAGACAGGTTGGAGATCGGCTCTTGACGACTGAATCGCCGGCACGATGCCGAACAGGATCCCGGTGAATATCGCAAGCGCTGCGGTGAACGCGAGGACGCGGCCATCGATCGCGACGTCCTGCACGCGCGGAATCTTCAGCGGATCGAGCGCGATCAGACCCTGCGTCAGTCCGTAGGCGAGCCCGACTCCGGCGGCGCCCCCCAGCGCGGAAAGGACGATCGCCTCGGTGAGCAGCTGGCGCACGATGCGGCTTCGACCCGCGCCAAGAACCACACGAATGGCGAGCTCCTTCTGGCGAGCCTCGGATCGGGCCAGCAGCAGGTTCGCGACGTTGGCGCACGCGATGAGCAGAACGGCGCCAACAGCCATCAGCAGCACGAGCAGCGCCGGCCGTACCTCGCCGAAGACTTCACGGGGCGCGGGGACGAGCGTCAGACCGAACTCCGGGTCGTACGCGTTCGGATAGCGTTCGAAGAAGCTGTTCGTGATCGTATCGATCTCGGCCTGCGCCTGGCGAAGCGATGCGCCCGGACGCAGGCGGCCCAGCGCGTTCAATCCGTGATTGCCTCTCTGCTGCGGATCGTTCGGGCCCAGTGCCAGCGGCACCCAGATCTGCGTGAATGTCCGGCTTGCGTAGTCGAGCGGCAGCCGGAGATCCGCCGGCAGGACGCCCACGACGGTGTAAGGCTCGGCGTCGAGTTGAATCGTGCGTCCAACCACCGAAGGATCCGATCCGAATTGCGATCGCCAGAGACCTTCGGTCAGCATCACGACGTGCTCGCGTCCGGGACGATTCTCGTCGGCGGTGAACGACCGCCCGGCGATCGGCCGGGCCCCCAGGGCCGCGAAGATTTCCGGCTGTACCTGCGCCGCACGCACGCGGAGCGGATCGCCGCCGCCGGTCAGGTTGAACGACGTCGAGTCGAACGCGGCCACGTGCTCCAGCGATCGCGCTTGTTCCTGGTAGTCGACCAGCTCTCCCTGTGACAGCCAGGTCTTCGACCAGTTGGTCCAGTGGCTCCACAACAGAACGACCCGATCCGGATTCTGGTACGGAAGCGGCCTCAGCAGCACGGCGTTCACGATGCCGAAGATGGCCGAGTTGGCGCCGATGCCGAGCGCGAGCGTCAGCAGCGCGACGAGCGTGAAGCCGCGCTGCTTCATCAGACCGCGCAGCGCGAACCGCAGATCCTGGAGAAATGTGGACACGAATCCCCTCGGCGGGCTTAGACGATCCGAAGACCGTCAGGGGTTGTCTTCCGCAGGGCTGACCTCCTCCGCCGAAGGCTTCGGCGGTCCGCCGTAGCTTCAGCGAAGGCGGAAGCCCTGCGTCACTGAAGTTTGAAGTAGTGCAGGCCTTGAGGCCTGCAATTCCCGGAGGCCTGGATATTCAGCTGAGCGAAAACGGCGGGTATTCGTCGATCATCAGGAGCAAATAGGCTTCGACCCGGATGAGCCATCGCAGCGCACCGGCGCCGAAATCATACAACCCGCGCGGATATCGGGTAGTGAGGACAATGAGGAACCACGCGATGACCGTGGTCACCCACCAGATGCACAGAACGAAGAACAGGACGATGAAATGAGGGATGGCGAGAATGAGCCTGAAGCCGACGCTCACGCGGTCGCGCCGCTTCTCCTGCTGGTCGAACACGAGCGCGGCCGGATACACTCCATCGCCGAAAGGCGGGTAACGGTCCGTGAGCAGCATGAAATAGGCGAGCGCGCGCACCCTCCAACGCAGATAGAAGCGCGTGTAGTCGCGGATCGGACGGAAGTGCTCGCCGATGAACAGAATCGTGAACCAGCTGATGATCGCGAAGATCCCGGCGACGGTGCCGAGCAGTCCTGTTTCGCCCCCAAGCGTCGATGCATGCCGGCCGACGTTGTTGTAGAACGCGAACCCGGCGCCGACGCCGCCTACGAGGATGAGATGCGGGATCGCCAGGATCAACCGGAACGCCGTCGTCAATCGATTGCGATCCGACAGCTGCGGCTCGAGAGTGGTCGAGACCGGATAGGCCATGGCGCTCATCATAGTGTGCGATGATTTCGACCGTGCGGCTCATTTTTGCGGCGCTTCTGGCGGCTTCGACCATCACCTTCCCCCTTTCCGACACCATCCCGACCGAGCGTGGAACCCTGCGGCTGCACTACGTGCAGAAGCCGATCGGCTACGAGCGCTACGAGATCGTGAAGGACGCCGACGGGCTGACCCTGACCTCCGATCTTGATTTCACCGATCGCGGGGGCCGCGTGCAGCTGGCGTCCACGCTGCGGACCCGTACGGACTTTACGCCGTTCGCGTTCAAGGCCAGCGGCAAGAGCTATCGCTTCGTCAATGTCGATTCGGAGGCCCGGATCGAGAACGGCCTCGCGATCGTGAAAGCCGACGGCGCCGAATCGCGGGTGCCCTTGAACGGGCCGTTCTACACCGTGGACGGCTACGCGCCGTTCGCAGCGCAGATGATGCTGTTGCGGTACTGGAAGCAGCACGGTGAGCCGCGCGTGCTGCACACCGTCCCGGGCCTTCCCGTCAACGACGTCTACATCGAAGCGCGCGGCCGCGAAGCCGTCCGGATCGGCACGGAAACGATTCAGCTGAACCGGTACGTGGTCGACGGCGTCGTGTGGGGCCGCGAAGCGGTGTGGCTGGACCAGCGCGACTCGCTGGCCGCGGCGATCACCCGAGCCGGCGGCCTGAGCTTCGAGGCCGTGCGCGAAGATCTCGAACCGGGACTGGTTGGCTTCGTGCAGCGCGCGACTCGCGATCGCATCGCGGATCTCGAGGGCATCACCCGCCAGGTCCAGCCGCTCAAGAGCGGCACCTACGCAATGACCGGCGCGACGATCGTCGACGGCACCGGCCGCGCCGCAATCGCGGACGGAGTCATCGTCGTGCGCGACGGGCGGATCGCCGACGTCGGTCCGCGAACCGCTGTGACCGTTCCGCCCGGTGTTCCGACGGTTGATGTTGACGGCAAGACGATCGTGCCCGGACTGTGGGACATGCACACCCACGTCACCCAGATCGAGTGGGCGCCGGCCTATCTGGCGGCCGGTGTAACGACGGTCCGAGACATGGGGAACGAGTTCGAGTTCGTTGTCCCGCTGCGCGATGCGATCGCCTCGGGGCGCGCGCTGGGACCGCGGATCCTCGCCGCCGGACTGATTGACGGCGGAGGGCCGAACGCGTTCGGCGTCGAGTATGCCGCGACGCCCGAAGAGGCCAGGCAGGCGGTCGCGAAGTATCACGACGCGGGCTTTCAGCAGATCAAGATTTACAGCCTGGTGACGCCGGCGATCGTCGAGGCGATCTGCGCGGAAGCCCATCGCCTCGGCCTGACGGTCACCGGCCACGTGCCCAATGGGATGACGATCGAGCAGGCCGCGGCCGCGGGCATGGATCATGTTGCCCATCTCCCGATTCGGGGGGAAGCATCCTCGGATGAAGTGAAGAAGACGATCGCATTCCTCAAGGATCACCAGACGGTGATCGATCCCACGCAGTCGTGGAACGAGCTGCTGGGGCACGCCGCCGGGACGCCCATCTCCACGTTTCAGCCAGGTATCTCGAAGATTCCAGCGCCGCTCAACCGGGTGTTCTCCAACGCCGGCGCCGCGGGAATCGACGCCGCCACCGCGCGCACGCGGCTCGAACGCAGCTTGCGGATCGTCAAGGCGCTTCACGATGCCGGCGTTCCGATCGTCGCGGGGACGGACGAAGGCGTTCCCGGGCACAGCGTGCACCGCGAAATCGAGTTGTACGTGGAAGCGGGCCTGACGCCGATGGAGGCGCTTCAGGCAGCGACGATCGTTCCAGCGCGGGCCATGAAGATGGATGCCGAGGTGGGCACTATCGAGCGCGGAAAGCGTGCCGACCTGGTCGTGCTCAACGCCAATCCCCTCGACGGGATCCGCAACATCCGCAGCGTGCGCTGGACGATCCGGGACGGCCGCGTCTACGACTCACCGGCCCTCTGGCAAAGCGTGCGTTTCCAGCCATAGCGTCAGGCTGGACGGCTCGCGACGGCCGCGTGTACGATGCAGGGAGCCCGGCCGCCGCTCGTCGGCGAAACCTTGGCTTGACGAACCGGCGGACACGGATCGCAAAGACTTTCTAAAGGAGCTCGATCATGGCGGACATCGATATCACACGCGGCTCCGCGTTTCCATCAACCGAGGCCAACGTCGACCGGATCGTCGCATTCCTGCGTGCGGCGTACGGATGGATGTGCGCCGGCCTGGCGATCACGGCTGTCACCGCGTGGTTCGTCGCCTCATCGCCGGCCCTGTTGCAGACGATTGCGAGGAGCGGCCCGCTGTATCTCGTGCTCATCGTGGCTCAACTCGGCATCGTGTACGTCCTGTCAGCGCGCGTGCAGAGTCTCTCGGCATCGACCGCGTCGTGGTTGTTCATCGGCTACTCGGTGCTCACTGGCGTGACGCTGTCGTTTCTGATGCTCGTCTACACCGGGGAGACGCTGACGTCGACGTTCGTCGTCGCGGCGGGGATGTTCGGAGCGATGGCGGCCTACGGCACGGTGGCGAAGCGCAGCCTCGCGGGTTGGGGGCAGTTCCTGTTCATGGGCCTCATCGGCGTCGTCATCGCGTCGATCGTCGGACTGTTCTGGCACAACGATGGCCTGCAGTTCGTGATCAGCTTCATCGGCGTCATCGTGTTCACGGGGCTGGCTGCCTACGACGCGCAGCGGCTGAAGTCGATGGCGTTGATGACAACCGCCGGGGAATCGGGCTCCTACGCCATCGTCGGCGCGCTGGCGCTGTATCTGGACTTCGTGAACCTGTTCCTGATGCTGTTGCGCCTACAGGGCGGTGGCCGCCGACGCTAGCGGTTGTCCCCGCTGGTTAATGCCAGGCTTCGATTTGCCACGAAAACACGAAACACACGAAAACCATTCATCCTTTTCGTGATTTTGTGGCCAGCGTGGTCTGGCTTCCGCGGCGCGACGGACGTTCGCGCCGTGAGGATCCTCAGGGCCGTTGCGCGGCGTCGGCTGACAGCTGCTCGGCGAGCTGCGTCATCGCTTCCGGGATGCCGCTGGTCATGCCCATCGACGTGTAGTGTCCATGAGTCGACCGGGTCAGCACTGTCGCGATCGATCCTGTCAGGCCGAGCGTGGACGCTTTGAGCACGAGCGCGTTCACCGAAACGCCTCGTCGTGTGATCTCGGATATCCAGCGATTGAACTCCTGCTCGTCTTCCTTGCTGCTGTCGTTGCCGTCCGCAGTCAGGATGACGAACACCGGCCAGCGGTCGGCCGCTTTCCGCATGAAGCGCTCGTCGACGTCGACCAGCGCGTCCATCAGCGCCGTCGGTCCGTTCTCCGACAGCATGCCGCTGGCGCTGCTCTTCAACTTCGCTTTGTCGGTCGTCGGCTGCACGCGCACCTGCGCCCTTCGTCCGGTGGTGACGAGCACGATCTCGCTCTCGGGCGGCAGCGTATCGATGAACGCGGCGACTGCCGCGCGTATCTGAACGATCGCGCTCGACGTGGCGGCGCTTGTGTCGACGAACAGTGCGACGCGCATCGCCTTGGCCGCCGACATGGTCGGCGCAACCAGCACGATCAAAAGGGCGACCGAGAGAAGGCGAAGGCGAAGGCGAAGAGCATTCATGCGTTCCTCGAGGACTGCCAACGACGTGCGGCAGCATATCAGACAGCGTGCCCGCGAAGCGCCGCGAGCATGCGACTGTCCGCACGGAGCGTGTTGGCGAACGCCGATGGCTCTGCCGCCGTATCGAACCACTGCGGGCTTACTTCCGCGCCCGCCCGGACCAACCTCGCGACGACCTCATAGTAGCGATCGGGTGACGTCCCGTAAGGGGGATTACTCCAGCCGTGCAGCGCCCAGCTGAGCGGCGTTCCGCCGTAGGTTCGATCGACGATGCCGACGGGCGCGTGCCGCTCGAGCAGCAGCGACACGACATCCGCGTGTCCACCGAGGGCGGCCCAGTGCAGGCCTGTTTGTCCGTCGTGCCTCACTGACGCGTCAACCGGGATCCCGTGTTCGAGCATGAAGGCGACGACATCGGTTCTGCCGTACTCGCACGCCCAGGCAAACCCCGCTTCCATCTGCTTGACCGTCGCCGTGGGCCTCAACCGGCCATCGCCGTTGAAGTAGTCCTTCACCAGATCGAGACGGCCGAGGCCTGCTGCGCCTTCGAGGTCCAGGCGCGCACCGCGCGCCGCCAGGTACTCCGCCGCGGGACCGCGTCCATTGGCCAGGCATCCCGCGACGAACGTGTGGTTGTTGCCGGCGACTCTTGGACGATCGATCATCGCGCCGTGATCGATCAGGACCTGCATCAGGGCGTTGTGCACGCCCGCGCGCTCGGGGTGAATGCTGGTCGCAACGAGGCCAAGCGTCGTGCAGCCCCCACCATACATATCGGCTTCGGCGTCCACGTCGGCACCAGCCGCGAGCAGGACGTTCGTGACCGCCACCGCATTGAGCGGCGTCTTCTGGCGGTAGTTCTCGACGCCGTTGGCTGCGGCGTAATGCAGCAGCATGGCGCGGTGGACGCGTGTCGATCGCGCGCGAATCAGCGATGGTTGCTCATCGAGGATGCGCTGCAGGGTCGCGGTGTCGCCGGCGATCACGGCCTCCGCCGCGGCTTCGAACTTCGAGACCGGCGACTCCGCATTCTGGAGATCCCGGAGATGCGCGGCAAAGACCGGCCAGCTTTCGAAACCGTGCACCCGTGCGAGCACGAGTTGGGCGGCATCCAGCGCACAATCGCCGCTGACCAGCGTCTTTCTCGCGAACGCTTCGAGATCCGTGATCTCAACTCGCCACTGCGCGGCCCATCTGGGAATGGCATCCGCCTCGGTCGACCGGCACGCTGCGACGAGATCCCTCGCGTGTGTCTCGTACTGCTCGAGCGTGGGAGCAGCCGTCAGCGGGACGACGTCTTGAGGATTCGGATACACGCGAGTCTCGTTTCATGCCCGCCGTGAGGCCGCGATCTCCTATTTATCTTTTGAGGCGAGATAGCGTTTGCGTGCGCGCGCGACGTACTCCGGTTGCGAGAGGTGAACCGTGATGTCGTGCATCTTGCCGTCGAGTTTTTCCGGCGTGAAGCCAAGCGCGTACTGATGGTGCAGTTCGTTGGCGACCCGAGCGAACGTCGACGCCAGATCGTGCGGCGAGGTCAGCTCGAAATATCCGCCGCCGGTTGCCGCAGCAATCTTCGGCAGCCCCTCGTCGGGCTTCTCCGGTGCCATCTGGACCGGAGCGCCTCCGCCGAGGCCGCGGCCGCCGAAGCCGCCGAATGCGCCGGGATTCATGCCGCCGCGACTCCGGTCGGTTCCGCGTGCCGGCGGCAGCGAGCCATTCTGCCCTGCCAGCCCGATCGCGTACACCATCACGTCGTCTTCCTCGGCGCGCTTCATCACGTCTTTCAGCGACTTGTTGTGGTTGGCGAAATTCATCGGCTCGTCAACGCCGTCGGTGAACACGAGGATGACGCGCCGACCCTGCTCGATCAGCAGCTTGTCGATGCCTCGATCGACGGCGTTCCACAACGGAGTCGGTCCGTCTTCCTGCAGTTCCGTGCGCAGGATGTGGATCAACTTGTCGCGATCGGACGTGAAGTCCTCGGGATCGATCTGGATGTATTTCGCGAAGCTGCCGACGCGTGCCTTGTCGTTGGGCAGCATGTCGTTCACGAATGCCTCTGCCGCTCGCTCCTCGAGCTCGAGGTTGGCCTTCATGCTGCCGCTGCGGTCGAGCAGCATGATCATCGTGATCGGCTGGATGTCGTTGGCAAACAGCGTCAGCGTCTGCCGCTTGCCGTTGTCATCGATCGCGAAGTCATCGCGGGTGAGGTCCGGCACCAGGCGTCCGCGCGCGCCGGTGACCGTGGCGTAGACCGCGACGGTCCGGTTCGCGGTGCCGAACTGCGGAGGCTGGGTTTGTGGCGCGGCCGCCATGACACCGGCGGCGAGCGTAAGAAGGACGAAAAGACGACCGGCGATGCGGTTCATGTCGAGCCTCTCGAGCGCTGGCACTTCAGATGGTAGTCCGGAGCCTCGAGCGACGCCACAGGGAATCGCATGGCTAAAGCCATGCGCCACGCATCAAAAAAAGCCGTCGCACGCACGGCTAAAGCCGTGCGCCACACCTGGCAGCGCGGACCACGCACTTTAGCCCTGCGATTCTGGAAGCCGTGAACGATCGGCCAGCGGTTAGTCGGTCGCGTGGAAGTGGCGACCGCGGGTTTCGGGTCCAAGCCACATGAGGATCATCACCAACGTGCCCGAGCCGGCGATGCATGCGGCCATCGCCGTCGGCAGCGGCAGCCCTCGATCCTGCAGCAGGCCGACCAGCGTCGGCGTGAACGATCCAAGCCCGGCGCCGACGTGGTACGCGAAGCCGGCGCCGACCGCTCGCGCGACCGTTGGAAAGCGCTCCGTCAGATAGCCAGGCACCACGCCGAAGTTCCCCGCGCCGAAAAAGCCCATGGCCAGCGCCCCGGCGAGCAGGAGGCCCGTGTTCTGCGTGAAGACGTACAACGGAATCACCAGGATTCCCACCAGCGTGGCGATCGTGGCGGAACCGCGCCGGCCGAGCGCGCCTTCCGAGACGCGGCCGAAGGCGATCCCCCCGGTGATCCCTCCGACATTCAACGCCGCCAGATATGGCAGCGTCGGTCGATGCATCTGCGTGATCAGCGTCGGATACCAGTACGTAATCGAGTGGTACATGAAGAGGAACGCGCCCATCAAAATCGACGTATGGAGCGTCGTCCAGATCAAATTGGGCGAAAACAGGTGGAGCAATGACAGCGAATCGCGCTGATCGTTCTGCTTCAGGTGACGCTGGCGCTCGAGCCACACCGGGCTCTCCTGAACGCCGCGCATGATGAAGAAGACGAGGAACGATGGCAGGATGCCGATCCACATCATCCAGCGCCAGCCGAGATCGGTGCCGCCGTGAAGCTGCGGGTAGACGAACTCAAACACGAGCGACGAGAGGAGAAAGCCCATCGAGTAGCCGCTCTGCATCAAGCCGGACGCGGTCCCGCGCAGATGCGCAGGCCAGTGCTCGAGCGTCAATGGCATGCCGGCGGCCCACACACCACCCATTCCGATGCCGAAGAGGGCGCGGATCGCGAACAGCATCCGGAACGACGTCGAGAAGCCGCCGAGAAACGAGAACGCCGAATACCAGAGGATCGAAAACATCAGCGGGCCTTTGCGGCCCCACCGATCCGCCGCGGTGCCGGCGCCGATGCCGCCGGCCACCCGGAAGATCAGCGTGATGGTGCCGAGCGATCCGACGAGCGCCTTGTCGACGGTGAAGCTGCGCTGGATGTCGACGAGGAGGAATGTGAGGATCGTGAAGTCGAATCCGTCGAGTACCCATCCGAGGTAGCAGCCGACGAACGCCTTCCATTGAGTCGAGGTGACCTCGCGGTACCAGGCGCCGGTCGGACGCGGGGCGGAGGCATCGAGGGACACGTGGGCCATTGCTCGCGATGATACCTTCAGATCCGGACGAAGATGCGACGGCGGTACATTTCGCCGAGGATGACGCCCCACATCACGACGTAGGCGATCGCGTACCCGAGGCTTGCCGCTTCAGCTCCGCAGCACGGCCGCAGCGCCGGCACGAACGTGCTCCGGTACACCGTGCCCTTGAGCGATGCGCCGCCGGGCATGTTGATGCGATTGAGCAGGCTGTCGAACCCG
>Ga0306922_10007007_pt1 | contig 10834 bp, 13 predicted proteins | sample sta12Cox44000082_FD_203758 | JGI IMG/M metagenome (GOLD analysis project Ga0306922, IMG submission 203758) | Lab enrichment of tropical soil microbial communities from Luquillo Experimental Forest, Puerto Rico - statoxic.12C.oxic.44.000.082 (v2)... | ecosystem: Environmental > Terrestrial >...
TGTTCGCGCGCGAGAAGATGGCCGACACGTTCAAGAGCGAACACATTCCCTCGACGTTCAATTGGGATTTTTCGCCCAAGGGCCAGCATATCGAGCTCGGCATCGCCGAGATGAACCTGTTCATTCTGTTGTCCGCGCTCGGGCTCTCGCACGTGATCAACGGCGAACGCCTCATCCCGATCGGCACGCTTTACGATCCGTTCATTCAGCGCGGGCTCGATGCGCTCAACTACGCCTGCTATCAGGACGCCCGCTTTATCCTGGTGGCGACGCCGTCGGGCATCACGCTTGCTCCCGAAGGCGGCGCGCATCAGTCGATCGCGACGCCGCTGATCGGGCTCGCCCAGGACGGGCTCGCCGCCTTCGAGCCGGCGTTCGTCGATGAATTGGCCGTGATCCTCGCCTTCGCCTTCGACTACATCCAGCGCGACGCCGAGGGCGAAGCCTCCGAGCGCAACTGGCTGCGCGACGAGACCGGCGGCTCGGTCTATCTGCGCCTCTCGACCCGGCCGATCGAGCAAATCAAACGCGCGATGACGGGCGAGCAGCGCCCGCCCGGTCCGAATTGCCAGGTCGTCGTCGCCTATACCGGCGCGGTGGTGCCGGAGGCAATCCAGGCCGTCGGCCTGATGGCCGAGGACCGCCGCGACGTCGGCCTGCTTGCCGTCACCTCGGCCGACCGGCTCAACGCCGGCTGGACCGCGGCGCAGCGCGCGCGCGAGCGCGGGCTCGTGCACGCCCGCGCACATATCGAAAAGCTCATGGCCGATGTTCCGTCCCATTGCGGGATCGTCACCGTGCTCGACGGCCATCCGGCGACGCTCGCCTGGCTCGGCGCCGTCCGCGGCCACCGCGTGCGGGCGCTCGGCGTGGAGCATTTCGGGCAGACCGGCTCGATTCCCGACCTCTATCGGCACTACGGCATCGACGCCAACGCCATCGTCGCGGCGGCGGCGGCGTTGACGCCGGGCCGGCCGATCCGGCACCTCAAAGCGCTGCCGTAGGATGGCAAGCAACGACGTAAGGCCGATTGTCGATTGGCTCGTCGATGGCGCGCGCTCGACAATGCAGGCTCACCAGGTGCTCGCCGAGTTGTGTGAGCGGCTCCTCGGTTGCGGCATTCCGCTCTGGCGGGTGGCCGTGTTCGTGCGCACCTTGCATCCGCACATCATGGGACGTCGGTTCGTTTGGCGGCCTGGTGCCGAGATCGAAGTCCTGGATGCTGCCTTCGACCTGCTCGAGAGCGCGGAATTCCGCGGTAGCCCCGTCGCCGAGGTTTACGCCAGCGGGATCCCAATTCGACGGCGCCTTGCGGACGCCGATTGCCCCATCGATTTTCCAATGCTCGCAGAGCTGCGGGACGAAGGGGTGACGGATTATTTGGCCTCGCCGCTGTTATTCACCAACGGCGAGATTCATTTGGCGACGTGGACCACGCGACTGCCCGGCGGCTTCACCGATGCTCAGATTGGAGCCATCGAATCGATCGTCGCTCCGCTTGCGCGGGTCGCCGAGGTCCGCGCGCTGCGGCGAACGGCGAGCAATCTGCTCGATACGTATGTCGGCAACAACGCCGGCGAACGTATTCTCGCCGGCCAGATTCGGCGGGGCCACACCGAAGCGATCCATGCGGCAATGGCTGTCCGATATGCGCGGCTTCACGTTGTTGGCCGACCACGTGCCACCGCAGACTTTGGTTGAACTGCTCAATGACTATTTTGATTGCCAGGTTCCTGCGATCCTCGATCATGGTGGCGAAGTTCTCAAGTTCATGGGTGACGGCCTGTTGGCCATTTTCCCAATCGGAAGCGACCGCGACCCCGCCGAGGTTTGTGCCCGCGCGTTAGCCAGCGCATATGAGGCGCGCCGAAACATCGCTGCGTTGAATCGGTCGACCCGAAATGAAGTCGGCGGCGTGCGTTTTGGATTGGCGCTTCACGTCGGCGACGTCTTGTACGGCAACATCGGCGGCGGCAACCGGCTGGATTTCACCTGCATTGGCGCCGCGGTCAATCTGGCCGCGCGCCTCGAGAAGCTTGCCGGCAAACTGGGCCGAGTGATCCTCGCCTCCGACGGATTCGCGCGTCACTGCGGATCCGATTTCCAGCCGATCGGGCAATTTCCGCTCGCGGGATTTGCCGCGCAGCAGACCGTCTTCGGCGTGCCCGATGAGGCGAACGCGACGGTGCCGAACGCTCCGTAGAGGAACGGCGTTTGCGTCAGCGCCGGCTGCCGATCAACACACCCAAACGCGCACGTAGCCGCGGCGGCCGGGATACCACTGCCAGCAGCTATAGTCGCTGTAATAGTCGCTGTAGGCGTAGGCGGGGCCGCCGTAGAAGGCAAAGCTGCGAAAACCGCGGTGGAAACGTGCGCCGTGAAACTGACCGGCATGGAAGGCGAACGCACGCCCGCTGCCGTGCCCAACCGCTGCGAACCCACGGCCGCCGAATCCGCGGCCGCCGAAGCCGCCACCCATGGCGTGCGCGCCCATTCCGCCATGCGCGGCCATACCACCATGCGCGCCCATCCCACCGTGTCCACCGCCGCCGTGTCCACCACCACCGTGTCCACCGCCACCATGTCCGCCGCCACCACGCGCCGACGCAATGGCTGGGGCAAGGGCAACCGCCGCACCGATTGCAACGGTGGCGGCGAGAGTCATGACGCTCTTTCGGAACATGGTTCGGTTCCTCCCTGAGGCCCCTCCCCCGCCAGCGATGCTAACGACGGCGGCTTACGGCGGGCTGAACGCGCAATCACTTGCGCGTGAGAGTTGAGAGATCGCAAAGGCCGGCGCGCGGCCGCATACAGCCGCAGCAGACGGCATGCTCGTTCGAGCAGCTCGCCCGCGCGGACGAGCATGCAAGGCCGTCGCCGTAATGAGCGTGAGTTCGAGACCGCAACGGCCGCGGCCGCAACGGCCCTTTCAGTCGTCGAGCGGCGTGATCGGATCGCCCTTGCGGATGATCCCGCCGACCTCGATCCGGCAATTGAGTCCGGAGCGGTTGAGCAGCGCGGTATAGACCGGCCGCGCCAGCAGCTTCTCGAGATACTTACAGGGGAAGTTCAGCCGTCCACCGCGCAGCACCGCTTCGCCGACCTTGAAGCGCTTGCCGACGAGGTGATTGAGCGGCACGCCGAGCGTCGTCAGATTGCGGCGATGTTCTCCGGGCGCAATCTCGACCTGCTTGCCCGGAGCCGGAGGGTCGCCGCGCGCGATCGCGTCGAGCACTTCCATTTCGATGAGCGTGACCTCGCGCGCGTCGGGTTTTGGCGAGTAGGTGCCGATGCCATTGAAATACCGATCGCCTTCGATCCCGCGACCGGCGATCAGCTTGGCTTCGTCGAGCTCCTCCATCGCGAGCGAGGCTCTTTCGGCGATATGAATATGGAGCAGGCGGCCGGACCAGCTCATCGCTTCTCACCCGGCCGCTCGTTCGTGGGCGCGACCAACATTCCGCGACCTCGCACGACGCGGGCTTATTCCGCCGCCTGCCGCGACGGCGGCCGGACGCTCTCGAGCCCGTCCGCCTCGGTCGCGGAGATGGTCGTGCGTACCATCAGCCGCGCCTCGTGCGCGGGCCATGGCCGGCCGCGATGCATGGTGGCGCGATTGTCCCACATGACGACGTCACCCCTGCGCCAGCTGTGCACGCAGCTCAGCCCAGGCGCGGTCGCCGCATCCATCAGCTCGCCGAGCAGTTTTTGCGCCGCCGTTTGCTCCATGCCCTCGATCGCATAGGCGTGCGAGGCAAGGTAGAGCGCGCTGCGGCCGTTCACCGGGTTCTTCCACGCCATGCGCCAGCATTGCGGCGGCAGCGCCGCGCGCTCCTCGGGGCTCGCGAGGTCGGACGCGATCTTGCCGCGCGAATGAGCATAGTCATGCCAGGCGAAGGAATTTTCGAGCTGCTTGCGCAACGCCGCATCGAGCCGCTCCCAGGCGAGACGGGTCGAGACGTATTCGGTCTCGCCGCCCCGCGCGGGGATGACGCGCGCGGAGAGCACCGAGGCGAGCGCGGGCACGCGCTTGAAGGTGCTATCGGTGTGCCAAAGCTGGTTCGCCTTGTTGCGTAGCGCCAGCCGGTGATCCGCCGGCACGACATTGCCGTTCTCGTCGATGGTGCTCAGGATCACGAGGTTGGTGCCCGCGCCCAGCGAGCCGACCTTGGTGATCTCGAGCGGCCCGAACCGGCGCGAGAAGGCGAGTTGCGCCTCGTCGGTCACCTCCTGGCCGCGAAAGACAATGACCGAATGCTGCTCGAGCGCCGCGCGCGTCTCTTTGTAGGCGGCGTCGTCCGCCGCGATCTCGGCAAGCGTCACGCCACGCACCTCGGCGGCGAAGCCCGGACCTAGCGGGGCGATCTCCATCGGCGAGCCCTCCGTTGCTTCGATTGCTCAACTTCCCACAAGATCGCCCGCCCCGCAAGGAAGCGCACCCGCGCGCGCATAAATGCGGTTTGCAACGGCGTCGCATGTGGGTAGCATTTCCGCATGCATTGCGGGGGCCTCCATGCGCGAGCCATGCGACCTCGTCGGTCCGATGTCCTTGTTCGCCATTGGCGCGGTTGAATGAGCGCACCAAGTGCAAAGAACGTTCTCGGCGGGCTGCTGCGCGCAGCCAGCCATCCGGATGCAACCGCGGGCGCAATCGAACTCCCCGGGTCCGCGCCCGTGCTGCCCTCCTCGTTCGCGGTCGACGCCGCCGCGCAAGCGACCATCGCCGCCGCGGCGCTGGCAGCGAATGAGCTCTGGCGCCTGCGCACCGGTCGCCGCCAGGGTGTCAGCGTCGACGTGCGCAGCGCCGCGATCGAATTCCGCAGCGAACGCTACTTGCGCGTCGATGGCAAGCCGCCGTCCGAATATCACGACCCGATCGCCGGACTCTATCGCTGCGGCGACGGGCGTTGGGTGCGGCTTCATACCAATTTGCCCCATCATCGCGACGGGGTGCTCGGCCTGCTCGGCTGCAGCCATGACCAAGCGGCCGTTCAGCGCGCCCTCGATAAATGGCGCGGCGAGGCGCTCGAGACCGCCGCCGCCGACGCCGGCCTGGTGGTGACCGCGTGCCGGTCGTTCGCCGAGTGGGACGCGCATCCGCAGGGCCGCGCGATCGCGCGTCTGCCGCTCTTCACCATCGATCAGATCGGCGACGCCCCGGCGCAGCCCATGGGCGCGGCCGATCGCCCGCTCGCGGGCATCAAGGTGCTCGACCTGACGCGCATCATTGCCGGTCCGGTGTGCGGCCGCACGCTCGCGGCACATGGAGCCGACGTGTTGCTGATCACCGCGTCGCATCTGCCGTCGATGCAGCCGCTCGTCATCGACACCGGACGGGGAAAATTGTCGACGTCTATCGATCTGCGCCAGAGCAGCGGGCGCGAGATCCTTGCCGCGCTGCTGCGCGAAGCCGACGTCTTCGTGCAAGGCTATCGACCCGGCGCCATCGCGGCGTTCGGCTTCGGCCCGCAAGATGTGGCGCGCATGCGGCCCGGCATCGTCTACGTCTCGCTCTGCGCCTACGGCCACGAAGGCCCCTGGGCGGGCCGACGCGGGTTCGACTCGCTGGTGCAGACGGCGAGCGGCTTCAATGCCGCCGAAGCGGAGGCTTTCGGCGCGAGCGAGCCGAGACCTCTGCCGGCGCAGGTGCTCGACCATGCCACGGGTTACCTGATGGCATTCGCCGCCATGTCGGCGCTGGCGCGACGCGCCGAGCGCGGCGGTAGCTGGCACGTTCGTACCTCGCTCGCGCAGACCGGCTACTGGTTTCGCCAACTCGGACGCGGCGACGGCCTGACTTGCCCCGACCCCGGCTTCGATGAGGTGCGCGACCGCTTGGAAGACACGCCGTCCGGATTCGGCACGCTGACGGCCGTGCGCCACGCTGCCGTCATGACCGAGACGCCGCCGCGCTGGGTCCGGCCGACCGTTCCGCTCGGCACCCATGCGCCCGCGTGGCCGTAGTCGACCGGTTAAGGCTTACCTCCGTTGACTCCGCCGCCTGTGACCCAAGCCTGCGTGCGGATGCTCAGGGCTGCATTAATTTCTTGCCGTGTGAAGTAGCTCACTCATCGCTCGAAATTTCCCGCTCTAAGGTTCGAGATAGCGAGGGTGGGCTCTGGTGCCAGGAGGCAGACATGGCACATGATAGCCTTGCATTCAGGTTCGCGGTGGTCCTTGCGTTGGCGGTGATCATCTTGGTGGTCATGACATTGGCTGCTCCCCCGCCTCCTGCAAATGGTACGGCTGCGCCGATCCCGTCGAGCGACCCGATTTACCGGGCTCAATATTTGAACTTGTACTAAGACGGCGGTGCTCGGCGTTCCCAAACGTCGATCAGGACACTGCCCGCTTGGTGATCGCCGCTCGCATCAACGCGGCTTGCGGCGTCGTCCTGCATCCCGGGCATGACATATGTGTATGGGTCGATCGGACGAACGCGCCGAGGGCATCGCCGTTCCGAACGACAGTCGCAAAATCGAATTACAAATCTGGCAGCGATCGGATAGCGGACTCTCCATCCGCCGCGACTGACCGCACATGAGGGGCGCCTTTGCTGCGATGCGCGGCCCCGAGCTGCTATACTTGTGACGGGTGGAACGGGAAGACCGATGATGATTTGAGGCCGAGCTTGCTATGGCAGGGAGGAATCCATGACTTACGCGCGCGAGCCTGTTCTGCAGCCTGTCCCGATCGAAAGCCTGCGTCCCACCCAGATCACTGTAGGCATGCGCGAGGTCGAGGAAAAACGCAAACGCCTACGAAAGCAGAAACCACAGAAGATCGGCTCGTTCATTGGCCGCCACATGATACCAGTCGTGCTGGGGCCGAAGAAGCACCACTACATTATCGACCATCATCATCTTTCACTCGCGCTGCACAAAGAGGGATTGCGGGACGTTCTCGTCACCGTTGTGCTCGACCTGAGCGCGCTGGACCCCGATGCCTTTTGGACCGTGCTCGATCACAAGAGCTTGGTTTATCCCTTCGACGCGCAGGGCCGCCGCCGGGGTTTTGTCGACATCCCGAAGACCGTCATGCAGTTGAAGGACGATCCGTTCCGTAGCCTCGCCGGCGAGCTGCGGCGAGCGGGCGGTTTTGCCAAGGAGACCACCCCGTTCAGCGAGTTTCTGTGGGCGGATTTTTTCCGCCGCAAGATCAAAAGGAAGGCGGTCGAAGCAGATTTTTCCGCCGCGATGGAGCGGGCGCTGCGCCTGGCGAGAAGCGAAGAGGCGGAATATCTGCCGGGCTGGTGCGGCCCCAAGGCCGACGCGTGATCGCGTGCCGACGGGGTCCCCGGTGCCGCGCTGCCACCTATAGCAAGGCGTACCGGCACAGCGTTCATACCGCTCCAAACGTCTTACTCCCGGCACCCTTAGGTCATACTTCTGCCCGCCGCCGAAGGCATTGAGAGAGCTGCGCCTGGGGGATTATGGGCGCGCGAGTCGGGGGCCAATCGCTTTGCTGATCCGTCGCCAGACCCGCTTGAGCCGCGGCGTCAAACACATCCTCGTGACCGGCGTCACGGTCACGACGCTTCTCACCTCTGTGGCTACGGCCTCCGCCCAAAACATTTTCGAGGCGCTGTTCGGCCGCCTGGCATCTCCTCCTGGTCCCGTGCCGGACGCCAATTTCACGGCGCGCGACAGGCGGGAACTGGCGAATCCTCCATACCGGCAGGCGTGGATTTCGCCCGCCTATCGGCGGCAGGTCGTTCGGTATCACCGCAAGGAAGCGCCAGGCACTGTCCTGGTCGATACCGCCGAGCGCTACGTTTATTACGTGCTGCCCGACGCTAAGGCGATCCGCTACGGCGCGATCGTGGGCGAGGATGCTCAGGCTTGGTCCGGCGTGGCCACGGTCGGCCGCAAGGAAGAGTGGCCGGGATGGACGCCGACCGAGGGTGAGAAGCGGCGACTCGGCCCGCTTCCGAACTATGTCGAAGGCGGTGCAAGCAATCCCATGGGGGCGCGCGCGCTCTACCTCTACGCCGGCGGCCAGGACACGCTGTATCGCATCCACGGCACCAACCAGCCCGGATGGATCGGACACGCGATTTCGTCGGGTTGCATCCGGTTGACCAATGAGGATGTGATCGATCTCTACAGCCGGGTGAAGACGGGCGCGCTTGTGGTGGTTCTGGGACCGAACCACGGAGGCTCTCGGATCACAGCCAGCGCTCAATAAACAATTCGATCGACCTATTCTGGAAGGCCGGCGCAAACGCTCGCCGTCTTTTTTTCGCAGCCCCCAAGGCCACCACACCGCGCGCAGGTTTCTATCACTGCGGCGCGAAATCTTAGGCGCAAAATTCTTGGCGCAAAATTTTTCCGTCGCGCTTTTATTTGATCACGTTCATTTGATCACTTCGTCGGCGCACGCGGTGCAGGAGGCGCCGCCAGCTTTTGCCGAAGGCCGCCATTGCAGCCTCGCGCGTCGTTCGTGACGCGCGAGGAGACAATCTCGCAGAGGCATTCCGTGCGCGGCTTGCGCCGTTAATCAATACGCCGGAACGCAATAGCTGATGATGCAAATTCCGCTGTACCGCTCGCACCGGATCAGGGCCTGCCATTTGGCATCGGCGACAAAGAAGGCGCGACCGTAACCAACCGAGCGCGGTCCGACCGCTTGGCACACGAAGCTGCCCGCCGCCGACGCCTCAGAGGAAGCAACCGCAAGCAGCGCACTCGCGAATGCGAGCGAAGATAGAACCTTTCCCATAACCACTCCTCCCAGCCAGTTACACAACCTCGTGATCATGGTGTCGGTCCGGTGGGGCTCTTCTATGACGAACTAAGGGCCGCCCCGTGGCGTCTTTAGAGCGTGTCCGGTCGGTGCCGCGGTCCGAACTGCGGGGCTCGATCGTTTTTTGAGCCCCCCGCAGGATCAACGCGCGCATTGCTTTTTGCCCCATTCTTCGTCGGCCTGCCGACGCTACGGCGTGTTTTTCGGCCTGCGCTATAGCTTTTTCGGATTCGACCAAATTGTGATTGCCGTCACAGATTTTCTTTCGGTCCTTCCTTAAATCGAGCAGCAGAGACATCCGATCTGCAGCCAGGAGCAGGACATGGCACCGAAATCAGAAAAGTCATTCGCCAAGGCCGCGACGAAGCTCGGGCTGGCAACTACCATCGCGGCGCTTTGGTTGACCGCGGTCCCCATCTCTAACGCGGCTGCTGACGTTCAAATCAGCGCGGCACGCGCGCAGGCCATTCAGCAGTGCAACCGCTTGGCCTCACGATATCCGCTACACGATTGGGGTAACCTCCAAATCCATCTGTATCGGTCCTGCATGGCCCAACATGGCCAACAAGAATGATTGGCCAAGCGCGTCACGGTGAATTGATCGCAAAATGGGAATGATGCGAATCTTCGCTTTGCGCGATTGGGATACGTTGTGATGGAAGAACGCTACGCGCCTGCGTGCCGCGTTGTCGCGATTATCAAGATGGAGGTCCGATCATGAAAAAGCTCGCCATGCTTGGGATTATCGGTGGGGCCGCAATATTGACTGCGGCACCCGTCTCGCTTCAATGGTCGCAAAAGAACGTGGCGCTATCGCTTGACAGCGCCCAAGCCCGAGACGGACGGCCGCTAACCCACCCAAGGGCACATCGCCGCGCAGCTTACGGAACCGCAGTGGCTGGATCGGGCGGGTACGGCTATAGCTCGCTGGCCAACTGCGGCGGCGGCTACTTAGCTTACGGAACAAGCTACGTCGCACCTTGCGGCCAGTACAGCAGCAGCTACGCCATAGCTGAGGAGCGTCTAAAAGCAGGCTACAGCGTCGCACCGTACAGTTATTACGGTCCGTCCAGCTACTACAGGCGGCCTTATTGAGGGTTCCCGCCGCGCCGGTCTTGGTCATTTGCGCCGCACCCGGCCTGCGACGCAATGGCCAAGGCCCCGGCAAGCCCCCTGCCCTCTGATTTGATCCAATAATTGCGGACTTAACGGACCCCGCCAAGACCGAGCACAACGGGGGCCACCTCGTTTTCAAATGGGGGCCGCCGTTTGCGCACCCGCCTGCCGCAGCGGGTGCTCGGACACGAATGCGTCGATCTGCATGCAGGCATCGAGGACACGCCGCGCCGTCGGATAAGACGCCGGATCAGTGTCGCACAGCATCTTCGCGCTGGTGAGGTGTGCGACCAGGCAGATATCGGCGATGGTCGGCCGATCGCCGCAGCAGAAGCGCCCAGTGCGCGGGTCGCGCGCCAGCACGTCCTCGATCGTGCGGCTGGCGAGATCGAGCCAATGCTTGAGCCACTGCATTCGCGCCGGCTCATCGAGATGAAGCTCCTGTTCGAGATATTTTCGCACGCGCGGGACGATAAAGGGATGCGCGTCCATCGCCAGCATCTGCGCGAGGGCGCGTACATGCGCGCGTGCGCGCAAATCCACCGGCAGGAGCGACGGCTGCGGATATTTCTCCTCGAGGTATTCGAGGATCGCAAGCGATTGCACCAACGGCGGGCCGTCGCCGTCGAGCAGCGTCGGCACGACCATCTCCGGATTGAGCGTCCGATAGGTTGGGTCGAACTGGTCGCCCTTGAGCAAATCGAGCGCGACCGTTTCCGCGACCAGCCCTTTCAGACGCAGCGCGATGCGCACGCGAAACGACGCTTGCGATCGCCAGTAGCTGTAAAGCTTCATGCGATGCACGTTCCCGTTATGATGTCCTCAAAGCCGCCATGCATGGCGTGGAGCCGCTATCCAATGATCGTCGTGAGGAGGATACCCGATATGGCCGTCAGAATTGAGAAAGATGGACCGGTATGGACCGTGATTCACGACCGGCCCGAAGCCCGCAACGCCATGGACCCCGAAAGCG
>Ga0306922_10007010_pt1 | contig 10834 bp, 10 predicted proteins | sample sta12Cox44000082_FD_203758 | JGI IMG/M metagenome (GOLD analysis project Ga0306922, IMG submission 203758) | Lab enrichment of tropical soil microbial communities from Luquillo Experimental Forest, Puerto Rico - statoxic.12C.oxic.44.000.082 (v2)... | ecosystem: Environmental > Terrestrial >...
TTCAGGTCCGGTTTTGGAGAACTCTGGCGCTAGCGCCTCACAACCAAGTGCTGTGCCACAGGCAACAGCGCAGCAGAACAGTCCGCCTCCGCCTGCAGCCCCTGACCCAGCGAAGTCAGCCTTGCCTGGAGGTTCGGCATCCTCCAGTACTGCGGCCAGCGCAGACCCGGGTGGGGACGACGACAAGCTGACCGTGATCCGCAAGCAGGTGGACGAGGTGAACGTTGTCTTCACCGTCACTGATAAGCGCGGCAAGTTCGTGAAAGACTTGACGCAGAGCGACTTTCAAGTGCTCGATGACAAGAAGCCACCGCAGTCGATTCGCTCGTTCAACCGCGAAACCAATCTGCCTTTGCGTGTCGGGCTGCTTATCGACGCCAGCAACTCGGTTCGTGACCGCTTCAAGTTCGAGCAGGATGCGGCCATTGAGTTCTTGAACCAGATCATTCGGCCCAAATATGACAAGGCGTTCGTCATCGGTTTCGATACCACGCCCGAAGTCACGCAGGACTTCACCGACAACACAGAAGCGCTTTCGAAAGGCGTCCGCATGTTGCGTCCCGGAGGTGGTACCGCAATGTACGACGCGATCTATTACGCCTGCCGTGACAAGCTGATGAATTACGACAAGGGCTCGCTCGCTACCCGGCGTGCCATCATTCTGCTGAGCGATGGCGAAGATAACCAAAGCCGCGTGACGCGCGAAGAAGCCGTCGAGATGGCCCAGCGCGCCGAGGTGATCATCTACACCATCTCGACGAACACTAGCGGACTGAAACTGCGTGGCGACAAGATCCTCGAGCATTTCGCCGAAGAGACCGGCGGCCGAGCGTTCTTCCCATTCAAGATTGAGGAGGTAGCCGACGCCTTCTCGCAAATTCAGGATGAATTGCGCAGCCAATACAACTTGTCATATAAGCCCGCGGATCTGCAACCAAACGGTCAGTTCCACAGCATTGCAATTCTCGCCGACAATAAGAAGTACAAGGTCCGCGCACGTAAGGGGTACTACGCGCCGAGACAGTAGGATTCGCGCCTATCCAGCTGAATCAAACCTTGACGAAACAAAAAGGCGGGAGCTTTAGCCCGCGAATGAATTCTCGATAATTTCGTCTACTTCGGCCATCTCGCGGTGGTGTAATCGATCGCTTCCTGCACATTCAACTCGCGCGTTGAAACACCAGTGCGAACATAAAGTCTGGGACTGCCCCCATCGTGTACGTACATCGGCCGGTGCGCCGGCATCACGATCACCCGACAGACGTCCTGGTCTTGCAGCCGACTGAAGACGGTTTGTACGCTACGGCACGCATCAGCGCCGAGCTTGGTTGCTACTGACGTCATCAGCACTTGCTCGAAGCCGTCTCGGTCGGGTCTTTTCAGCGTCTGATAGTCATGCTGCAGTCCAAGGATGGACCCGTCGTCCGCAACACCGATCAGGAGTGCGCCGCCATTTGCATTCATGTAGCCCGCCAGAGTCTTCAGGACCACACCTTCGAGCGCGCGATTGAGCTTTCCTTCGCGCACGTCCCAGCGAAACGAGGATTTGAATTCAAGATTGGCGCTTTCGCCCTGCGCGATCAGTGTCGTCAGATCACCTTCAAGCGCTGCGCTCAGTCGTTGTATCTGCTCTGTGCGCCGTTGCATCGCCGTGAACAGCGTCGCAACAGCTCCGCTGAGGACAACCCCCACCAATGCGTAGAACGCTGTTTTGCGCGGTGTCTCACCCCGCAAAGAGCGCCGCATTTGTGCAACTGTGTAGTCCATGGCCCCGGTCGATTCCGGCCGGTACTCTTCGAAATACGAACTCGCTGGCAGGATAAAGAATGAGGATGCCCGCCAGCGCTCCGCAAATCAACGAGATCAGGTAAACGCGGAATTGAGCACGACGCCAGGAATACTGCACGAGCTGCTCCGATGGAAAAAGACCTAACATTGTCACACAACCCTGTCCCAGATAACGTCACTGCGTTCGTCGTCGCGCCATGGCAAGAGGAAGAACTGAAGATGGCACTCGCAACCCGCAGTTTGACCCTGCGCAGCGTGGACTGGGATGGGCGTATTACTCGATCGCGATGCCGAGACGAAACAGCGTCTCGGCGGCCGCGATGTTGTGGTCGCTGTTGTATTTCCGTGCGCGATCAATACCGCCAGAGTGCCAATCTTGGTTCTTGGTGAAACTCATGTGTCCTTGAAAGTCTAGACTGAGATACGGCGGAGGCTGTAGCGAAGTTTTCCTAGAGCAGAGACGGTTCCATGCGACCCTCTTGAGTTCGAGCGTGCATGCACGAGCCCATCAGATCAGATTTGCGATGAGCATTTCGCCGACAGTTTCGCCCTACCCTGGCGCTAGCGCGCGGCGAAATCGGGGCTTTCACGGCCCGAACCTGTTTGCGACCATGAGCTACTTTGTTGCTCGATGATGGTAACCCCACGATCACTCTTGAGCCCCATCACGCCGCAAAACGCCTGGATCTTTAAAGCCGTACGCCTTCGCGCGCTCGAAGACTCTCCTGATGCCTTCGGTTCAACCTATGCCAAGGAGTGCCAGCTTACCCATGCCGATTGGATCCAGCGGGCCCTTCGGTGGAATGGTGAGCACGGAGCCGGGTTCCTGGCGATGGGTGGGAGCGCCTGCCACGGCATCGCTGGCTCACTCCTCGATCAGGCGGATGCAACCAGAGCGCACCTTGACTCCATGTGGACGGCCCCCACGCACCGGCAGCGCGGCATCGGACGTTTGTTGGTCAACGAGATAGTTGGCTGGGCCTCTCGACGTGGAGCTCATACCTCGCAACTGCTGGTGACGTCGAATAATGAACTGGCCATGGTGTTCTACCAGCGCCTGGGATTCACCCGAACCGGGCGTACCGAACCGTATCCAAATGATCCATCGCTGATCGAATACGAAATGAGTCGGCCAGTTCCCTGAGTAGCCTTCCTCGGAAGGCCTCGGTCGTCGACCGCGCCTGCCACAGTCATTGAGAGGTCGCCGTTGCAGGATACATGCTCAGACGGACAGATCTTGGATAATAGAAGGCGCGGAACGAGTGACACTCCCTCAAATTCGACGACCGCAAAATGCGGGACACCCCAGCCACCGGCACGTCCTATTTCGTTAGAGGATGGTGGTCAAAGCTGAGGGCACGGGTCACCTTCCAAACGCCATCCTTGTTCTGCCAGAGCGTAACGAATTTTGCTTCTCCGACCTCATCCTCCTGGCCTGGGTGATGGAAACGATGAATGCCGATCTCCACCGCACCGTAGTGGGCTATCGGATACACCTCCAGCGTTCCAGCGACGAGCTCCCTTGTGACTTTGCCGCATATATTGTTCTTGATACCGTCGACCAGCGCTTGGCGGCCAACTGCCAAGCCGGTTTGATCGTGGTAAAACTCCAAGTCCTCGGCAACCAAGGAGGATATGGTTGCCAGATCGCAGTGGTTGTAGGCGTCAAAGAGTTTGGTGTCCAGCGACTGGACCGTCTGGAAGAGGCTGTCAGACGCAGTGGTGGAATGCGCCTGGGGCCGCAAAGGGGGCGGATTCAACAAAACCGTCGTCAATAGCACGGCCAGGAAAGGCTTGTTTCTCATCTGGTTCACGAAACTCCTAAAGAGAATGGCGTCGGTTGGTTTTACGCATCCAGAAATGGGATTGTTCCCGAGTCTCATCCTTGACAGTGGCGGACTAATTGAGGCATCGGGTGCTTGCGAAAGATTGTCCCTTGCCAAGCGATGAAGGCAGACGCAGAATGGCTGGGGACCAGCAGAGGCTGTGATCCCATGAACCTTTCGGTGTTTCCCGTCCTGTTGGCCAGTCTCGTGGCGCTTGAGTTGGGAAGAATCGCAGCGGCAGCTTCAACATCAAGGTGAGGGCGGATAGTTTGAAGAGAAGGATCGCAGGTGGTGTGCCGCGGAAGCGTTGAAATCGCAACTGATTCCTTTTTTGTTGCGGGCTGGTGAGGAGAGCGATCCCTCAGATACGGGCGGAGTGGAAGCACACGGCGGCACTTGGATGCAAGTTATTACCTGCAACTTCAAGCGGTACGTTCGCGGCAAGTATCCAGCAACATTGCATGGCACCTTGAGGTCGGCAACCGGCGGTTACACTTGGCATCTCTGCGCGGGCAACGCCTTGGATATTCATATCTTGTTCACCGTTTTGATTTGCCCAACTAGCGTGTCGATTTCTTCCAGTGCCAACGTGCCGGAGTACTTGGGCACGTGGCCTTTGCCGTTGGTGATGCGGATGCGCAGGCCGTCAGCTTAGGTTGCGGCTGTCTTGCGTTTATTGAAAGCGCATAATCTTGCAGGAAGCGATTGGGCAAAGGAATTGGTAGAGTGCTGGTAGGAATCCGGCATGGAAGGCACCGCTCATCGCGCGACGTGGAAGGTTGTGCTGGCATTCGCGATTATCTATTTTGTGTGGGGATCCACATTTCTTGCAATTCGCATCGGCGTACGCGAAGTTCCGCCATTCCTCCTCGCCGCGATGCGATTCCTGGTTGCCGGAGCCGTTCTTTGTGGCTGGATGATGGCGCGGGGTGAGCGCTCACCAAGCGGCCGGCAATGGTTGTCGGCCTTCCTGCTCGCTGTCCTGATTTTCGTGCTCGACTATGGATTGCTGTTCTGGGCTGAGCAGCGGGTGCCTTCGGGCATTGCCGCTGTCGTGATGGCGACCATCCCTGTGTTCATGGCGTTGTCGGAGATTGTTCTGCTGCGCACACAGAGGCTCACCGTTCGCCTGGTGCTGGCGCTTCTGGTCGGCCTAGGGGGCGTCGCCCTGCTGATGAGCCACTCGTTAAACCTCGGCGGCGCACCCATCGACAGGGCGGGTGCTGTAGCCCTCATCGTTGCGTCGATCAGCTGGTCGATCGCGTCGGTTCTTACGCGCAAGGTGCCGCTTCCATCGTCCAAATTCATGAGCTCGGGGGCCCAGATGCTCGCCGGAGGGGCATTGCTGGCTGTCACCGCCGGTGCGCTTGGAGAATTTCACAACTTTCATCCGTGGAATGTCTCCCTTGGAGTGTGGCTCTCGTTGCTCTACCTCATTGTCGCTGGATCCATCATTGCCTTTACCGCCTACATGTGGCTGATTCATCATGAATCGCCAACAAAAGTCGGAACCTATGCGTACGTGAATCCGATTGTAGCGGTGCTGGCTGGGTATTTTCTGGGCGGCGAACCGCTTGGCCCGCGAACCATCCTGGGGACTCTGTTTGTGTTGATCAGCGTCGTAGTAATCACGACGATGCGAGCGAGAAAACCTGTGGCGGTGCTCGCCGTGGAGGATGCGGCGTAGCCGGCAGCTGGGAACAATCAAAGGTGGGATTGCAGTCGCCGATGACGTACCTCGGCAGCTGCCGACCTAGACTTGCGCTGGACTGTTGCTTTCCACCTCTCTATGGCGCTGGGGACACTCCTTTATGACCGCGAGGCAGTCGCACGGATAGTCTGAGTCGGAAAACCTGAGAACCCCACCTTGGTGGCGAATTCCGCTCCGGGCAGCGCCAAAGTCAACGTCTCTTTCAGCTTGGCTGAGACAGTTCCCAAGGCGCCATCTTCGCGCTGGGCGAATGCACCGGATTACGATACCGCGTTTTTCGCGTCCAACGATTACACTTTACGGTATGATGATCGCTCTGATACTGGGGGCTGCCCTTCTTCTTGGAGTAGCTACGACTCCTGAACGTCCACCTGGCGCGGAGTTTGGTCCAAGCAATCCTTTCTTCGCTCCCAGCTCCCTTCCGTTTCAGGCTCCTCCGTTCGACAGGATCAAGGACGAAGACTATCAACCGGCGATGGAAACCGGAATGGTGGAAGAGCGCAAAGAAATTCAAGTGATTGCCGACAATCCGGCGGCACCGACATTTGAGAACACAATTGTCGCCTTGGAGAAGAGCGGCCAATTGTTAAAGCGCGTGCGGCGGGCGTTCATCGCGGTCACCGCGGCGAACACGAATCCGTTATTGCAGAAAGTGAGAGCCGCCGAAGCCCCTAAACTGGCAGCGCAGCAGGACGCAATCTATCTTGATCCGAAGCTTTTCCAGCGCGTAGCGACCATCTACAAGGAACGCAACTCGCTCAAGCTGAATCCGGAATCGCTTCGCCTGGTCGAGTATGATTACGACCAGTTCGTGCATGCGGGGGCTAATCTCAGCGAGCCTGATAAGGCCGAACTGAAGAAGCTGAACGAAGAGTTAGCGACACTGTCCAATGCCTTCAGCACGAAGCTTCTGGAGGCTACGAAGGAAGCCGCGTATGTGACTAACGACAAAGCAGCGTTGGCGGGGCTTAGCGACGCGCAAATCAACGCCGCTGCGGAGGCGGCCAAGGCCCGCAAAGTAGATGGGTTTGTTGTTCCCTTGCAGAACACCACCCAGCAGCCTGACCTGGTTTCCCTCAGCGATCGCTCGACCCGCCAGGCGCTCTTCGCGAACTCCTGGGGTCGCGCCGAGCGGGGCGACGGGAACGACACGAGGGATACGCTGACACGTATTGCACAACTTCGGGCGCAGAAAGCGAAGCTGCTCGGTTACCCGAGCTTTGCTGCCTGGAAGCTGGAAGACCAGATGGCAAAAACGCCGGAAGCTGCCTTGAAGTTCATGGATGCACTGGTTCCTCCAGCGACCACAAAAGCGGGCAGTGAAGCACAGGACATCCAGGCAGTGATCGACGCGCAGAACGGCGGGTTCAAGCTTCAACCCTGGGACTGGAACTTCTACGCGGAGCAGGTCCGCAAAGCGAAGTACGATCTCGATGAGGAGCAGGTCAAGCCCTATTTCGAGTTAGATAATGTGCTTCAGAACGGTGTTTTCTACGCAGCGAACCAGCTTTATGGACTGACCTTCAAAGAACGCAAAGATCTTCCGGTGTATGCGGCGGGCGTACGCGTATTCGAGGTCTTTGACGCGAACGGCAGCACGTTGGCGCTCTTTTACTGCGACTACTTCAAGCGCGACAACAAGCAAGGCGGTGCCTGGATGAATAGCTTTGTCGAACAGTCGAGGCTGCTGGGTACGCTGCCGGTTGTCAGTAACGTTGCCAATTTTCCACCGCCCGCTGCGGGTGAGCCTGCTCTTCTTACCACTGACGATGTCAGGACTATGTTTCACGAATTTGGTCACGCGCTTCACGGCATGTTTGCCAATACGGAATATCCCAGCCTTTCCGGAACCTCCGTAGCCCGCGACTTTGTGGAATTTCCATCGCAGTTCAACGAGCATTGGGCGACCTATCCGGCGGTTTTTCAGCACTACGCAAAGCATTACAAGACGGGCGCGCCGATGCCGGCGGATTTGGTGGCGAAGATAAAGAAGTCGGGTACGTTCAACAAGGGTTACGACACCACCGAGCTGCTAGCCGCCGCCCAGCTGGACATGAAGTGGCACACCCTTCCAGCCACTGCCTCTCAACAGAAGCCAGATGCATTCGAAACCGAAGCGCTACAGCAGACCCACCTGTTGTTAAGCTACACCCCGCCACGTTACCGTTCCAGCTACTTCAGCCACATCTGGTCCAGTGGGGGATACGCAGCCGGATACTACGCTTACCTGTGGACCCAGATGCTCGACGACGATGCTTACCAATGGTTCGAGGAACACGGCGGACTCACCCGGGCAAATGGCGACCGCTTTCGGCAAATGGTGCTGTCGCGCGGCAATACTGAAGATCTTGGCAAGATGTACGATGCGTGGCACGGTGGGCCGCCAAGCATTGAACCCATGCTGAAGTACCTGGGTCTGGTGTCGGCCGGCGTCTCGAAATAGTAGTGCCTGCGCCGGGTCTGGAGATCAAGAGATCCTCTGCAGGCGAACTTCTCCCATTCTGTCGCGCCACTTGCCTGAGGAAAATCAGAGGCTGCGCGGCTCTTCTGCCGACGAAATGTTGAAAGCACGGGTTCAGGATCTGTCTGTTCGCTTTGAATCGACGGCGAGACACTTTCCGAGCAGCCAGCACTGATTTCCGTCCATAGGAAAACAGGTGCAGATCTAACCCCGGCCGAACCCCCGGAGATCCAACAGATCATAAACACCTTCTCGGTGAGGCACCAAAGAGCTAATAAAAGGGGGGCACAGGACGCATAAGACGCAACCCGATGTATGCGTCATTTGACTCCCTGATCTGTGGGTCATTGACGGATTTGTAACTTGACAATCGCTTGATTGCGGCTAGAATCGCACCACCGTTGATTTGCCGAAAGTAACCTTTCACTACTCCGGAGTCGTGCCTTTCGTTTTGCTTGGTGATAGTACCGGGGGTGGGACCCTTCGCAATATCTCTCAACTAACTCAACCGGCACGGGCGTGCTAAGCCCTTTGGTGTGCGATAGCAAGTTCCTCATCTCGGCCTTTGTACGGGGCCGGAGCGGTGTCCTCGTGGCGCAACCAGCCTATTTGTCGGGAAAGCTGAAGAAGCTTGTGGGGCAGTAGAGATGTTTCTTCGCCGCATCGCTCAAAAAAGAGACCTTTGTCGCCATGGATTTTCTTTCGTCGCTTTTCTGACTCTCGCAATTGCGACCATCAGTTTCACTGTAACGGCTTGGGCGGACTGTAGCAGCGGTACGCTCACCAACGGCAATGGCGAGGACCTCATCATCAACAATGCCTGCACTGTGAATGCGGGCTTGTACACGTATGGCAACATAAATATCGTCGGCGGCGGCACGCTTACGTTCTCCGATGCGGTGATCGACTTCTGGGCAGCGTCTATCCTCATCGAGAACAATGGATCGCTGGAAGCCGGCGTGTCCTCGCCCATTGGCGCCGCGGGCGGTAAGCTCACGATCCACCTCTATGGGAAAGATCAAGGCACGAACGGCAGCGGAATTACCTGCAAGACCGACGACATTTGCGGTATCCCGCGGCAGAGCATTTGGAATACGAATGGCTCGAGCCTGGTAACCCTCCCGGGCGGATATCAGGACTATTTCTATCAGTACCAGCCTCTCGATTATGACGGCGGCAACTCGACGGGTTATTTTGGTTACAAGGTGCTCGCTGTGTCTTATGGCGGCACCTTACAGTTGTTCGGCGCCAAGGGAGTTGCGGTTCACTACCCCGTTGACCTGAAGCCGTGGCAATCGGGGACTAGCTGGGCCCGGTTGAACAAGAATGCGGCAGCTCAAACCAGCAGCCTTTACCTGGATCGCGTCGTTGATTGGGCCGCGAACGATAGGATTGTGGTGACTACTACGGACTACCTGCCTGGGCACTCCGAGGAACTGACGGTCACTGACAATGACACCAAGAGTGGCGTATCGGTGATTACCGTCGCCGAGCGATTGCAGTATCCACATTACGGACAAGTCTATCCGTATCCTGAGACCCTCCCTGCCGGGATCGGCCCAAATCCTGATCCGAACGTCGACGCGGCCCGATGCGGTACTTCTTCAACAGGTCAGGCTCTACGATGCGCTGAAACACGCGCTGCGGTCGGCCTGCTCACGCGCAGCATCCGGATTGTGTCCGAGGGTGATAAGTTAGGCGACCTGTTTCCACCCGAGTCAGATCACTATTTCTTCGGGGCTCATACCGTCTTCCGGGCAGGGTTTCCAGGCGGTGCAGTTACAGGGCATTGAGTTTCACCAGATGGGCCAGGGCGGCAAGATCATGCACTACCCGGTGCATTTCCACATGGCCCGGCAGACGCCTCCCAACACATTCGTCGCCGATTGCTCCGTCAGCGAGTCCATGACCCGGTGGGTAGTGGTGCACGGAACCTTAGGCATTACCGTGGAGCGCAATGTCGGCTGGAAGTCCATTGGACATGGCTACTACCTGGAGGATGGCTCGGAGATCGACAACAAGTTCTACTCTAACCTCGGCATCTTTGCGCGGGCCGGAGTGATGGCGGCCGATGGTTCGCATGAGAAATACAACCCCCGTCACATTCCAGGCATTCTGGCAGCGCGCTACCCGGCGTGGAATGACCCGCTGGAAGCGCAGGAAAAGGTGCCTTATCACAGTGACATGGACCATCCCACGGACTTCTGGATCATGAACGGGTGGAACGATTTCGAATATAACCATGCCGCTGGAGCCGGCACTTGCGGCATGTGTTACTGGCTGGTGCCTGGGGGGTTAGTACCATGTCGCGCAATGAAAAATGGAGCGGCTATGCGGCCGAGCAGCTGAAGTTTCCCGATAATGCGGCGACTATTCCGCTGAAAACCTTTTATGGCAATACATGCTCGACCGCGATGGTGTCCTTTAATACCGTTGGTGACACATTTACCTGCCGCGGCGTCGTCAACGAGAATCCGGCGGCCAATTTGCCAGTACTAGTCCCGCTGCCGAATCCTCTGGCCCCACCGCCGAATGATCAGAACGCCGATAACTATTACCCCAGGGTGCTGGAAGGTGGCGGACGATTCGCCACCGAGTGTCCTAATGACGGAACCGATTGCAGCCAGATTGCCCGCTGCAGCCCCGGCAACGAAACGCTATGCGAGCCCACCATTATTGATCGCTTCACCTCACAGTACAGTTGGGCCGAGACGAACTTCTCTTCGGTTTGGTTTCGGAACCAATGGTATCTGTACCTCAACAGTGTGCTGGCTGACGTCCAGAACGGTGGTCTGACCATGGTGACGGGCGGCGGATATACCCCTCCGATGTCATCCCGGGTCACTGGGCATTCGCCACCAAGGATGCTTTTATCGGTAACACACAGCCTAATACCAGTCAGTACTCCTCCAACGCTGGAGCCGTAACGCCAACCTCCACTCTCAAGTGTGCCCGGCGTCCCGACGGAAGTCCGGGAGGGGGCTTCTGCCTGGTCCGCAACGCGAATGGCGATGAAGAAGCCATTTCCCTGCAAGAGAGTAATTTCAG
>Ga0306922_10007012_pt1 | contig 10833 bp, 11 predicted proteins | sample sta12Cox44000082_FD_203758 | JGI IMG/M metagenome (GOLD analysis project Ga0306922, IMG submission 203758) | Lab enrichment of tropical soil microbial communities from Luquillo Experimental Forest, Puerto Rico - statoxic.12C.oxic.44.000.082 (v2)... | ecosystem: Environmental > Terrestrial >...
TCCGCTGAGAGTAACCGCGCTCGTGCCCAGGGCAGCGAGCAGCTCGAGCCGGCGCAAGACCAGAGCTGTGGGTACCGGCTTGGAGAAGTCGTCGAATTCGTTGCAGTAGGTGCAGGAGAGATTGCAGCGGCGCATCGGAACAAGATGCGCCAGGATCGGGTGGTTTCGAGATTTCAATGCCGTCGCAATCATCCGCGCCTCACGGATTCGCCGGCTTAAGGAGCGGATTCTGCGTTTCAGGCGAATTGGATTCGTAACGGCCACGACCGAATGAGATGCAGTGTCCCTGGTCAGGTCCTTCAACCTAATCTCCGGCTATTTTACGTCCAGGCAGGTCACTGCTTCCTGAGCAGCGCTGGTCCGATTCACGGTCAACCCCTTACGACGCCGCTACCTGGAACAGCTGCCGCCGGGGCGCAGCTTAAACCATCCACTAGTTGGGGTGTTCCAAGTAATGGAAGGCTAGAAGCACAGTGCTCACCCATAGAACCCCTACCAGATAACCAGCGGCGATATCGCTCGGGTAGTGAACACCTAAATAGACTCGACTCAGTCCTATTCCGAGAACGATCGAAACCGCAATTATGATCAAGGCGGCTCGCGTCGTAGCTCGCCGTCCCCGTGCTAGCAGATACGTGATGGTAGCGTAGAAACAAGATGCTGCCACAGCATGCCCGCTTGGGAATGAAAAACTCAGTTCATGTGTCAAGGCCCAGGGAACACTGGGCCTCACTCTGTGAAAAAAGACCTTGAGGCCGACGTTCAACGCAGCCGATCCTCCAACGGCCAGGGCGAGGACGGCCGCGGCTCGGTGAGCGCGCCTGAGGAGCAACAGCAGGATCAGCACCACAGCAGTGGGTGTAACAAACTTCCAGCCACCAATAAACGTACATATCAGCATCGCGCGAGTCAGTGGGGGCGCAGTCAACGCATGGACCGCACTCATCGTGCGTTGATCAAGGGTTGAAAGCCAAGGCTGGGTTATCTCCTGATGGAATTCGCTCAGAACAAATAGCAGCAGTCCAGACATGATCAGCCCCCCAACTGCCAGCGCGAGAGATTGATATTGCCATCGCATCAGGTTAAGTTGCCCAGCCATGTCGGCAGTACTCTTGTAGGAGAGCGATTCGGCGGCACGCGGCTAATCCCCGCATTATATGTGGCGAGCGCTGTGCTGCTGAAAGCGGCCAATGGTCTTGCCATTGCGCGCATCAAGGCCAACTGGTCTAGCGAAACAGGAGTAAGCACCATTGGCAAGTTCTTGGTGATCTGGGACGGACTGAAGTGTCATCGCAGTCGTTTAGTTTGGGACTTCGTACGCCAACAGCAAGGACGCATTTGGTTGGAGTTCTTGCCTGCCTATGCACCGGAAGTGAACCCGGTCGAGTATCTGTGGGGTACTCGAAACACAATGAACTACCCAACTTCTGTCCCAAGAACTTTGGCGAACTGAGTTACTCCGGCCGCAAGGCCCTAAGGCAGATGCGGCGACGGCCTACACTGGTAATGGCGTTCTGGGAACAGACCGAGCTCTTTCCATTGTAACTATATTATGCAAATCATCAACAGTACCTGCAGCAGAGAGTCAGGTAGACAAGTACAATGAGGGCTGCTGGCAGCCAATCGCGTATGACATTGGCCGCTGCTGGTGCGATAAATCGGCTCGGCAATTGCCCCGGTGAGCCCAATCCCTATGACACCCAGAGCGCCCGCGCGGAGACACCTCTCTCGGGAGAGCGCGCGCGCCCATGGTGTCAGGCTCAGAAAGAAGAAGGCGAAATTGATCGATTCGGCGACACGCACAGGCTAGCGACCACGTGGCGCGACAACAAAGTGGCTGATGGCACAGCCCAGGACGCCCCTGCGAAAAATCCTGAGGGGAAATGCGCTTGTGCCGTTACTCGGGGTATCGCTGTGGCAGTTGCACGTCCGTATGCCACCCAGGGCGGCGAACCGTGGCGATGACGGTGCTCTGAGCCGTTACGGAGAATCCCTCCAACCTGCTCATAAAACTCGTCGCCGCGTTTTATGTACACCCGATCCGCATTCTTACTTGATGCCTAAGAGCCAAGCTGTGCTATTTCTAAACGCGTGCGCTAGAGTGCCCGGCAGAAACACTCTCATAAGGAATTTTACTGACATCGGTATATGCGAGATGGGGTTGTAGGTGAAAAGTATTCCCGGGATCAGGGGCAACGGTCGTTCCCGAATCCGATCTAGCATTCGCAACGGGATGTACACATGAAATCGTGCAAAATGGCACACATGGCTTGACTGTCTGATACTCGCGTCCAAATCTGCTTGCGTGGCTCATCACGCGGCCCTCGCGAGCGACCGCAGCCCTCGTTTGCGCCAGAACCCGATCCAGGGACTGCTTAGGAATGCTCGTGATTAATGGGCGAATCAGCCAGCCCAGTCCAGGAGGAATGTCGCGCGTCAGGGATATCGCTTCACACTGCATATATACTCCACCGTCTTTCTCAGCGAAGCGCCAGTAGCTGTAGAGCCTCCAAAGATACCCGTGATCCCTGCCTGCGGGAAGTTCCGCTCCGTCTGGGTCGCTGGGATCTTTGACCTCCGCAATCCTGGTGCTGTAAGAGGTCGAATAAACGTGCTTCGGGTCGATCTCGTTCCAGTGAATTGTGTATTCCGTGTTTAGAACCACGGTTGTGAATTTCTTCTGAGAAAGCCGCAGGAAGACCTTGTAGTCGCCTCCCTGGTGCCAGAGAAGCTTGGAGGCAATCACATCCGGTTTGTACACCTCTGTACGACGGTCGTAGTCCTGTGCAACAAGCAGCACATTTCTCATGTTTGTGCTTGGGATGAAGGCAATCCCGACCCAATGGTGGATTATTGCCTTGGGAACCGGGAAGCGCCTACCCTGAATCCTTGTCTCCAAGCGTGTTACCAGGATTTCGCCGCGACGCAGCTGTCCGTAAATAGCATCTCGGTTTTGACCGGGCAAAGTCTCGGGCCAAAGAAACGCATGATCCACACGAAGTTCCTCCTCCATACGTCTTTCCGTGGCCTGGACGTATTCATTGAATGCAACAATTGTCTCTTTCTCGAGTTCCGAGCCAGCACACGGCGTCGTGTAGAGACATGCAAAGCACAGAAATGCACTAACAAACACAGGCACACTGGAAGCGCGTTTAGGTACGCGAGACATTCTTACTCCGCGCCTTCCCTTCCCGCGAGGGTCTCATCCTTGAAAATCTCCTTCTTGGTAAGCAACTACTCACCGTCCACGCCCACAGTCTCCGCCGCCGACTCACTGCGTCTCACAAGGTGTTTTGAATGACATTGCGGACGCTTTGCCATGTCGACAGTAGTGCCGTCCGAACGCGATTCGGCAGCCCGGTGCCTTCCGCTTTCACGTGTCTTCGCGATCCGATCTCGCTCACTATTGGCTAAGCTTAGCGCACGCTGGCGTGAACACGAACGGTTTGTGGAAAGCAACTACCGCTTTCCCCTTAAAGGGTCGCCGGCGGCAGTTTCACTCCTCGCAGCAGTTGCGCATTCAGGGCTACGATGATGGTGGAAAGGCTCATGGCGATGGTTCCCACGTTCATCGGCAGATCAATTCCCCAGCGCACGAAGAGGCCAGCGGCAACGGGGATCGCGGCCACGTTGTAGGCCGTCGTCCAAACCAGGTTCGCAATCATTTTTCGTTACGTGGCACGAGAAAGTTCGATCGCGGCAACGACATCGCGCGGATCGTTACGAGCAAGCACGATATCAGCCGACTCAATCGACACGTCGGTTCCCGCGCCTATCGCGATGCCGACATTCGCGGTAGCTAGCGCGACCCGGTTTGCTCACGGGCGTTCATAGGCACGCCAGTGCTCCCCTTCGGTATGCCGGAAAATGGGCCGCAGATCATGATTTGCGCCCAGCTCCATGCGAATATCGTGATAGCCACGGCCCGTTCCCAAGCGCGCCCTTCGTTCCTGCGAGGACCAGGCGCTGGCGCAGCTCGTGGCAGTGTCGCAAGGGTATGAAGCAGCCTAACGGCACCACCGCGCAAAGAATCGTGGCAACCTCGCGCCCCGAATTCCCTGCCAGCCCATTTTGCTAGTGCACTTCTTCCCGCTCCTTCGCTCTGCTGCTCATTGGTGGTTTTGATCGAGGTCTACGGCATCTCCCAGGTTAGAGTTTCCTTCGAGAAAGGTTATTTGCTGAACTTCGTCCGAATGGGGACCGGTGTAGTGCAAGATGAACAATCCATTGCGGACGTCAATGACGTAAATCAGCCCGTTGTTGATAATGGGATAGCTCCACATAACGATCTTCGTCTTGAAGTCAGGATTCGTGGTATCAGGGTTAAGGAGTTGATCCACTGTCGTTGCAGGACCTGCGCTAAGGGCCGGATCCTCGGTGGCAACCACTCGGATCGGAGTTGGCTTGAAAAAGCCGGCTTGGGTCGGATTGGTCGGATTCGAGATGTCGATCGCCTGTACCCCATTGGAATGCCAGTCGATAAAAGCGAGATCTTGAAGCACGGTCGGGTTATGTGTCGAGAAGCTTCTGAACTGCTCGGCCACGGGCGTATCGGCAGGGCTACCGCAGAAGGAAAGTTGGTTCTGGTCCAACAGAAACTCGCCGGTGATGAAAGGGTGCCTCGTGTCAGATATATCGATTAGCCGCATCCAGCCCCACCTGCAGCCGAACTCGTTTAGGGTGAATGTGCCATATATCTCATCAGTTGTGAGCGCGAGATGCTTCGAGGGTACTTGGACCGCCGAGTGGCTGTTCGGGCAGTCCTTTGCGATCGTTCCGGTTGAGTCGAGCCTCCCGCAGCCGTTGGGAAACACATTTGGGACCGCCGTGGGGTCCGGTGGATTTTGCAACCAGACGGGCCGATTCGTGGGGTCGGTAATTAGTTTGTCGTTGAGGGATAGTACAGTGCCCCGCGCAATCTTATTCCCAGCTATGTCGCTGGTGTCAAGGACCAGGAAGTGGCCAGCCTCCAATGCCATGTAGGTCAGGCTGCCGTCAGGTTTCACTCCGATTGAATGCACAAAAAGGTTGCAGTCGTACGGACCGCAGCCGTCGGGAGAAGTGGAGTCAAAGGGATAATTGGCCTGATTGGTGCCGGGATACCGGTTATTCCAATTCCCTTCGGCCACTTCGGTGACGCCGCCACCATTCGAGACTTGGCTGATGTCAAAAACCATCAAATTTGGAACGGTCGGATCGGTGGTAATCGTAGGCGTCGTCATGAAGAGAAGCGCCCGGTTGTCATTATTCGGGTCAGCCCACAGGAACATCTCGTGCGGCTTCAGCTGGAGGCCTGCCTTCGAGGTCGGCACAAAGTCCGAGATGAACTGCGGATTCGCCGGGTCCTTCAAGCTGAAGAACTTTACGTCGAAAGGAGAGGTGGTATCGTTCGTACGTGGGCAGGCATGGATCACGGAGCTGCAGCGGAAATTCATGGTGATTAGCAACTTCGCGCTCGGCCAGACACGGAGTTCGCGTGAAGTAATACCGACAGGCTGGCCGGATGTGTTCAGCGGTGCGGGAATCTCTCCCACGACGGTAGGGTTAGCTGGGTCTTGTATATTGAGAATCAAGATGCCTGGGTGGGGATGCGGGCAAGAATCCAAACCAAAATGCGGGTCAGTTCGGCGGGGATCGCCGAAGCCGCAACGGCTCGAGCCATCTGTGCGGTTGCCGATGTAGATAAAGTTCTGAAAAATTGTCGCCGCGGCATTCATTCCCCTGTTAAACAAGGGATTCTGGCCGACCAATTGGAAATTGGACGACACTTGTGCTGCTGCGGGGCTCGCAAGAATGAGCAGGAAAAGCCCCAGTGCAAGTACCAGCTTGAACTTCATAAAGCCTCCTTCGCATCAGTCATGAACGTTGTCGGTGTACAGTGATTGGGTGACAAGTGATCTCCGAGTTGGCAAACAAGTGGCTCTTCCTCGATCGATCGGTCTCGCAAGAAAAATGCAACCGCGAGAAAGGGAGATCGAGAGAAATGATCGTCATTCCTCCTACTCCTTCAAGGACAAGCCCCTAGGGAGAACCAGGAGTTTTCAGAACGAAGTTGTCAGATCCAGTGGCAAGAAATGGCTGGACTACCCTGGCAGGAAATCCTACATATTTGGCTGTGTTGGTCAAGGATACAAAGGAAAATTGACAATTCTTTTACTTTTCTCACGGCTAGAGATTTTGTGGTCGAGTTCACCGGCTCTCCCGTGGCTCATCAAGACATCGCAGTCGATCATTGCCGTTTTGACGAACGAGAGAAGGGCAATGCCTCGCCGCGGTGTGACGGCTCCGGCGCCAAGTGCAAGCATGCCCGCACAGATCAATTTGCTCACTACCAACAGCGGAAGTACTGATTGAGCGCAGAGAAGGTCACAACCACTTTCGCCATCGCTGTGCTCCTCCTCGTTGCCGCCGGGTTCGTCTGGGTCAGCCACGATGCGCGAGGATTAGCGCAAGAGAATCCCTTCGTCGTTTATTTCCGCTTTGGGATCACAACGATGAATTGAATCGGCTTGTCGCTGAGATTTTCGCCAGCATGCCGCTGGGAATCCAACCACATTGTTTCACCTGCCCAGTGGCTTTCTTCTCTCGTTTCGCCACTTGGGAAGGTTAACTTCAAGTGCTCGTCGGTCAAGAGTACAACCACTCGAGGTGTCAATTCATGCATCGGGATTTTCTCGTGAGGGCGTATCGTAATACGAAACACCTGCACTGACTCATTCTCGAATTCGGGTTTGAAAGTGGGTACCCCGCCGTGAGTCGATTCGTATCCATGCTCGGCAGATGTCGCAGCGCTCGCTTGATCATGTTGAGGAGCTTGCTTCACTTCCTGACCCACGCCTGACACGGTGAGGCTTCGCAACAAAATAAAAGTTACCAAATACTTTTTCATCAAGAACCTCTGTGCACGACCTGATTGCGTGCCTTTGCTGGTAGCGATTTTCAGCCTAAGACTTCCAGCGCACTGGAAGTCAAATCGCGTTATAGACTGCTTCTATGAGGATTTCAGAAGTGTCGCAGCGCAGTGGCGTGCTGGCCACCACCATTCGCTTCTACGAGAGCATCGGACTCCTTCCGTCGGCACCTCGTGTGAACGGGCAACGAGTGTATGGCGCGGACGTTCTAGACCGGTTGGCCGTGATCCGCTTCGGATTGAAGACAGGTTTTTCGCTCAGAGAATTGCAATTGCTGTTCCTGGGGTTTGGTTCGCGCGCGAAGCGGCGAGCCGCAGCGCAGCGTAAGGTCAAGGAATTGAAGAGTTTTCGCGAACGCGTAAGACTGATGGAAAAGCTCCTCGAAGAGATCCGTCTTTGTAGTTGCGGGACGATTCAGCAAATCGCAAAACGTTTGATGGAGTCGGGTGTCCTAAATGATGGCTCCACCGGGCTAAGAAGGCTTGTGGTCTCTGCCCGATCGGTAACCAAACCGCAGGCTAATGCTCGTGCCGGTTCGGAAGGTCGCGGGGACGCGAGCCGACGTGTTACCGACTTCTCTCCGGCAAAATAAATACGAAACCGAAATAGTAAGACTCAAAGGAGTAGAATTTTCGGCACGCCCACGTTGACAACTCGCTGGTGAATGCGCAGCGATGTGTTGTGAACCCCTTAGTCCTGAGGCGTCACGAAGCCATAACTCTCCATCACTTTGACGATCTCAGGTTTTTTCAGGAAGTTGAGGAAGAGCCGCGCCGTCGCTTTGTTCTTCGAAGAGGAAACGATAATTGCGGCTTGTCTTATCGGGGGCTATTCCGCGGTGGGAATTGCAACGTAGCGCCCGCTGTTCTTCATCGGCGGCACCAAGACGAGAGATGTGGCCAGAATGCCCGCATCGGCATTGCCTGACTGAACAAATTGGACCGCCTGCGAGATATTCTCTCCCAGCACGAACTTATCTCTTAGCTTCTCGTCGAGCTGTTCACTCTTGAGAGCAGCCAATGCTGCTCGCCCATAGGGAGCATGTGCGGGATTCGCAATGGCTATTTTATGTACCGATGGATCAAGAAGCGCGGTGAGACCTTTGGTGATGTCGAGTTTCGAGGTATTCGGTACCCAAAGCACAATTGTTCCCACCGCATATTCATACAGGGAATCTTTCTCTGCCAGTGCCGCCGATTCCAGTTTTTGCGGATATTCAATGTCCGCTGAAAAGAACAAATCAAATGGCGCGCCGTTTTGAATCTGGAAGTAGAAGTTCCCAGATGAGCCGATGATCACGTCGGCTTTGTTGCCCATCTGTTTCTCGAACCGAGCTGCAATATCGCGAAACGCGTAGTTGAGATCGGCTGCGGCAGCGACCCTGATTTCGTCAGCCGCAGCGACGGTTACCAGCAGCAAGAACACCGGCAAAGCAAACTTGAGTCGCATCATGAGTTCCTCACAGAATGATTGTTGTTATTTGCGATCGTATTAGAATCGGCGAGGGTCCGCTGTTTGGAGGTGTTGACCTCGATTGAGTGAAGTTCGTTGAGGTATAACGAATGTCATTGAATCGGCCAAGCTCAAGGCAATCGATGCGCTGCTCATGGGGAGGTAGGCGCGTCCTGGAGGGCAAACCGTTCAGGTCTGGACACTGGATTCCATCGCCAGACAGTCCACCCACAGAGGACTTCGGGCGAAAAGTGTATTTCTTGTTGATAGCATTGCACTTAGGCCTTGGAGAGTTCGCGGCTGCAAAATTGCCTAAACAACCCAGCAGCGCGCAATTTGGGGTTTCTAGCCAGGCCGAATCCTGTTGCGAACAATCGTGCTGTGGAGTCGGCTTACAGTACCTTGAGAGAATTGTAGGGCGAACGCCCACACGGCCAATCGTCGAGCGGCGTATGGCCGTTGCAAGGCAGGAAGGTACGCTTGGCGATGCTTCTACAAGATCTGAGCTATAGCTTCAGGCGGCTTGTCCTCGTTCCTGCTTTTACCCTGACAGCCGTGTTGACGCTAGCCCTCGGGATTGGCGCCAACACGGCAATCTTCAGCACCGTCAATGCGCTGCTCTTGCGGCCCTATCCGTTTCGGAATCTCGAGCGTCTGATGCTGGTGCGGGCATCCGATCCCAATCGGCCGAACGACGATCGTAGTACGCCAGCCGACTATCTGGACTTTCGCACCCAGTGTCGTGCATTTGCCGATGTGGCTGCATTCCGCTTCAGGGACTTCAACCTGGACAATGAATCCGGGGGGAGCGCAATCGAAGGCTATCTCGTCACCCCCAATTTGTTCCAGATGATTGGTGTAAAACCACTGCTCGGACGGAATCTCGCTGATGACGACGCGCAGGAAGGGCACAACCTTGTTGCCCTTATCAGCCACAATACCTGGCGTGAACGCTTCGCATCCGACTCGTCCGTGATTGGCAAGGCAGTAAGGTTGAACGGTCGCGACACCATCATCGTCGGGGTGATGTCGGCCGGATTCCACTATCCACTTGGCGCCGAAATCTGGATGCCATTAACATTCACGCCGACGGAACGAACAGATCGTCAGTCTCATAACCTGAACCTCCTCGGGCTTCTCAAGGAAGGGGTTTCACGCCAGCAGGCGGAAGCTGAATTACAGGCCTTCAGCAGGCAATTGCAGCAGCAGTATCCAACGACAAATCTTCATCGCACTGCGACTGTGCTGCCGCTGCGGCAGGAACAGTACACCTACACAGCCCCGATGTTTCTCATACTGCAGGTCGCAGCTGGATTCGTGTTGCTGCTGGCCTGCGCAAACCTTGTAAACCTACTGCTCGCGCAAGCGGTGAGCAGGGGGCGCGAGATCGCGGTACGCAGCGCGCTGGGAGCGGACCGGTTCCGATTGGCCCGACTATTTGCCAGCGAGAGTCTCTTGTTATCCCTGCTCGCGGTTGCTGTCGCGGTGAGTGTCTCGTTTGCGACCGTGGCCGCCATTCGCAATGGCATGCCTTCCGGTATGACGAAGTGGATAGCGGGCTGGAGCGAGATTCGCCTCGACGCCAGCGTTCTGGGTTTTGCCATCTCATTGGCGGTAGTGCTCGCCTTGGCAATTGGATTGGGCAGTAGTTTACGCGCTTCACGCATGAACGTGAACGCGCTGCTCAGGGATAGCATTAGAACCTCAACCGGCAGCCGTGCTCAGCATCGCCTGCTGAGCGCATTGGTGATTACGCAGGTGGTTCTCGCGGTGGTGTTGCTTACGGGTGCGGCGTCTACAATTCGCAGCTTTATTGCTCTCTCCAAACTCTACAACGGCTTTGATCCTGAAGATGTGCTGACGATAGAGGTCCGACTGCCGAAGCAGAGCTATAACGACCCGGCCAGGATTGCATCGTTCTACGAGAGAGCCTTGCAGCAAACGCAATCATTGCCGCAGCTAGTTTCCGCAGCCCTTTCCAGCAATACGCCAGCAAGCAATGTAGACAACGAACGCGTGATTTTTGACATTATCGGTCACAATTCAGTGCGCACAAGCGAAGCTCCTACCGCTGACTTACAAGTCGTGAGCCCAGACTTCTTTTCCACACTTCGCGTTCCCCTGTTGCACGGCCGATCGTTCTCCGCAAGTGACGGGCGAAACTCTCCTCGTGTCGCGATCGTCAACCAAACCATGGCTAGGCGGAACTGGCCGAATTCTACGGCTCTTGGCCAATCGCTCACACTGAACGGAGACAACAGCAACCCTGTGCCCGTGGTCGGCGTTGTCTCTGACATGAAGCTGAACTGGTATGATCCACACCCTCATCCAACAGTTTACCTGCCATATATGCAAGCCCCGCGTGACTCCCTGACCTTGGTAACGCGGGTCAGACCGGGCAGCGAGCAGAGCGCTCCGAACGCGATCACGCGGCTAATGCGGCAACTCGATCCCGACGTTGCCGTAAACG
>Ga0306922_10007014_pt1 | contig 10831 bp, 5 predicted proteins | sample sta12Cox44000082_FD_203758 | JGI IMG/M metagenome (GOLD analysis project Ga0306922, IMG submission 203758) | Lab enrichment of tropical soil microbial communities from Luquillo Experimental Forest, Puerto Rico - statoxic.12C.oxic.44.000.082 (v2)... | ecosystem: Environmental > Terrestrial > Soil...
GACCGATGGCCCCGCAGGTAGTAACAACGATCTAAACATGATGGAGGAAATGGACCTGGCGGCAAAGCTGCAAAAGACCTATCGAGTGGATCCCCGCGCGCTCGGCGCTAAAGGTGCCCTGGAGATGGCCACGATCGAAGGAGCGCGGGCGCTGCATATGGAGAAACACATTGGGTCGCTCGAAGCCGGCAAAAAGGCGGACCTTATCGTGCTGAATCTGAATGCGCCGAATGCCGTGCCGGTGTACGACGTGTACTCCCAGATTGTATATGCGTTGAAAGCCAGCGAAATCGAAACGGTGGTTGTTGGCGGAAAGACCCTGCTGGAGGACGGAAAGGTGCTGACCGTGGACGAAGCGAAGGCGATAGCCAAAGCAAAAGAATATGGGAAGCAGGTGGAAGCTTCTTTGAAGCAATAGCGGTCGCTGTCACCTTCGTGAAGGCACCGATTTCGCAACTTCGTAACAAACTGTGAGTCTTCGGCTGCGGGGATGCAAACGCAACGGTTTTCCGCTGCGCAAACCAATCTCCCCTAGGACGATTTGAGTTTGCGATAACGCTCGATTGAGGCGTTCGTCGAACTGTCGTGCTTCAGCAGCGGCTCGGCTTTGCCTTCCAGTTCGGGAATAATGCGCTGCGCGAGGACCTTCCCAAGCTCCACTCCCCATTGATCGAAGGAATCGATTTGCCAAATGGTGCCTTGCGTAAACACGGAGTGTTCATACAGGGCGACCAGCTTGCCTAAGGCTTCGGGCGTGAGCAGCTCAAGCAACAGCGTGTTCGACGGACGGTTGCCTTCGAAAACGCGGTGCGGAACGAGCCAGTCCTGCGTGCCTTCGGCTTTGACCTGCTTCACGGTTTTGCCAAAGGCCAGCGCTTCGCTTTGTGCAAAAACGTTAGCCAGCAGCATATCGTGATGCCGGCCGAGCGGGTTCAGAGTTTTTGCAAAGGCAATGAAATCGCAGGGAATCAGGCGCGTACCCTGGTGGATCAGTTGATAAAAGGAGTGCTGACCATTGGTGCCGGGCTCGCCCCAGTAAATCGGGCCGGTGGCGCAGTCGACATGCTTGCCTTCGAGCGTGACATGCTTGCCGTTGCTCTCCATGGTGAGTTGCTGAAGATAAGCAGGGAAACGTTTTAGATATTGTTCATAAGGAAGCACTGCGACGGTTTCCGCTCCGAAGAAGTCGGTGTACCAGACCCCGAGCAGGCCGAGCAGCACTGGGAGATTGCGCTCAAACGGGGCCGTTCTGAAATGCTCGTCCATCTCATGGAACCCCCGCAGCATTGCGCGAAAGTTCTCAGGACCGATGGCGAGCATGGTGGAAAGGCCGATGGCGGAGTCCATGGAATAGCGGCCACCAACCCAGTCCCAGAATCCGAACATATTTTCGGTGTCGATGCCGAACTTGGCGACTTCGGTGGCGTTGGTGGAAACCGCGACGAAATGCTTCGCGACCGCTTTTTCATCGCCGCCAAGACCCTTGAGCGCCCATTCCCGGGCGCTGTGCGCATTGGTCATGGTTTCGAGCGTGGTAAACGTTTTCGAGGAAACAATGAAGAGGGTTTCGGCAGGGTCGAGATCCACAACCGCTTCCGCCAAGTCCGTGCCGTCGACATTGGAGACGAAACGGAAGGTCATGCTGCGTTCGCTATAGTGCTTCAGCGCCTCGTAGGCCATCACGGGACCAAGGTCAGAACCGCCAATACCGACGTTGATCACATTGCGAATGCGTTTACCGGTATGACCCGTAAAAGCACCGCTGCGCACACGATTTGAGAAGTTGCTCATTTTGTTGAGGACGGCGTGAACTTCGGGAACGACATTTTTGCCGTCAACGACGATGGTGGCGTCTTTTGGTGCACGTAGGGCCACGTGCAATACGGCGCGATTTTCCGTGATGTTAATCTTGTCTCCCCGGAACATCGCATCGATGCGTTCACGGAGTCCGGATTCTTCCGCCAGTTCGAGAAGCAACCCGACGGTTTTTTCCGTAATGCGATTCTTGGAGTAGTCGAAAGAGATACCGGCAGCTTCGACAGTAAACTTTTCAGCGCGTTCCGGATCGTCATCAAAGAGATCGCGAAGATGGCGCTCGCCAATCTTCTTGTAGTGAGCCTTCAAAGCGCTCCACGCTTTGCGTTTCGTGAGTCGTTTGACGGTCGTAGGCTTGCTGATGCGAGCTGCGGTTGCCATGTTCAGACTCCTTATCGGTCGTTAGTTCTTTCGCGAACGAACTTGAGGGCGCGAAGACCGGGACACAGAATCCTCCTGTTTCCAGAGACGGAATCCGCCGATGAAGGCATTTGCGTTGTCGCCAAGCCGGCAATGCGGCGGGAGCTCCTTCAGTTTTTTGGCGTTACCGCCGCCGATCACGATTTCGTCCGGCTCGATTGCGGCCATCATTTGTTCAACAATCTGGGCCACGTCGCGGCGCCATTTTTTCTTGCCGCGCTTCTTTAGCGCTTTCACTCCGACATAGTCCTCAAAGGTTGCCTTCTTGTAGGGAAGGTGTGCGAGCTCCATGGGCTGTAGGACACCCTCGACCACGAGCGCGGACCCGAGGCCCGTGCCCAATCCGAGAAAGAGCATTTTGCCTTTCTTGTAGCTGCCAAGGGCCTGCATTGCTGCATCATTGATGACTTTCACAGGCCGTCCGAAAGCACCCTGGAAGTTGAATCCGACCCAGCCCTTGCCGAGGTTATGAGGTTCCGAGAACGGATGATTGTGGACAACGGGACCGGGGAAGCCAATGGAGACGGCGTCGTACTTCCAATCCTTGGTGATGGCCTTAATCGCCTCGACCATTTGAGCGGCGGTCAGCGTTGGGCCGGACTCAAGCTCACGTCGCGCACTGGCACCGCTAACGAGCACTTTCACGTGAGTACCGCCTATGTCGACGACCAATATTTTCATTCTGGGGCGTCCCTTCAACGGAATCAGCGAAGGCGTGTTGCCGGGAAATGACAGCCTAGAGTTTACTCAATTCCGGCTCCGCGTGCATGCCCGTCGTTCATATCGTGTCAGGCTCGAAAGCTCCGCCCAAGATTCGATGTCGATCACACTACAAGAGACTTGAGTGGTTTAGGCGTTGAGTCCTGGAACTGGACCGAAGGCCGGCGGGAGCTAAGGTATTGCACAGCCTTTGTGAAAACAACTGCTTGACAGTAGGGCAGTTGCGAAGTACCTTGCGGGAATATTTTTTCCGTAGCGCAAATGGAGCCACGGGGTGCTCCGAGGCGGGGAAGTCAATATACAGCCGGCTCAGTTTTCGCTGGGTAGGCGCGCCGCAAGGAACGGTAAGGATGGGACTTGCTCAGGTCTCGTCCATGGCTCCGGTATCGCATGCAGGATTCAGTTGGGGAGAGGGATGGGGATAATGAGGAAGAAATCGTGTTACGTCGTGGTGTTTTTCGTAGCGGCGCTTTTGTGTAGTACGAGGACACCTGGCCAGGTGACAGGGGGCTTTTCCGGTACAGTAACCGACAAGAGTGGAGCGGTGGTAGCAGGGGCCAAGGTCATCGCCACGTCTCAAGGCACTGGAATAGCGCGTGATAGCGAAACCGACGAAGTCGGCCACTACGTGTTAAACCTGCTTCCGGTGGGCATCTATACGCTGCGCGTCGAGTCGCAGGGTTTTCAACCCGCAGAGACAAAAGATCTCAAGCTGCAGGTGGATGAGCACCGTGAATTGGACTTTACGCTTGCACCCGGCACAGTTTCGACGTCCGTGGAAGTATCAGCGACTCAAGTAGCCGTCGAGACCGCCAATCCGACTCTCGGGCAAGTCATCACTTCGCAGCAAGTCGCGCAGTTGCCTCTAAATGGGCGCGATTTCGTGCAGCTTGCGACGCTCACTCCGGGAACCACTGCGGAAACGAACCCCGGGAGCTTTTTCACCTCTAATGCCAGCAGCGAAGTGGCTGCCCGCGGACCGTTCTCTCTTTCGGTCGGCGGTTCGCGTCCCAACAGCACCGACTGGCTCATCGACGGTGTCGACAACAACGAATTAACGGCGGGCGGCATTGCTATTCTCTCGAACATCGATTCGATTCAAGAGTTCAAGGTCCTAACCTACAACTATTCCGCTGAATATGGGACCCGTGCGGGACCGACGGTGCTGCTCACGACGAAATCCGGAAGCAATAATTTTCACGGCAGTCTGTATGAGTTCTTTCGCAACACGTCTCTTGACGCCAAAAGCTTTTTTGCGGCTTCCGCGGAAAAGTTCAACCTGAACCAGTTTGGCGGGTCCGTTGGCGGACCGATCCGAAAGAACAAAACGTTCTTTTTCGTGGATGGCGAGCAGAAATACCAGCGCCACGGCATTGCTTTCACGGGTCTAGTTCCCACCGATGCCATGCGCAACGGCGATTTCTCCGCAGACCCGTTTGGCAATCCCGTTTCTGGCCTAGTGATTACTAATCCGAACATGGTGGGAACATCCGCGGATCCAACTAAATTTCCTAATGTCTATTTTCAATGCGACCCGGCCGGGAATCCGTTGCCGGCGAACGCGAATGGAAGTCAGCCACAGGGAACTCCATGCAACAAGATACCTTCGAACCTGATCAACCCGATCGGCCAAGCCTTGCTTAAGTTGTACCCATCCCCCAACGTGACCGGGAATCAGAGCTTCAATTTTGCTGATGCTCCTGTGCGCAGGCTGGACGAAACAAAGTTCGACATTCGTGTGGACCACAACTTTTCGGGCTCGGACACCCTGTTCGCCCGCTTCAGCTATGACCAGGCGAGTTCTTACGTGCCGGGCGGAGCCCCTGGTTTTGCGTCACAGAGTGCCTTTGGGACCAACCAAGGAATCCTCAACCATGCCCGCAACGTGGCCATTGGCGAAACCCACATCATTTCTCCTGTGACCGTAAACCAGTTTTACTTTGGGTATAACCGCATTTTCGACTACATCACTTCGCATGGGACCGGGACTTGCGCCTCTGCAAAGCTCGGTATCGTCGGGGCGAACCTGGGCTGCGATACCAACAACGTGTGCATCAAGGGGGCATATAGTTGCGGACTGACTTCACTCGATATGCAGGGTGGCTTCTGGTCCGTAGGCGATCGCGGATACTCGCCCTTCCAGGGCGGGACCAACATTTTTACGGTAAACGATACTCTCGACATGATCCGCGGGAAACATGATCTCCGGATTGGGATCGGCATTCGGGCTAACCAGATGAACGTCGGTGCCGAGGCTTTTCAGGACGGATTCTGGATCCCCTTCGGCCTTTACTCTGGCAGTCCCGTAGCGGATTCTCTCCTCGGCTTAACGAGCGTCGCGTTGCATGACCAAACTTTCAATGGCCCCGTTACCGGACGCCGTTGGAAAATCTACCGGCCCTTCGTCCAGGATGATTGGAGAGTAACCAAAGACCTGACCTTGAATCTTGGCCTGGCCTGGGACGTGACCAATCCAATTACCGAAGCCGTCGGGCGCATGGCCAACTACGACCCGTACACGAACCAGCTTCTCGTGGCGGGTCAGGCTGGCGTGCCGCAGTCAGCAGGCGTACAGAAGAATTGGACGGCCTTTGAACCGCGACTTGGTCTGGCTTGGAAAGTGCTCGGCAGCGACAAGACCGTGGTCCGCGCGGGCGCTGGCATATTTCACGATTCGGCCTGGAGCATGGGTGCTCAGGGTCTTTGGCAAAACCCGCCGTTCTTTGCTGAGTCCAGTCCTCCCTTCGGCTCTGGTTGCCCGTTTGCAACCTCATACTGCGCCACAGTGGGAAAGCAAACTCCTACCGGTATTAGCATGAATGGCTTTCCAATCTTCTCTGGCCCGCCTACGCTATCAACATTCGCTGGATCACTCTTTTACCAGCCTACAAACTTCAAGCTGGGCAAGGTCCAGCAGTTCAACGTGAACCTAGAACGGCAAGTGCCAGGCAATATTGTGATGACAATCGGCTATGCGGGCGCGCGTGGCAACCACATCCTGGTGGCGGGAAATAACCTTAACACCTTCGGCCCCACGAACTGCAGCCCCGGTACTATTGGCTGCAATCCCAACGGGACGCCGTACGTACCGCCTTTTGCACCACCAAACGGAAACGCGGTTTTGGTTTTTGGTGACTACGGCAAAACCACCTACGATTCACTGCAAATCAAAGCCGAGACCAAGACACCCAAGTACGGCCTTTATGCCTTGATTGGCTACACTTATTCCCACACCTACGATAATGGCCTGTCCGACGGTTTGGGTTCCTTGCTGAGTGCCCCCTATTTCCCATTGCCGAATTGGGAGAACCTGGACTGGGCACCTTCACAGCTCGACGTAAGAAATAGCTTTACCGCCAGCGTGATTTATGACCTCCCGTTCGGAAGGGGAAAGAAATTCGGCAGCAATTGGAATAACGTGACCAACTCTCTCTTGGGGGGTTGGCAGCTGACCCTGATTGAGAGGATTACGTCCGGGTTTACAGATCCCCTGATCGATAGCAATAACCGGTCTGGCGTATTCTTCAACGCCGGCGGCAACGGAAATAACTACAATCGCCCGGACAGAGTCCCGGGCTGCGACGCTAACGTCTCGAATCATGGGCCCCAACTCCAGTACATCAACCCGGCTTGCTTTCCCGCGGCAAAGGGTCACCTGGGAGATGCTTCACGCGTGCCCGTTTACGGTCCCGACTTTGTGAACACGGACTTTTCAGTCATCAAACAATTCGCTCTGCCATGGGAAAACATGGGATTGAACTTCAGGGCGGAGTTCTTCAACCTCTTCAACCATGCGCAGTTCGGCCTGCCCGTGAACGACGTTAGCGCGCCCGGGTTTGGCCAAGTCAATTCGACCGTGAACAATCCTCGCCTGGTTCAGTTTGCGTTGAAACTCACGTTTTAGGAAGCGTTCGTAACCTTTCAAGCTGATCCTGTTCTTGCCCAGCCCGCTGACTTTCCGGCGGGCTGGGCCTTTTTTGTGGAACCAATCGCGCGGGGCGCAAGACTCACGGTGGGTTCGATGTGGGCGAAGGCGCGCTCTGGTCCTTCAGCGTGTAAACAAACTGCTGGATGCCGTGGCGCTCGCGTTCGGCCGCTTCGGCCTTTTGCTGCGAAACCTTGTTGAACATCTCGATTTCAGTGCGGGCTTTCTCGGCTTCTCCCGTTTGCCGGTAGACCTGAGCCAAGCGGTAATGAGCTTCGTCGGGGAACGGCGTAACTTCAACGGCCTTTCGGAGTGCGGCAATGGCTTGCGGAAATTGTTTCCGCCCGGAATACAGAATGCCTAATTGCAAGTAAGCGCCTCCAAGATGCGGGTCAACTTCGACGGCCTTGTTGAGTTCGGCCTCGATAGCCGCTGAGTCTGCCGGATGCTGGCCAGACTCTTTCGCGAGACCGACAGCATAGTAATAGTGCGCGAGTGCATTCTCAGGATGAAGGCTGACAAAGCGTTTGAGGCCTTCCGTCCATCCAGGTGGGTCGATTTTCTCCGACTCCTCGAGCCGGCCAAGAAAGAGGTACGGCGTAGGATCCTTGGGATCAAGGTCGCAAGCCTCAAGGAACAAGCGGTTCGCCTGATCATTGAGGCCGTGGCTGTAAGTCGCAACTGCAAGTCCCAGGAGCATGCGCACCGAGCCGGGATAGAGCCCGCGTCCTTTGGTAAAGACTTCGATAGCCGGCTCAAACGCACGGTGCAGAAGCAATTCGGCTCCCCACGCAAACAGATGCGGTTCGCTTGGGTCCATCTCTGCCGCCCGCTGATATTCCTGAACGGCTTCGAGGAGGCGTCCGTCCCTTTCCGCGATGTCGCCACGGCGCTCGTGCATGTCGGCGGTGTCGATGGAGTTAGTAGGTGCGGTGACCGCAGTTTCGGAGTCAGGTTCAGCATGTTTCAGTGACGCTGTGTCTTTGGCTAAAGCTTCTTTGGCGCGCAATCCAACGTCTGAGCCGTGTCCGCCGAGGTTTGTGGGATCGGTGACTCCGGCGACGGTGAATTTCGGCTCGTCGGAGAACTCGAGCGAAGTGGAGGCTTTGCCTTTGCCGGGTTCCGGGGCGAGGTGCAAGACGATCGACCGGTTTTCATTCGTTTGGACGAGAATCGGGTCCTCGTTTGCCTCCTGATAGTTGGCTGCTTTCGCTCGCAACGTATAAGTCCCTGCGGGAACCGCATCGAAGCGATAGTGACCCTGCGAGTCTGTATGCGACACGAGTTTGCTTGTCTGATTCCGTGGTTCGAGTGACACTGTTGCATCCGCGAGTGGCTGATTCTGAGTGTTGCAGACCGTTCCCTGGAGAATTGCCGACTCTGGCTTATTTGGATTCTGTGCGCGCAAGGCCGGGGCGAAAACCGCCAATATGGCGAGAAGCGTGACTGCGTGCCGGCCATGTTTGTTTGGAACTGCATGCATATGGAAGAAACTCGTTTGGCGCCGCTCAGCGATAATAGGCACGGCTTCAGACTCGACTAAACTTCATTTTAATCGTGGCGACTGCCTGGGGCAATCTGCGTGACGTGTTCGGCGGGACGGCAGATCGATTGGCAGGCCCTGGTCTCAAGAGCTAGTGTTCGAGTTGCTCCAGGGCTTGCTTTGCCTGCGCGTGGTCGGGATGCTGCTTGAGCAGCTCGAGAAGGACCGCGCGGGCCTTATCCCGGTCTCCCTCGATTTCATAGACCTTCGCCAGATTCAGGTACGACTGGTCGTACGCCGGCGCAAGGCGGACCGACTCCTGGAAGCTGTGAATTGCTTCCTGAGTTCGGCTTGTGCGGAGATAGAGGATGCCGAGATTGTTCAATGCTTCCGGATATACGGGGCGAAGCGTTAAGGCTTTTGTGAGGTACTGGTGGGCTCGATCCGTGTCGTTCAGCTGAGCGTAGACCATCCCAAGGCTGTAGTTGGCTTCGGGGTCTTCAGTGTTTAGCGCGACCGCGCGTTCGAGTGTGGTCTTGGCGGTGGCCCAATCCTTCTTCTGGCGGTAGGCGTTGCCAAGATTCAACAGAGCAATTGAATGGCCGGGGTCAATTTCGAGGGCCCGTTGAAAATCGGCGATGGCTCGGTCTGTGTTTCCCTCGCGCGCGGCGAGAATGCCGAGATTATTCCAGGCGTTTAGGAACGTGCCGGGATAAGCGGCATGAAGCTTAAGAGCGCGTTCGAAATTTTCCCGCGCTTCTTTTGTTTTCTGCTGCTGCAAGCAGACACTGCCGATACCGTAGAAGGCCTCGGCGCTCGAGGGATCATCCCGCAGGGCCTGGCGAAAGAATTCTTCGGCTTGGTCGTAATAGCCGCGCTCGTAAAAGACGGAGCCGAATGAAAGATTGTTGCGGCCAAATTCGTAGGATGCAGTTAATCCAGGAAAAGGAAGCGCCTTTGCGAGGCGTTCGGTATCCGTCTGCGGGATGCCGCGAAAGTCGTCGTCTATATGATTTGCCGGAGCAATTCCCTGATAAACCTTGACGATCGCTCCTTGCCTGTCGATGAGGAACGAAGCGGGAAGGGGCAGATCGCGGTGGCGATCGAACAGATGGCGGTACAGCAGGTTGTAGATCGCCAACATGTCGGGGGAACCGAGCAGTATCGGGAATGAATGATGGCTGTAGGCAGCGAGAGACTCGCGTGCACGGTCGTCAGGCAAGGCATCAGCGTTTATCGCGAGGAATTGGAGGCCGGCCGCGGCCCAGCGCGTCTGGAGCGCTTCGTATTCCGCGAGGTCTTTCTTCGAAGTCCCAAAGGCAGTGGACCAGAAGTGCATCACTACCGGCTTGCCGCGCTGAGCCGAAAGCGTTTCTGAGCGTCCGGCGAGATTTTTGAGGGAAAAATCTGGAGCAGGGACTGGGGCAAGCAACCATGTTTCGACTACAGCAGGGAGCACCTCCGTTTCCATAGCCGGGCCAGCGACATCATGCGAGGGCAACGACGACCGGAAAGGCTCGACGCGCAACGGAGGCGCGCCCTCTTCAATCCAAATGCGATGGTTGGGCGGCAAGTCTTTGAGGGTTTGCGTTTGGCCACTGGGCCAACGAATTGTTGCTTCGACGGGCGATCTCGACGCTCCCAAGCCGAAGAACAGCTCCTTGGTGTGCTGAGCAAGGAATCCCGAGCCAGCCTGCACCATCCGGGTCTGTCTGCCGTTTTCCGTGCCGAGGGTCACCGACGCTCCGATCGCGTCACGATTGCTCTTTTTCCCTGCGAGGCGAAACGCGATAGCGGCGCCAAGTTCTGGCATCGCATTTTTCAAAAACCGTAGTTGTGGCCGGTTGCGGTTCTTCAAGGCAACTTCCAACCGGCCATCCTGATCGAAATCGGCGAGTGCAAAGGTCCGGGCGTCCTCAATGAAGTCGAGCCCAACAGTTCCTGAGACGTCCGAAAATGTCCCGTCGTGGTTATTCAGGTAAAAGATGTTGCGTTCAAAGCCGCTCCAAGTACCATCCGAACGAATGAGTTCGTTGACGGCGTTCCACCCTTGCTCATATTCATGGTCAGGCTTGGCGGTTTGCGGAGAGTTGCCGACCACCTGGCGCCAAAAGAAACTGTTTAGATCCTCCCTTGTCGTGCCGGAGATCATGCCGTTGGCAATGTAGAGGTCGGCGAAACCATCATTATCAAAGTCCCAGGAGTCGCTCGACCAAGCCCAGCGGCCCATCGACGTGCCGGAGCGAAAGCCTACGTCCTCGAAGGAGCCGTTGCCCCGATTGTGATACAGGCTGTTGCCCATGGCGTGCCTGCGGTAAAGCGCGCGCACTTCCGGGCTCGCGCCTTTCTGAAAGATGTCTTGCTCGGAAACGCGGATACCCGCGGAGGTCCACATGTCGGCGACGTAGATGTCTTCGCGGCCATCATTGGTAAAGTTGCGCCAGCAGCCGCTCATGCCGGCCCCAACG
>Ga0306922_10007017_pt1 | contig 10829 bp, 5 predicted proteins | sample sta12Cox44000082_FD_203758 | JGI IMG/M metagenome (GOLD analysis project Ga0306922, IMG submission 203758) | Lab enrichment of tropical soil microbial communities from Luquillo Experimental Forest, Puerto Rico - statoxic.12C.oxic.44.000.082 (v2)... | ecosystem: Environmental > Terrestrial > Soil...
TCAAGAACCTGCGATACATGATCGAATTTCTCGGGAGCCTGTTCGATGCCGGCTCGGTCAAAGCTCTGATGAAGCGGCTGAAGGGACTGCAGGAAGATCTCGGGCATCTTAACGACGTACGCACCGCGCAGGGACTTATCAGAGAGCTCGTTCGGTCCGCCGAGCATGACATTAACGAGGTTGGCCATGCGGCCGGGGTGGTCCTTGGGTGGCACCTCCGCGAGCTGACGAACGTGGAGACAAAGCTAAACGAGGACGTGCGCCGCTTCAGGAAGACCAAGCCTTTCTGGCGCCAATGATTCTGGCCACAGCCGCTCCGACGGCGTGATAGCTGCGCAGCCCACCTTTGGGCCGCTCGACCCGAGCAATACAATAGCGGTGGAAGGAATAGCCTCCGCTTACCGAGCTCGCTTATCGACACTCATGCATGGGTGAAAGTCGGCTCTACGGCAAAACCCCGGCGAAATCTAAAGCGCGGCGTATTGGCAGCATCGCGCCGGGTTCCGGACTTTCCCGGCCTCACCCGGGACAGGGAGAGTCGGTCGGTCAGCGCTCACTCGCCCTACTCTTCGCGGGCGGGTGCGAGGAGTGGCGCAAGGGTGTTGGTGGTCACGTCCGCCGCATGCCCGAGATAGCTCAGGCCAAAGGCGGCTTCAAGCGTCTTCAGTAGCGAAAAGTGGGAGTGGAAACGCGTATCCTTCACGCCCCGCACGCCGTAGTTTGTAATGGCAATAAACACGACCCGATCGTTGAAGTTGGCCGGATTGTAGCACTTGGCGGCGGGCAGCAGTGATCCGGGGGCGGTGTCTACGCGGTGATCGGGATCGTAGTTGCAGGTCAGCGGACCGTTTCCCTCGTCGAACACGACGAAAATAGCGTTGCGGCCGTGCTCCCACATGGTGCTGCCCATGATCCCATCGACGAGCCACCCTGTCTCATCATCGCCGCGCTTGACGTCATTGTCGTCCGTGTCAGACGCGCCGCCGCAGGGCGCGAGCGGGTTGCTGAGCCCGTGCATGTCACGGCACTGATCGGGCACGATATACGCGAGCGCGGGCACCTGGTCACTGCCGAGGTCGCCGAACAGCTGCTCGAGCGGGACCTGCTTGGCGAACTGCTTTGGATCGTCCTGAATCTCAGCGATGTAGGGAAACGGGTTGTGCTTCACCGCATACAGCTTGGCCGTGTTGTTGTCTCCCGGCCAATTGGCGAGATGCATGCCCGATTCCGGGATGTTCTGCAAATACGCCCGCCAGTCCTTGCCGGCCTTGACCAACTGGCCCGCCAGCGACGGCGGATTGACACGCCAGCGATGGATCGAGGGGTTGGCTGGCGGGCCGTAGTCGGTAGCGACCGACGGTGAGTCGTCATCGCTGATGCCTACCGTGCTCCCCGCCGGATAGGTGTGCCCGGTCCCGACGACGTCAGTCCCAACCCAATCGCCCGTTATCATAGCGAGGTAATTCGGGAGGCTCGGGTGCCAGACCCCGTGGTAGTTCGGCGCGACGTTGTAGGTGTCCGCGAGCGCTTGGATCTGCGGCGCCTGGGGGTTGTCGAGAATGCCGATGCTGCCGAAGCTCGTAAAGCTGTTATGATTCTCGAGTACGATTACAAACGCGTGGTCGAGCCTCGGAACTTTGTCTTGGTCATTTCCGCGTGCCAGTGCTTGCGCAGCAGGCATGCCCGCTGATAGCGCCAGGACGACTGCCAAGCCGCGCAACTTCATGACTTCTCCCCCCCTAATGATCGCCCGCACTCCGGGCAGCAACCATAGGTGCTATTATTGATGCTTTTATTGCAATCAGGTGACAACCTGATGACGCCAACCACATGGCTTCGCCCGGATCTAGCACGAACACGGCGACGTGGGGGAGGGAACCGCGGCTGAGGAGAGCCGGGCGCGCGTGTGTTTCCCCCTGCTGCTTGTCAGTTGGCGCCTGTGCGCCGTAAGCGGTCATCGGCCCGCGGCTTCGCGGGTACCTTAAGTCGCCGTCGTCGCCGCATCGCCGACCGGCGCGGTTCCGCCCGCGGCGGTCCCATGATGACCATCGGGCCTACCATCAACTGATCCGCCGTTTTCTTCTGGTCGTCGCTCAACGCCGAGTAGAGGGGTTCGACCGCCGCCTTGAGTTTGCGCAGGGCTTCCAGATGCGCCGTCATGGCCTTCTCGCGGGCGGCGAGCTTCTCAGGGAGCGTGCCCGACGGCTGCATCATGGACTGCATGATGGGCATCATAGCGGCCATGTCCTTCGCGCTCGCCCGCATCGCATCGGCGACCGCATTCCACAAGGGCTGTTGCGCGTCCGTGATCTTGAGTTCGGTCTTGAGAAAGGCGATGCGTCCCTCGACGTGACCGGCCATGCCACCCATCATCATCTGCATCATGCCCATCATGGGCATTCCCCCCATTTGCTGTCCGCCCATCATCGGCGTACCGCCGGAGGCCCCAGGCATCGATCCCATCGGCATTCCTTGAGCCGGGGCTGGCGTGCCCGTTGCGGCGGGTGGCGATGTGCTGGTTTGCGGGAACGCAACGGTGGCTGAGGCAGTCAGTATTGCCGCGACCAAAAGGACTTTCCGTGAAGACATGGGACACTCCTTAAAACACCAGCAGCTTGTCGGCTGCGGCAGTGGCCTGCGCTAACTCGTCCATCGTGCTTCGCCGTGCGCCTTCGACAAGCTCGGCTTCGATCAACCCACGCGCGTCCGCGCAAGTCCCGCATTCAGCGAGACCGAGCCGGCGAACCGCCTTAGTTCAGCCAGGCGACCAGCAGCGCCGGGAACGCGCGCAACATCGGCGACCATTTGGCGTGCTCGGGGCCGCTGGAGGAATGGCCGAGATCGCTGTCGAGCTCAAAATAGCGCGCCTCGACCCCGGCCGCGGTCAAGGCCTTATAGTGCGAGAGTGTTTTCCGTTTCCAACAGCTTCCGCGACAGAACCCGGCGAGACCACTCAACCGATGGCTCTACGGCAACGCTACCCGACGGCGGGCTTCCGTATGTTGATGGCCCTAGGACGCCTGTGTCAAAATGCGTCCGAGGGTCGACTTCAGAGACAATAAGCCGCTGAGCGCCATTCGATGGAGGGTCCGTCCATGCGACGCATCGGCTTCATCGCATTCCCGAATTTTCAAGTGTTGAGCCTAAGCACACTTTCCGTCTTCGAATGCGCAAACATGCTCGCCCCGGACCCGCTCTACGATTTGCGCATCCTCTCCGAAACCGGAGGACCCATCAGAACCTCAAGCGGACTCGCCCTGGAGCTAACGATCGGGATCCGTCGAGGGGCTTTCGCCGACAGCGTCAATCTCGTCGGCACACACGCCGAGGGCGATGCCCATCGTAGGAGGCAGAGCCCGGGTATCGCCTCGCTTAGAGCTGCTTTAGGAATTCGATCACGGCCTGCTGGTCTTCGGAGCTCAACTCGCGGAACCGCCGAATGACCTCGCGAGAGTCACTCCGATTGGTTTGCGAGGTTGTGCTGCTGTAGTCGGGGCAGATGTCGGCCGCCGTTTCGGTCACGTTGGTAGTCTCCTGAGGTACCGGACACCCTGCGCCAGGCATCTTTGGCGTCTTCTCGTCGTCGGGGGCCGGGAGATCGTGCAGCTCGATCGCGGCAAGCAGGGCGTCGTCCAGGCTGCGCACGACGAGCGGCACGTTGGTGAGCTCTCGGTTCGTCGTAACCGTGCCGGCGGGGGTGCTCTGCACGGTATCCCTGCTCAGATAGACCCGGCCATCGTGCAGGAACGGCGCACCGATCCGGCCCAATCCCATCAGTGGCGCTGTGCGGAATTCAGAACCTTCGGCCGAAGCTTTAGAGTTCGAGAACGTATCGTCGGCGAGGTTGCGCTCCAGATCGAAGGTGTCAAAGACCCGACCCTTGGTACGACCCCGGTTGTCCTCGCGATCTTCGTCCTTGGCTCCATCGTTTTCTTTAGTTGGCGCATTTGTCGCCAAGCGGGAGATGGCTACCACGTCGCGCGGCAGTCCATCCGTCGTCACACGCTCCCCATTGATGACAGGCATATGATGGAGCAGCAGGTCCGAAAAGATCGGTGCCCACACATTGGTGAGATGCTCCGCCCCCACATCGGCCGGCGACTGACCGGTTTTGCTGATCGGTATATGGCAGCCGACGCAGTTCAGCTTGCGATCGGTCTGATTGATCGCATTATCATCGCGCCCGTCGCTCCCGGCCTTCATGGCGCCGCCGACAGTGCGATTGGCAAAGGCCACCAAATCGATGCCGAACAGCTGCGCCCCACGCTGAACCACCGCTGCCTTGCTGTTCCCATGCAGGGGCTTTCCCGGATCGCGCGATTGCAGCACATCGAGCAGCGCGTCCCCGAACTCGGGCGGGGCCGTATTGCGCAGCAGGTTTCGGATGCTGAAGGGTGTGGAGAGGTGGACCTCGAGCGTATTGGGGTCGACTGCCCCAGGTGGTGGGAATGGCGGCGGTGGCAGCACATTGGCTGGTTGACCGAACGTCTCCGAAAGCGCCATTGCACATGTAAGGGGCTCTATGATTTCCGTCGTCCCTCCCGGAAACAGGGTGGGAAAAACAATTTCGGCGCCGTTGAATAAACTAGTGAACGACAGCTCACCCTGCAGACCGCCGGCAATGAACTGCAGAATTTCGACACCGTTCGCTCGCAGCCCAAAGCGGCCCGGCCCGCCAACAAAGCCGGTCACGGTGCCTTTCTGCAGGTCTGTGTTTGCGGTGTGTACGGCGAAGTTGCGCGGAATCATGTTGGCTTTGCTGGAGATACAGCCGGCGGTGGAACATTGCAGTGCTGCGGCGAAATTGCCGAGCGAAGATGGACCGTTTTGGACGCCGCCCACATTCGCGGTAATGTCCGCTGTCGGCACCGCCTCCATCAGCCCCCGGCCGATATAGGGCGGCCCCGCTCGCTGTCCCACGCTGCGTTGGAAGGCGCCGCTCGGTACGAGAGTGCCGTTCAAATTTGCGTCGAGCGCGACGGGCGGTAGCGGTTTTATCACGCAGTCGAGGGCGGCGGGCCGGTGATGCTGCACGAACCCTCCGAACGGCTGCGCGGTCTGGCCGGTGACGATGTTCGCAGTCGTCCCATCGAGCGGATCAAAAAACCCGATACCGGTGGGGTTGCTGGCGGCGTCAGCGTGGTTCGGGTCGAAATCGCCAAAGGTCGTGAAGGCCGCCGTTCTCCCGGTATTCGTGAGGGCATCAAGATTATCGGGTGCGCGGCCGCCACCGGTATTGGGATCGAGCGAAGTAAACTCGAAATTGGTTGGCGTCGAGCGCGCCGCACGCGTGACATTAGATACATTGCTGCAAGTGGAATTCAAATTTGGGGGGAGGCAATCTTGGCCGCGCAGCAGCCCTTTGCTCTTGATCGCTTCGGCCGCGTTCAGGTGGCACCCGATGCAGGCCCGCTGATTGTTGATTGGCCCCAGCCCCTGGGCAGCAGTATGGAACATTGTAAAGAACTGCAGGCCCTCGACCAGCTTATCCTTTTCCAGCTCCGTGGTGTCGGGGTAGACGAGATTGTCGAGGTCCTTCTCCGTTAGGCCGTTATTCAGCATGAACGGGCCGACGACTCCGAAATTGTCGCGGCGAACGCGCTTCACCGGTGTGAACGTCGTTGCGGCCGGCGGAGAAGCAATGTCGAAGGTTCCCGAATTGAAGACGTTGGCCGTCCCCGACGGGCACGTCGGCGGCACTGTCGAGGTGTCGCATCCCGCTTCCACCTCCCGCTGCGTCACCAGCGTGGCGTCGGTGGGGTTGTCGGATCCCAACTCGGCCGATGCCGCGGACGCGAAAAGAGCAATGGTCGTAGCCGCGGTCAAAATGACTGGGAGCTTGCGCATAAGCTTCCCCCCTAGAGCACGGGGCTGTCCCTTTCGCCGGTATTCCGGTCGATAGTTCGGAGTTATGAGAGCGCCTTAGACAAACTTAAAGATAACCTTTTATGACGCTACATGCCGCCGATTATGGGAATAGCTGCGCGGGCGGCGATGCTACCGATGGATCTGGGACGAGAAGTCATCAGCCGACGGGAACCGAAGGTCCGCTCTCTATCTTCTGCCGGGATCCTGGTGGCATAACGAACGGCCGGAATGGGGCACGAGTACGCGTTCCCGTCGCCAAGGCTGAGCGCCCGCTGTCGGTTCGGTCAAGAGACCTTCGACCCACACCCCACCCTCGCGCGACGAACACAACATCCAGAAACCTACATTTTTCCGGATATTAATCCGGGATCACCCGAGCGCAAGAGAACGCACCGAAAGCGGCAAGCACCGGTCGACCCGAAGGTCGAAGACGCTATCCGCCTCTCGCTCCTCAGCGGGAAAGGGTTCTCAAGACCATGCGAATGCGAGGTTGGGAGCACGCGGTACGGCGGGTCAAGGCAGGAATGAAGGGGCAAAAGTATTGCGGGGCAGGCGAGACCGGCCTCGGGAATGAAATTAAAGCCTCCCCCGAATAAGGATAACAACAAATTTTGGCAAATCTGGACAACGCCCGGCAACCTTGGAAAGTCGGTCGTTCGGTTGCCAAATCTTTTTCACATCTCCTGAGCTGCTCTTTCGATGATCTGCTTGGCGTCCTCTTCGAGGAGAAGCCGGTCCTGAACGAGCTTGTGGGCTGAAGCCTCGACCGCGGCGAAATAATCCCGCGGGGTTGGATAGCGCTCCTCGAGCGATGGACGCGGGTCAGCCGAGGCGAGCCGCTCCGCCTTCGTCTTCGCGAGCGGCAGCGTGGCGCCGGAGAGATCGCACAGCTCGCCCTCGGCGTAGCCGGCCCTGCGGTAGTTGAACCCGAAATACGTCGCGATCGGCGCGTCGAGCGCAGGCATCCGGAGCCCCGCAACCGTATGCCCTTCTCCGTCGGTGCGCCCGACATACACGGGGTAGGACGCGCCGATCTTCGGCGGAATCGTCGAATGGTCCAGCGCCGCCACCTCGTTGATGACGCCTGTGTATTTGAAGCCCGGGATTGCCGGGATGCCGACCAAGTCCCGTTGCGGCGACACGAAGGTGTCACTCTTGCGGCTGGGGTACCGGCTCGCCGGAGGCTCGGCGCCGTCGAGCCAGGCGTCCATCGCGACAAGCAGCGCCCGCATCGGAGCGCCCGCGTGCAAGGGGTTCGTCTGATATTGGCACGCCGGAGTAGCGGCGGGCTTGGCGCCGAAAAGCGCAAAATGCGGCGTATTGGCGATTAGATACGTTCGGACATTCTCCGGCAGATCGAGCGCGTCTCCCTTCGTGTCCGTCACCACGAGCGAGGCCTGCGACTGGTACACTTCTAACTCGGTGTCCGTTTGCACCACCTTCGGACAATTGTTTGCCTCCAGGCAGCGCGCCAGGATGCCGTCGGTCCTCCCCGTGACCGCGTCGGTCAGCACCGGATAGGTGAACGGAAACTCGTCTCCCGGATAGGCGTGCGAGGAGTGTTGTCCCACGGCTCGGCCGGGCTGGGCGAAGCGGTAGTTGATGAAAGTTTTCTTGGCGCCGGCAATATGAGGCATCAGACCCTCGAAGACGACGCGGCCGGCCTCGTCCTCGTTGAATCCGAGATAGAGGTAGTCGCGCAGGTAACGCCCACTCTGCGAGAGCCCGAAGCCGATGGCTTTGGCGAAGTGCCGGTCGGCGAGTGGGTTCGGGTGCATTTCCGCATCGGCCTTCTCGTGGCGCAGAAACGAGACGATGTCGCGCGGTACCGCGAAGCCGAACCCCATCGGTTTTGCGTCTTTTGCCGTATAAACGAGTTCGTAGATGGCGCCCGCGTCGAAGCCGGCCGGTCTGGTGAGCCTGGCCTTTCCAGGGTCGACGTCGGCCGCTGGTAGGTGAGCGTCGCTGCGACCGGGTCGGTCGTGTTGTCGAAGACGAACTCTTCGACTGAAGGGCCGGTAACGTTAGGGATAGTCGGCACCGCGAGATTCAGACGGCCTTCGCCGGGTGACACATCCGGCTGCCAACCGGCCCAGACCACCGTGTAGCCGCGCTCCATTAGAAAGCCGTTGCCGATGTTTGCCGGCTCAGCAAGATCGTCCTTGCCTGGGCTGTCGTTGAATAGAGGCAGGGCGGCCTTGCGTCCGCGGTTCAGAACATCATAGAGGAGCTTATCGCTTCCTCTCGCCGGATCGGTTGGGCGCAGGATCTCGACTTCGCTCGTCGCCTCGACGAGCCCTTGGCCGTTTCGTGGCGCAAGGCCAATGTCGATTATTGTGGCGTTGTGGCGATCGACTGGATCGACGGCGATCGTCGCCCTCGCCAGAATGCGATCGTAGGACCCGACACCGCCGAAAGATCGACCGCCGAAGGCCGGCGACTCGATCTTGATGATTTCAAAGCCGACGACCTTCGCCAACGCGTCCGATTGTAGCGTCGCGACGCTGCCGAAGGCGCTCGCGGCTATCGCGACGCAGAACCGGAAACGCAGCAAGCGCGTCCTTGCGTCCATGGCGTGCTGGGCGGTGGGCATAATGTTTCCTGCCGGAGGACTGCTTTGGTTGCGCCCGTCGTGTGGGTTTCTTAGATTTTACGTAGGGTCATATTAAAGGCAAAATTTAATCGATATCCACCAGGATTTGCGATACCGCGACCTCGGCCATCTGGAACATGATATAGCGGCCATGGCTCACAATCTTGCCGCGGATCTTGATCAGTTCTCGCACAGGTGGGTCAGCGACCGCGGTTCGGTTGCTTTGGCATTGCAAGAGTCCTCATGAAATTGCCGAGGTTGTCTGCCAGCGCAAGGAGGATGGATGGCGTTGGCGGCTAAAGTGCTGCACGACACTCGCGTCCAGTTGATCGTCCCCTAGCCGTCTCGATCCACTCCTCCGCTGTGCCGGGCTGGCGGTAGAACGCGCTCAGCAGGCCGTGCCGACCATCCCCGACAAACATCCAATTAGAGTTCGGCAACTGGCTCAAAAGCGGGAACGAGGAAGGTCGGTTATCACCCTGCCTGCCAGCTCGGCTGCCGAGCGGGAATGGCCGCTGAGGGGCATCAAGAGCGGTTCCCGCCGCCAAGCTTAAGGGACCGCTGTGGGTTCGGTGAAGAGACCTTCGGCGGAACGCGCGGCAACGACGGGGTTGCGCCGATACCGGTCGTTCGCAGGACCTCGATAAACCGCAGCGTCCGACTGTAACCGGCCACTCATTATAACCGGCGCGGGTCACGGCGACTTGTCGTCGGGCGGAACTAAACGTCGCGCTGGGGTAAGACGGAGCCATCCCGAGGTCGCCTAATCGGGCTATCTCTCACCCGAATGTCCTCGGGCGCTCACCCCGGCACCCCGCCAGCGGCGCCCGCGCCTTGGGTCCGTGTCGGACCAGCGCCTTTGATCAGCTCGCCCGGCCAGCGTGATGCGTTCAGGCCCGAGCTTCTAAGATCGTCGCCTTTCGGTTATGCTCGGGGCAGATTGGTTCGCGCGCCCGAGAGCTCCCTATGCGCTGCTTAAAGTGCAGGGCCGAAAATGCGGCGACCAGACGCTTCTGCGCCAAGTGCGGGTCGCCCCTCCCCTCGCTATGCCCAGGCTGCGGTTTTGAGAACGAGCCCACCGCAAAGTTCTGTGGCGGCTGCGGCAAGCCGATTGCGGATGCCCCTGCTCTAACTCCGCTCGGCGCGCTCCCTCCACCTCGCACCGAAGCCGCCGAACGCCGTCAGCTCACGGTCATGTTCTGCGATCTCGTCGACTCGACGCCGCTGTCGTCGCGCCTCGACCCCGAAGATTTGCGCGAGGTTATCGCCGCATATCACCGGGCCGTCGCTGGGGTGGTCGCCGTGTTCGACGGCTTGGTTGGAAGGTACATGGGCGACGGCGTGCTGGTTTATTTCGGCTACCCGCAAGCGCATGAGGACGACGCCGAACGAGCGGTGCGGGCTGGGCTAGGCGCCATCGAGGCCGTCACTCGCCTCGAGGTCGGATCCGTCAAGCTCCAGGCGCGAGTCGGGATCGCCACTGGACTGGTGGTCGTTGGTGATTTGATCGGCGCAGGCCCAGCCCAGGAACAATCCGTAGTCGGGGAAACACCCAACCTCGCCGCCCGATTGCAGACTTTGGCCGAGCCAGACACAGTCGTCATTACCGCGGGCACGCGCCGCCTGGTCGGCGATCTCTTTGAGTACAAAGATCTCGGCGTCGTCGAAGTGAAGGGCATCGCCGACCCAGTGCCGGCATGGCGGGTATTGCGTCCGAGCGCAGTCGAGAGCCGCTTCGAGGCATTGCACGGATCGACGCTGACCCCTCTGATCGGTCGCGACGAGGAGATCGACCTGCTGTTGCGACGCTGGGCGCGCGCCAAGGCCGGCGACGGCCAGGTTGTGCTCATCTCGGGCGAACTCGGGATCGGCAAGTCGCGTATCGCCGCGGTGCTGGAGGAGCGGCTCGCCACCGAGCCGCATCTTAGCCTGCGCCTTTTCTGCTCGCCGCACCACCAGGACAGCCAGCTCTATCCGTCCATCGAGCAGCTCCGCCGGGTGGCGGGGTTCGAGCCCGATGATCCGCCCGCTGCGAAGCTGAGAAAGCTTGAGGTCATGCTGGCACGCGTTTCGCCGCCCGAGGAGGATATGGCGCTTCTCGCCGACCTGCTCTCGTTGCCGATTTCGCAGCGCCACCCATTGTCGAACCTCAGTCCGCAACGAAAAAGGGAGCGGACATTGGAGGCGCTGGTCCGGCAACTTGAGGGTCTGGCGCGCCAACAGCCGGTTCTGATGATCGTCGAGGACGTGCATTGGATCGACCCTACCTCGCGCGAGCTGCTCGACCTCCGCCTGGCGCGGATGCGTAGCCTGCCGGTGCTGCTGGTCGTAACGTTCCGCCCCGAGTTCCAGCCGCCCTGGACGGGCC
>Ga0306922_10007021_pt1 | contig 10825 bp, 9 predicted proteins | sample sta12Cox44000082_FD_203758 | JGI IMG/M metagenome (GOLD analysis project Ga0306922, IMG submission 203758) | Lab enrichment of tropical soil microbial communities from Luquillo Experimental Forest, Puerto Rico - statoxic.12C.oxic.44.000.082 (v2)... | ecosystem: Environmental > Terrestrial > Soil...
CGCTTGACTTGATAGGCATGTCGGGGCTGCCTTTTGCTCCAGGGGTACGAGGAGGCTGGCATGATCGTCATCCGGGCACTCGACGGGACCTCTGTAGACGTCGACGAGAATGCCGTGACGCTCGTGGCTGGGCCGTATCCGCATGACGTCGGGCCGCACACCTATGTCCACGGTGTCGACCGCGGCGTGCTGGTGACGGTGGAGGACGCGGCGGCGCTCACAGCACGCTTGGGGATCGACCCGCCTCTGGCAAAGCTGACGCGCCCGAATAGGACGCCGGTCTGGATCAAGGGGGCTGCCGTCACAACGCTGCGCGCGCCGCTGCCGACCGAACGGCAGGGCAGGGGAGTGGTGAACGCGGTGGTGATCCTCGGTGAACTGCACCAAGCGGTGCATGAGAACCTCGCGACCGCAGAACGAGTGCTGAACGCTCACGGCGCCCATGTCTGAATGAATCTGGCGTAGCGGCGAGTACCCGAGGCACACTGCGCCGGTATCTCAACTCAACAAAAGGAAATCGCCCGATGCCCGACACCCCGACCTTTGGCCGCTATACCGAGATCCCCTACGACAAGATGACCCTGGAGCAGCAGGAGGGCTATCGCTCGTTGCTTGAGGCGCGCGGGCGACTCCCCGGCCCGAATAAGATCTATGTGCACAACCCCAAGCTCGTGAAGGTGATGGGGCCGCTCGGCGCCTATTTCCGCACCGGCTATTCGCTGCGCGAGCGCGAGCGCGAAATCGCCGTCTGCATCACCTGCAGCAAATGGCATTCGGCTTACCCGACCAATGCACATGAGCGCGCCGGCAAGGCGGCGGGGCTGCCGGCCGACAAGGTCGAGGCGCTGCTTTCGGGTCTGCCGACCTCGTTCGACGACAAGCGCGAGCAGGTCATCTACGAGATCGCGACGTGCCTTGCCAATTCGCGCTGGGTTTCCAAAGGCCTCTTCGACCGCGCCGTCGAGGCGCTCGGCCATGAGGGCATCACCGACGTGATCTGCCTGATGGGTTTCTACACCAGCGTGTCTATGACGCTGGCCTTCTACGACGTCCCCGCCGGCGCCGAGGGCCTGCCGCGCTGAGCGGGCGCGGGCCCCGATTTCTCCCTGAGCTCAGGGAGAAAATTCGATTTAGCGCCGGAAATCGCCCGGCAGATCGGGCATAATTGGTTGTGAATCAAAAAGTTAGTATCCAAAATCAGGGTCCGGCAGCAGGGAGACGATTTGCCGTTCTGAGGGAAGGAGCAGGGAGGCTGCAGGGAGACTTTCTGTCGGCATTTTGTGGCGCCGTTAATCGAAATCATCCTTATCATAATGGCATTTTATTTGACAAAATAACATATGTTTGGTATAAATACAAGCTCTTAGTGGCGCAACTCGCTAAAATGGCGAAACTCCAGCGCAAACTTCGAGCCTCATGTCGAGCATAGTCAAGGTCCCGGCTGGCCGGGAAAACCGCGAGCGGACGTTATCTTCGTCCATGGGCTCGGCGGCCATGCCTACGATACTTTGGCGGCGAGCGCCGGACGACAATTCATTTTGGCCGCTGTGGCTGGCTTAGGACATCGCGGGCCTCGCGGTCTACACGCTCGCCTGCGAGGCGCCGCCGTCGAATTGGCTTGACCCGATTAGCCGCCGTGGCGAGTTGAGCCGCTATGAATAGGCGCAACGGCCTGCCGATATTGGTAATCCTGAGTGTGCGGCCGCGGGGCCGGAACTTCGGCTAGCGGCTTTGTCGCTACTACCTGGCATCTGCGGAGACCGGGCGCTCGCCGGCCTGATCAAGCGGGCCGGACGGCGTTTCCGCCTGCTCGGTGGGGGAGCGTCTGGCGCAGATGCGGATGTACACCGATCTGCGGTCGCGCTGGGAGAGTTCTCGAAAAACGCCGTCGAGATCCTCTGCCGCGACATCGCCACGGGGCGGTGGCGGTGGCCGGTCTGATCTTCAGCTGGACGGCGCTCGCGCTGTTGGTCTGGAGCGCCCCCTCGCGGGCGGTCCGTCTGTGCCGGCAACACTGGGGTTTGGGCTCTGCCTTGTCGGCTCGCTCACCGTCCTTGAGGTTCATCTCGGCACGGCGCAGCACTGTCGCATTCCGTTCTGGTTCGGCGTGTTGTTTCCGGCGTGCTACGCCGCTGTCGCCATTTTGGCCCGGTCCAGCCTCGTGCTGCGGCGGGCCGGGCGGGTCAAATAGAAGGGACGAACCTATGGGGTTGCTCGGGGAAGTGGACTGGGACTTTTTTTAAAGCCCGCACCCTCCCGGCCGGCCAAGGGCACCTCGATCGCGGCAGCGTCGGATATCGGCGAAGAATGCGAACCGCTGATTTTATGAAGGGAGACTGGCCCCCTGGCCCTCCCGCTGCCGGGCGCCGATGACGATTACTACAAACGCATATTTCTAATTTGACATCAGTGGAGAGAATTACTATAATGTTCTTCGTCGTAATGCCGCTCGTTGCGAAAATCGGTATATCCGCGCAAGATCTTGCGCCCATCCGGCCGCGGTTCGCCGCCCCTGCCTGCCCTTCGCCTCCGCCGGAGGGAAGCGTGGGGGCAATGGCGGGTGGGTGAGTTGGGGTCTCTCCTCCCCCACCTCACCCCGACCCGCTCCCGATCGGTGCCTCAAGACGGATCGGCCGCCTGGCAATCGCTAGGACTTTGCGCACTTTGTCGAGCGGCATCGCGAGCTTGTCTGCAAGTTCCTCGGGAGTGGGCTCGCGGCCGATCTCGGGCAGCATCTGGGGCGAGGTGCGCACCACCTTGTTGACGGTTTCGATTATGCGCGCGGGGACGCGGATCGTTTCGGGCTGGGCCATTTCGGTCTCTTCCAAAGCTGCCGTCTCGGCCGAATCCGGACGTTGCCGAAGATGATATGTGACGGCGGCTGGTCAACCCCGGGCACCAACCCCGCAGCCGCGGTCCGCAATTCGGCCGCGCGACGTTGACTTCGGCCGCAAACCCTGGTTGGCGTCGGCGCGGATTGCGCGCCGACGCCAAGCCAGCGGTGTCTACCGCACGGGCGAGAAGGTCGCCGGTATCAGTAGCTTGTTTTCCTGACGGACCGGCCGCACTCCCGCCTGTGGCGGCCAGGCACCGCCGGGCCGGCGGGATTCTTCACGAACCCGGGCGCGCTCGTTGAGGTCCTTGTAGACCCAGATGTGGGTGAATTTGTTGAGCCCGCCGAGTTCGCTCGTCCAGCAGGCCGCCAGCGGCGAGAACTTCTCGCGAGCCTCGATCGCCTTGCCCCACGCGTCCAACACCTTCGGGATGTCGCCTGGGGCATACGTGTAGGTGCGCATCTCATAGACATTCCCGGTGCCGTAATTCCGGCTGCCCAATTGGCGCATGAATGGCGCCGGGATCACGATCTCGGCTTCCTGCGCCGCGATGAACTCGCCGCCGCCCGGCATCGCGTTGCGCGCGGCGTCGTTCGCCATCGCCGAGCGAACCCTCGTGCGGTGCTGCAGATCGTCATAGGGATAGACGTGGACGACCTGGTTGAGCGGACCGAACTCGGTGTGCCAGAAGCCCCCCAGCGGAGAGTGCTTCAACCGCAGCGGCAGCCGCTTTTCGTAGCGCTCTTCGAATTCGGCCACGGTCCCGGGGCGGAGCGTATAGGTGCGGACTTCGTAGATCATCGGCGCATCCTCGAAGTGACAGGGGTTACCGGGTGACATGCCGGCGAACCGACAGCGCATTCTACTCCGCGGGCGAGCGAGCGGATAAAAAAATGATCGGGTGCCGTCGGAAAGCGGACCTCCCGCGCAACGCCCAAAGTTAACGATTTGTTTTTCAGTGATTATTTTAATGGCGTCGTGACCGGATCTATCCCTTCTTGCCAAGCGCGGGCATAATTCGATGAGCACCTTCGTGTACGTACTGGTGTTTGTGACGTGCTCCATCGCCTATAACGGCTGCGTAACGGTTACGAGCCCGCAAACTTTCGCCAGTCGTCAGGAATGTGTGGAAGCCGCCACGCGCATGGCTGGTCTACAATCTGCAACTTGCAAACCGCGCAGAGTTTTCGTTCAGTAAGGATTCGAGAAGGCCGCGGGCGGGTGCCATAGACCCTTCGCTGCGGCGACGGGTCCAAACTCATAATCCCTCGGTCCGCCGAACGACCCGCCGCGCGAGGCACTATCCGAAGCCGCACGACATCGCGTAGCATCGCCGTCGCGCACGAGCGCCAGCGGGGAGGGACGCGATGCTGATCGTCGACGCGCAGGTCCATATCTGGTCGCAGGGCACGCCATCCGGCCAGCACCGGCAGATCTCAAGCTACCGCGCCGAGGATTGCCTGAAGGAGATGGACAAGGCCGGCGTCGACGCGGCCGTGCTCCACCCGCCCGGATGGGACCCCAACGATATCGAAGTCGCGGTCGAGGCGGCCCGTCGATACCCAAACCGTTTCGCGATCCTCGGGCATTTCCCGTTGGACAAGCCGGAGAGCCGGTTATTGATCGACAGCTGGAAGAGCCGGCCCGGCATGCTCGGATTACGCTTTTTCTTTCTTCAGCCGCACCAGCAGAGCTGGCTCAGCGACGGCACGATGGATTGGCTATGGCCTGCCGCCGAGCGCGTCCAGATCCCGATCGCGCTGATGGCCTCCCACGATCTTCCTGCTGTCGGCGGGATCGCCGAGCGGCATCCGAGTTTGCGCTTGCTGGTCGACCATTTTGGCAGAGTGCGCGGCGCCGCGGACGACGCAGCCCACGCCAACCAGCCGGGCCTGCTGGCGCTCGCCAAGTACCCCAATGTCGCGGTCAAGGCGACCGGCGCTCCAGGCAATTCGAGCCAGCCCTACCCCTATCGCAACATCCACAAGTACATCCAGCAAATCTACGACGCGTTCGGTCCCCAGCGCATGTTCTGGGGTACCGACATCACCCGCATGCCGTGCTCCTGGCGGCAATGCGTGACGATGTTCACCGAGGAATTGCCGTGGCTCAAAGGCCGCGACCTCGAGCTGGTGATGGGGCGCGCAGTCTGCGACTGGATCGGCTGGAAATTGCCGAATTGACCGGCTTCGTTTCAGAGGAGTGAACCCGCCATGTTGATCGTCGATGCGCAAGTCCACATCTGGTCGGCCGGGCCGCCGACCAATCCGTCGCATCGCCAGGTGACCTCGTATACGGCCGCGGAGTGCGTCCGCGACATGGATACCGCCGGGGTCAATGCCTGTCTGCTGCACCCTCCGGGCTGGGACCCGAACTCGGGCAAGATCTCGGAAGAGGCAGCCGCCAAATACCCAAACCGCTTCGCGATACTCGGCAATTTCCCGCTCGACAAGCCGGAGAACCGAGCGCTGATCGACACCTGGAAAACCCGGCCGGGGATGCTGGGGCTGCGCTATGCCTTCACCCAGCCGCACCAGGCTAATTGGATGACCGACGGCACGATGGACTGGCTGTGGCCGGCTGCCGAGAAGGCCGGGACACCGATTGCACTGATGGCCTCGAATTATCTACCGCAGGTCGGCCGGATCGCCGAGCGGCACCCTGGTCTGAAATTACTGATCGACCACTACGCCCGCGTACGCGACGGCAAGGACGATGCGGCGCACGGCAATCAGACCGCCTTGCTGGCATTGGCGAAGCACCGGAACGTGGCTGTCAAGTGCACCGGTGCGCCCGGAAATTCGAGCCAGCCCTACCCCTACCGCAACATCCACAAATACACGCAGCAGATCGTCGAGACCTTCGGGCCGCAGCGCAGCTTCTGGGGCACCGACATCACCCGCATGCCGTGCTCGTGGAAGCAATGCGTGACGATGTTCATCGAAGAAATGCCGTGGCTCAAAGGCCGCGACCTCGAGCTGGTGATGGGCCGCGCCGTCTGCGACTGGCTCGGCTGGAAACTGCCTGGCTGACGCCAGTCATCGTCTGCGCAATATCGGCGCGCACCCCGGGTGAGCGCCGGTAATACTGGTGTGAGCTGGCGAAATTGAAAGCGTAATCGTGGAAGCCGGTGCAGTCGACCATGCGGTACTGTGCCGGCGGGAACCGCGTGGTGTCGAAACGGTTATGCGGTCCATCCTGACCGAGCCGCTTGGCTCCAAGATTGATCGCCGCGCCTAGCAGAAGCACGCTGTCGGCTCGGCTGAAGTAGATCGAAATCCTGCTACCCAACCGGTAGAGGTCGCTGAGCCGGCCGGGTTCTGGAAAGTCGAAGGTGTCGTAACGCTCGTCAGCGGCGGCCAGGATCATCTCGTCGAACAGCAGGGCGTTGCCATTGCCGTGGCTGAACCAACTTTCGACCGCGGCTTGCAACGCCCAATTGCCCATGCTGTGCGCCAGCAGAAACACTCGCCTACCCGTCGAGCGAGCGTGCTCCAACAGAGGCTGCAGATTGGCAAAAAAGCTCATGATGTGGAGGCCGGATTGGCCTGCCAGAGTCTGGTCGCGCCGATAGTCGCTCCAGGGCAACGGTAGATCCAGCAATCTTCCCAGCGATGGCCAGCTGAAGGCGATGACACTGGTATCGGCTGCCGGCACACCTGACTGTCCAAACCATTCGCGATTGAACGCGGCGCGGGTGATTGACGCCTCAAAGTCGTTGTCAAAGCCATGGATGAAAATCAACAGGTTTCGTCCTGGATTCTGCAGATCGGAAATCACGTTCTCGCTGAAGTGTCCCTGCTCGACATCCTTTATATCCGTGATCAATCCCGTCATGTCGGCAGTGAGCTCGGTATTGTCAACGAATGCAACAGCATAGGTGATGGCGGTCGGGTCGGATGGAGAGACGATGCTGGTACCGTAGCTTTTCCAGTCCTCGGCCGGCCCGTTCAGGGCACGGTTCGTCGCGAAATACACCGTGGTGGTCGCCATTTTCTCGCCCTCTGCCGAAATCGACAACAGCTGCCGGCTGTCTCTCGGGCCGCTAGCCGCGCATCCGGCTCGTGAAGAAGCTCATCGCGCAGAGCCGCACTTCGGTCATTTGGCGGTTGTCACGAAGGTGCAGAGCCCCCGGCCGACCCCTGCGCTTGCTCCCACTGGACGCGGGAGAGAAAAGCGATCCACCGGTTGGTCTCCCGCAATGCGTTCAACACCGACGACACGAACCATAGGTTGAGGCAAAGGAGAGCCAAGGTACCTAGCTCAAACCAATGGATAATCACCCAAGCCATATTCCGTCTCCCGCGTAAACCTTTCAAGCCAGACCGTGACGGCTCAGAAGCTGATCAGACGGGATCGAATTCGCGATCTTTGCTCGGGATCAGCTCATAGGGGAGCGCGAACCCGGGCATCGCTTTGAGGCGTCCCGCCCACGCCTCAAGATTGGGCCAGTTGGCGATGTCGAAGCTGCCTTCGGCCATGAAAACCATGCGGCCCCAGCAACCGATATCGGCAATCGTGCAGTAATCACCGACCAGGAACGGCTAGTTCTCGACGGTCTTGTCGACAAAGGATAGTGCTGCTTCGGCGCGCGGGCGAAACTCGGCGATCGTCTCGGGGTGAGAGGGGCGAAACCGCGCCGAGTGCCGAACCTTGGCGAGATGGGTGATGTGATCGGCTTCCCAGGAAAGCCATTCGCGCGCCTGCCAGCACTCCTGTTCGATCCTGCCCTCGAAATGTCCAGTCTCGCGCGCCAGATAGTCTAGAATCACGTTCGATTGCAGGATGGTCAGGCCGCGATGGCGCAAAGACGGGACGACACCCCAGCGGTTGACTGCCAGATATTCAGGGCTCTTCTGCACGCCGGTCTTCAGGTTGATCGTACGGAATGAGAACGGGAGGCGTGCCAACGCCAAGTACAGCATCGGCTTGTAGCTCGAGCTCGAGGTAAAGCTGCCGTAGAGAGTCAATCGGTCCATGGGCTCAAACCTCCGCCGCAGCGCGGGTTGACCGGCCATGCGGTTGCCCGACACATTAGAGCAAGACGAGCGAACCCGCACGCGCAACACCGATGAGAGAGCAATGAGCAGCCTCGATCCGATCCCATACTCCGACGCGCAGCTCCGCACGATCCTACAGCGGGTCAAGACCATCGCGATGGTCGGCGCCTCGTCCAATTGGAACCGGCCGAGCTACTTCGTGATGAAATATCTGCAGGGCAAAGGCTATCGGGTGATTCCAGTTAATCCCGGCATCGCCGGCCAGAGCCTGCTTGGAGAAAGGGTCTACGCCTCACTGCGCGACATTCCTGAGCCGGTCGACATGGTCGACATATTTCGCGCGGCGCGCGAGGCACCGAGTATCGTCGAAGACGCGATCGCAATTGGCGCCAAGGTCGTGTGGATGCAGCTCGGCATCCGCAACGACAAGGCAGCGGCGATCGCAGAGGAAGCCGGAATTGAGGTCATCATGAACCGTTGCCCGAAGATCGAGTTCGGCCGGTTGGGCGGCGAGCTCTCGTGGAGCGGGGTCAATAGCGGCATCATTCGCAACCGGGCGCCCGAGCCGCCGATCGCAAAAGGTGACCGGCAGCGAGCCATGCCATCGCACAATGTTACTTACGGCTTCGAGACACGCGCCGTACATGCGGGCGCCGCCCCGGACCCCGTGACTGGCGCGCGCTCGACGCCGATCTACCAGACCACCTCCTACGTCTTCGACGACGTCGACCACGCCGCTTCATTGTTCAATCTGCACAATTTCGGCTACATCTATTCGCGGCTCACCAATCCGACCGTCGCTGTTCTAGAAGAGCGGGTCGCAAACCTCGAAGGCGGCCGCGCCGCTCTGGCCGCAGCCTCGGGCCACGCCGCGCAATTCCTGATTTTCTTTACGCTGATGGACCCCGGCGACGAGTTCATCGCCTCGCGCAACCTCTATGGCGGGTCGCTGACGCAATTCGGGCTGTCTTTCAAGAAGCTCGGGTGGAAGTGCCATTTTGTCGATCCGACCGATCCGGAGAATTTCCACAAGGCGCTGACGTTGCGGGTCAAGGCGATCTTTGTCGAAAACCTCGCCAATCCGGGGGGCATCGTTCTCGATCTCGAACGGGTGGCGGCGATCGCTCACGAGGCGGGGATCCCACTTATCGTCGATAATACCTTGGCGACCCCCTACCTTTGCGAGCCGCTCCGTTGGGGCGCCGACATTATCTGCCATTCGACGACCAAATTCTTGAGCGGCCACGGCCACGCTCTGGGCGGCATCGTCGTCGAATCCGGCCGGTTCGACTGGTCGCAAGGTGACCGCTTCCCATCATTGACCGACCCCGAGCCCGCCTATCACGGGCTGAAATTCTACGAGAATTTTGGCGACTTCGCCTTTACCACCAAAGCGCGGGCCGTGGCGTTGCGTGATTTTGGCCCGACCCTGTCGCCAATGAACGCCTTTTTGACCCTAACCGGCATCGAGACCCTGCATTTGCGCATGGACCGCCATGTCGCCAATGCCATGACGGTCGCCGAATTCCTTGCCGACCACCCGCGCGTCGCTTGGGTATCCTATGCCGGGCTGAGGGACAGCCCATTCAATGAGCTCGCCCGGAAATACTTGCCGAAAGGCGCCGGAGCGGTTTTCACCTTTGGGGTCAAGGGCGGCTACGACGCCGGTATCAGGCTGGTGGAAAATGTCCAGCTCTTCTCGCACCTCGCCAATATCGGCGACACGCGCAGCCTGATCTTGCACCCGGCCTCCACGACCCATCGCCAATTGAATGACGAGCAGCGTCTAGCGGCTGGCGCAGGCCCCGATGTGATCCGCCTGTCGATCGGTCTCGAAACCGCCGGCGACCTGATCCGCGACCTCGACGAGGCGCTCGCCGCGACCGACCGGTAGCTATTTAGCGAGAACCCAGCCGCTCGAGGGACATACGCGCCATCGGATCGTTCGGGTGCAATCGCCGAACATTAGGCTCAAGCTGCGCCTGCAACACCGGTGCTTCAGGAAACGCGCGATCGGTCCAAAAGCGCTTGGCCGGGTCGAAATAACCGATCGTATCGAGAAATGCGATTGTGAAGTAATAGCCCTCAACCATTGATTCACTTTTCGCCCGCGCCACGACTGCTCCGTCCGGAGTAATTGCGGTTGCGAGACACCAGCTGAGCAGGCGGTCGAGCTCCGTGCCGGCGCACTGCCGCTGATCCGCGCGCATTTCCGGCCAGCCGAGCTGGAACAACGTCGCGACATCGTAATTGTTGTGGCTCGTCAAACCCTCGTCGTCGAGCCAGCCATTGGGATAACGGTCGTCGCGGATCTCAAGCAACGTGTCGATCAGCTGTTGCCAATAATTGATCTTGCCTTCGAGATAGCGCGCCATGTGAAAAGTCATGCTGAGATCAGTTGTCCGGAACCGCTGTCCGCCGATCTCGTACGTCGCTCCAAAAAAACCAGTGGCCGGGTCCTGCCAGTCGGCCACAAAGCGGCGAATGACTGGTTCGAGCCGCGGGTCCCAGCGGTAATTCGCCGGCCGGCGCCACAAGATCAAGCGAACGAGATTAGCCGACGCAAAGTTGAGCTCCTTTCGATGGTCGACACCGTCCTCCGGGAAGCGAGAGACGAGGAGACTTTCGAGGTAACGCTCCAGTCTGTCGGGATCGTTGATGCGGTCGAGAAAGCGCGGCGGTTTGCCCTTGAAGTCCGGGGCGAGCAGGTGGTCGACCGAGGCGTCGAGCTTGAGAAACCAGACCTCGGTGCAGGTGCCGTATCTACCCTCTTCTGGGCTGTCGGCGCACCGCCGCGCCGGCAGGGCGGCCAATTCGCGGATTTTGTCGAGGGTCGCCCGGGCGGCGGCTGAGTCGGCAGTGTATTCCAGTCTCCAGCGAAGCTCCCGCAACGCTTGGCGGAGGCGCGAAGTGTCGAGGCCGATCGCCTCGTCGCGATCGAGCCTCGCTTCAATCGGTCGAATTTCCGGCTGCACCGCGCAATAGAGGTCG
>Ga0306922_10007023_pt1 | contig 10823 bp, 14 predicted proteins | sample sta12Cox44000082_FD_203758 | JGI IMG/M metagenome (GOLD analysis project Ga0306922, IMG submission 203758) | Lab enrichment of tropical soil microbial communities from Luquillo Experimental Forest, Puerto Rico - statoxic.12C.oxic.44.000.082 (v2)... | ecosystem: Environmental > Terrestrial >...
TTCCGTCAGGGGCTCACGGCTCGCAAACTTGCCTGGGCAGTTGGAATCCCGCGGCACCTCAAGGTGTACCCTGCCGATGTGCAGATGATCTGGCCGGTGGCCAAGCGCGGTCGTCCCCGTCGGCGGCCCGTTCCTGACATTCTATCGATACCGGCCGAAGACATGCTGGCCAACGCCAAATGGCGCACCGTCAGTTGGCGCACCGGCACGAAAGGAAAGCTCAAGGCTCGTTTTGCTGCTCTCCGTGTGCGGGTTGCCGACGGACCACCGCAGCGGATCAGGGACAAAGGTCAGCAACACCTGCCCGGAGACGAGGCTTGGCTCATTGGCGAACACAGGATGTCGGGAGAGAAGAAATACTATCTCGCCAACCTGCCGGCGAAGACTGACCTGCGCACCTTAGCAGCCACCATCAAGGCGCGATGGATTTGCGAGCAGGCGCACCAGCAGATGAAAGAAGAACTCGGTCTTGACCACTTCGAGGGACGATCCTGGCAGGGGCTACACCGTCATGCGCTCATGACGATGATCGCTTACGCTTTCCTCCAACATCGCCGGCTCGCAACAGCAAGACGGGAAAAAAAGAATCACCGGGCCGCCGCCTCAACCAACCTTGCCCGCCGTGCGCCACGCCATCCTCGAGCTCTTCGCTCGACTACCGCCGCGACGATGCCCGCATTGCCGAAAATGGATTTGCAACGAACGGCGGCATGAGTAAATCTGCCAAAGTAGTGCTAGTACCTAGCACGCTCGGTGTTTCGCCCAGCGCCTGGGCGAAAGCTTGGTCATTGGTGCGCTCCTCAGCCATATGCAACAGCACTGACGCTTGCGCCTCGGGCAGTCGCTTCGCTACCTCTTCAAGCGAAGTCCGGTCGGGTTCCACGAACAAGATATCGAAGCCGATGGCGGCGGCACCCTTGGCGTTTAGCTCCAGCAGCAGATCACGCATACTCGTTCGCGGCCAAGGCCATTGGCCGATCCTTGCAAGCGAGGCCTCATCTATGTCGATGATACGAACCGGGATCTTCGGGTCAAAGGGGTCAGGGTGTAATCGTTGGTACCAATCAAACGACAGAAGTCGTAAACCACGGACAAAGAACGGATCCATGACGCGGACAATGGTTGCCGCACTCAGCAACAGAAAAATGAACGCCAGATAAAGTCGGGTCGAAGTCAGATGCATGGTGGCAGATCCGGCCGAATCCAGTAACTATAGAACCCTTTGCGGAATAGTCATCCCTGCCCGTTACCAGGAAGAGGGAAGGCGTCATAGCCATCTATCCGCTTTGCGAATGAATCGCAGCTGACCCACAACATCATGTTGGCCGGGAGATCGCAGGGGACGGGCTGTTACCGATGCAAAGGCCGGCATATCAAGCTTGCTAGGCCGGAAGAACTGCTTCCGCCCGGCGGTTAGCACCCGATACAGAAACTGGTCAGTCCGGAACGTTCGAGCCGGTGCAGCGATTTCTTAATGACTATCAGCTTATCAAAGCACACGGTTGGTGTGTGATTTCGGCAACAGATGAGACTTTTTTATGGAAAGTCATCAAGTGTCAATAACCTGCTGCTCCAATGTCGCGGCAGGAGGGCATCCATGAAATCTCTAATTGCGAAACGTTCCGTCGTTATTGCGGGCCGTAGGACGAGCGTCAGTGTTGAAGACGCGTTCTGGGAATCCCTGAAGAAGATCGCCGCGCATCGTCGTTTGACGCTTTCGGCCTTGATCACCATGATCAATTCCGAGCGGCATTACAGCAATCTGTCGTCGGGCATTCGTCTCTGTGTGCTCAACTTCTATCGCGACCGGCTTGGCGAGAGCCATGGAGATGAGGCCGAGAGGAACCTGTCAGTCATTTGCCCGGCCTCACATACAGTCGAAAAATCGAATGCCGACTGGGTCTCGTGAGCCCTCCCTGGCCGGCGGTGAAGGCCAAGGACGAAAGCTCAAGTGATAGGGGGAAGGCAAACGTAGGACAAGAGCCATCACCGACTCGTAAATGGTCGGTAGAGAGCCCTGGTGCGGCATGCGGCCAGGGCTCTTTCTTTTGCGGCAAGCGCGCATCCCCTCCGCCGCTGCACCGGACGCGCCGTACTCCCAAGGTCCTGATTAAGAAGGTGTGCAACACGGGTTCACGGAGATTCTGCGGCGGCGAGCGCACGACGGCGTAGGCGCCACAATTTACCCTGCAAAGCCAAGCACAACATCATCGCCGAGATAGTCTTCGGCGTTGAAGCGCGACGCACCGAGAAGCCTATCTGCCTACGGAATCTCTATCTGATACCCTTTCTTTTCTTTTAAACTGAAAGCACGGTGTCTGAGGGAACAGGACACTAAGGACTGAACGATTACTTGCATCCGTCACCTCGATTGACCAACCTTGCCAATCAGACTCGTCATCCAGCATCGCGATCTTATGAATGAGCAGCATCGCGTGTCGGTGCGCATGGGACAGATCGCTGAATTCCTTCCCGTTAGGATCACAAATCCTGTTGTCCTTACCCACCAGATTGAAAAAGAAACGGTTCATGAGGCTCTCCAGTGATACCTTAAAAGCCGATTCTGACGCATGTGAACGATGGACACTTCAGTCTCGCATCGTGTCGGCGCATATTTCAACAAAGATCACAAATGTCCGTTGCGTCGATCGCATAAATTTAATATTAGATCATCAACAATTTTAGGAAATTGCAGATGATGCTTTGCGGCCAGACAGGCGCGCGAAAGTGCCAGCTAAACCAACATGGGAGCCCCCCCTGGCTCTGCCGGGGGGGCAGCAAAAGTTTGACATATCCGGCGGTCACGCTCCGCTCCATAGCCGTGGCCTGTCGAGCGGCCCGAGCATACGGAGGGAATCGCATCGATGGATGATTTGAGAGCCGATGCACCAGCTCGTGGCAGATGTTTTGCAAGCGCTGCCGCCCGAGCAAGGAAGTCAGGCGGATTGTTTCGACATATGATGTTGAGGCATTCCTCGGTGGAGGAGGGCAGCCGAGTTGAAGCGACACGGGCAAGCCGCTTCGAGTGGCTCAAGAACTAAAGCCCCCGGCTCTGCCGGGCAAGTACTTACTCGAATAATTGTCTTATCGCCCTAGCGTACCGCGGCGGAGCGTTGACGTCAGCGGCTTCTTTGGGGAGGGGCGGCGCCCCGGGGCTCCGGAATTCTATTGCGAGCTTCAGGTGGAATATGCGGTGATCAGTCTCGAGCGCCGCAGCTTAGGCTACTGCTTCATCCTCGCTTGGCTTGCCGAGCACATAACCACGTCCCCGTATCGTCGAGATGTAATCTTTCCCGCCCGAAGCGTACGCAAGCTTCTTCCTCACCTTGCATATGAAAACATCAATGATCTTACTCTCCGGCTCGTCCAGGCCGCCATATATATGATTCAGGAAAGTATCCTTCGTAAGCGCTGCGCCCTTGCGCAGGCTCAAAAGCTCCAAGATCTGGTATTCTTTGCCGGTAAGATGTAAGCGGATGCCGTTGACTTCAACCATCTTGGTATCGAGGTTGACGCACAGATCGCCCGTATTGACGACCGCCTGCGCGTATCCTTTGGAGCGGCGAACGATGGCGTGAATGCGCGCTATCAGTTCAGTCTTGTGGAATGGCTTGGTCACGTAGTCGTCGGCGCCAAGGCCGAGACCGCTGACCTTATCTTTGACGTCATCAAGCCCGGACAGGATGAGAACGGGTGTCTTAACATTGGAGGCGCGCAGCGACCGCAGAACTTCGAATCCGGACATGTCTGGCAGGTTCAGGTCGAGGAGAATGATGTCGTAATGATACAACTTGCCGAGATCAACACCGTCTTCACCCAGCTGCGCAGTATTGACGTTGAAGCTCTCGAGCCTGAGCATTTGCTCAATGGATTGAGCGATGCCGCTATCGTCCTCAATGAGTAAAATGTGCATGTTCGACACATGGCAGGTAATGGTTAACAAATTGCAAATGATCGACGTGGGTGCTCTGCCACCCATATGATCGTGTGGATGGAGCATGATGACGTGCACTGACGCGGCCCGGCGCTCGCGAGCCGTATCCATTCGGTGAAGACCGCGGGGTGGCCATTCGCGGTTGTCAGCGCGGTGATTGGCTCCAATTCCAGGGTAGCAGCTCGTTGGCAGGGATGGCTCGCTCAACGCTGCGTGAACCCATCGACACCTTTTTGGTGGGGTTAAGGCCTTGATAGCAATTGTGCATTAAATTACGCAGCGTTAGACGATTACCCCGAACACTCCAGCGCTCCCTCACAGGAGCGCTCTTTTTTGCTGGAAAATGCTCTTAATGGAAACCGGGCGACGGCTTTTTAAAGAGAGCATCTATACGCAGCGAGTGATCAACGTCTCGATAAATTAGGTCCTCAGCGTGGGGAAGTGAAATCGGAGTCGCTTTTGTTGGGCGCATTCGAGGTGGAGATCGGTTCCGACGCTTCCCTGTGCTCATTGTCGGACGAAAGCGTTACGTTCAATTCGCTTTCTGCGGCAGTCATCCGGTCGTGCGTAGCCGTGAACAAAGGCATCAGACGATCCTCAATCTCCTGACGTATGAGCGCCAGCCAATGTTCGGCGCGGTCCGCGCGAAGCTTGGCCTGAGCGAGGTCAGCCTTGAGGCGGATGAACCGATCCTCAAATTCAGCCCACGTGCGACTGAGGCGCTCATCCACTTCGGTCTCAAGGCGCGTGATACGATCTTGCGCGGTCTGCTCACCCTTCTTCGCACGCTCGGTAAGTTGCTGTGCCAGCGCGAGCTCATCTTGCAGGTGACGGAGACGACTGTCGGCCTCGGCCTCCACCCGAGCGATGCGCTCATCCGCTTCCCGTTTAGTCCGCTCGATGCGAGCATTGGCTTCGGACTGCAGCTTCGCGATGGCAGTTTCGGCCTCCGCCCATAGCCGACCGGCGCGCTCATCGGCCTCAAGCTCGAGCTCGTTGATTCGTGACTGTGCCTGGCGCAACTGCGCCGACAGCTTGTGCGCCAGCGCCGTCGCGCGGTCGCAATTCTCGTTCGCGAGGTGCGCTGCCCGTTCTAGCTTTGCCGCGAGAATGGGGTCAGCCGGACCGGCGTCCTCGTGCGCGTAATTGTGCACCGATGGGTCGGGATGGGTCTCGCTCATGACCGCAGGTATGCGTAACTCACCACTAAAGCGCCTCAAGATTCGCGCAAACGCATCCCGTATTGTTTCGTTCTTGCGAATGACGCCGCCCGGAACGAAATATTTGCCCTTCGCGGGTTCGTTCACCCGCAACCCAAGAAGCGTGTAACCTTGCGGATCTTTGACAATAATGTCGATCGAAACCAGTGGAGCAAGGCGGACAATGCGAGCAAAATCGTTGCTGGCGAGAAAACGCGGTGCGCTCATGCGCCGGTCCTAGAACAGGTCACCGCCAATTTCAAACGCAAGAAGGAGCTGCCTCTGACGGGTGTTTCGTGACCAATGAGGACTGCACCAGGATCAAGCCGGCTGCTCCACTTGCGCTCGCCGGGATTGCATCGCGCCAACAGCGCACAGAAGTCTCGCTCGAGAGGAATCAGCGCCGCGCAGCAGCGGCCCTTCTGCGCTATCGGCCGGGCCGGTGTCTCCCCATGAGCGCAGCAAGCGTCGAAAGGCTGATGATTGACGCCTTGCTTCGCGATATGTCTTGGGGGGCGGCATTAAGAGTGGACGTTCTTCCGAGCCGCGCTGCAAGCCCAGACAGGGGGGAGGCTTTGCCTCAGTTCTCGCTTAGAAAGGCGGCTCATGCCGGGCTTGCGGTCCTCACTCTTGCGAGCGGGGCCGTCGCGGATCCGATCGGGGTGCGCTGGTTGAGAGTCTGACTGGCAACCTTTCCGACGTAGCTACTATGGATTATGTCCGTGCCGGGCAAGTTATACGGCTCGCTCCTGATCAGACTATCGTCCTGAGCTACAGGGGTTCGTGCGTGCGGAAACGATTACCGGCGGCACCCTCGTCATCGGCACGCAGCGGAGCGAAGTAAAATACGGCAAAGTCCAAAGATCGGAGGACGAGCGGTACAATGTTGGCCGCATAGAACAGCTCAAAGGCGAAGAAGCCGGTGGCAGAACCTTCCGTGGTCCGCACTGATCGTGACGCGTTCGCCGCTTGTCGATAAACGAGGAGAACACTGGAGCTGATCTGGCAATTCCTTAGACCCTCGTCGTGAGGGAACAAAGCCCCTTGCCGGCGCTCGCGACAAAAGCAGCCCTGAATGGCTCGGTCCCCGTGAGGAAGACGATACTCGGGCTTGAGGGCAACGTGTCGAAGCGGCGCGACTCGTCTTAGCTCGGGACCCTCGCCGGACTGGATCAGAGCGCGAATCGATGGCGCCGGCCGTGAAGCGGGAGGCCGAGGAAGACTAGGGAGGGTGATAACGCTACAGTAAGAGCCCCAGCCAGGGGCTGGGGCTCGCAACGCGGTACGCGCTCGGCCCATGGGAATTGGGGGTTCTGGGTGGGCGAGCGACAGCATTACTGACCCTTTTGCGAGCGAGATCAAATACCGTCGCGCGAGCTTATCCCCGTTCTTCACACGCCGCGCCTTTGCATTTGCTCAGCCGTTTCTGACCAACTATCTCGTCCGTTCCCAGTGCCGCGCTCCCATGCCGAGTCTTCTCGCGAGCCAGGCGTCTGCCAATCTTAGCCAAGCTATCTTGTCGATTGGGTTGGCAATAGCTCGGAGACCTGGGGCTACTCCAACGGGGGTGGGTTGGGCGAGAGGCGAGAGGGCCCATCCCATGTTTCGATGATTTCAAGTCGATGACGGTCGTGTGAAATCCACACGCAGTCGTCACTGCTGGAAGTGCTTTCTGAGTCTCTATCTCTATCGGACCAGTGGCGCCATCCTTCGACGGCGCACGCGAACCCCAACATCGTCGACTTCGGGAAGCCTCAGACGACAAACCTTAGTGTAAAATTGAGAGATTTCTTCAACTGCCTCTTAATGGTGCAACGCTATTGCTTGATAGCGACGGGAGGGCGTCAATGTTCCAAGTAGACCCATGGGAGAAAGCGGCGGACTGTGAAAGAGCAAGCAGGCTCACCTTTGATCCAGTGCATCGTGCGAACTTGGCTAACATTCGGGAGTTCTGGATCTCACTGGCTAATGCACGGCCGTTCCTAAGCGAGAACGACTTCGTCAAGCAGGCTGAAGCGATTGGGCGATTTCACGCTAACCTGTGAGGCACTCTCCCGCTTGTAGGTAGCGTCGCCGATATCTCAATCGCGCTCTCGAACGCCTACGGCACCAGCTGTTTCTTTTACGGTTTTTTGTAGCGGAGATAGCGCTATGCTATGGATCGTTTTGTTTGTGGCAACCTGTGCCACGCTTGCTTGGCCTTTTGTTATAGATTTGAGGGCGGCTCGTTAACCTAAGGTCGCGATGTTGCACATCACGGCGGCCGATCGTGCTATCGCGGAGCGGCGATCGGCACCGCCCTCGCTGGCGAGGACGAAAGACCCACCATAGCGGGAATCTGGGTGGTGGCCGCAAGCGCGTGTTTTCGTTCCGTTCGGGCAACATTAATGGATTGTGCAAACGATCGATTAATCGCTCCAAGGTGGGGGCCGACTTCTGTGCCGCTCCTATTCGTTATCAACTCTTCCCGCCAAACCATTGCGTTCGAGGAAATGTTTTTACTGCGTATTTATATGGCCTCGTCCACACTGCATACGGAGGAGGGGCGATCACATGCTGATCTCAGATCTCGAAGCACCTGGTAGTCCGAGCATCATAAAGTTCTCGGCTGCGGCCGCAGCAATGATCATGCTTACTGGCTGCGCGGTCACCATGCCGTTCCCGCCTTTAGCGCCATCCAGCCGTGATTCGCATTTCGCCTGTAAGGCGGGCTACAAATGTTCGAATGAAACCAAGAACCCTCGCGTTGCGAATAGCCCTTCGAAGACCATTGACGATGAGAAGGTTGTCGACAATCCGCCCGATTTCATTCTGAACGGGAGCAGCAGCACGGAATAATCGCCGGGACCCAATTCAAATATGGGTCAGGGTTGTGCGGGCTGCCAAATCAAGCCGCAGTATACATCAGTCCGCGCGTGATGAGCCTATCGGTGGGCGAATTTTGTCTTGATCTAGGTGGATTGGTGATGGGACGGTTAGCGACAATAAAACAAAATTACGGTTGGAAATTGTATATCAGAATTGACGGTGTGTAATTCAATAAAGGATCGGAATGGCGTGGCAATGCCATCCCGATCGGGCCTGGTGCGACGGGACAACAGAAGTTCGATCTGGTTGTGCTGGATGGCGGACTTAGGCCGGCGATGTCATGGAAATACAATTCGCTTATGTAATCGCGGGGGGAGCCCAGATGAGTCACCAACATAAATCCAGTCCAGCGTCACCCCAAAGGCAAGCCGTAGCCCCAGCGCCACCTCAATGGTGATACGCCGCTTGCCAAGCTCGTATTGGTTCCAACGCGGCGGATCGACCCGCAACTGCCGACATAGCTCGGCCTGGGTTATCCCCAGCGCCTCGCGCGTCGCCGCTAGCCGCCGACCAACCAAGCGAAACGGCTGTTCCATGCTCGCTCCTTTGATGACCGCGATGAGGCGCCGGTCAAAATTTCCTGGTCCGGCTAAGAGCTGCCAGGCTCTTTCTTGAAAGTGGCTTCCGCGCCCGGTCAGCCAGCGAGCCGCTGCCACCACGGACGCGACCGCAGGGTGGCTACTTCGCCTTCCAGCCGTGCTGTCTTCTCCCTCGCCGTCATGGCGTCTTCTATTGCACCTAACATTTCCGACATCAGCTGTTCCGCTCGATGCCGCTCCTGTTCAAAGTCCGCCCGGTGACCAGCGGCAGCAGCCTCGACCTTGGTCAACTCTGTTTGAAGCGTGTCAATTCTCGCCCTGAGTCCGGCAATGACCGGATGGGGACCAGCCGATGACCGGGCGGGCAGCGGCCTGTGGTTGATCTCGGTCAGGTCCACCGAAACGAGCACTTTTCCATCATTCGCCTTCTGACGTGGCAAGCGCAGTCGCTTGACCAGTGCCCGGGCCGCCTCTGCTGAACAACTCAGCCGCTCGCCAAGCTGTCCGTAAGTGAGCATTTCAGTCGGCATGATTGTCTCCGATCCCGTCCGCCTGATCACCGGCCGGTGAGCATGCGGGTGGTTTTGCTCGGTTTGGGTTAATTTTCGGTTATGCACTTGCGGTGTCCACGGACCTGAACTGGCAGCCGCGTTTTTGCGGCAGTTAAGAGGACGGCCTGGCCATGGATTGGACGGCCTCTCAACCCCGCGAGCCAGAGGAATCCGACCTCTAGTGCTTTTGCAACCGACCGAGATTCGCGCTGATCAATAAGAAATTCGAATCGCCCGCTGCAGTTTATGTCGCCGTCAAGGCAGGCGCTTAGAATTTGCAGTATGTTTTACTGGTATTGGGTTAGCGAATCTGCTCACTCTTCCCGGCGAGCAGCCTGGGAAGGCAGGCGAACAGGGGAAGGGGGAGCTAGCGATGAATGAACTAATTTCGCCAGTGGTATGGCAGACAATGGTTGCAGTCTTCTGGCTCACTGTCCTTTGCACGGCATATTTTTATCTTGTCCGATGGCAATGACAGGGGCGTGTTATTAGCTGCCCCCGGCGCCTCTGGCCGTTGGGGTAGTGTATCCTTCCCATGCGCACATTTTTGGTTGTCTTCCTCGGTAGTGGCTTCGGCGCTGCCTGCCGGCATGGTGTCAATACTGCCTTCGCCCGTTGGCTCGGCGCTGTATTTCCATTGGGTACCCGCGTGCGCAGCTTAGGCTCGCTTTATGCAAATCCCAATTTATAACTCCTTGTTATTAAAGCGTTTTAAGCCGCTGCTTCGGGAAATTACAATCTCAGATTGTATATTCGTATAGTGCAACCGCTCCGTCCGTTCGAACACCGTCCGGCCCCAAATGCCCGCACACTTGTCCAAACGAGCGCACCTAAGGGGGGAGTAACTCAACGGGCAGCAGGGCTCATCAGCGCCGAGTCATGCAGCCTCGTCACGATCGGGGCGCGGGAGTAATCGAGGCGACGGGGATGAAAGGGATTTAATCCCCCTCAAATGCAACAGCCGCTTGAGACACCCATCCAGCATTGCGTCTAAACGAGCTTCAACGTCGAACCTCTCCATTATCGAGTTTAATGTCGCATCTTTTCCAGCCTCTATGAATTTGTAATCATCGCCGAGCTCCTCCCGCGCTTCCCTTTCTACCTTTTCACTCAGCTCTCGACGTTCCTCCGGAGGAAACTCGTCAGAAAGGCTGGAGAATGTACGATTCTCTCATCCATAAGCCGCTTACCGATCTCACTCCGATGCCTTAATTCTATTTGGTCGTAGCGCTCCCACGCACGTCGGCAAGCTCCGAATGTGTGCATATGACGTTTCCGCCAAAGAATACGCGCCATAGTCCAGACGATATCCTCTTCAAGAACTCCGTTGGGAGAATGTTCTGCGATCAGGTCTCTGTGTAGCTTTTCAAACTCAACGGGACTCTCCCCCGAAAGCAGTCCCATTGCGTATGCCCCATGTTTCAGTAGGAACGAGGTTCTGCGTCTTCGCACAAGAGGGATTCTGCCCATGATCGATAACTCCTTTTCCAGTTCTGTCGGTTCCTGTGAACATCGACGACCTGACCTGCTGGTTCATTCGGTCTCAGCGATGGGCTAGGCATCAGTCGTTGCCGGGCCACTTCGGCATCTCGCTGCTCGGTAACGAGTGGCTTGAGGTGGACCCCATCGTTAGGACCATCTGAGCGGCTTTCTTAATTGGAAATCTCGGCCGTCTCCGTCTCTGCTTCTATCATCCTACCATAGCGAAGGTTTGCTGTTGTTGCTGATGCTG
>Ga0306922_10007024_pt1 | contig 10823 bp, 13 predicted proteins | sample sta12Cox44000082_FD_203758 | JGI IMG/M metagenome (GOLD analysis project Ga0306922, IMG submission 203758) | Lab enrichment of tropical soil microbial communities from Luquillo Experimental Forest, Puerto Rico - statoxic.12C.oxic.44.000.082 (v2)... | ecosystem: Environmental > Terrestrial >...
GCACCGTTGACTCGGCCCGTACCGTGTGCCCAGATGGCGGGTTCATTTGCGATTTATGCTTAGCGCTAAGTAAAATATTGCCAATGAAGACATCGGAGATGGCCAGAGCGTTGGGGCGCCGAGGGGGACGAGCACGGGCACGACGGTTATCTGGAGCGGACAAGAAACGTATCGCGTCCCTGGGAGGCAACGCTCGCCTCCGTTCGCTTCACGCAGCCCGCCGCGTTGCCGACAACTTCCGATATGCCGCTACAGTCGACGAGCTTCGGGGGCAGCCGAGCGCGGTGAGGCGCATGAGCGTCTTCGCCGGCCCCCTTCCAGGAATTTATCGACCGAGTTCGTGAGATGCCCGACCCCGTGGATCACCTGCAGGCCGTCGGCGACATTGTCGGAGGGCTCCGCGACCTCGGCCTCGACCCAGTGCTCGTGGGAGGCATGGCGCTCGTCGTGCTGGGATCGCGTAGAGTGACGCGCGACTTCGATTTCGTGATCGCGCATCCGGGCGACCGTCTCGCGCGCACGATTGCCATCTTCTACGATCGCGGCCTCGAGCTCGCGTCCCGTGTGAACGACGTGGGACAGGTGATCGCGACGATCGCCAGTCGTCGGGTCGCGGCCGTTCGGCTTCGCCTCGATGCGCCGGCCAGCGCGTACTTCTTCAATGCGAAGACAGGCTTGCGAGTCGACCTCCTGTTCGACTTCCCCATCCCGGCGGCGACGCTAGCCGAGCGTGCGACCAGGACCAAAGTCCGCGCGCACGTCTTCCACGTCGCCTCCGAAGAGGACCTCCTGCGTCTCAAGAGGCTTGTCAAAGCGGAGCGCTCGGCGCCGGGCGATGCTGAGGACATCGCGTTTCTGGAGGCGCGCACGAAGCACACCAGATAGCTGGGGTCGCCGGATCACCGCCGGGCCCAGGATATGATCGACTTGTCGCTGATCGGGCACGGCTGCGGTCCGGCGCCCAGAAGAACCATATGCGCAGGTCCCAGCCACCCCAACAGCGTCACGCTGCCGGCCCTGCCACTCTCAGCCGCCGTGAGATGCTTGCGACGGGCGCGGCGGGACTCTTCTCCTTGGTCACCCCTGCCCGATCCACGGCTCGCGCCGCCGCATGCGACTTCCCAATCCGCGATGGCGTGCCTCGCGTCGATTACCACGCTCATGTCGGCGACGGGATCTCAGTGGATGGCGCCATCAAGCTCTCCAGGCAACGCGGCCTCAAGCTTGGACTCCTGCAGCACGCAGGTGTGAAGGGTCATGGCTACGCTGTCAGCGACGATGAGGAGCTGGATGCCTGGATCCGATCGCTCCAGGAAAAGCCGGTCTTCAAAGGAATCGAGGGCGAAGGGACCGACTGGATGTCGGCCTTCTCCAAATCCGCCATCGCAAGGCTCGACTACGTGCAAGCCGATCCGCTCGCGGTACCTGACAAATCCGGCACGCCCATCCAGATCTGGCGGCCGGAGTTCCGGCCAGGCGATCCGCAGGAGTTCATGGACCGGTACGTTGATTACCACCTGCGCCTCATCACGACGCACCCGATCGACATCCTGGCGGTGCCGACCTTCCTTCCGGAGGCACTGCGCGCGGACTACGACCGCCTCTGGACGGCGCGGCGGGCGCGGACGATCATCGACGCTCTCGTCAAGTTCAACGTCGCGTTCGAAATCGACTCCCGCTTTCGCGTGCCGAGCGAACGACTCCTGCAGATGGCGAAATCGGCGGGCGTGACGTTCGCCTTCGGGTCCAACTACCAGACCGCTGAGCGGCTTGGTGACATCAGTTACTGCGTCGAGATGTACCGGCGACTCGGCCTGACCACCGGTCAGTTTTTCTGTCCTGCCGGGCCCGGGATGAAGCCCGTCGAACGAAGATGAGGGACGAGGTCTTCATTCTCTCCTCGTGCTCGCGGGCCTCGCCCCGGCCCCGCGGCTGTTGACGCCAGTCGGTCCAACATTGCACGATCGCGACCATGAAATCCAATGGCACCTGTATCCTTCTCGCATCGCTCTTTGCGGTCATGCCCGTTCGCGCACAGCAGTCTCCACCGGCGCGACAACACGCCGCGGACGGCGTCACGATCAACGACGAGGGGCAGCCGCAGTATTCGACCTTTTCCCTCTGCGCGATCGATCCGACGACCGGCCAGTCGGGCGCGAGCGTGACGACCCGCGTCCCGTTTGTCGGCCGCGCCGTGCCCCACGTGCGCGCCGGGGTGGGCGCCGTCTGCACGCAAGCTTCCACGGTGGTCGAGTATGGTCCGCACGGCCTCGACCTGCTCGCGAAGGGAGTCGAGCCGAAGGAAGTGCTCGCGCAGCTCCTCGCCGATGATGATCAGCGCGAATCGCGCCAGGTCGGCGTGATCGACCTGCAGGGGCGATCGGCGGCCCACACCGGCAAGAACAACGGCAACTGGGCCGGCAGCCGGCAGGGAAAGAACTACACCGTGCAGGCCAACATCATGGTCGGGCCGGAAGTCGTCGACGCTGTCGCGACGACGTTCGAATCGACCGACGGCACCGGGATCCCGCTCGCCGAGCGGATGATTCTTGCGATGGAAGCCGGCTACGCGAGGGGCGGCGATCGGAGGTGGGGCAACCTGCAGTCGGCGGCCATCAAGATCGCGGACCCGAACGATCCCGGACGCGGCGGCGACTACATCGCACTCGCGATCGAAGTCGGCGAACATCCCGATCCCGTCGCCGAGATGAAACGCATCTACGAGACGACCGGCCGCCACCTCGGCTATCGTAGCTTTTCTCGTATCGAAGGCGCCGACATCATCGAGCTGAAGCGCATGCTGCACGCCGTCGGCTACTGGCGTCCGTCGCTCGCCGCCTTTCCCGATCCACCCCCGCCCACGAACACGCCCAAGCTTCAGGAGCTGCGCAAAACGAATCCTGCCGAATACGACAAGGCGATTGCGCAGGCGCGCGCGGCCAACGCCGCGTACACTCGCGACTACGCCCAGTTCGACGAGGAAACGATCGCATCGGTGGACAGGTTCCGCAGCGATCATGGTCTCGACTACCAGGGCGACGCGCCAGGGCTCGTGGATGCGCGCCTGACGACGGCGCTGCGAACAGCCTACATCGAACAGAAAAAGTCCGGAGGAAAACCCGTCATCACGGCTGGAACGCATGCGAGCGGTCAGTTCGACGTCAAGCTCAATCCACTGCCATCGCGCGACAAGACACCGGCTGCGTATGTCGAGCGCATGTCGATCGAGAAGCAATACCACGGCGAGCTCGAAGCGACGGGCGTGGGCGAGATGCTCACGGTCGGCGGAAGCGTCAAGGACTCCGGCGCGTACGTCGCGGTCGAGCGTGTCAGCGGAGCGCTGCGCGGCCGCCGGGGAACGTTTGCGCTGCAGCACAGCGGGACGATGACGCGGGGCGCCACGAGGCTGACAGTGACGGTCGTGCCCGATTCGGGCACCGACGAGCTCGTCGGGCTGGCCGGCACGATGATGATCGTCATCGCGGACGGCAAGCACTCGTACGAATTCGACTACACGCTCAGTGGCTCACGGTAACGCCGATTGCATGGGGTTTCCCTACCAGAGCCGTGTGACGCCGTACTGATCGAACAATCGTTCGTTTGTGACGAGAGTCAGGTCTTCGATCTGCGCCTGCGCGATGAGCATGCGATCGAAAGGATCTCGATGATCGCCGGGCAGCCGCCCGGCTCGCTGCGCGTGCAGCAGGGAAATGTCGAGCGACTCGAAACGTTGCCGCGACACGCACCCGGGGATATCGCCGGCGACATCCGCCGCGCCGGGCAACCTGCCAAGCCTTGACTTCGTCGCGATTTCCCACGCCGACGCGGCGCTCACCAGCACGACATTCCGATCGTCGGCAATCGCCGCCCGAGCCGGACGCGACAGGCGACGGTCCCCGTCGAGCCACCACAGGAACGCGTGCGTATCCAGCAAAAGCCGCACGCTATCGCTCCCACCTATCCAGCTCGTCCGGCGGCAGCGGTTCGAAGAAGGCGTCGGTCACGCGCGCCCGACCGCGCATCGCCCCAAATCGGCGCGCCACCGGCTCCGCGTCATGTTTGACCAGTCGAACGACCGGTTTTTTTCCGCGCGCGATCACCACGACCTCTCCGGCGCACGCACGCTCCACCAGCCGCGAGAGATTCGTCTTCGCCGCGTGAATCGAGTGAACCTTGGCCATGGAGTGATATTAGCTAATCGCTGTTAGCTAATCAAGAGAGGGGATCGACCGGAGCGCGCCGCCACAGGACAATCAGCGTCTTCGAACGTGGTCCGGGCCAATCGACGCGTCACAAGGTTCGGCGCGGTTTGCCAATCGCCGAGGACACTCTCGACGGGAGCGCGAAATACACCGCGAGGGCGAGGCTCATGACCAGGCTTGTGGTGGCGCTGACGAGGCCGACGATGAACGTGACGACGTAGAACAGCGGCCCGAACCTGTAACTGTCCGTGATGCCGCGGACGGCCTCGACGTCGTGATCCGCCCGCAGGAGGCGCCCCTCCTTCGATGCCGTGGCCCACAGCAGGTTGAAAAAGATGGCGATGACGATGAACGTGCCGTTGTAGACCATCGCAGCGGTGGTTTGCCCCTCCTGGCCAAGGTAATCGGCGACGAGCGCGGTCGGGAACGGCACCAGAACCACGCCAAGGAGCAAAGCGCCGTTGGCGAAGAGCAGGCGTTCGTCCCAGCGTGCGATGTGCGTGAAGAGCCGGTGGTGGTTGACCCACATGATCAAGATCGTGGCGTAGCTGGTGAGAAAGGCGAGATAGGTCGGCCACTGCGAGGCGAGCGCCCGCGCCAGACTTTGGCCGCCACCGAGCTCGTGCGGCACCTTGATGTCGAGCACGAGCAGCGTCATCGCGATGGCAAAGACTCCATCGCTGAACGCCTCGACGCGTCCCGTTTCCTCAGACGCCACCCAAGCATCCTAGTCTGCACGCTTGCCTGGCGTCGCTACCCGATCGGGTCGGGAGGCTTGGCCCAATCCAACGTCCGGCCCGCCTGAGATGCGCCCCGGCCCGCCTGAAACGCACCTCCGGCCGTTCTCGCGGAATTTATCTTGATATCTAACTACTTGATGTTCTCGGACTTCGCGATTCTCGAGGCGCTGCTGCACAAAGGACCACAGCCGGTCAGCGAGCTCGGCCGCCGCATCGATCTCACCAGCGGGTCGATGACGGCCGCCATCGACCGGTCGAGACGCGCAATCTGGTGGCCAGCCCGAGCGTCATCGCGCGCTGAAGCCGCCCCAACGCTTCGGCCTGGATTTCCTCCGATTGGACCGTTCTGGTTTGCGTGCGCCGCGCCTGTCAGGAAGCTCGTAGGCTTCCTTCAGCCAGTCCGTGATCGGCGGTTCCACCTCGTCTCGGTGGGTGATGTGAACGATGTTCACGAGCTTGGACCTCGACTTGCGCTCCACGCGGCGGACTTGCGGCGCGCGAACAGCGCGGTGGAGGAACACGCATACTTGCAGGAAGCTTCTCCGCGGACGCACGAAGAAATAGCAGGACTTCCGCGAGAACATGATCGCCGTGCCCGATGCGTAGATCCGCTGGTCGCCGAACTCCACGGCGGTCTCGCGCAGCCGCTCCCACGCGTCTTTCAAGTCCTCGGGCAGATCGTCGGTCAGCGCCGCCTCGGTCGTCGTCCAACAATCGTGCGCCTGGCCGTCTTCGACCCACTCCCTGCAGTGGTAGCACTCGCGTCCGGCCATACGTTTCATTTTACGGCGCGCTGTGATCGCCTCTGAGCGCACTGCCGAGCTAGAAAGCAAGGGCGTGCCCGGTCCGCGGTCGCTGTTCATTCGCCGAATCTACATGGCTGTCCCTCACCTGATTACGTGAGGTGCCGAGCGGGCGGCCCCCCGATGCCTCTCGTCAATCACATAGATACGCGATAGACGCAACCCACCGCCGCGTACAGACTCTGACGACACGGAATCGCCAGGAGACAAAGAAAAGAGTGCATGCGGAGGTGGCCCATGCAGAAAGCCACACAATGGTTCGGCTTGTTCGTCGGCGCGGCAACGCTTGCGATTTCCTTCGGAGGAATCGGCGGAACCGCAAGCACAAAAAGTGCCCTTCAGTCCGCTGCCGATCCGGTGACCTTCTCGGCCGCGGAGTGGGCGATCATCCAAACGCTCTCACCGTTGCCGGAACTGCCGGTCGACAGAACCAACCGGTATCGGGATTCGGATGCCGCAGCTCTTCTCGGACAAAAACTCTTTTTCGAGCCTCGGCTCTCGGGACCCATTCAAACGGGCACGCCGCAGGAGGGGCAGCTTGGCGCCATCGGTGAGAAGGGCAAGATCGCCTGCCGCAACTGCCACATGCCGGAATCGACGTGGCTCTTCGACATCCGGTCGAACAACGGCGGTCCCATTCCGAATGCCACGGCTCTCGGGTCGGCCTGGATGACGCGCAACGTCAGCAGCGTCGTCAACACCGTCTTTTACGTGCACGCCCAATCAGGGGCGCATTGGCGGGAGAACGATGGCTTCTCCGATTCGGAGTGGTTCGACGCGCAAAGCGAGCCGGAAGGACCGCCAGTTCAAAACGGCAGCCGCCTGCAGCTTGCGCACGTCATCTTCGACCACTATCGCGAAGACTACCAGAATGCGTTCCCACAATGGCCGCTTGATCCTGGGCTCGCGGACCTCAGCCGGTTTCCTGCGACCGGCTCTCCCTACACCGACACCGCCAATTGGAACCGCCTGAGCCCGGGAGACCAGGAGATTGTCAATCGGATCCTCGTCAACTACGGCAAGGCCATCGAGGCGTATCTCAGAAGGCTCGTGAGTCGCAATGCACCGTTCGATCGCTTCGTGGCGGGCGATCCGCAAGCGATCACCGACACCGCCAAGCTCGGACTCAAGCTGTTCATCGGACCGGCTGGCTGCGTCCATTGTCATAACACACCGCTTCTTTCCGACGATGATTTTCACGTCATCGGGTTGCGGATTGACACCAGCCTGTCGCCGCATGCCGATCCCACTGAGATCGGACGCGCCGCCAATCAGGCGCTCATCTGTGGGCCTTCCGTTGCCGGCGCCGTGTTCAACGTGAATGGTCCTTTCAGCGATGACCCCGATACCACGCGCGATGGAAACTTCTGTAGCCAGATCATTCCGCAGGGCCTCTGGCGAACGAAGGGGCTTCGTCAGATCGCCGGAACCGCCCCGTATTTCCGTGACGGGCAGGCGGCGACGCTCGAGGATGTCATCGACTTCTACGATCGAGGAGGCGACCCCGAAGGCACGTTCCTTGGTGGACCCAAGGAAATCCGACCTCTGAATCTGTCTCTCGCCGACAAAGCGTGGCTCAAAGCGTTTTTGGAAACGCTGACAGGTGACCCGATCCCGGTCAAGTATCTAGCGGACCTGCACAACCCCTGAGCTAAGGAAGCTCGACCGGCTGCCCGTGCGGCGTGTGGCGATAGGCGTCCGCCCAGGCGTCTTTGCGCCGAACGAGCGCGTCGTGATCGAGCAGTCCCTTCGCCTGGACGAGGCGCTCGAGGGCGGCCATCCAATGATCATAGTAGTGCGTTCCGTCGTCGGGCTCACCGCGGTCGGCTGCCGCCGCCAACTCCGTGGCGAGCGCGGCCGACCACTCCTTCCACGTGAAGTACCCCTTTTCGGACAGCTGTACAGCGAGCGCGAACGCCTGGGCCTGCCAAGGCTCGGCAAATACCGGACCGCCCTCGTCGCGAGGGAGCTTCGGCAGTGCGTCGAGAGTCGACGCGCCGGCGGTGCGATCAGGCTCGCTCAAGGTAGTCGTCCCACATATCGAGATGAACGGTGTCACGCGCCGACGCCTGCTCCCCCCAGAGCTCGCGCGCGGCAAATCGCACCGAGTAGAGGTGCTGTGGCTTCTCGCCCTTCAGGTGCGCGTTGGTGTCGGGGAACAGAAACACGCCGCGGTCGACAACGACTCGTCCGGACTTTCCTCGGACGTAACGCGGCAGGCGCGTGTGCCCGGTCGGATGCATGTTGCGCGCGCGGACCTGATCCCCGGCTTTGAAACGCGGCGCGACGGGAGCGTCCCGGCGAGCCGAGCTCCGCAGCGCTACCATCGATGGAACCGCGTCCGCCGTGATCAACGGCGCCTTTCGTGGCGAGCCGGGGGTGGGGATGCCGGCGTCGATTTCCGCCTGCGACGCATCTCCCGCCGCAACTACCGTTCGCAGCATCCACGCGAACCATCGCTCGTAGTACGTCATGCGCAGGTAATCGGCGGGAGCGATTGTCTCGATGGCGTGGCGGAACGCGTCCAGGTTCCAGAGGCCACCACGGGTTCGCAGGACGCGCGAAAGCGCATAGACCCTGCCTTCCCATCCGGCGTGGAACGTCGGCTCGTTCTGCTCGCGGACGATGGGGCCCATGCCCTGCATGCCGCCCATGTCGTGGATGCCGTTCACCCCGCCCCTCCTCGAGCGGCGAGCGCGACCTTCGCCGTCCCGATCATCGAGTCTCTGGTGACCAGCGCGGCCAGCGCCTCCTCGCTCAGGTGCTCGCTGCCCGCCGGCCGTTCAGGCAGCACCAGATAGCGGATTTCCGCCGTGCTGTCCCAGACGCGCACTTCCGCGTCGCCGTCCACCTCGACGCCGAACTCCTTCAGCACGCCGCGCGGATCAATCACCGCGCGCGACCGGTACGGCGCCGACTTGTACCAGACCGGGGGCAGCCCGAGCATCGGCCACGGGTAGCAAGAGCACAAGGTACATACGACGAGGTTATGAACCTTGGGGCCGTTCTCGAGTACGACCATGTCCTCGCCCTGATGACTGGTGAATCCGAGCTCCGCGATTGCCGCGGCTGGGTTGGACAGGAGCCGCTTCTTGTACGCGGGGTCCACCCACGCTCTGGCGACCACGCGGGCGCCGTTTCGGGGACCGATCTTGGTTTCGAAGGCGTCGACGATGAGATCGAGCGCCGTCCGATCCACGAGCCCCTTCTCGACCAGCAGCGACTCGAGCGCCTTGACCCGCAGCGTGAGATCAGAAGGAACCGCCTGGTGATCGTGGTCGTGGTCTTGAGGGTGATCGCGGTCGTCTTGATGCGTCTCGGCTGCGAACGCTGCGGCGCCGGCGGCCGCGGTCTTCAGAAAGTCTCGCCGCCCGACGGGATCCTCGGAATGGCTCATGAAGCTGCTCCACGTATCTGGGGGCACGGCCAGGAAGTTATACAACGAATAAGCGCGATCCTCATCGGCCGGTTGCGCCGTCCGCCGGCGGACCGCCGCGACGACCCGGAGCCGGCGGGAGCGTGCCGCCTTCGGCGAGAATTTTCATGTTCTCGAGCGCCGCCTTGAACTGCGTCGTCCGTCGCGCCTTGTCAGCTTCGCGAGCGCTGTCGTCGGCCAGCATCGAGTTGTCGAAGAACAGCGTGTAGACCAGCTTCGAGGTGGTCGCCGTGACGGGCCGCGCTTCAAGAGTGCCGTGATAAAGGTTGTACGGCCGGCCCTCTCTGACGGGTTGGGTGTAGGTGTAGGACAGTTCGGTTTTACCGACGAGAACCTCGTTCGCCACGGAACGGACCGCGCCAAATTCACCGTCCTTGCCCGACGTGATGGTGCAGGGGATCCGCAGCCATTCGCCGATGTCGCAGAACTTGCCGACGCGCTTCCACACTTCCGCGGCGGGGCGGTTGACCGTGATTTCCAACGGAATCGAGATGTAAGTCGGGGAAGCGACCGCCGTGCTGACGGCCGGGGGCGGCGCTGCCTGAGTCGCCGGAGTCGGGTTTTGTGCGTTCGGGGCGCTCGCGAAACACGCAATCGCCAGCGCACAGGCTGCGGCTGTTTTACTGAGTCGACCTCGCATGCGTTTCCTCCAGATCATCAGTTCGACGTGTGTCTCGCACGAGTACCTTTCGCATGACCACCGCGCTCGACGGGCAGGCCGACGTGAATTCTACCGATTTCTGGACGAGGGTGGGAACCTCCGCTCGCGTGATACGGCTGAATCCGAATCTCCGAAAGAACGCCTCTGCCGTCGTCGTCAGCAGGTAGATGGCCTCGACGCCGCGCTCTCTTGCCATGTCCAGCGCTGCCGTGACCAGCTCGCGCCCCAGGCCGCGGCCGTGCATCGACGGTTCGACGGCGACGGAACGAAGCAGCGCCCCATCTGGATACAGCTCCAACGCGGCGCTTCCCACGATGCGCCCCGCGTCGCGCGCGACCGTGGTGGTGTTCCAGTGATCGCTCAGCCCCGCGGTCGGCAGTCCATTCGCTTCAAGCAGCCGCAGGACGGTCGTCATTTCCTCGGGGCGCGCAGCCCCAAGCGTCACCGGCATGACTGGCCTCACTTCGCCACGAGCGGGATCGCGTCAACAAGGTCCGCCTCGCCGCAGCACGCGAGACGCACCTCGCTCGAGGCAGGCAGGCAGCAGCCCGTTTTCTTTCGAAGGCGCTCCGCGTCGCGCCGGATAGCCTCGACATGTCCAAGCGCATGCGAGACGGCGTCACGAATCGTGCGCAGCACGGGGTCGCGGGGATCGGCAAGCCGGTAGTGGACCCAGAGTCCGTCACGGCGCGTCGCCACGAGACCGGCGCGCCGCAGGTAAGCGAGGTGCCGTGATGCTTTCGGCTGCGAGATCCGCAGGCTCTCATGGATGTGGCAGACGCACACCTCGCCCGTCAACAGAAGCCCCAGAATACGCAATCGGGTCACGTCGGCCAGGGCCTTCAACAGCTTTTCCGTTTCCAAGAGCGCTTTGTCCATGTGCGTCCGTATGAGGGCGAGTCTCTTTACAGGCGTCTTTATATGTGTCTTGACAAATATAGCATGCGTCTTTAAGATTTGCCTATATGCGTCTGCGCGTAT
>Ga0306922_10007025_pt1 | contig 10822 bp, 6 predicted proteins | sample sta12Cox44000082_FD_203758 | JGI IMG/M metagenome (GOLD analysis project Ga0306922, IMG submission 203758) | Lab enrichment of tropical soil microbial communities from Luquillo Experimental Forest, Puerto Rico - statoxic.12C.oxic.44.000.082 (v2)... | ecosystem: Environmental > Terrestrial > Soil...
CCTGCTGCAACACGGGATCGGGGCGCCGGCTCGCGAAGACGTCGCCGGGCAAGAGCAGCAGCGGCAGGCGATTGGCGTGCGCCACGGCCGCCGCCGTTACCATGTTCGTGGCACCCGGGCCGATCGAGCTTGTGCAGGCCATCATGCGACGCCGCCGGCTCGCCTTGGCAAAGGCGATCGCCGCCAGGCCCATCGCCTGCTCGTTATGCGCCCGCAGGGTCGGCAGCCGCTCGCGTACGCCGTACAGCGCCTCGCCGAGACCGGCGACATTGCCATGCCCGAAAATCGCAAAAACACCGGCAAACAAGGGAACCTCGCGGCCATCGACTTCGCTCGTCTGCGCGGCGAGATAGCGAATGAGCGCCTGGGCCATCGTCAGACGGATCGTGGTCATCTCAGGCCCCCCTGCTCTATTCTGCGGTCATATGGAGAATAGTCGAAAGCACGGGCATGATCAGCTTCTGCCAATTCGGCGCCGGGCGCATCGGCGCAATCCACTCTGCCAACATCGCCACCCATCCCGAGGCGCGGCTGCACACTATCGTCGACACAGACCAAACGGCGGGGGAACGGCTGGCGAGACTGTACGGTGCGGTTCTGGGCAGTCAGGCGGAAGCGCTTGCCGACCCGGCCATCGATGCGGTCCTGATCGCTAGCTCGACCGACACCCATGCCGATCTCGTCGAAGCGGCGGCCCGCGCCGGCAAGGCGATCTTCTGCGAGAAGCCGCTCGATCTCGACCGCCGCCGCGCGGCTGCTTGCGCCGCTGTGGCGGAGCAATGCGGCGTGCCTCTAATGGTCGCGTTCAACCGCCGCTTCGACCCGAATTTCGCGCGGCTCGAACGCGAGATCCGGGCCGGCCGCATCGGCCGGTCCGAGATCTTGCGCATCACTAGCTACGACCCGGCGCCGCCGACGATCGAATTCGTGCGCCGCTCGGGCGGCTTGTTCCGCGACATGATGATTCACGATCTCGATATGGCGTGCTGGCTCTTGGGCGAGGAGCCGGTTGAGCTATTCGCAACGGCGAGTGTATTGGTCGATCCGGCGATCGGTGAGGCGGGCGATGTCGATACCGCGGTCGTGACATTGCGCATGCAATCGGGTGCCTTGTGCCAGATCGCCAACACCCGGCGTGCAGTTTACGGGTATGACCAGCGCATCGAAGTGCTCGGGTCGAACGGCGGGATTTCAGCCGAGAACGTGGTCGAGAGCACGGTCGTGTTTTCCGGGGCCGACGGCGTCGTCAGCGACAAGCCGCTGCCCTTTTTCCTGCAGCGCTATGCGGAAGCGTACCGCCGCGAGCTCGATCATTTCATTACCGCCCTTTCGAGCGGCACGGCACCGCTGGTCGGCGCCAAGGAGGGGATCCGCGCGCTGGCATTAGCCGATGCCGCAATGGATTCGGCGAGCAGCGGCCGCGTGATCAAATTGTGATCCCCCGACTTTGGCAAGCATTTGGGTGTATCAGGGGTGTGGCTCGCGTCGAGGAAAAGCCCCTCTCCGCCCTTTAGGGGGGTCCTTTAGGGGGAGAGGGAGGGGCCCCGGTGCGACAGCGCCGGGGAGGGTGAGGTGGGTGGCGCCGTCAACCGGCCCATCGGCCCTCCTCACCCTGCCCTCTCCCCCCGGCCGGCGGGGGGAGAGGGAGAAAGCAGTCAGCATCGCAATCCCTCGTCGAGACGCATACACTTGCCGCGGTGGAACAAGACGGAGCCGTGAATCGATGCCTGTGCGGCTTGGCATCAGCCCCATCGGCTGGAGCAATGACGATCTGCCGGAATTGGGGGGCGACATTCCGCTCGAGCGCTGCCTCGCCGAGGCGCGGGCGGCGGGATACGACGGGATCGAGCTCGGCCACAAGTTTCCCCGGGATCCCGCGGTATTGCGGGATATCCTGGAACGGTTCGGGCTGGCGCTGATCTCGGGGTGGTACAGCGGCCGGCTTCTGGAGCGGTCGGTGAAAGCGGAGATCGCGGCAATCGAGCCGCATTCCTCGCTTCTCGTCGCGATGGGTTGCGCCGTGCTGGTCTATGCCGAAACGAGCGGCAGCATCGCCGGTGATCGGCGCCATCCGCTGTCGGGCCGGCCTAGGCTCGGCACGGGCGACTGGCACGATTTTGGCGCCCGGCTAACCGGGCTTGCCGACCACTTGGCCGCGCGCGGCCTTGGGCTCGTCTACCATCACCATATGGGGACCGTGATCGAGAGCGAGGCCGAAATCGATCGCCTGATGGCGGTGACCGGCGACAAGGTCGGCCTGCTTCTGGATACCGGACATGCGGCCTATGCCGGCGCCGATCCCGTTGATCTTGTTCGGCGGCACCGAGACCGAATCAAGCATGCCCACTGCAAGGATATCCGGGGCGAGGTGCTCGCTCGCGTCGGCGCCGTCGATGCGAGCTTTCTCGATGCTGTTCTCGCCGGCGTCTTTACCGTGCCGGGCGACGGCTGTGTCGATTTCGCCGGTGTGCTCGCCGAACTTGCAGCAGCGGACTACAGCGGCTGGCTGGTTGTCGAGGCCGAACAGGATCCCGAAAAGGCGCCGCCGCTTGCTTATGCTCGTCTTGGTTTTGCCCAGCTGCGTGCCGCCGCGGCGCGCGCGGGCCTCGCGAGGGAATTGCCGGTTTAAGGGCGCGCCGCTTTCACATCTTCCAGCGAGACGCTGTCCGGGTAGGAGTTGCCGAAATGAGAGCGGACGTAGTTGACTACCGCCGCCACCTGCTCGTCATCGAGCAATGCGCCGAACGGCGGCATGCCTTTCGAGCCGTTGACGACGACCAGCACCGGGTATCCAGACACGGCAAGCTTTGGATTATTGGCTAGCGCCGGATAGGCGCCGGCCCCGACGGCGCCCTGTGCCTCTGCCATGTGGCAGCCCTGGCACACGGTGCGGTAGATCACTCCTCCATCACGCTGCATGAAATGTCGTGGGCTCATGAACGAGCCGTCGGACGACTGGGCACCCGCGGCCGATACAAACGCCCCTGTGAGGAGCATAGCGAGCGCCATGCTCCGCCACGCGACCAAGGTCTTGCCTTGATATTCCGGTGACATGCTCAGCCCGCCACCACGCGCTGGTGCAGTCGCGAGATCGCGTCGAGCGAGGATAGAACGGCACCCTCCTGCCAGGCCGGAAGGTTGGAGGCGTGCTCACCGGCGAGAGCAATTCGCCCGTCGATGGCGCACAGGTCCTTGTAATGCTGCTTGCGCGCTTCCTCGGTCCACCTGCCGAAGCAGCCGAGCACCCAGGGGACCCGGTGCCAGCCGACTGCTATGCCATTCTCGTAGTCGGTCTCGTATTGCGGATGGATCTGCGCGCCCTACTCGATGGCCTTCTTCAAGCGGTCCTCCGGCGGCAGTGCTGTGAACTCGTAAGCATACGGGCTGTCGAACACGTAGGCGCCGAGCAGCACGCCCTTGCCCGGGCCGCCATAATTCGTGTTCGGATAGCCGATCTGCCAGATCGGAAGATCCGTATAGGTGATGCCGCCATAGATCCGCTCGTCCTGCTCCCAAAAGCGGCGCTTGAACTGCAGGCCGATCTTGGCGGCTGCCCCGTAGGGCACCGCATTGATCGCGTTCATCATCGGTGCGCCGACATCGAGATCGATCTGGTCGAGCACCGAAAGCGGGATCGTGCACAGGCACCAGTCGGCGGCCGCCGTCATCGGTGCGCCGCCCGTCCTGGCGTCCACATAGGTCACGGTCACATGCTTGTCGTCCTGTTTGATCGCCGTGACCTTGGCGTTGTAGCGGATCAGGCTGCCGATCTCGCGCACGAACGCCCTGGCGATCATGTCCATGCCGCCGACCGGCTGGAAGATCGTGGACTGGAACTCGTAGATTTGGCCGAGGACGAGGCGAAGCCACACCCGCGAACGCAGGATCTCGGCAAACGGGAGCGGCTCGGACGGCACCGCCTCGTCCATCAGGCCGCCGCCCGGATCGCGCTCATAGCCGCGGCGGTCGCTGCTCAACGGCCCTTCGCGCCCACAAAACCGCGTACGACCTCCGCCTCGATGAAGGCGCCCGAATAGACCAGGATCCGGCATTCGGCCCTAGTGAGTTCGGTGCCGAGCTGTTCGGGCGCAGCGTCCAGGCCACCGACATCTCGCTCCGATCGGCGGTTCGTAGTCGGTGCGCTGTGGATCCAGGCTGCGGACGATAATGAGCAAGGGATTGGGCATGGGAAGCCCTCTCGGGAACGCTCAAACCGCAGGGGCGCACAGGAGAGGCACAGGTCGCCGCCGAGCCGTCGAGAGGTATGGCACGTGCAGGGACCGCTTCCTGGGCAACACGGTATCATGCCATAGACGTTCGAGCACGTTAGGCGGTGACCACTCGAGCGATGCCCTCGGCGACATTAGTGAGGGCGGCATCCTGGCTCGGCCATTTGCCGCTTATCACCGGCTCGCCATCGCGCGGCAGGGCCTGCAGCTTGGCGAAGCCCCCACGCTGCCAGAGGCAGGGACGCAGAATGACCGGTATTACCTTTGCCGTCCCGGCTTCGTGTCGTTCCATCGCCCGCTTGAGTTCGATGTCGTAAATGTAGTCCGAAGCGAGAAAGTCGGCGCTGACCAACAGTAAGACGATATCAGCTGCCTCGAGTTCCCGATCGATGGCGCCAGCCCATTCGGTGCCAGCGCCGATGCGCCGGTCGTGCCAGGTCTCGATCAGCCCCTGCCGGCGCAAGATCGCCAGCTGCTTCTCGAGCTTCTCGCGGAAGTCTTCGTCCTCGCGTGCGTAGGAAATGAAGATCCTGGCGGGTTTTGCGGGATGAGCCATGGCACCCTCCGGCGGTGGTGTATACGGCACTGTACTGGCAAAAGTACTGGCGAAGTCTGCGCTCACACCCTCGTGCCCCTCAAGGCGATTGGGCGTCGGACGCGGTGGCATCTCGGAGCAAGATCTCCAGGTTTTGTCTGAAGGTCTTCGTGCTCGGATGCTCGTCGCCGAGAGCGGCACGAGAAATGCGCAGCGCCCGCTCGTATTGCGCCCGCGCGCCGGCCAAGTCACCCTGCACCCGCAGCACGCCGCCGAGATTGTTGAGGCGGACGGCCACATTAGGATGCTCCGCGCCCAGCGCCGCCTCATCAATCCGCAATGCTCGTTCGTACAGCGCTCGCGCCCCCGCGTAGTCGCCGAGATTCCGCAGCACGTTGCCGAGATTGTTGGCATCCGTGCCGACATTGGGGTGGTCCGGGCCGTATGCTGCCTCATCAATCCGTAATGCCCGCTCGAGCAGCGCCCGTGCGCCGGCGTAGTCGCCCTGCGCCCGCAGTACCTCGCCGAGATTGTTGAGTCGGATGGCGACCGTCGGATCCTCCGCACCCAGCGCCGCCTCACCGATCCGCAATGCCCGCTCGTACAGCGCCCGCGCCCCCGCGTAGTCGCCCTGCTCCTGGAGCACCGAGCCGAGATTGTTGGCGTAAGTCGCTATTGCGGGATCCTTCGCGCCGAGCGCCTCCTCGCCGATCCGCAATGCCCGCTCGTACAGCGCCCGCGCCCCCGCGTAGTCGCCCTGCTCCTGGAGCACCGAGCCGAGATTGCTGGCACAGGTCGCTACCCTGGGGTGGTCCGGGCCGTACGCCGTCTCACTGATCCGCAATGCCTGCTCAGACAGCGCCCGCGCACCGACGAAGTCGGCCCGCCCCCTGAGATACAGACCCGCCTGGTTGAGCAGCACCGCGCTGACCTCGGGTGCCGCCGCCAACGCCTCCGCCCAGTCCACGGCCTGCAGCGCATGGGGTAGTAACCGCGCGCAGGTCGGCCAGGTCCGAACATCGTCGCTGTCAAAGGGAAATTGCGTGTTCAGCAGACGGACCGCTGCGGCTGCCCAGGCTTGTTGCTCGGCAGCCTCCAGCCGGTTGCGCACCACCGCCTGCACCAGCCGATGCACCGAGAGGTCCTCGCCCTTGCGGCCGATCAGCGAAAACCGCAGCAGCCCGGCTATCGCGCTATCCAGCTGCACCCCATCGGCAGCGACACTGTCGAGTGGCGACGGTAGGTCGCCAGTCTTCTCTCGGATCGCGTCGAGTGGGATCCCCTCTGGCGCAAAAAATGCGCACAGGTTCAACAATGCCCGGGCCGCCTCGTCGATTTTGCCGATCGACAACGTCCAGGTCGTCGCCACCGTGTCGGGATAATCGGTCGACGGCCGGCCCTGCTGCAGCAGTGCCGCATGGTGCTCCTCAAACAGTTGACGGTAATTCTGGAGTGAGCCCCCGGTCTCCTCGATATACGAGGCCGCCTGCTCGAGGGCGAGCGGCAGCCGGCCTAGGGCTTCGGCCAGTGCCGCCGCGGCCGCGGCATCGGCGTCGCCGGAGCGCTTACAAAGAAAGGCCACCGCCTCCGCGGGTGCGAGCACCTCAAGCCCGAGCCGCGTGGCCACTCCGCTCCAGACCGGCGCGCGCGAGGTGATGATCACCGCTCCCCGGCCCTGCGGCACGTAGTCCCGCACCGCTTCGCGGCTCTCAGCATTGTCAAACACCAGAAGCCAGCCCGCGTTCTGCTCGAGCCACAGACGCACGGCCGCGACCACCACCACCTGCTCCTTGGCCTCGTGCTCGGCCAGCCCGAGCGCCGTCGCCAGCTCGGCATAGTCGGCCGCCAAGGTCGCTCCGTCCTCCGTGCGCACCCACCAGACAACGCCATATTCGTCCCGGTGCCGATAGGCGTACTCCAGCGCCAGTTGCGTCTTGCCGATGCCACCCAAGCCGGTGAGGGCCACCGCCGCACCGGCGTCAATGCCTGGTGGAGCTCCTCCAGCAGCCCTTCGCGCCCAGTAAAGCTGATATTGCGGCGATAAGGCACACGCCAGATCGGCGGCGCGGCGCTGCCCGGGCGCGCCGCCATCGCGGCCTTTCGTCTCTCGATGTACTCGTCGACGGCGCGGGCAATCCCCTGGGCCACGACAAGAAAGGCGGCATCCTGGCTCGGCCATTTGCCGCTCGTCACGGGCTCGCCATCCGTCGGCAGCCCCTGCAGCCTGGCAAAGTCGCCGTGTTGCCACAGGCAGGGCCGCAGAATGACCGGGATCACACGAGCAGTGCCCGCCTTGTGCCGCGCCATCGCGCGCTCGAGCTCGACACCACCCACGTAGTCTGACGCGAGAAAATCAGCGCTGATCAACAACAGGATGAGGTCAGCCGCCTCGAGCCGGGTGTCGGCGGCGCGGGTCCGATCGGCACCGGCGGCGATATCGCCTTTGTCCCAGATCTCGATCAGCCCCTGTCTGCGCAAAATAGCGAGCTGTGCCTCAAGCTTTTGCCACAAGGCCTCATCCTCGGCGCTCTCGGCAGCGGCGACAAACACCCTCAGGGATTGCGGCAAGGTCGGCATACACACCCTTCGCGGAGAATCTCCCGCATCTCTCATGAACCGACATTCGTCGGATCCCAGCGAGTTCGTGGCCAGGATCGCGCCTCGGAACGGCTTGGGCAACGGCAAATCCACGCGACAAGGTCTTGCCCTGATACTCCGGTGACATGGTCAGCCCGCCACCACCCGCTGGTGCAGTCGCGAGATAGCGTCGAGCGAGGACAGAACGGCACCCTCCTGCCAGGCCGGAATGTTGGAGGCGTGCTCACCGGCGAGAGCGATTCGCCCGTCGATGTCGCACAGGTTCTTGTAATGCTGCTTGCGCGCTTCCTCGGTCCACCTGCCGAAGCAGCCGAGCGCCCAGGGGACCCGGTGCCAGCCGACCGCTATGCCGTTCTCGTAGTTGGTCTCGTATTGCGGATGGATCTGCGCGCCATACTCGACCGCCTTCTTCAGGCGGTCCTCCGGTGGCAGTGCTGTGAACTCGTAAGCATACGGGCTGTCGAACACATAGGCGCCGAGCAGCACGCCCTTGCCCGGGCCGCCATAATTCGTGTTCGGATAGCCGATCTGCCAGATCGGCAGGTCCGTATAGGTGATGCCGCCATAGATCTGCTCGTCCTCCTCCCAAAAGCGGCGCTTGAACTGCAGGCCGATTTTGGCGGCTGCCCCGTAGGGCACCGCATTGATCGCGTTCATCATCGGTGCGCCGACATCGAGATCGATCTGGTCGAGCACCGAAAGCGGGATCGTGCACAGGCACCAGTCGGCGGCCGCCGTCATCGGTGCGCCGCCCGTCCTGGCGTCCACATAGGTCACGGTCACATGCTTGTCGTCCTGTTTGATCGCCGTGACCTTGGCGTTGTAGCGGATCAGGCTGCCGATCTCGCGCACGAACGCCCTGGCGATCATGTCCATGCCGCCGACCGGCTGGAAGATCGTGGACTGGAACTCGTAGATTTGGCCGAGGACGAGGCGAAGCCATACCCGCGAACGCAGGATCTCGGCCAACGGGAGCGGCTCGGAGGGCACCGCCTCGTCCATCAGGCCGCCGCCCGGATCGCGCTCATAGCCGCGGCGGTCGCTGCTCAGCACCCCGGCCTTGTAGGCGTAGTTGTCATCGAGCGCGCCCCACTGACGCAGCGCCTGCAGCAGCAGCTCCTTGTCCTCCGCGGTGACCGGCTGATCGAGCTTGTCCTGGTTCACCGCCTTGGCGAGGAGCTCAGCCACATTGCCATGGAAGTCCGACAGTACGTGGCGCAGGCGCTGCGGCTTGCCGCCGAAGGCATTCTGGGCGTGCAGATGGGCGTTGTAGTTGACTTGGATGAACGGTTCGAGGCTGACGCCCAGGCGCTTGCAGTAGTCGAGGATGCCGCCATGGTGATGGGGAATCCGCCAGGGTCCGGGATTGAAGTATAGGTCCTTGTCGAAACCGCAGGTCTGCTCGAAGCCGCCGAGCTCGGTAAAGCGGTCGCCGCCGCGCAAGGACCAGCAGCGCCCGCCCGCGCGGTCGTTGTATTCGAGCACCTGCACCTTGTAGCCGATCTGGTGCAGCTCGAGCGCCGCGACCAGGCCGGCAACCCCCGCTCCGAGGACCAGGACGGAGGCGCCTTTCGGGTCGCCCTCGAGCCGGATCGGTCCCTTGTAAGGTGACTCGGCCGCAAGCCCGAGGGTGGTCATAGCCTGATACATCGCCGAGCTCCCGGCGGCGGTGCCGATCATCGCGAGGAGATGCCGGCGGCTCACCGGCGCCTTAGGTTGTTCGGCCATGGCGCTCCCCTCCCCTCAAGCTTGTTTCCCGGATTTGAGCTTCCTCAACGAGGCCCGTGGCACGACCCCGGAGAGTCAGATGCGCCGCACCGGTCGCTTTGCCTTGCGGCCTCCAAGTTTCGTGGATATCGAGCGGCTCAGCAATCTGAACCATCGCGCCAGAAGATGCCGTTGAGGGTGAGAAGCTGACGCTCACGCTCGGTCCCGCGAGAGGGCACATCAGCTTCGCCATCTTGTCATCAAGATCTGCGCGTAAGCATACGTTGTTAGCGGGTCGGGTGAGCATGTGGGGGGTGTCGAAGCGCTGCCGCCTCCGATCGCCGGGTCCCGACCGTCCGGCCGAAATCGTGTCGAACAGGGACCAGCTCACTTGGTGATCTTGCGCCGGCGCCCGTTAATCGTGGCGTAGACCGGCTCGTTCAATGCGCCGGCCAGGCGCGCCGGCAGGCTCTTCCCGCGCGGGCCGCGCGGGTTGCCGGATTGGCCTTTCTGGAAGGGCTCTCCCGCGGTGGCTTGCTATAGCCGATCTCGCAATCTCGCTTCGTCTCGGACATGTAGCCCTTTCCATCTCATGGCGTGCTGATGCGTGCGGTCATCGCCTTTGAAGGCCGAGTGTGCCATTTACATATCGTAATAGTTCAATGCGTTTTTATCAATCAAATGCTAATTATAGATGCCGAATTCAGCAAGGCCAAAATGTGCGGCCGAGTTCCGCTGCCGATCCGTTGCCAACCCCGTTTCGGCGCACCCGATTTCCGCTGTCGCCCGGGTTGCCCGAATCACATTCAAGGAACTGATTTCACGTACATTTTTGATGGTCACGGGGCAAATTTTGGGTGCAAAAACGGATTTTTCCGCTGTCGACAGGGGAATTGCGACGGGTTCGTCATCGTAGCTAGGGGATGAAGTGAGCGGCCCGGCCCGCCCGGGATCAACTCTCGCCCGGCCTCGAACCTTGTCTGTCGGGTGTCAGCAGCTCCGGCGATCGGTTGTCAGGCTCGCTGTCCTCGTGTTGGTCGCCGCGCCGCCAGCGTATCCAATCAACGCTGCTCCCCGAGATAGGCGGCGATGACCTCGGGGCTGATGCGGACCTCCTCGGGCGGTCCGTCGGCGATCTTGCGACCATAGTCGAGGACGACGACACGGTCCGAGATGTCCATCACCACACCCATGTCGTGCTCGATCAGCGCGATCGTCGTGCCGAACTCGTCGTTGACGTCGAGGATAAACCGGCACATATCCTCCTTTTCCTCGACGTTCATGCCCGCCATCGGCTCATCGAGCAGCAACAGCTCCGGCTCCATGGCCAGCGCGCGGCCGAGTTCGACCCGCTTCTGCAGCCCGTAGGGCAGGCGCCCGACCGGGGTCTTGCGGATTGCCTGGATTTCAAGGAAATCGATGATCCGCTCGACATAGGCCCGGTGCTCGATCTCCTCCTGTTGTGCCGGGCCGAAGTGAATCGCCTGCCACAGAAAGTTGCGGCGCATCCGTAACAGCCGCCCGGTCATGACGTTGTCGAGCGTCGTCATTCCCTTGAACAGCGCGACGTTCTGAAAGGTACGGGCGATACCTTGCGCCGCCGCTTGATAGGGCCGCATATGCCGGCGGGTCTCGCCCTTCCAGGTGATCGTACCGGCCTGCGGGTGGTAGAAGCCGTTGATCACGTTCAGCATCGAGGTCTTGCCGGCGCCGTTCGGTCCGATCATCGCCAGGATCTCATGATGCCGGATCT
>Ga0306922_10007026_pt1 | contig 10821 bp, 10 predicted proteins | sample sta12Cox44000082_FD_203758 | JGI IMG/M metagenome (GOLD analysis project Ga0306922, IMG submission 203758) | Lab enrichment of tropical soil microbial communities from Luquillo Experimental Forest, Puerto Rico - statoxic.12C.oxic.44.000.082 (v2)... | ecosystem: Environmental > Terrestrial >...
TTGCGACCCGCGCTCGTGGCCGTCACCAAGGGCGGACCGAAGGCTTCGATGGAGTCGCCGGCCAATGACAATGCGGGCGAACCCTCGCACGAGCCGTGAGGTTCTCCCTGACCTAGCTGTGCGGCCGTTACCTTAGCAAGACAACGCGGTTAGCGCGTCTCGATACCGTCGCGCACTGAGCGGAAGCGGGGATAGGCATCTTTCCAAGCGTCCGCGCGCGCCACCCCGACCATTTGCAAATAGGCGCCGCCGCCAAAGCGCAACCATTGCATGACCGTCAACTCGGTGGTGCCGATCGGGTCTTTGGCATTGGCGAGAATCTGGTGTCCCTGCTGACCACCAATCCGCAACGGCTCGGACGTGGTGATGCGGATATCCCTTAGATTGGGAATCGTCGCGAAGACATCACGTGCGAAAGCGTCGCGGTCGCTGCTTTGCGTTGGCCCGCCAGGTGAAATGGCGACGAAAATGTGCGGTTCGTTGATGGCGCCTGGTAAACCTGACGCATCGGCGGCATCGCCTAGCATCACGGCCCGTCCAGGAATAATGCCCGCGACACGAAACCCCGCGAGTTCGCTGACCTTGAACGGCAGCAGCGAAAGCTGTTCGTCGGCCGGAACGGTGGTGCGGATCGCCAACGTCGCCAGCGCCGCGCGGATCGCAGCATCCGGATAAAGCGCCTTCGCCGCGTCGGGGATCTGCACCGTGACGAGCGCCGTCAGGCTGGACGAGGCGGCCACTAGGATCCATTTGCGAATTTTTACGTTGTCGACCTCGTGGTGCCCTACCACCAGGAACGCCTCGCCAGTGGATAGCGGCATCGCCTCGCGGGTTTCGAACGTCAGGCCTTGTTGCTTGAGCGTATCGGCACTGACGGATCTATCTAGATCCGCGTAGGCCTGGGCGGGGAGCGCGAGCAAGATGATTGCTGCGTTGTTCTCAGGATCTTCGTAGCCGTAGAAACTCTTGCTGGTCACCATACCAGGGGGTGGCACCAACCCGATACGCGATCCGGGCGGATAAGCGGCGTCGGCCGCGGCCGCAGGCACGGCGGCCAGCGCGAGTGCGAGCACGATGAGAACCTTCGGAACCATGGCGATTGGCATAGTACCGCATTGAATGGCGGAAATACGGTGTCGACATGCCGACATTCGCACAAGCGTGATGGGCGTCGGCTGCCGAGGTCGAGTTAAGATGGTGGGACCGACAAGATGGAGAACCGCAATGTGGTCGCATGGCAGCTTCTATTGGAACGAGCTGATGACACGTAATGTCGAGCAGGCGAAGAGATTCTATAGCTCGTCGATTGGCTGGACATTTGAGCCGATGCCAATGCCAGACGGCACCTATTGGGTCGCTACAATGGGTGACAAACCCGTTGCCGGCATCTTCCCGCTGAGTGGTCCAGAGTTCGAGGGCGTGCCTGAAAGCTGGATGTCGTATCTCGCCGTTGACGACGTTGACGTGCGGCTTAAGGCGGCGAAGGCGGCCGGGGCGAGAGTGATGCGAGAGCCGTTCGACGTTCCCGATGTCGGACGCATCGCCATTCTGACGGAGCCGGGCGGAGCGGGAATCGGTTGGATCACGCCGGTCGGCGATGAATAGAATCTAGAGACATGATTGTTTCGCTGGCACCGTCACTCGCCGCAGTGTGAGATTGATCCGCCCGCCTTCCGGTAACAGCGCCGACGTGCCGGGAATGATCCGGTCGACGCCGTGAAACGCCAAACGCGCCTTTCCGCCGAGGACAACGGCATCGCCTGAAGCGAGGCGCAGGGTGCGCGTGGGATCTTTCCGGTTCGTCCCGCCGATCCGGAATACGCAGGTGTCACCGAGCGACAGGGAGACAACGGGCGCCGCAAAGTCAGTCTCGTCACGGTCCTGGTGCAGCCCCATCTTCGCCGTTGGACCGTAATAGTTGATGAGGCAAGCCTCGGGCGGGTGCGGATAGCGCGCGAGTTCCTTCCAAGCATCGATGATGCGGCATTGGCGGCCATGGCTTGCCAGTGTGCGGGTGCGCAGGCTGGTAGCGATAGCCGGCTTCATCAGTGACCCAACCGAGCGCCCCACAATTGGTCATACGCACGGAGAGGGGGCTGCCGCTCCTGGGCATGCGCGGGGTATAGAGCGGCGCGGCTGCAAATACGGTGCGTAGCGCGGCCAGCAATGCCTCCTGGGTGGAACGGTCGAGATAGGCCGTTACGAGACGGAGGCCGGCAAGCGGGCGCGGGGCGGTCATGGCGTCATCAGTCCTCCGCCGGTGCATCCTGTCAAACCCGCGCGGGCGGCTTATCGATCGATCGTGGGAAAGTCCGCTTCGGAATTTGCGGGCGAGCACTGAGCGGGCCGCTTGCAGGTCGCGAATCCGTGGTCATGTGTCTTGCGGCCTAAACCCGCCCTCCTATATGAGCCAAGGTGCCGCTGCGGGCGGCATCGACGTGTATTTTGAGGGGGTCGGATGAGGGGGCCCCGCGGGTCTCGCGGAATCTCCCGTTCGGGTGCCGAAAGGACCCGGCCGACCTGCCGCAGACAAGAGGAAGCGAGACATGGGCAAGGTCATCGGCATCGACCTCGGCACCACCAATTCGTGCGTCGCCGTGATGGAAGGCAAGACGCCGAAAGTTATCGAGAATGCGGAGGGCATGCGCACGACGCCCTCCATCGTGGCCTTCACCGATGACGGGGAGCGGTTGGTCGGCCAGCCGGCCAAGCGCCAGGCCGTCACCAACCCGGAGCGTACCATCTTTGCGGTCAAGCGCCTGATCGGTCGCCGTTATGACGATCCGATGGTGGAGAAGGACAAGAAGCTCGTTCCTTACAAGATCGTCCGCGCGTCGAACGGCGATGCCTGGGTTGAGATCGAAGGCAAGACCTATTCGCCCTCGCAGATCTCCGCTTTCGTCTTGCAGAAGATGAAGGAGACGGCTGAGGCCTACCTTGGCCAGAAGGTTGAGCAAGCCGTTATCACCGTCCCTGCCTATTTTAATGACGCCCAGCGTCAGGCAACCAAGGACGCCGGTAAGATTGCCGGGCTGGAAGTCCTGCGCATCATCAACGAGCCGACTGCGGCTGCGCTCGCGTACGGGCTCGACAAGCAGAAGAGCGGCACTATCGCGGTCTACGACCTGGGTGGTGGCACCTTCGACATTTCGATTCTGGAAATCGGCGATGGCGTGTTCGAGGTGAAATCGACCAACGGCGACACCTTCCTCGGCGGCGAGGATTTTGACATGCGCCTGGTCAATTATCTCGCCGACGAATTTCAGAAGGAGCAAGGCATCGATCTGCGCCGCGACAAGCTCGCACTGCAGCGGCTCAAGGAGGCTGCGGAGAAAGCGAAGATCGAGCTCTCCTCGACTACCCAGACCGAAATCAACCTGCCGTTCATCACCGCGGACGCGTCGGGTCCGAAACACATGACCATGAAGCTCACCCGCGCCAAATTCGAGGCGCTGGTCGATGATCTCATCCAGAAGACCGTCGAGCCGTGTCGACTGGCGCTCAAAGACGCGGGTCTGTCCGCGGCCGAGATCAACGAGGTCGTCCTGGTCGGCGGCATGACGCGCATGCCGAAGGTGCAGGAGGTCGTCAAGCAGTTGTTCGGCAAAGAGCCGCACAAGGGCGTTAACCCCGATGAGGTCGTTGCGGTCGGCGCTGCCATCCAGGCCGGCGTATTGCAAGGCGACGTCAAGGACGTGCTCTTGCTCGACGTGACGCCACTTTCACTCGGTATCGAGACGCTCGGCGGCGTATTCACGCGGCTCATCGACCGCAATACCACCATCCCGACCAAGAAGAGCCAGGTGTTCTCCACCGCCGAGGACAATCAAAACGCGGTGACCATCCGCGTATTCCAGGGCGAGCGCGAGATGGCATCCGACAACAAGCTGCTGGGTCAATTCGACCTGGTCGGAATACCGCCTGCGCCGCGCGGTGTGCCGCAGATCGAGGTGACGTTCGATATCGATGCCAACGGCATCGTCAATGTGCAGGCCAAGGACAAGGGAACTGGCAAAGAGCAGCAGATCCGCATCCAAGCGTCGGGCGGCCTGTCCGAGGCCGACATCCAACGCATGGTTAAGGATGCCGAGTCCCATGCCGAGGAAGACAAGAAGCGCAAGGCGGAGGTCGAGGCCAAGAATCACGCCGAAGCGCTGGTCCATGCCACGGAGAAGGCGCTCGCCGAGCACGGCTCCAAGGTTGGCGAGAACGATCGGCGCGCCATCGAGAACGCGATCGCCGATCTCAAGGAAGCGCTCAAGGGCAGTGACTCCGCGGCGATCACGGCCAAGACCAATGCGCTGGCGCAAGCCTCGATGAAGCTTGGCGAGGCCATGTACAAACAGGCGCAGGAAGGCGCGGCAGCAGCGGGGGGTCCAGGTGGCGCTGCTCCCGGCGGTGACGGCTCCGGCAAAACCGACGACGTCGTCGACGCGGAATTCACCGAGGTCGACGACGACAAGAAGAACAAGAAGTCGGCCTAAAGCTCGGCGAGGCGTCTGCCATGCCGTTTTCCATTGCAGCTCAGACCCCCGGGGACCAAACCTCGGGGGTGTACTTTTTTGAAGCGCCATGAATGATCGAGTAAGATTCGGCGATGACGCCACGGCAGAGATGACGGGGGTGAACGCGGGCATGGCCAAGCGCTGCTACTACGACGTTCTGGAGGTCGAGCGCACGGCGGACGAAGGTGAACTGAAATCCGCCTTCCGCAAGCTCGCGATGAAATGGCATCCCGACCGGAACCCGGGCGACAAGAGCTGCGAAGTCCGCTTCAAAGAGATCAACGAGGCCTATGAGATCCTCAAGGATGCGGACAAGCGCGCCGCTTATGACCGCTTTGGCCATGCCGCTTTCGAGCACGCCGGCCCAGGCGCCGGCGGCGGCTTTGGTGACGTGGCTTCGGCATTCGCCGACATATTCGATGACCTGTTCGGCATGGGTGGCGCTCGCCGCGGACGCGGCGGCGGCAGGGAGCGCGGCGCCGATCTGCGCTACAACATGGAAATCACTCTGGAGGAAGCCTATGCCGGAAAAAACGCCCAGGTGCGAATTCCGACCTCGGTGACGTGCGAGGCCTGCTCGGGCTCGGGCGCCAAGTCCGGCACCAGGCCGAAAGCTTGTCCGACTTGCGGCGGTCAGGGACGCATTCGCCACGCCCAGGGATTTTTCACTCTGGAACGGACCTGCCCGGCCTGCCAGGGCCGCGGCCAAGTGATCGACAACCCATGTCCGTCCTGTTCCGGCTCCGGGCGAGTGACGCGCGAGCGCACCCTCTCGGTCAACATTCCCGCCGGCGTCGAGGATGGGACCCGCATAAGGCTTGCGGGGGAGGGCGAAGCGGGTGTGCGCGGAGGGCCTGCCGGTGACCTCTACATTTTTCTCGCCATCGGCGCCCATCCATTCTTTCAGCGCGACGGCGCCGATTTGCATTGCCGGGTGCCGATCTCCATGGTTCTTGCCGCGCTCGGCGGCGAGATCGAAGTGCCGACCATCGGCGGCAACCACAGTCGCGTAAAGGTTCCGGAAGGGAGCCAGTCGGGGCGGCGCTTTCGTCTTCAAGGCAAGGGCATGCCTGTCCTGCGATCGAAACAATTCGGCGACATGTACATTCAAATTCTTGTCGAGACGCCACAAAAACTCAGTAAGCGCCAGCGCGAATTGCTGAATGAATTCGAGCGATTGTCGTCGGAGGAGACGCAGCCGGAAACCGCGGGGTTCTTCGGTAAGGTCAAGGAATTCTTGGGCCGTTCCGGTGCGGTTTGAGGAAATTGCCGCTTGACCCTCGCAAATCCGGCCTTTACCGCTTTGGGGTTGAAATCGGCAGGCATTCCACGGCGTTAGCTCCCAGATGCCCCTCCCAGCCCTCCAACTCCTCGAGCGGAAACTTGAAAAGCAGAAGCGCCTTTTCGAACTGAGAAGGGGTGCGCTCGAAAGGAGGATCGAGCAACAAATTCAGCTATTCGAGCAGAGGAAGGGCGAGCTCGAACGAAAGATCGAGCAGCAGTTCGAGAATCACAAAAGGAAATTCGAGCAGAAGTTCGACACACAAAAAAAGAAGATCGAAACGCGCATTCGTCACTTCGAGCAAAAGAACGGCATTCGTCTCGACGACGAGGTGCGCTTCATTCGCTCCTGGATCGAGAAGCCGCTGACCACCGGCGCTGTGACGCCATCCGGCCGGGTGCTTGCTCGTACCATGGCGGCCTATATCGATCCCAACCGGTCGGGTGCCATCATCGAGCTTGGCCCCGGCACGGGGCCGGTAACGGAGGCGCTGCTCGCACAAGGGATCGATCCGTCGCGCCTTGTGCTGGTTGAGTTCGATCCGACCTTCTGCCGCTTGTTGCGCGCGCGCTATCCCGCCGCCACCGTCGTGCAGGGTGATGCCTACGCCCTGAAGCGGCTGCTGAGCGGCGTCTTGCAACGACCGGCCGCTGGGGTGGTCTCCGGCTTGCCGCTCTTCACCAAACCATTGCGAATGCGTCTGCGGCTCCTATTCGAAGCCTTTGCCCTGATGTCGCCAGGCGCCCCCTTCGTACAGTTCACCTACAATGCAGTTGCGCCGATTCCGAAGCGGCTTGATCGCGTGAGCGTGGAAGCATCCGAACGGGTGTGGATGAATATTCCGCCGGCTCGGGTATGGGTGTATCGGAGGGACTAACGCTCGACGACAGGCCATGAGACTTGTCGGTATCATAGTGGCTGAATCCACGGTCCGTCGCCTGTCATGGCCGTCCCGAAAATCCTGGTCATTCCCGGCTCGCTCCGATCGAGGTCGTACAACGTGCGACTCGCGGCGCTCGCAAGCAAGGAATTGATGCTGGCGGACGCCGACGTCACCCGCATTTCGCTATTGGATTACCCGCTGCCGATCTACGATGCCGACACTGCCGACACGCAAGGACCGCCGCCCAACGCCGTCAAGCTCAAACAATTGATGTCCGTGCATCAGGGCGTATTCATCGCAAGTCCGGAATACAATGCTTCGATCACGCCCTTGATCAAGAACACAATCGATTGGATCTCGGCCGTGCGAGAACGCGGCGAGGCGCCGCTCGCCGCTTACCAGAACCGGGTCTTCGCGCTGGGCGGCGCTTCGCCGGGCCGTTCTGGCGCCATGCATTCGCTGCTCGCCCTGCGCCAAGTGCTGGCGGTCGGCTGCCGCGCGCTGGTGATCGCCGAGCAGGTGACGGTGCCAAATGCCGAGCAGGCTTTCGACGAGATGGACGAACTCAAGGATGCGCGTGCGGCAAGTCAGCTCAAGCTCGTGATGCAAAAACTCGTCAATATTGCCAAGCTCTTGGCATGAGGGCCGAACGTTTCAGGTCCGGGACAGGCCAGGAGGAGGTCGGCCGTGAAGCTTGATCCGCGCGAGCGCTTGATCGTCGCGCTCGACGTGCCTTCGGTGGGCGAGGCCGAGGCGCTGGTTGCCCGGCTCGGCGATACCGTCTTGTTCTACAAAATCGGTTATCAGCTGGCGTTTGCCGGTGGGATCGACTTCGCACGCGTGCTCGCCGGCGCCGGCAAGCGGGTCTTCCTCGACCTCAAGCTGCACGACATCGGCAACACGGTTGCGAGGGGCGTCGAAGGTGTCGCGCGGCTCGGGGCATCGTTTCTCTCGGTGCACGCCTATCCGCAAACGATGCATGCGGCAGTTGATGCGCGCAAAGGGTCGGCGCTGCGCCTTCTCGCGGTCACGGTGCTGACTTCCTATGACGACGCCGACCTCGCCGCGGCCGGTTATGATTTCACCGTGACGGAGCTCGTCGCCGAACGCGCGGCGCAGGCGCGTGACGTCGGCATCGACGGGTTGGTCTGCTCGGGCGAGGAGGCAGGGATGCTGCGCCCCATCGTCGGCGCCGGGATGGTCCTGGTCACGCCGGGCATCCGGCCGGCCGGTGCCGCAGCCGGCGACCAAAAGCGCATCATGACGCCGGCTGCGGCCCTTGCCGCCGGTGCCGATCATCTCGTGGTTGGGCGGCCGATCCTTGCCGCGCCCGATCCGAAGAAGGCTGCCGACGCGATTGTCGCGGAAATCGCCGGCGCAACGTCATGACAGCGAGGTCGAGATGGCGAAGGGTTATTGGACCCCACATATCGATGTGAACGACCCGGAAGGATACAAGGCTTACATGGCAGCCACCCCTGCTGCCCACGAGAAGTATGGCGGACGCGCGCTGGTGCGCGCCGGCGCGCAGGAGATAGTCGAGGGGATGGGTCGCTCTCGCAACGTACTGCGCGAATTTCCGGACTATGCCACCGCGCTTGCTTGCTATCGTTCTCCGGAATACCAGCGTGCGCGGCCGTTGCGCCTTGCCCATTCGGTTTGCGACTTCGTGATCGTCGAGGGCTATGACGGCGTGCAACCGCATCCCCCTGCCATGCCACCGGCAGCTGCGGCACGCAAAGGCTATTGGATCGGGCATGTCGATGTCACCGATCCCGAAGGCTACAAGGCGTATATGACCGCCGACATGGTGCCGTTTGGCAAATTTGCCGGGCGATTCCTGGTCCGGGGCGGCGAGCGTGAGGTGGTGGAGGGCAAAGTGCGCGCGCGCACTGTCGTGCTCGAGTTCCCAAGCTATCGTGCGGCGCTCGATTGTTATCGTTCGGCGGATTACCAAGCGGCGGCCGCGCTGCGAAAAGGCAAAGCCCAGCTCGATCTCTTGATCATCGAAGGCTGTGAGCCGCATCCATAGCGGATCGATTTGCCTGCCGCCGCCGAGCAAGCGCAGCCGGCCCATTACTTTCCTTCGTAACTGTGTCTCGGTATACCGGCAGCCGAGGTTGCTTGGAGAAATCCTCATGTCCGACATGCGGCTGATCGTGGCCGGCGCCGGCGGGCGCATGGGGCGCACGTTGATTCACGCCATCGCGGCGACGGATGGAGTCATCCTGGCGGGCGCGGTGGAGGCGGCCTCCTCGGCGGTGATCGGCCGCGACGCAGGCGAACTCGCGGGGCTCGGCCGGAACGGTGTTGCGGTTGGCACCGAAATCGAGCCCCTACTCGCTCAGGCCGATGGGCTCATCGATTTCACCGTGCCCGCCGCCAGCGTTGCCTTTGCCGAGCACACGGCGCGCAAGGGCTGCGTCCACGTCATCGGCACCACTGGGCTCTCGGGAGAAAATGAAACGCTGATCGCCCAAGCGGCAAAGCGCGCCGTGATCGTCAAATCCGGCAACATGAGCATGGGTGTCAACCTGCTAGCAGCGCTGGTGGGGCGCGTGGCGAAGACGCTCGATGAGGATTTCGACGTGGAAATCCTGGAGATGCACCACAATAAGAAGGTCGACGCGCCTTCCGGCACCGCGCTGATGCTCGGCCGCGCGGCGGCCGAGGGCCGCGGCATAGACCTCAATCAGCGTGCGGTGCGCGGCCGTGACGGCAATACCGGCGCGCGCTGCGCCGGCGATATCGGCTTTGCGTCGCTGCGCGGCGGCTCAGTGGTCGGCGATCACACGGTGATCTTCGCCGGGCCGGCCGAGCGGATCGAGCTCGCGCACAAGGCCGAGGATCGGATGATCTTTGCCCGCGGCGCGATGCGCGCCGCGCTATGGGCGCGCGGGCGCAAGCCTGGGCTTTATTCAATGGCCGACGTGCTGGGCCTGAGCGACATCTGATCGCTCGCTCGAAGCGCGCAGAAGAGACCGACCGGTCATCTCGCTCGGCTGGGGCAAGCCCATCAATTCCAGCAACGTGGGCGCGACGTCCGCGAGCCGCCCCGCTGCCAACGAAACATTGCCGTCGCCCAGCAGCAGCACCGGGACGGGGTTGGTGGTGTGAGCGGTGTGCGGGCCGCCGGTGGCGGGGTCGCGCATCATTTCGCAATTACCGTGGTCCGCAGTGACGAGCAAGGCGCCGCCGGCTCTGGTGATTGCCTCTGCGATGCGGCCGAGGCCGGTATCGACCGTCTCGACGGCTTTGACGGCGGCCGGCAAGCTGCCGGTGTGTCCGACCATGTCGGGATTGGCGTAGTTCAACACGATGAGGTCATATCGCCCCGAGCCGATCGCCTCCACCGCCTTATCTGTCAGTTCGGGGGCCGACATCTCCGGCTTGAGGTCATAGGTCGCAACTTTTGGCGAAGGGACCATGATGCGGTCCTCGCCGGGATACGAATCCTCCTCGCCGCCGTTGAGAAAATAGGTGACGTGCGGATACTTCTCCGTTTCGGCCATTCGCAGCTGAGTGCGGCCCGCGTCGGCGACGACTTGGCCAAGAACATGCGCTAGGCTTTGTGGCGGGAAAATCGTTCCCATCAACGCATCCAACTGCTCGCTATATTGCGTCATGCCGGCAGCGCCGGCGAAGCGGACGCTGCGCTGGCGGGGAAAGCCGGCGAAAGTCGGATCGAGCAACGCGGAAAGGATCTCGCGCACGCGGTCAGCGCGAAAATTGAAGCAAAGGATGCCGTCACCGTCCCGCATGCCGCGATAATCGCCAACCACCGCCGGCGCGACGAACTCGTCGGTAATGTCGTGCGCATAGGCGTCCGCAATGACGGCTGCGACGCTCGCGAAGCGCGGAGCTTCGGCGTCAACCATCGCATGATACGCCTTTGCCACGCGATCCCAACGCCTGTCGCGATCCATCGCATAGTACCGACCAATGACTGTGGCGATCGGGACGGATCGCGGCAGTGCCGCCACGAGGCGCGCAATGTCCTCGCCCGCCGACCGTGGCGGCGTATCGCGGCCGTCGGTAAACGCATGCACGACCGCGCGCACGGAAGCTCTCGCGAGAATATTGGCGAGCGCTGCGGCGTGATCTTGATGCGAATGCACCCCACCGGGGGAGGCCAAGCCCAAGACGTGGCA
>Ga0306922_10007027_pt1 | contig 10821 bp, 4 predicted proteins | sample sta12Cox44000082_FD_203758 | JGI IMG/M metagenome (GOLD analysis project Ga0306922, IMG submission 203758) | Lab enrichment of tropical soil microbial communities from Luquillo Experimental Forest, Puerto Rico - statoxic.12C.oxic.44.000.082 (v2)... | ecosystem: Environmental > Terrestrial > Soil...
TCGCAAGCGCGATCTTCGGCGCGGCCTTCGTGGGGATTTTCCACGCCAACTCGGCCGCGCAGACCGGACCGGCGTTCGTCCTGGAGGCGACGGCGCTGGTCCGCAGCCGCGACCTGCGTGCCTATTTCTCAGGCCAGAACCTCGTGCTGTGCGTCATCGGGGCTCCGCTGGTCGTCGCGGTCTGCTTCGCGCTGGCCGCCGCGGCCCGCGACCCAGGGATGGGAGTCGAGGCGGCGCCGGTCGTCCTGGCCGGGCTCGGCGCCGCCCTGGGGTTGGCCAACCTGTTCACCGTGGCGCTGCCCTACCCGATGGTCAAGCGGGTCGGCACTCCTATGCTCGTGGCCGCGCAAGGCTACGCCGCCTACCGGATTGGCAGCGTTTTTGGCACCCTGGCGGGCACCGCCGTGCTGGCCGCGCCGGTGATCGTCGGTGCCGTGCTGGCCGCGAACGGGCCGGAGGCGATCCGGATCGGGGTGCTGCTGCCGTGCGCGGCCGTGTACGGTTTCGCGCTCGCGACCATCGGCGTGCGACTGGCCGCGAAGGTCGCCGAGAACAAGATGCCCGAACTGTGCCAGGCAGCGCTGCGCACGGCGACATGACGGTCGCGGCCGGCCGGCCGGGAGGCCGCGATCAGCCTCCCGGCACCAGCAGGGTCTGCGACATGATGATTCCCGGCTGGAGCTGGCTGGCCAGCAGGGCCGGGTAGTAGTTGTTGGTCAGGTATGGCCGGAGCAGGTTGAGGTAGAACGGGCTTGCCGGGTCGGCGCTGGTCCCGCCTGGCAGGGCCGATACCGCGACGGTTTGCCCGGGAGCGGGATTGGCGACGAAGCGGCGCGCCGGACCGTGGCTGACCATGAACCCGTTCGCGTCGGCTGCGCGGACGGAGTGAATCAACGCGTCCACAGTTTCAAAACCGCCGTCGACGGGGATGCCGGCAAGGCCGGGCAATAGCGCGGGGAACTGCCCGAATGCCGGCGGCACGCTGAACGGCCCGCCCAGTGGATGCGCGAGCACCAGGCGGTGCAGCAGGCCCCACCGGTAGTCGTCCTGGCTGGCGGAGCCGTGGAAGGCGGCACTGAATGACGGGCTGGCGAGCATGGTGAGGGCATCGCGCAGGCTGGCAAGGATCAGGTAGTCACGGCTGGCGACTGGGTCGGTGATGCCGGGCACCGCGAGGAAATCGATGCCGGAAGCGCCGACTCCGTGCGTGGCCGGGAACGTGTCGAGCAGGTGCTTGATGGCGGCGAGCGCGAACTGGTCGCCAATGCCGCCTGCTGGCGTGGGCAGGGCGCCGAGATGGTCGTCGATGATGCTGGTTACCGCGCTGGAACGCCATACCGCGTAAATGGTCGCCGCCACGCTGTCGGCGATCTGAGCCTGTGTCGGCGGCGATCCGGGGGCGCGGCCGGCGTCGTAGCCCTGCGCGATGCCGGTCGGGGTGGTGAAGTCCCACTGCCCGAGCCGCTGTACCGCCTCGGCCACCTGGGGATCAGCGGCCAGTGCCGCGAGTTGCGGCACCGTGCTCGTCTTGGCGTCGGCGAATGCCTGGGTGATGTGCGGCACGAAGTACTCGGCGTCGAGCAGCGCGGTATCGGCCTGCATCGCCTGCATGCCCGCCAGGGAGACCTTGCCCCCGGCCGCCAGCCGCTGCCGCAGCAGCTGCTCGATCCGCCCGGCCCGGAACTGGTCATAGGCGTAGCTCAGGTAGAAGATGCCGCCGCCCGGCCTGGTCCGGCCCAGCGGGTTGTTGCCGAGCGTGAGGCCGGCCGGGTCGTTGTTGGCGCTGACGAACCAGCCGGCCGGCGGGTTGATGATGTGCGGCATCTCCGCCGCCGGGTAGATCTCATAGGGGATCGCCTGCTGCGGCTGGGGGTGCGCGACCGGCAGCCACTCGTTGCCGCCCTGGCCGTTGCGGATGAACCACGGCGGCAGCCCGTTGACGGTTCCGGCCTGCAGGTCCTCGCGGACCGGCATCTCGGCGCTGGTGAAGTAGGCGATGTTGCCATGCGCGTCCGCGTAGGCCCAGTTCTGCGAGCCCACCGCGAAGAAGGGGAGGCCCTGTTCGAATTGGTCCAGGTCACGTGCCTGGTCCCACATCAGGAACGTCTCCAGTTCGAAGGTCGGGCTGAACCCGGTGTACTGGACGCTCAGCGCCGAGCCGGCAGACGACTGGGTGGGCGGGGTGAGCTGCACGATCGGGCCGTTGTCGCGGCGCGGCACGATCAGCGTGGCGGCGGGAACGCCGTCCGCGGCGGTGGCGGTGACGAGCTGGCCGCCCAGGTTGTAGCGGAACGTCTCGGGGACCGGGATGACGTGTTCCGGGGAGCCCTGGTAGACCGTGGACAGGCCGCTGGGCGCGGACGGATCGGTGACCACCTTCTCCAGGAAGGTGTCGGTCACGTCCATGGGGTTGAAGGTCGCGCCCCAGGAGATCCAGCGGTTGTGCCCGAGGGCGACCCCGGGTGCGCCGGCGAAACCTTCGCCTTCGACGTCCATCTCCGGGGATTTGAGCCCGATCGGGTACAGCGTCGAAGGCTCGCCGAGCGCCAGGTGCGGGTCGCTGGCCAGCAGCGGCTGGCCGTTCACGGTCCGGCTGCCGGCCACGGCCCATTCGTTGGAACCCTGCGCGCCGATACCGGCGAGCGCCTGGCTGAACAGCGGGTCGCCGGCGATCTTGGCGAGGTAGCCGCGGGCCAGCCGGGCAGCCTGGGAAAGCTGCCGCAGATCGGGGGAGGTCAGCCGGGATGGCAGCCCGGCGGCCGCCGTGCCGCCAGCGGCCGCCGTCCTGCCAGCGGCCGCCGGGCCGCCGGCGTCCGGGATGGTGGAGGCGTCGCTGAACGGCTGCGAGCGCATCACATCCTGGGTGAACAGGGCGTAGCCTCGCTGCGGTCCGAGCGCGGCGACATAGGCGTCGAGCTGGAGCGTTGGCGCGATGTCGAGGCTGAAGGACTCCTGGAAGGCGATCGCCTTGGCGACCGTCATGGTGTCCACCGGCGTCCACGGCTGGAATGACGTCAGGTGCAGTGCGCCGTATTCGGCGGGGAGCGGGTGGTCAGCCACGTAGGCGTTGACCCCGTCGGTGTAGGCACTCACCGCGGCCCGCAGGTCGGCCGGCGCCGCCGCCCAGCTGCGCTCGGCCGCACGGCGCAGCCCGATGGTGCGCGCCTGCGCGTCGCTGGGCAGGGCGGCCTTGCCCAGCAGTTCGGCAAGGGTGCCGCTGGGCTCGCGGCGGCTGACGTCCATCTGGAACAGCCGGTCGCGGGCATGGACCCAGCCCTGCATGAAGAACAGGTCATGCAGGGAGGCAGCTTCGATATGGGTGACTCCGCTGCGGTCTTGTATCAGCCGGGCCGCCGCCTGCAAGCCAGGCAGCGCAGTGGCGGTCGCGGCCTGGGCCGCAGGTGCCGCTTCCGTGGCCGGCGCCGGGGCAACGGCGAGCAATCCGAGGAATCCGAGGATGCTGAGGGCGCATGCCAGGGGAAGGGATGACTTCGCGTGCATTCGCATAGCAACCACCTAGATCCGGCCTTGCCCGGGGGTGCACCAGGGAATCATGCGGGGCAGCGCCGAGCAGGGGTCGGGCATGGTCGGCTGCGGGGGCAGGGGCAGCAGCGAGAACGACGGATCCTGCTGCGGGTAGACCGCGCCGCCGCACAGCGGATTGCTCGGCGGCAACTGCAAATAGTTGCAGAAGAGATGGCCGATCAGCGGCCCGGTGACGCTGCCGCCGGGCCCGGCGGTGGCGCAGTTCCCGTTCGTCTGCTGCAGGCTGGCGGGCCAGGAGGTGACGCCGGCCGGGTCGATGTTGCCGTGCCAGCAGTTCCCCTGTCCCGGTGCGGCGGCCGGGATGCCGACGGCGCTGAAGTCGCTCAGGTCGGCCAGGTCGCCGTTGGTCGGCTGGCCGAAGAAGCCATTGCCAGTGAAGACGTTGCCGGAGAAGACGTTGCCGAAGTCGCTGAAGAAGCACGTCGGGGCGCCGCCGCGCAGCGAGTCGGCGTACGGGTTGTCCCAGATGCCGCCGCCGCTGGTGCAGTCGGCCGGGCCGTTCGCGACGCCGGAGAACCAGATGTCGGCCAGGGCCGCCCAGCCGCCGTTGCGCGCGAACAGGTTGCCGGTGATCGTGTCGTGCCTGCCGCCGAGCACCAGCATGCCGACGCCGACCAGGCCGAGTCCGTTGCCTGGCAGGTCGCGGGTGTTGTTGTCGTGGAAGTAGTTGCCCGTGATCACCCAGCACGACCCGGAGCCCCCCGGGCAGGCGCCGTCCTGCGGCGCGGGCAGGTCGCCGTTGCTTTCGCTGTTGGTGACGATGCCGGTGCCGTTGCGGTCGAACTCGCTGTTACGGATGACCAGGCGGCCGCTGGCGTTGCTGGCCGAGACGCCGAACGCGCTGTTCTCAGCGTGGACGCGGTCCAGGATGGCGTTGCAGTCCGGGCAGGCGCCGACGTAGAAGCCGGAATCGTTCATGTTGCTCGCGTAGGCCCGGTCGATCAGGCCGGGCCCGCTGGCGTGCGAGGCGAAGATCCCGTAGGTCGCCTGGGCGGGGTCGCTTTTCTGGAAGTACGTGGTGGTGGCCGACAGGTACGAGCCGTAGTAGCTGTGCAAATGGACCTGGGCCGTGCCGTATCCGCCGTTCCACCAGATCTGGTTGCCCGAGCCGTCCTGGCCGGAAAGGAAGTTGCAGACCGTCATGTTCTGGATCGTCACCCCGCTGGCCTCGAACACCTCGATGCCGTTGCGCCCCCACGGGCCGGCCGGCCCGGCCGGGCCGCGATCCTGGTCGGCCGGGCTGGCGGAGCACGCCGGCCCGGACCTGGTGCCGTCAACGACGACGCCGCGGCGGCTCAGCCCGAGCAGGTGCAGATCGGGCTTGTCGATGAAGACCCCGGCGCCCGGCGCCCAGTCCGGCGGGTGCGTGGTGTAGTCACCGCGCTCCTTGTAGTCCCCCGGCGCGATGACGATCCAGTCGCCAGGCGAAGCGGCGTCCACCGCCGCCTGGATGGACTGGAAATCCCCCCGCTTACCGTCAAAGGTGCCGACGGTGAGCACCCGGGGTTTCTGGCCGGCCGCCGCGCCGCCTGCGGGCGCCGCGGCGGCGACGCCGCTCGCACCGATGGTCAGCAGGACAAGCGCGGTAGCGGCGGCCGCCGCCGCCTGCCAGTGAGCAAAGAGCCTGCGCATACCGTGAGCCACGATGATCTCCCCTCGCGCAAGTGAAGCGTCCGGCGGATGTCACCATGCCAGGCTCCGGTGTGCTGGCGGTGTGCTGACGATGTCACGGCAGGTCACGGCTGGGGATACCCGCGCCCGGGGCGGCGTTAGGGCTGGTTGAGCCGCCTGAACATCGGCTGCTGCGACTTGTAGAGCTTACGGAACTCGGCGTACAGCACATCATGGACCGGCGTGGCGGACGGGTCGGGCCGGAAGGTGCTGTCCGTCTGGGTGAGAGCAGCAGCGGCCGGGGACTGGCCGATGACGCCCAGGGCCATGCCTGCCAGGATGGCGGCGCCGCGCAGGGGAGTGTGCACCGGGTCGGCGACGCGCTCAACAGTGCGGTTCATGACGTCGGCGTGGATCTGGCACCACAGATCCGACTGGGCGCCACCGCCGAAGACACGGACCGGGTCGAGGCGCCGCTTGACGAAGTGCTCGACGGCCTCGTGGAGCCACCGGTTGTTGTAGGCGACTCCTTCCAGCACTGCCCGCACCATGGCAGCGCGGCCGGCGCCGAGCGAGAGGTTGTGAAATCCCGCGCGGGCGTTACGGTCGTCAATCGGCGACCGCTCGCCCGTCAGCCAGGGGGTGAACAAGATGCCGCCGCAGCCCGGCGGAACGGTGGCAGCCAGCTTGGTCAGCTCGGCGAATCCCGGCCGCGGCGCATGGTCAAGATCATCGTCGGGGGCCAGGACCTGGTCCCGCAGCCACTGCAGGCATGCGCCCGCGGTCTCGTGGTTGTTGACCACGAGGTACTGCCCGGGCAGGACGCCGGGGACGGTGCCGATCCCGTGGCGGGGGTCTGTCTTCTTGAAGCCGACCGGGCAGCTGATCCAGGACGCCGTGCTGATCGCCATGTGGCACTGGAAATCGTCGAGGGTGCCGGCCCCGACGGCGGCCGAATGCAGATCCGGTGTCCCGGCCACGACCGCCACCCGCGCGCCTAGCCCCAGGTCGGAGGCGACGTCGCCGTGGACAGTGCCCATCACCGATCCGGTCGCCCGCAGCGGCGGCAGCTTGGCACCATCGATGCCCGCCATGCGCACCAGGCCGGGGTCGTAGGCAAGCCGGCCTCCGGGCCTGTTGTCGGTGAGCCACGCCGCCGTCATCGAGGCGGGCGAGGCCGCGGCAGTCCCGGTGAAGCACATCGACAAGTAGTCGACCGGCTCAAGGTACCAACGTGCCTGCCGCGCCAGCCCGGGCTGGTCATTGCCGAAGTACAGCATGTGCCCGATCGGGTCATCGCCGCTGGTCGAAGGGGCTCCTCCGGTCCTGCGGACCCAGGTAACCAGGGGCCAGGGAGAGTAGCCGGAGAACGGGCCGCCGAAGCGCTTACGGGAATGACGGCCGCCGCGCTTGTCCATCCACATCAGGCACGGCCCCACCGGTGTGCCGTCCGCCGCGACCGGCACGGTGCTTGCCCACTGCCCCGTGGCGCTCACCGCCACGACCTGGTCCGGGCGGACCGCTCCGCTGGCAAGGGCGGTCCTGGCCGCGTCGCGGATGAGGCACCACCACTGACTGGCATCTTGCTCAGCGCTCCCGTCGGCCGCGTTGCGCGTGTGCAACTCGGCGCTGGTCGCCCAGGCGACCGAGCCGGTCAGTGAGACGAGCCCAACCTTGAGGCAGGTCGTCCCCAGGTCAATCGCGAGCGCGTGCTTGTCCTCGGGCCGGGTGGCGGAGTCAGTCACGGCTGGCCTGCTCGAGCCTGGCGCGAACCCGCAGGCTGTCCGGCAAGCGCAGGTCGTCCAGGTCTTGCAGGGCCTGCGTCCAGGCTCCGGCGGCGGCTGGCAGGTCACCGGCGGCCCGGCAGGCGTCGCCGAAGTTGACCAGCAGGCCGGCCCGCCACCTGCGGGTAACTGGGGTTTTCCACTCGCGCGCGATGACCAGCGCCTGCCGGTAGCAGCTGATCGCCTGGTGATGCTCGCCGATCCGGAAGTGGACGAGACCCAGCACATTCCACGCAATGGCGACGAACCCCGTATCAGGGGCCGCCTCGAGGGCCTGCCGGGCGTAGCCGCGTGCCCGCTCGTAGTTTCCCAGCTGAGCGTGGGATTCGCCGAGGCTGACAAGAGCCCATCCCTGGCCGGGCTGGTCTTCGAGTGCGAGGCGCAGTGCCAGGGCCTGCTCGGCCAGCACGGCCCCCTGGGCCCAGTCGCCGTGCCAGTTGCACGCGAGGCTTGCGTACAGGAGCGCAGTGGCCTGGCCACGGAGGTCACCGGCTGTCCGGAAGTGGTCCGCGGCCTCGGCCAGGTGGGCGCGGTCCTCACCGTAAGCGCCAACGAACGTGCAGTACCTGCCGATGACCGTATGAGCCCAGCCCAGTGAGGCGTGGTCGCCGACGGCCTGGGCGGCGGCCAGGATCGCCTGGCCGGCGGCCTGGAAATCGGCCCAGTACCCCTTGCCGCCCAGAAACCAGGCCTGGCATTCGAAGATCTGCCAGGCCCGGGCGAGCTGGCCAACGGCGGCCGCCTGGGCGATGGCCCGGAGCAGGACCTGGTGCTCGGCGCGGGCCCAGTCCAGCCGCTGTGCGTCGGCCAGCCGCTCGGGCACCACGCCCCGCGCGGGCGGCGTGGGCGCGTACCCGCGCGGGGTACCGGGGGAGGAGATGATCATGGTGTGCAGGTAGTGGTCCAAGCTGCGGGCGATGGCGTCCCCGATGCCGGCCTGGCCGATCGACTGGCGGGAGTGCTCGGCGGCGTAGCCGCGGACCAGGTCGTGCATGACGTACCGGCCCGGCCGGTGCTCGGCGGCCAGGCTGGCGCTAGCCAGCTCAGTGAGAGCCCGCCCGGCGTCGGCGCTGGTGACCCCGGCCAGGCTGGCCGCGGCCGGCACAGTGATGTCGGGCCCGCAGTGCATCCCCAGCAGCGCGAACATCGCGGCGGCGGGCGCGGAGAGTTGGCGGTGTGACCAGGACAGCAGCTCCCGCAGGCTGGTGGCGGTGTCCCCGGTCTCCAGCACGTCCAGCCGCGCGCCTTCATTACCGAACGGACGTCCTGTGACTGTGGCACCATCATCGGATGTCTCGGCCAGCCGCCCGGCCAGTATTCCAAGCGGCAGCCCGGGATCGGCGGCAGCCCGCGCCGCCATCACCGCCAGCGCCAGCGGCAGATGCCCGCACCGGGCCGCCAGCTCCGTGACAACCTCGGGCTCGGCGGCCACCCGCTCGAGGCCCAGCCGACCCGCCAGCAACTTTATGGCGTCATCGGCGCTCAACGGGCCCAGCCGCAACGGGCGTGCCCCTTCCGCGGTGACTAGGCCGGTCAGAGCGGATCGGCTAGTCACTACCACCAGGCACTTCCCGCCGCCGGGCAGCAGCGGCCGGACCTGCTCGGCGTCGCGGGCATTGTCCAGCACGATCAGCACCCGCCGTTCGGCCAGCACGCTGCGGTACAACCCGAACCGCGCCTGCGCGTCGGCCGGGATCTGGAACGCAGACACCCCGAGCGCGGCCAGGAACCAGCCCGCCGCCTCCGCCGGCGTCACCGCTGGGCCAGCGTCATAGCCGCGCAGGTTCACATACAGCTGCCCGTCCGGGAACCGGCCCGCCGCCCGCCGCGCCCAGTGGACCGCCAGCGCGGTCTTGCCCACCCCGGCCATTCCCGCCACCGCCGAGATCACCACCGCCCCGCCCTCACCGCCGACGCGGTCCAGCAGCTCATCCAGCTCCTTCAGCTCCGCCGCCCGCCCCGCGAAAAACCCCGCCCCCGTCGGCAGCTGCCGTGGCACCATCCCCGGTCCCGCCACAGCCGCCTCCGGCGGAACCGGACCACCCGTCATCGCGCCTAGTGCGGCCCCGGCCGGGACGGCCAGCACGGCATCGTCGGCCAGCACCTGGGCCTGCAGCCCGGCCAGCTCCGGCCCCGGGTCCAGGCCCAGCTGCTCGGCCAGCACACGCCGCGTGGCGTCGTAGACGGCCAGCGCCTCCCCGCGCCGCCCGCACCGGTACAGCGCGGTCATCAGCAGGACTGCCAGCCGTTCCCGCAGCGGGAACTCTTCGACCAGCCCGGCCAGCTCCGCGGCCACCTCGCCGTGCCGTCCCAAAGCCAGGTCAGCCCCGATCCGCTCTTCGACCACGGCCAGCCGCGCCTCCTCCAGCCGGGCCGCCTCCCCGGCCAGCCGCGAACACGACGGCGCCGCATCGGCCAGCGCCGCCCCCCGCCACAGCTCCAGCGCCTGCCCGAACAACTCCCGCGCCCCGGCCGCATCCCCTGCCCGCGCGGCCTCCCGCCCTCGCCGGGCCAGATCCCGGAACACCTCCACATCCAGCTCGCCCGGCCCGAGGACCAGCCGGTACCCTGACCCGGCCCGGGCCAGCCGCGCCCCGCGCTTATCCGCCTCCAGCCCGGCCAGCCGCCGCCGCAACTGGTAGACCAGCGCGTGCAGGTTCTTCTCCCGGCCCGGCGACCATTCTTCCCCCCACAACCCGTCCACCAGCGCCTCAGCGCTGACCATCCGGCCCCCGGCCATCCCCAGCAACCCCAGCAGAACGCGCAGCCGCGGCTGAGCTACCGGCACCATCACCCCGCTCGCCGAGCCAATTTCCACTGGGCCTAGCAGCCCCACCGCCAAAGGGGCGTCAGCACCGTCCCCGCCCATAACCGGTATCGTAGAACGGTGCCCGCCCGGTGTGGCTAAAACAGCCCGGTGGGATCTCCGTTGGCGTCGAGGTCGATCCTTTCCCCGGCTGGGTGAGTCGGCAGGCCCGGCATGGTCAGCATGTCGCCCGCGAGCGGTGTCACGAATCCGGCTCCGGCCCGCAGCTGCACGTCGCGGACGGGTACCCGGAAGCCCCGCGGGCGGCCCAGGAGCCTGGGGTCGTGGCTCAGGCTGGCTTGCGTCTTCGCCATGCAGACCGGGAGGCGGCCAAGGCCCAGGTCCTCGGCGAGGCGCAGCCCCCGGGCGGCTGCCGGGGAGATGTCGATTCCGTCGGCTCCGTAGACGGTCGTGGCGATCGTCTCGATCTTGTCCGCGAGCGGCATCTCGTCCGGGTACAGCAGCCGGAACCCCAGCGCGCCGTGTTCCGCGGCGGTCCAGACCGCGTAGGCGAGGTCCTCCGCGCCCTTGCCGCCTTCGCTGAACTGCGTGGTGACGACCGCGTCCCGGGCGCCGGCGGCGAGCGCCGCATCCCGGACCGCGGCCAGCTCGGCGTCGGTGTCGGTGGTGAAGCGGTTGATCGCGACGACGACCGGCACGCCGAAACGGGCGACGATCTCGATGTGCGCGGCGAGGTTGGCGCACCCGCGCCGGACCGCATCGGGGTCGTCCTCCGCCAGCGCGGGATCCATGGGCTTGCCCGCCGCTATCTGGCCCGCGCCGCCGTGCATCTTCAGCGCGCGCACGGTAGCGACAAGCACCGCCGCGTCCGGGCGGAGGCCGGACGTCCGGCACTTGATGTCGAAGAACTTCTCCGCGCCTATGTCCGATCCGAAACCCGCCTCGGTGCACACGATCTCATTGGTGGCCAGGGCGAGCCGGTCGGCGATGACCGAACTGCTGCCGTGGGCGATGTTCGCGAACGGGCCGGCATGGACGAAGGCCGGCCCGCCTTCCAGGGTCTGCAGAAGGTTGGGCTTGACGGCGTCTTTGAGCAGCACGGCCATTGCCCCG
>Ga0306922_10007028_pt1 | contig 10821 bp, 8 predicted proteins | sample sta12Cox44000082_FD_203758 | JGI IMG/M metagenome (GOLD analysis project Ga0306922, IMG submission 203758) | Lab enrichment of tropical soil microbial communities from Luquillo Experimental Forest, Puerto Rico - statoxic.12C.oxic.44.000.082 (v2)... | ecosystem: Environmental > Terrestrial > Soil...
CGAGCTACCGCCCTTTCGGCCACGCTCGCTAACCGAAAACATCCGCGTCACACCATCTGGTTCATTTTATATGTGTTTGTAGTATTTGGGAAGCGGCCCTGGGTCTATCAGTACTAAGTCGCCAGCCTTGCCTTGATGAATCTAGCGCTTAACATACGCTGGATCGCAACCAGTGTACCGGAAAGAACACTCAGGCGAACGAAACGACGGTTACGAACGGCCGGACTCGAAACCGCTAAACTCGACCTAAACTGCCTAAAGTTCTTATTGCTTCGAATGGGTCGATGGACCGAGACGGCATTCTCCGCGAAAGAGGTCATCTCCATTCCCTGGGGTGACGTTACCATCGCGAGCAGCCTCCACTACGTGAGGTTACTTTCGAGTGGCTAAAGCGTAAAGGTGACTAGTTGCGGCTTCGCAAAATTAATTTACCCCGCGCGATTGGTGATGGTCCTCACAATCAAAACTTCTCAAAAAACCGGATGCTATCAGTACTAGGCCGATGCCATATTGACCTTCATCTCCCCCGTCATATAGACTCAGGCTAAATCGAGGGCGCTCCGACATCGCTTTTGGGGCACTGCAAAGAGCATCCTTTTCGGTTAAGGCGTGCACTGATGTGGGACCGACAGGGCGATAGCCTGCAATCACTGCAAAACTAAATCCTTCTAGGAATGACAAATTCACCGCGGAGAAACCCACCGGAAACGGCGACGTCCGTGTGGGGGGAGGATTCGGACCTCGAGATCCTCGGCAGCAGCACGTTTCTGAAGAAGCTTGTTTTGGAGCGGAAGCGAAGCGAGCGTTCACAGCGGCGTTTCGTCCTGATGCTCCTTAAGCCCGACAATTTCCACCCGCGCGGCGGCTCAAAACGGAAGCTTGTTCCCATTTTCAGCGCCCTTTATAACGCAACGCGGGAGACCGACATCAAGGGCTGGTATGATCGGGATCGAACAATAGGCGTAATCTTCACAGAAATCGGTGATACGCCTGCGAATTTAGTCATAGAAACGCTGTCCAAAAGGGTGAGGCGCGCGCTCCACGACGCGACAGGCGGACAATTCGGCGACTCCTGTCTGTTCTTTCATATCTTCCCGGAAGAAGGCGGTAGACAGGAACCGCCTCCACCTGTAGACCGGCTCCTCTATCCCGATGTGGTACACAACTCGGCGGCAGGCACCATGAAACTCGGCCTGAAACGGATGTTGGACCTGGCAGGTAGCCTCTTCGGGCTTATTCTGTGTGCGCCCCTGCTTTTCACTATTGCCCTTCTGATCAAGCTGACCTCTAAAGGACCGATCCTATTCCGGCAGGAAAGGATCGGTCACTACGGAAAACCGTTCACCTTCCTGAAGTTTCGTTCGATGTACGTGAACAGCGATCACGCCGTCCACGAAAGATATGTCACCCAGTTCATATCAGCAAACAATCGCCAGATGGTTTCAGGTCTGCGTGAAGCCGTGGCGTACAAGTTAACTCGTGATCCGAGGATCACAAAAATCGGCCGCTTTCTCCGTCGGACGAGCTTAGACGAGCTTCCGCAGTTAGTCAATGTGCTCAAAGGCGACATGTCTCTCGTCGGCCCACGCCCACCAATCAGCTACGAGATCGCCGCCTACCAACCCTGGCATAAAAACCGCCTTATCGCTGTGAAACCCGGGATCACCGGGATGTGGCAGGTTGACGGCCGCAGCAGGGTCACGTTCGACGACATGGTTCGCCTGGACCTTAAATATGCGGCGTCGTGGTCGCTGTGGCTCGACCTCACTATCCTACTTCAAACGCCCTGGGCCGTAATTTCCGGCCAAGGAGCCTATTGACCCCAGGGCCTCAGTAGCAGTCATCATGACCTCTCCAGAACGATTGCGAATACATCGAGCGCACTGATAAATCGCTCTTACCGGCCTTGCTGCAAGACCCTACGTCCAATAGAGTGCTTCGGCACCGCACCAGATAAAGAGCCCGGCTTTTATAAACTTATACGTAACCTCTTACACCAATATGATACGCTTAGGAGTAGTTGGATACGGCTATTGGGGACCCCGTATCGTCCGAAATTTTCATGGCATTAAAGGCGCCGAGATCGCCGTCATCTGCGACAAGAGCCCTCTCTCCCTGCAGCGGGCACGGCATGATTACCCCCATATTCCGGTCACCAGCGATTTCTGTGAAGTAATTGCCTCGGCGGATATCGACGCCGTCGTGGTGGTGACGCCGGTCTGGACGCACTACGCACTTGCAAAGGCAGCCTTGGAAAACGGGAAGCACGTGCTCGTCGAGAAGCCATTTACCTCCACTGTCGACCAGGCGAAGGAAGTGATCGATCTAGCGGACAAAAAATGTCGACAGGTCATGGTCGATCACACATTCCTCTTTACGGGAGCGGTCAGAAAGATCAAGCAATTGGTCGACGACGGCGCTCTGGGAGGGCTTTATTACTATGATTCGACTCGAGTCAATCTCGGGCTCTTCCAACACGATGTAAATGTTATATGGGATTTAGCCCCTCACGACCTGTCGATCATGGACTACGTGATCGGCCAAAAGCCAGAGTATGTCGCAGCGAACGGTCAATCGCATTTGAACGGGCTAGCAGACCTGGCCTATCTAACGCTCTACTTCAGCGATAAGGTCATCGCGCACATCAACGTCAACTGGCTTTCTCCAGTAAAGGTGCGGACAACTCTGATCGGAGGGGAAAAGAAGATGCTGGTATGGAATGACCTCGAACCTGATGAGAAGGTCAGAGTGTACGACAAAGGGGTTTCGGTCGAAGGTGGCGAGAGCTCCGTATACGAACTGCTTGTCAGCTATCGCTCCGGCGACATGTGGGCACCCAAAGTCGAACAGACCGAGGCCTTGACGGCTGAAGCGCAGTACTTTGTGGAGTGTGTAGAAAAGAATCAACGACCGTTCAATGACGGGCTAGCGGGCCTACGTGTAGTCGAGATTCTTGAGGCGGCTGACGTTTCCTTGAGCCGCCGAGGGGAACCCGTTCGAATATGAACGATTACAGCTGTGTAGCGCCGGACGTGAAGTTAGGTAGAGAAGTAAGGCTCGGCAAGTTTATTAACCTTTACGGATGCGAAATCGGTGATTTTACTAAGATCGGCGCATTTGTAGAGATTCAAAAGAACGCGAGGGTTGGACGGAACTGCAAGATTTCCAGCCACACTTTTGTCTGTGAAGGAGTCACCGTTGAAGATCACGTCTTCATAGGCCACGGTGTGGTGTTCATTAATGACTCGTACCCTCGCGCAACCAGACTAGACGGGGCGCTGCAGACCGAAGCGGACTGGAAAGTTGAGACGACCTTGGTGAAGAAGGGTGCGTCGATAGGATCGGGTGCCACCATTCTCGCCAACGTGACGATTGGAGAGGACGCCATTGTAGGTGCAGGAAGCGTAGTGACGAAGAACGTGCCGGCGAATACGATAGTGGCAGGTAACCCAGCTAAGATTTTCAGGACCTTTGAGAAGTCGGAGGACGAAAGAACAACGTGAAGAGCTCATATTCGAGGACTATTCCTTTCTTAGATCTAGTGGCTCCCCATGAGGAACTCAAGGCGGAACTATGCGACGTGTTCCAGCAAGCCCTGGAGACAGGAGGGTTTGTGGGCGGACCCGAAGTAAAGGCATTCGAGACCGAGTTCGCTCAATACTGCGGTGCTCAATGCTGTGTTGGCGTTGGAAGTGGGACCGACGCGCTAACGTTCGCACTGGTGGCGGCAGGAGTGAAGCCGGGTGACGTCGTGGTAACAGTTCCGAATACGTTTATAGCAACGGTCGAGGCAATCTCCCAGGCGGGCGGACAACCCGACTTCGTAGACATCGACGAGCGAACTTATAATATAGATGTGGGAAGGTTAGAGGAGTATCTTGAACTGGAATGTCTTGTTGATCAAGAAAACGGTGGCGTGATCAATCGGCGACTTCGGAAGCGTGTAACTGCCATTATACCCGTACATTTGTATGGCCAGCCTGCGAATATGGATCCGATCCTGAAACTAGCCGAGAGATACCAGTTGCTGGTAATCGAGGACGCGTGCCAAGCACATGGTGCGGCTTACTATTCGGCCCGAGACCTACGCTGGAATAGGGCCGGTTCAATGGGGAAGGCTGCCGCCTTTAGTTTTTATCCTGGAAAGAACCTCGGAGCCTGTGGTGAGGGTGGGGCGGTTATAACCAATGACGAGGGCTTCGCGCGCCTCGTCCAAATGCTGCGCGATCACGGCCAGTCGCGGAAATATTATCACGAAGTCGAAGGATACAACGGCCGGCTGGACGCGATTCAGGCCGGAATCCTGCGGGTTAAGCTGAGACACCTCGAGACATGGAACGAGAGGCGTCGGGACGCTGCGACGCGCTACCAAGAACTTTTTCGAGGAGCCGACGAAGAGGTCAGTGTTCCGCACGAGCCGTGGTGGGCCCAGGGAGTATACCACCTCTACGTTGTACGTGTACATGACCGCGACATACTTCAGAACCACTTAACGGGCGAGCAAATCGGTACTGGAATCCACTATCCCGTGCCCCTTCATCTCCAAGAGGCTTGTAGGAAGTTAGGCTATAAAAAGGGAGCCTTCCCGGTTGCTGAACGAGTGTCCGTGGAACTCCTGTCGCTGCCGATGTTTCCGCAGATCACCGAAGAACAGCAATACCGAGTCGTCCAGTCCATTTTGGATTTCACGAGGGAGACTGTAGCGGGAGTTGAGGGTGGCAAGCAGAAATATGTCTCTACTGTTGGCTAACATGCGATCTGGCCGTATCTGCGCGGCTGCCTTAACTCGCTCCCCGCTCGCCAAAGTGATGAGATTTCGCTTGTCCCGCCTCTTGGCGTCGGAAATGCTTTCCGCGCTAGCCGATCGTGTTGGTTGCCGAGCGGGTCTCCTTCACCGCTCTTAGATTACGCCCGGAAACAACGATTATAGCTTACTGGGCGGACAATTGTAGGCACGCCTAGTTGTTCCGTTGAAACATCGATTTCGCCTAGACCGAGGTCTTGAGCAGTGTCTCGGGCAGAGCGAGCAAGTGATGTTAGCGGTTAGCGGCTCTTAGAAGGCGCTGGCAGGTCATGTTTACGCACTATTTCTGTGGACGCAACTTCCGGCGGGCAGTAACCAACTAACCATTTCGTTCCCACGGTGAGAGAGATTCAACCGCATGGCGAAAAGCAACAAAATAATCGTCGCCGGGCTTGGAGAAGTCGGAAAGCCTCTATTTGAGCTGATCTCTAGGCACCACGACACAATCGGTATGGATGTGGCTCCGGTTCATGTGGCGGGAGATGTAGACATCCTTCATGTCTGTTACCCCTACCAAATCAAGGACTTCATCGGCGAAACCGTTCGTTATGTTGATCGGTTTAAACCGGCGATTACTGTGATCAACAGCACGGTGGCGATAGGGACCAGTCGGGCGGTCGCCGAACGAACTGGTGCCAAAGTCGTAAATAGCCCGGTCCGTGGAAAGCATGCTCGAATGTTCGAGGACTTGCGGATGTATACCAAATTCATCGGAGCCTTGGACACTGCCTCTGCCGACCTGGCATCCAAACATTTCGAGTCTGTAGGCTTAAAGACCAAGGTACTGTCGTCGCCAGAGGCTACCGAGCTCGCTAAGCTCACTGAGACAACATATTTCGGCTTGATGATCGCTTGGGCGCAGGAGGTTGAGCGACACTGTGACCGCTCAAAACTAAGCTACGACGAGGTTGTCTCCTTTTATGATGAGATCCCGTTTTTCCCCCGCGTCAAATACTATCCCGGGGTTATAGGAGGCCATTGTGTCATGCCGAATATCGAGATTCTGGGCAGGTTTGCGTCATCTTTGATTCTCGATGCGATAAAGGTTTCGAACAAAACAAAGCTGGAACGGGAGGCGCACACCAATAAGCCAAACCCGGTCACTGAGTCGTTGGGTGGTGTAGCGTTCGCGTCGGATTGAAAGTTGACCGAACGTCTCGCCTCAAGCTAGGAAAGGGAAGAAGTAAACCTTTCACAGGGAGGGCCGCTGCGGAAATCTCAGGGGGCGGCGCGGTCGACATACCAGTGCACGGTCATGGACGATCGGGAGAAATGGTTCTAGTCAGCGCAGAGAAGTTGGTAATTGAATGGGACACTGGAATCGATAGCAGTTTGGAGGACTTCTCTATCATTTGCCAAAGAGAGTGGCTGAGGGACCACGCAAGTGTTAGACTAAACTGAGTCCCACAAGGAATATTTCCATTTCTGAATCACCGGACCTCGCACAGCGTTCGGCCTCAAATAGTCGGACGAGCAATGCTGGCATCGAGGCTGTGCGCCATTCGATAGGTTCCTCCCGGATAATCTGTCATAGCTCAGGACGGACACTCGAGCGGTGCCAATCCACTGTATCGACCTCAAGGCGAGAGCTCATGCGACCGAGGTTGGATTGATCGATTGGTCGCCGCGTAAGGTGAGCAGAGGCGCTTCGAAATTCGTGGTTTGGAGAAGCGCGTCGTTAAGAGTTCAACAAACGAGCAAAACGTGCCAGATCGCTTGCATCACGGATCAGCAAAACCAAGAAACCAAACCCGTGGCTCTTTCGCCGTAAACAGCGATTGAAGTTGCATATTGTACTTCTTCTTTACGCCAGAATTTCCATGGCCACTGCAACTCTTAACGGTAAGCTTGTGGGGATGGTCTCATTCTCCCCATATCCACACGATCCTCGACCCCGCCGTACCGCTGAAGCCCTTCTCAAAGAAGGAATGAGCGTAGACGTGATCTGTCTCAAGGATGGTAACTCACCCAGACGCGAGGTGTCGGATCGTCTTAATATTCGTCGGCTCTCGATTGAACATCACAGGGGTGGAGTGCTGTCCTACACCTACCAGTATTCAGCATTTATTCTCGCGTCCACCGCGATTCTGGCTCTTCGGTCGCTTAAGCGGCGCTACGACCTCATCTACGTGCACAACATGCCCGATATTCTTGTGTTGTGCTCGCTGGTCCCGAAACTGATGGGAGCGAAGGTTATTCTGGACCAGCACGATCCCATGCCGGAGCTGATGGCGACGATCTTCAATCTCGACAACCGGAGCCTCGCGGTAAGGGTGATGGAGTGGCTCGAAAAATGGAGCATCGCTCGCGCGAATCGGGTAATAACCGTAAATATCGCGTGCCAGCGAATCTTCACACGTCGTAGTCGCGCTACCGAGAAAATAGGCGTTGTGATGAATGCCCCCGATGAGGCGATATTCGGCTTTAACCGGCCGCGGCCGGTTTTCGGCGGCAGAGGTGCACCCGAGGAGCCGTTGATCATCATGTATCACGGGTCGATCGTCGAGCGAAACGGTCTGGATCTCGCTGTTGATGCGCTGGCCCTCGTCCGAAGTCGGATCTCGGCGCAGCTGAGAATTTATGGCCACGCGACGTCGTTCTTAGAGAAAGTTATCCAAGACGCGCGCAGCAAGGGTCTCCAGGACCAGGTGCAATACCTTGGTCCAAGGCGTCTCGAAGAGTTGGCCCGAGAAATTGAAGGCTGCAGCCTGGGCATCATTCCGAATCATCGTAACCCTTTTTCCGAGATCAATACACCGACCAGAATCTTTGAGTATCTGGCGTTAGGTCGACCGGTGATTGTACCTCGGACTGCCGGCATTCGTGATTACTTTGATGAAGCGTCCCTGCTTTTCTTCGAACCTGGGAGCGCCAAAGATCTCGCGGCCAGAATAACTTATGCCATGTCCCACCCGGCGGAAGTAGCAGAGATATTACAGCGTGGGCAGAACGTGTACCAGCAGCACAGGTGGGTTGCGGAGAGGCTGGGCCTCATCAAACTGGTTTCCGGCTTGCTTTGTGGACCGACCACCCTAGCAGGTGAAGGACCGGTGCCAGCGAAGCAAGAGCGTTAGTAGTAGGGGTCGGTCGCTTGTCTGGATTACTCCAGAGAAACAAGGATCATTTTAATGGATTTTCATGGTCAGACCAAAGAGCGCGGGGCGCCGAACCCAGTGTGGAAGCGAGACCGACGGGCTAAAGGGCATAGTTGTTATCCAGCCTACGTGCTCGTCACCCCGGCCCGCAACGAAGGTGCATACATTGAGAAGACGATTGAGTCGATGATCCAGCAGACCATTCTGCCTGCAAAATGGGTGGTTGTGGATGATGGATCTATCGATAATACAGCTGAGATTATAAGTCGCTATCTGGAGGATTATCATTGGATCGACTTGGTTCTGCGACCTCGTCGTATAGAACGGAGCTTCGCAGGCAAAGTGGAGGCTTTCAATGCGGGTTATCGTAAGATTGACGGACTGCATTACGAACTCATCGGCAATCTAGACGCTGACATATCGTTTGACCGCGATCATTTCGAGTTCCTCCTCGGTAAGTTTTTGGAGGACCCTCTTCTTGGCGTGACAGGCACGATCTTCCGTGAGGAAGGCTATAGCTCGGCCAATGACAGCTTTGAAGGCCGCAACCACGTTTCCGGCCAATGTCAGTTGTTTCGACGACAATGCTGGGAGCAGATTGGCGGGTATATTCCACACCGGGCCGGAGGAGTTGATTGGATAGCGGTCACAACAGCACGGATGATGGGATGGAAGACCCAATCTTTTCGGGAGAAATGGTTCGTTCACTACCGACATCTGGGTACCGCGGAACGCGGTGTTTTGGCATCCTCGTTTTCTTATGGCGAGAAAGATTATTACCTGGGGGGACATCCGCTCTGGGAACTGTTTCGGGTCGCCTACCGTGCCACCAAGCGGCCGTACCTTGTTGACGGCTTGGCCTTGGGTCTAGGGTATTGCTGGGCTTTCATTCGCCGAACAGCACGTCCTGTTTCGCGCGAATTGATGGTTTTTCACCGCAAGGAGCAGATGGCCAAGCTCAAAACCATTTTGGCCACGCTCGCGAGGTTGAGGCGGCTTGATAAGTTTACTCTAGAGACGACCTAATCCAAACGACTTGGCGGCCTTTCTTTATGGACCAAACTCTGGTTGAACAAATGGTATCGGTTGTTCGTGCTTTTTATTGCTGGCTAGATCGCCACGGTGAAGTCTCCTACGATCATCAGAGTTTCTATGCGGGCAAGTTGGGTAGAACTGCGAAGGGTCTTTATTACCGCAGTCGATTGCTAGGGGCCCTTGCCGTTGCGCCAATGGTGTTTTGTGAGGCATTCATGCCTGGGGCGCGCAGATTCTTCTGGAAAGCTCAACGATTTCCAATCGCCGATGCCCATTACGCCATGGGGTTCGCGTTTCTTGCGGAAATCTACGGGAAAGACGAGTACTATCAGCGCGCTGTTCACTTTCTGGAGGTGCTTCAGGACACTCGTTGCCCAGGGTACGAGCAGTATTGCTGGGGCTACCCATTTGACTGGCGAACGCGAACAGGTGTTATCGCAAAAGGCACGCCGCTGATAACGACCGTTCCGTACGTTTACGAGGCATTCTCGCAGGTTTACATGCTGGATCATGAAGAGAGGTGGCTTCGTACGATGCGGTCGATTGCGGAGCACGCGTTCAGCAGCTATCGTGACGTGGAGACGGCGCCGGAAAGCGCTAGTTGCGGCTATACGCCTGCAATGGATGACCCTACAGGAGTTGTAAATGCGAGCGCCTATCGCGCGTTTCTGTTGATCAAGGCAGGAATTGATCTTTCAGCACTGCCGTACCTGCGAGTGGGACGGCGGAATCTGAACTTCGTGCTCTCTTCTCAAAATGACAATGGCTCGTGGTATTACTCTACTGATGGCGGCAGAGACTTCGTAGATCATTTTCATACCTGTTTTGTTCTCAAGGCCCTGGCAAAGATCGAGGCACTGACCGGCTCTTTCGAGTGCGGCACGGCGATCGAGCGCGGCCTTCGCTACTACGTGAAGAATCTGATCGATGCTGACGGGTTACCGTTGCCATTTTCGAAGGCGCCTCGGCTGACAGTCTATCGCCGCGAACTCTATGATTACGCCGAGTGCATCAACATGAGCCTACTTCTGCGTGACCGGCATCCCGAGATGGACCGAATCCTGTCTGCGGTGGTCACGGATCTATTTTCGCGGTGGCAAAGATCCAACGGCTCCTTTCGGTCTCGAAAGCTTCTTTTCGGATGGGACAACACTCCGATGCATCGTTGGGCCCAGGCACAGATGTTTCGAAGCTTGTGTTTCTTGATTTCGCGAAGCTGTCTCTTACGGCAAGGCAAGCTTGTGTTGAGCCAGTCCTCCCAGATGGCACGCTAATAACAGATAAATGTGATGTGCGGTATTTGCGGTCAGTATAACTTCCGAAACCTGGAACCCGTGTATCTTCGGAATATTGAGACGATGACTAAGACCATCGTCCATCGAGGGCCGGATGATGAGGGTTATCATATCTCCGGGCCTTTGGGTCTTGGATTTCGAAGACTGTCGATTATTGACCTCGGAGGTGGCCATCAGCCCATGTCGGATCGGGAAGAATCCGTCTGGGTTGTGTTTAACGGGGAAATTTACAACTTCCGGGAACTCCGTCGCGAACTGGAAAACTACGGGCACGTTTTCCGGACAAACTCTGACACCGAAACCATTGTCCACGGGTACAAACAGTGGGGCGACGAAGTACTCAACCGGTTGAATGGCATGTTTGGGTTGGCGATTTGGGACGCACGCCAGCGCCGGCTAGTTCTCGCCAGGGATCCCTTTGGAATCAAGCCCCTCTATTATCGTATCGACAATGATCGTTTGTATTTCGCCTCTGAGATGCGGGCCATTCGCTCGGAGATTCCTCAACGCGCGGAAATCGATGCTACAGCGCTGAATCTTTTCCTGCGATACCGCTATACGCCGTCTCCATACACGATCGTGAAAGGGATCC
>Ga0306922_10007031_pt1 | contig 10819 bp, 14 predicted proteins | sample sta12Cox44000082_FD_203758 | JGI IMG/M metagenome (GOLD analysis project Ga0306922, IMG submission 203758) | Lab enrichment of tropical soil microbial communities from Luquillo Experimental Forest, Puerto Rico - statoxic.12C.oxic.44.000.082 (v2)... | ecosystem: Environmental > Terrestrial >...
TTTCCTGGGCGTGCACTTCACCCGTCACATCGACGGCAGCGTCGAAGCCGGCCCTAATGCGTTGCTGGCTTTCCGCCGCGAAGGCTATCTCGCCAGCAATATTGATCTCGCCGAGACTGTCGAGATGCTAAAGTGGCCCGGGTTGTGGAAGATGGCACGCAAGTACTGGAAGATGGGCGCCGCCGAACAGTATCGTGCGTGGATCAAGCCCGCGTTCACGCGCGCGTTGCAGCAGATGGTTCCCGAACTGGCTGAAGACGACCTCGCCCCCGGCGGCTCGGGTGTGCGGGCACAGGCCGTCGACCGCAAGGGAAACCTGCTCGACGATTTCAGCTTCGTACGCGGTAAGCGCATGATCCACGTCTGTAACGTGCCTTCGCCCGCGGCTACGGCTTCTTTGGAGATCGGGCGAGAGGTGGTGGATAGACTGGTGAGTTGGTTCGATCTTCGGGAACGGCAGGTATCAAACCTCACAATCAATAGATAATATGGTTGCCCGATCTTGAGCCGTTAGATGGCGTGAGGTCGCCGCGGTGACCGAGGAGTCGAGGGACCTTTCCGTGATTTTGGGAAAGAGTGAGAATCAAAGACTTAATGCGCAACCGATCTTCCCTCGTACTTGTACACCACCCCTCCCTTCATCACGAACACTACGCGCCGCACGGCGGTGATGTCCGTCAGTGGATCCCCGTCGAGTGCAATGATGTCAGCTTGCATGCCTTGCTCGATCGAGCCGATCTGATCGCCGAGCCCCATTGCCTCAGCCGCCAACGAGTTGGCTGAAACCATCGCCGTCATAGAATTCACGCCCGCACCGTACACGCGATCGACGAACTCCTCGGCGTTGCGCCCGTGGGCGCCGGCCACCGCGTCAGATCCAAAAACAATCTTGAGGTTGGGAATCTTGTACGCGCGCGTCATGAACTCGTGATACATGGGGATCAGCGCCTGCATGGACGCGAATCCTTCAAGCGTCGCCGGATAGCCGGGTGTGCCCACAAACTTCTCTATGTTCTGTAGATAGTTCTCCCACACCAATCCGGCCTGGGGATCGAGATAGGTTCCCTTCTCCGCCATCAGTTTGAGATCGGCATCGGTCGCCAGCACGCCATGCTCAATCTCCGTGCAGCCAGCCGCCGTCGCAGCGCGCACGGCATCTCCATAGGCATGAACCAGTGTGCGCAAGCTCTGCTTTTTTGCCTCGTCGCACGCAGCGTTCAGTTGGTTCTCGGACAGCATCAGCTCGGGTTTGCGCACGCTATAGTTGGCAAAGATCTTCATCAGGTCGGCGCCATTGGCTTTCTGCTTCCGCACGAATTCGCGGATCTCGTCTGGCGTGCCGGTCTTCTCTCCTTGGCCCATCAGCGGCTCGGCAGAGGTCAGAATGCGCGGGCCGGGAATCTCGCCCTTGGCGATGGCATTACGCAGAGGGATATCAGCCGGGGAGCCCACACTCTGCACCGTGGTGAAGCCAGCCATCAGCGTCACCCACGCGTTCGCAGCAATTGAATAGGCGATCTCGGCAGGAGTTCCGCCCGGACTTCCGCTCTTGCCGTCCTTGCCGAAGCTCCACGCGATGTGAACGTGGGAATCGATCCAGCCGGGAAGGAGGCTCAGCCCACGCAAGTCGTAGTCGATCGGCGTAGCCTTCGGGTCGATCGCTAGGATCTTCGAGCCTTCGATGACTACGCGCGTGTCGTGCAACACGTGGCCCTTGCCGTCCAGCAAAGTGCTGGCGGCGATGACGACGCGTTTATTCGGCGCCGAGGCTGGTTGAGAACTCGGTTGTCCCATGGCGCTGGCAAGCAGAATAGCAGCGAGGCAGGAAGCGTTTACTCCACTAGGCATAGCTTCGAGAATAAACGGATACGAGCTCTTCGTAATTCGCGCCGCGCCAACCGCCTGGTGTCATGGCAATACTCGGAGCTATTCGGCACATCCCGAAGCCGCGTCCATAACGAACATCGTGCTAAGCTGAACAACTCTCCGGACGCAGATACGAATGGTCAACATCACAGAAAACATACTCGTCATAGCTGCAACGGTGATCGCGTCACTGCTGTTTATGGTGATGTTGAACCGCCTTTGGCCTTGGGAGAAGCGACGCCCTCATAACGATCTGATTGGGTGGCAAGTCAGCATCCTGGGCACAACCTACGCGGTCATTCTCGGTTTCATGCTGTACACGGTTTGGACCAGCCTTGGGGAGGCTGACCTGAAGGTCGACCTGGAGGCCAACGCTGTGGTTGATATCTATCGTCTGGCGGAGGGCCTTCCCGAACCTCAACGCACTCACCTGCAGGCGTTGACGCGCGCTTATGTCGCCACCGCGATCGAGCAGGAGTGGCCTCAAATGGCCAATGGCGAGGTGCCGTCCCGAACTTCGAGCATCCACCGCGAGATGTGGAAGGCAGCGATAACTGCTAACCCCGCCTCACCGACCGAGGCAAATGTTCAAAACAACGTACTCTCACAACTGAGCCTGCTGGCCCAACATCGACTGACCCGGTTGCTGCAAAGTGCCGACAAGTTACCCACCGTTCTGTGGCGCGTTTTACTGGTCGGCGGCGCGCTGACTATCGCTGCGGCGTGCACATTCGGCACAGATAGCGTGAAATTGCAAACCCTCCAGGTGTTTTCCTTCTCGCTGTTAGTCTCGCTGTCGCTCGTTGCTATCGCGGATATTCACCGGCCCTTTCACGGCCTGATCCACGTTAGTGACCATGCGTTCCAGCGGGCGCGGCAGGTCATCGAAGCTCCCTAAAGTCTTGGTCGAATGCACTGACACGCGCCTGGGCGCTCCGCCGTCACCAACAGTTGTCGCCGATGAGATTAGGCAAGGACTCTACCGTACCACCCCTTCCAGCGGAGAGCTTGCGGTCGCGTACAACTTCTTCGCCATCCGGCCGGAGAGATATGCTTTGCGGCCGGCGCTGACGGCTTCGCGCATTGCCTCGGCCATTATTACCGGGTCCTGCGCGGCGGCGATGCCGGTGTTCATCAGCACCCCATCCATGCCCAGCTCCATAGCGATCGTCGCATCCGATGCGGTACCCACGCCCGCGTCCACAATCAGCGGCACATCGGTAAGGATCTCGCGCAGAATGCGCATGCTGGGCTGGTTCTGGATGCCAAGTCCACTGCCGATGGGAGCACCCAGAGGCATAACGGCACTCGCCCCGGCGTCAATGAGTCGCCTTGCAACTACAATGTCATCAGACGTATATGGAAGAACAGTAAAGCCTTCCTTCACTAGCACACGGGTGGCTTCGATGGTTGCCGCGACGTCGGGAAACAGCGTCTGCTGATCGCCGATCACTTCGATCTTCACCCAGTCTGACAGCCCGACCTCGCGGCCCAGCCGCGCCGTGCGAATGGCTTCGTCTGCTGTGTAACATCCCGCCGTGTTGGGCAGCAGAAAATACTTGCCGGGGTCGATGAAGTCAAGCAGGGATTCTTTGCTGCGATCAAGGTTGACGCGACGAACGGCAACCGTCACCATCTCCGCGCCCGAAGCTTCAATGGCGCGCGCTGTCTCCGGTCCTGACTTATATTTGCCCGTGCCCACGATCAGCCGTGAGCGAAACTTCCTGCCGGCGATAACAAATGGATCCATGACCCTATTGTAATGAATCCCTGTGGGCTCAGATTTGACATGGGGCACTTCATCCCATTCCGCTTTGCAAGGTCGCAGCGATATCCTATGCCCGATGGGCTTTCACGCGGTCCTCTGGCACAGCCATATTGGAGGAATCATGAAGCGCGTTCTCCCTGTCCTGGTTCTCTTCTCCTGGTTGCCATTGTTTGCCGCCGACAAGGCCAATGCCGACGCGCTCAACCGCTGGGTGGGCGGCAAGTGGCCGCTCCAAGGCAAGATGCTCGATACCGATTACAGCAAAGCGGTAACGGTCACCGGCGTCAGCAATTGCGGCTGGTCACCGGATCACGTCTTTTTGATCTGCGATCAGTCGCTCGTGGAAGACGGCAAGCCCAGCCGCGAACTCTCGGTCTATGTGTACGACCCGGAAAAGGAGACGTTCCATTTCTTTGGGATGTCACCCGCAGGCGGCCGTCCGCACTCGACTGACTTGAGCATCAGCGCCGACGGAACTCACTGGGTGTATTCGAGCCAGAATGAGATTAACGGCAAGACCGTGCAGTTCCGCACCATCAACGAGTTTCGCAATCCTGATCATGTCGATTGGTGGTCGGAGTATTCCAGTGACGGTGGCAGCCACTGGGTCAAAATGGGAGGCGGCGCAGAGACGCGGCAGAAGTAATCGCGCTCTTGCTCAACATTCCGCGAAAGACGCCCGGGCTTGTTCCCGTGATGTGGTGAAACGTGCGCGTGAAGTGGCTCTGATCGGCAAACCCTAGATCGCAACTGATATCAGCCAGGGACTGCTCTGGATCGAGCATTCGTTGGCATGCCTCGCGAAGGCGCATCCTATGCATATACTTGCCGATGCCGACTCCAGTGAATTTACGGAACACGCGCGAAAGCTGCACGGGGTGTACCCTGGCCTCGCTCGCCAACTCGTCCATCGTGCTTCCGTGACGATACTCCGTTCAATTTTGACTTGATCCCTCGCAACCAAAGGGAGCGACCATGTACCGATCCGGCTTCCCCGCGACCGAACCCAGCAGCTCGGATATTGGGCTAACGACTAGCAAGTCGTCTGCATCGACCGGCGCTCGCGTTTCGGAGTAAAGCTTCAAGGCCTGCCAAAGCGACGGGCCGCCCTCGAAATCGTAGGCGATCGAAAGGTCACCTGAGCCCTCCTTCACGCTCGACTGCCATCCACGCTCGACTTCGATGCCGAACATGCGTGCGCCGCGTCGACCGACCTCGTCTTGATGCAGAGCACCAGGCGGACGATAAGCAAAGGTGAAGGGCCGAAATTGCACATCACGGCGGGGGTACTTCTCAGCGTAATCCCCACCGAACACGAGGCAGAGGAACGGCAGTTCGTGCGAGTGTGCCGGCAGCTTGCGTGGCTGCGAATGCTAGAACTCGGTGAAAATCGCCCCGCCGACTGCCTGCTTGCTCACCACGTTGCCATAGAATTCACCGCCAGTCAGCCGTTCTTCGCGCGCAACTTGTGCTACCGCCGCCATCTTTCGCCTTCGCAACAGGTTGACTTTGTTCAAGACTTGGGGACCTCGATCCCTTAGACTCGTCACATTCGGGATGGAAAGTGTCCTGCTTGGAGAAACGGTCACAATGCGAATTCTGACGATCATCGTAATTGCCCTGGCGCTCATACTGGGAACCGGCTCGCACATCACGCTGGCGCAGGACCCTGCCGCCTCATCATCCGAAGCACCTCATTTTACGCAAGACGGCAAACTCGAGTTCCCCGAGAATTACCGCGAGTGGATCTATCTCACCAGCGGGCTCAATATGAGCTACGCTCCGCGTATAGCTGGCATGGCAGGGCACGACATGTTCGATAACGTGTTCGTCAATCCTTCGGCCTATAAGGCGTTTTTGCAGACCGGCACGTGGCCCGACCAGACGATTCTTGTCCTCGAGGTTCGCGGCGCCCGCAGTAAGGCTTCGATTAACCAGTCAGGCCACTTCCAGGATTCCGACGTCATGGGACGCGAGGTCCACCTGAAGGACAACCGTGTGAAAGGTGGTTGGGCCTTCTACGGCTTCGACGAGACCAAGCCGACCACGCCCTTTCCGCATGAGATGGATTGCTACAGCTGCCACGAGCAGCACGGCGCCGTCGACACGACCTTCGTACAGTTCTATCCAACTCTGATCAAGCTGGCCGAGCAGAAGGGCACGCTGAGCGAGGCGTATAAGAAGGACGGGGCGAAAAAGTAGCCCGAACTCAACCAACTAGCAGAATCTCGGGGCGTTCATCCCAGTGGACGCCCTGATCCCAGTTTCGCCTTTCTGCAATTTTGCCTCTTCTGCCCAACGGCCTTGGTGGCACAATTCGCGGCGACGATCTCTCGAACCCGAGGAGACTCCATGCTCGTCACCTTGGGGCACGCCGCTAATTTCATCATCCCCTACGACAACAAGCTGAAAGATGGCAAGCGACGCGCTGCGGCACTGAAGTCAACATGTGAAGCCGATTTCGCCCAACTGCGCAGTTGGTTCACAACGACCGGAGGCTTCGGTCCCAAGAACCGGGTCACAATTTCGATCATCAGCACCGGCCTCGGTAACAACGGCCAATATCAGACCAGCGGAGCGACGTGGATACAGATCAATAGCGTCGACGGCAAGTCGAATAAGGATCTGGCCGATGACGCCGTCCGCGCCGCTTTTGTTGTTGAGGCCGTCGAGCTTCTCATCTCCTACCAGAACATCAGGACCAAGAAGACTCCGTGACATCCCGGGTGGAGCGACGGCGAAAGGTTGTCGCGCGTCTCGATGGAGCTTCTGCACTATGAGGCCGCCTATCAGCTCATCGGGGCCCCTAGGTCAACGCCTGGATGCAATCGTTCAAACGCCCTGACTTCATCAGCAAGAACTAAACCATCGACGAGAATGCGGCGAATGGGTAATTGCTGATGGCAAAGTGCTAAAGGCTAACGGCTAATCGCCCGCAGCATCCTGAAGAACCTCTGCGCTTTTTGCACGTCTTTGCCGATCTGTTCACGTAACGCATCGACGGTCTCAAACTTGCGTTCTTCGCGCAGGCGCTTTAGGAAGATCAGCTCAATTTCGGTCTGTGCCAGCAGCTCGATGGGATGGAAGTTCAGCAGGTGGCTCTCGATGGCGAACGAGTCGGGCCCAAACGTCGGACGCACACCAACATTGCTCACAGCGTCGAAACATTCCCCATTGATTCGCATGCGCGTGATGTATACGCCATTCGCCGGAACCAGCTCGTCGTAGCGCGCCAGGTTGACGGTCGGAACGGTATAGCGCTTACCGAACCCGCGCCCGCGTCCCGGGTTCGAGAGAATACTGAACGGACGCCCCAGCAGCGCCCGCGCGCGTTCCACGCTCCCGGCGGCGATCAGGCTACGAATCTCGCTGCTCGACACATGATGCCCGCGCAGCAGCTGTTCAGAATATGTGTGTACGTCGAACCCCATCTCGCGCCCGAATTGGGCCAGCGTGTCGACGTTTCCCTGTGCCTTATGACCGAAGTGAAAGTTGTAGCCTTCGTGCACCTCGCGCGCATGCAATCCATCGGCCAGCACGGTGCGTGCAAAGTCGTGGGCCGACATCAGCGACAAATCACGCGTGAACGGCAACACCAGCACTGCGTCGACGCCGGTCTGCTCCAGGAGTTGCATTTTTACTTCCAGTGGCGTGAGTAGCTTAGGCGAGCTGTCTGGCCGCAAAATCCGCAAGGGATGCGGATCGAACGTCACAGCGACAGCTTTGCCTCCCATGGCGTGCGCCCGCTCAGCCATGCGTCGCACGACAGCCTGATGCGCAATGTGCACTCCGTCGAAGTTGCCGACGCTGACTACGGTCGATCCCAGGCTCGCGGGCACTTCATCCAGCTTGCGGAAGACTTGCATCGTCGGTCGGTACCCTAAAGTTCGAACTCGAGCTTGAGCCCGTCATAGGAAAGACGCACATTCTCCGGCAACTTGGCGTTGGTCGCCTCGTGCGGAAGATCGTGCGACATGTGAGTGAAGAACGCGCGCTTCGGCTTCAGCTTCTCGACGATCTCGAGCGAATTCTCGAGCGTCGAGTGCGTGGGATGCGGATGGTGCCGCAGCGCATCGAGAATCAGAATATCGAGCCCCTCCAGTTGCGCCATCGTGTCATCCGGGATCGAGCTGAAATCCGTTGCATACGCCGCCGAGCCGAAGCGGTAGGCCTCGATGGGATAGTCACCATGATTCACAACCAGCGGAACGAACTTCGCGCCAAACACTTCGACCGGCCCATTGATCTCACGAATCTCGACCTGCGCCAGCCCGCCGTATTTGTAGTCGCCATCAAAGATGTAGCGAAAGACATGCCGCAGCACGCGTGACGTGTTCTCATCCGCATAAAGCGGAATCTTCCTGCCGCCTGTGATCCGTGGAAAGCTCAGCGGACGAACATCGTCGAGGCCCAGAATGTGGTCGGCATGACCGTGCGTGTAGAGCACGGCATCAATGCGGCAGATTTGCTCGCGAATCGCCTGCTCGCGGAAGTCCGGCGAGGTGTCAATCAACACTGTGTGGCCGTCCCACTGCGCCATGATCGATGGCCGGGAGCGGCGGTCGTGCGGATCGCGCGACGTGCATACCACACAGGTGCAGCCAATCGTGGGCACGCCCATTGACGTCCCGCTGCCCAGCACGGTGAGTGTGGCCTTCATCCCTTGTCGTCAGTTCTCTTTCGGCGCGCCGTCTTTGGGTGGATTGGCGAGCAGGTTCGTCACCTCGAGATATGCCATGCGCAGCTCATACAAGATATTGCGCAACGTGTTCTCCTCCGCCGCCGTGAGATTGCCTTTGGTCTTGTCGTTCAGGATGGCGAGAATGTCAATCGTCTGCCGCGCGCCGATCAGATCGAGGCTGGGCTTCTCGCCCTGCGGCGCGGCAAGACCAAGTTGCATCAGCGAAGTCATGTACAGCGAGGCGATGAATTTCTCAAACGTCATCTCCAAATCTCGCGCCTGATCGCTCCTTCCCTGTTTGTCCAGCTCCTTCTTGATGCGATAGTCCATCTTCTTCGTCGACGCCGCATAGGCATCAGCGCTGGCCCGCTGCTCCTCCGCACTTGGCGCATCTGGAGCGTCGGTCAGGCTGATCTTGGGCTGCTCGGTGACTGTTGCCTTTTGTTGCGCAGCCCGCTCTTCATTCGCCCGCTGCTGCGCCTCGCTAGCCTGGCGCTCGCGGGCGGCGGCGCGCTCTTCCGCCTCCGCTACATCCTGACGCAGCTCGCCGTCGCTGCTGAACAGGCGGCGGTCATTCACTACAAACTCCGACTTCTTGCTTTCTTTGTCTGCCATATTTCCCCTGATTAAAACTGGAACGGAATTGCCTGCACCACGGCTGTCTGTTCGCCCACATGTACAACGGTGCCGGGCTTTTCAAATTCGCGGCGCAGATAACCGAGCGCCACTGTACGCTCGCTGCTCGGAAACGGTATTCGCGCAGCGCTCGTGATCTCGCCGATGTTTCTCTCACCGTCTTTAATCTTTGTGCCTGTCTGCGGCGGTTCGCCTTCAAACAAAAACCCGATGAACGTACGGTGCAGGATCGCACGCGCACGTATGCGCTCCACAATCTCCTGTCCGATGTAGCAGCCCTTAGCGAAGTTCAGCGCGTGCTTCTGCTCGGTCTCTTGCGGCAGGTCACGTTGGCTCAGGTCGAGTCCATAACGCGGAACCCCACGCGCAATGCGATACCACTCCAGCGCCTCACTGCCGACCGGGGTCGGACCGGCAGCGATCAATGCATCCCAAACGGAGTCAGCCTGCTCCGGGGCGAACCAGATCTCGTACCCGTCCATGTTTGGGTGCGTGTTTCGCGCGACGGAGATCCCGATACCACGCCACCGCAGATCGACGACTTGCCCGGGTTCGAGTTGCGGAAATTCAATCCCGGCCTTCTGCAATACGGTGGTAGCCTTCGGCCCCGCAAACCCCGCCACCGAGAGCTTGTCGCTGATATCGGCCACCTCCACATCATCCATAATGATGTACTGGTCGAACATGTCTTGGATGGCATGTGCCTGCGAGCGATCGCTCGTCACCAGCAGATACTCGCCGCGATTGTACGAGACCAGATCGGCGACAATCCGTCCCTGCGCAGTCAGCAAAAAGCTGTACACTCCGTGGCCGAGAGGCAGATCGCGCACGTTATTTGTCACCATGCCGTTCAGCCAGCGGACGCGGTCCTCGCCCGTCAGCACGAGCCTGGCCTGCCAGCTCATGTCGTACAGCCCGCAGCCCTCGAGCAAGGTCCGAAACTCGGCAGCCGCATCGCCAAACGCTAAGGCGGTTTCGCCTCCGCGATACTCGCCAAGCCTCGCCCCGGTTGCCGTCAACCTGCCTTGTAAGGTCGAGACACTCATACCAACCTTTTCTATGTTAATACGTACCTCGCTTGCAGTTAGATAGCCGCACGGGGTCACACCAGCCTTCCGCCCGCCTTCTGTCGTCGGCGAACGCCCTTACAAACCGCTTACGCGTACTCCCAGACGCTACCCTTCCGACGGTAGCGGAAGGACGAGTTCTTCCCATTCCTTACATATTCCTTGATGCACCCAGCGAGAAAACGACTTACCGCAACGATTGGTTGGGAAAAGTTTTGTGGATCTGCTATCAAACCGGGAGGGCTCGGCTCGCCTATTCCAAGTGGACGAGAACTTGATCAGGCTTTACCGCGTCATTGGGAACCACTTCGATTGATTTAACGACGCCAGCCGATTGGGCATTAATCTTGATCTCCATCTTCATTGCATCGAGAACGAGAAGCAAGTCGTTCACCTGAACACGATCGCCTGGTTTTACGTATAAACGGACCACCACGCCCGCCAACGGGCTGCGGCACACCTTAGTCTCGTCATCTTCGGAGGAGGCTCCGGGCTTAGGAGCGGTCGGCAGCACCGAGGAATAAATCGCCGCCGACGCTGGACTTGACATCCCATGTTCGGCCGATGGCTCAGCTTGTTCAACCTCAACTTCGAAAGTCTTGCCCGCGACGACAATGTTCAGTTTCAAGGATGGTCCTCAATTGCCAGCACCGACATACAGAAAAGCATGTAGCCTGGGAAATCGCTTTCCCTGTCACCTGAATCCGGCGCATTCGGCCCTCTCAGAAGCCCCTGAGTGGTCCTGTTGATGCCCTGAGGAGCTCGTTATAAGGTTTCAGGAATTCGTACTTTTTTATTAGG
>Ga0306922_10007033_pt1 | contig 10817 bp, 7 predicted proteins | sample sta12Cox44000082_FD_203758 | JGI IMG/M metagenome (GOLD analysis project Ga0306922, IMG submission 203758) | Lab enrichment of tropical soil microbial communities from Luquillo Experimental Forest, Puerto Rico - statoxic.12C.oxic.44.000.082 (v2)... | ecosystem: Environmental > Terrestrial > Soil...
TTTGTGGACGATCGCGTCCAGACGGTTGTCCGCCATGACCTTCATAAGGTTGAGCAGCAGTTGGTGGCGAGCCGTCAGGTACTCGCCCCAGCGGGCAAGGTCCACTGGTTCGGTGGTCCTCTTCCATAGCTGGGCCTTCGTAGGAGGAAAGATCTGATCGACTTGTCGCGAGTTCTGGATATCGGCGCGCGTTTTGATCGGCGAATTCGGGTTGCGCCCCAGCCAGACGCGCAGAGCCTCTTCAGCCGTTGGAGAGTTAACGGCGCGCTGGTCGAGCAACTTCTTGAGGTCCGGAATCACGAGGGGATCGATGAGAACCGCCCCGGCGGCCTTCAACTCCGCGATGTTTTTCTCAAACACGACGTTGACCTTCTTGAAATCCTCAGAAGCGGGCTCGGATGCGGTGCCGATCGATTCGCGAAGAATCCCAAGGCGTGCACCCCGCAGGCTGTTACGGTCCAGCAGCCGGGTGTAGCTCTCTGGAAAATGGCCAACACCCAGAGCGGTTAGCGGGTCCTCAGGATCATAACCCACCATTGCATCCAGTAGTTTGGCCATATCCCTCACTGTTCGAGCCATGGGGCCCATGGTCGCCGGCTCCGAGGGATAACCGTCGTACATACCGGTGCGGCTGATCAGTCCAGCCGTGGTCCTCATCGCGACAATGCCGTTCCAGGCCCCCGGCCTACGAAGGGAAGCGCCGGTTTCTTCTCCCACGGCTACAGTCGAGAAATTGGCTGCAACGCTTGCTCCCGAGCCGCCGGAGGACCCACCCACGGTCCGTTCAAGATCGTACGGATTGCGGGTTGCGCCGAATAAAGAGCCGTAAGTATCGCCGGCGGCGAACTCGCTCAGAGTGGTCTTCCCTAAAATGATCGCTCCCGCCTTCTTCAACCGCGCCACCACGAACGCATCCAGAGGCGGCCGGTAGTCCTTGAACACCACCGAACCTAATGTCGTCGGCATACCGGCGGTGTCGATCTCATCCTTCACCAGAATCGGAATACCATGCAGAGGGCCTAGGAACCCCGATCTCTTGGACAGTGCGTCTAGGCGGTCGGCCTCTTCCAGAGCCTCCGGGTTGAGGGTTATGATCGCGTTAAGGTTAGGTCCCTTTTGATCGTAGGCGCTAATGCGGTCCAGATATCCCTGGACCAATTGGCGGGCGGTTAACTTTCCCAACTTGAAAGCGGCTTGTATCTGCTCGATAGTGGTTTCCTCGATCGCGAACGGCTTGGGTTGCTTGCTGGTCTGACCATGCAACACAACAGTGGAAAGGACCGCCGTGATTACCGTCGACCGGAGCCTCCGCATAGCCATTTTCGATCAGAAGTCGTCCAGGGGTACCCGTCCAATGAGTATAGCCGACCCGAAGCGGACTTTCGAACTGCCTGAACCTGACCCTCACTCTCTGGTGGGCTTCCGGCTTCCGAATTCCTTACGCCTCCGCTGGCCGCCTTAATTCCGACATTTCTGGGAGGCTGGCGATTCCCTTGACGCCGCGGTAGCCGAACCGTAAGCTCAAAACCTGTCGTTCCCGCAAATCCGGATTTAGTTGGTAGATTGAGAGAGGATCTCTTCCATTTTGTTTACCAGCCTCTGTGTTGTGAGCCTTATGGACGTCGGTGCGGGATTACCTCCGGAGCCGTGCTGATATGTCCGGACCTCTTCTTCGCGGATCAGTTCCAGCCAAGCTAGGGACGCTGAGATTCGCTGAGCCGAACCGCTGGCAGTGAAAAGGTAGTCGCACCTCCTGAAAGAAAGCAGTTACAACTCTGCCTCCGTCCTTTGCCAATTCTCTTTTGGAAGGGAACGGATTGGACCCATCAAAGATTAAATCTCGACCAATTAGCTCGAGTTGGAGGGGAATCGTGGCTTGGGCTTGCGTTGCAATGAGATGCACGGTGCGCGGAGTCGTGCGTGACGGAGGTCGAAGTTTTAAACCGTGCCAGTCGCCAAAGCATCGGACCTATGTATTCTCCTTGTCGAAGTGGCGCGGCGTTTCCATCTGCGGGGCGCCGCGTTCTTCTTGAAGGATCACCCGATCACTGACGACCCTGCCTGGCGGTAACATGTTCGCAATATGCGACTTCGCTTCGGCCACGCTCAGCAATACTTGTTTTGTCTGTCCATTAGCGACCAAACCAATTGCCCCCACATCGCGTCATCCGACCGCGCTGACGGATACTGATACTCCTGTTTCGATTTCGCCTCAGGACTACAGGCGCCAGGAGGCAAGGCGGGGCTATCGCGCGCAACAAAGCGCCCGGTGCGCGTAGACGGGATGTTTCGTCGAACTGCCGGAAAACGAAGCTGCTCGATGCCGGCGGTAGAGTTTTCCATCTTCATCTGACGGGGGCGAGTCAGGAGTCCGCCGTTTTGTCTTTCCGAGAGTTAGGACTGGGAGGGCCCAACTGCTTGAAGGAATACAATCGCTACCGTCCAAGCTCTCTTCAAAGACTGGAGCACTCTATTGGCGTTGTCTGAAAAGCCCCCGCGGAAGCAGAACAACAGCCAGAGGGTGGTCCAATTCCACCTTAGGTATATTTGTTCATCCCGGAAAAATCCCTGACACCTGAACATGTGGTGCTGCATTTTTCAAGGTCGGTTTCGGGACCGTGCTTTCCTTTCGCCGCTGGATAGGACGGATCGCAGGTGATGAAGTTCCGGCTCGCCATAAGTGCGCATTTCGCAAGCTTGTGCCGCCAACCACCCGGAAGGCTTACTCGCTGCGTGCATAATAACCGGCCCGCCAATATGCGCGGAGACCGGATGTTCCTTTCGGAAGGTTGAGCTTAACTGTAACGCGGCGATACTTTCCGTCATTGTGAGCGTCCTTCGTGTAGTAGCCGAGAACGTATTGATGCCTGAGAGCCATCGTAATCTTCGCTACGGCGGATGACAGCTCATCGATTCCGTGAATGCGAAACAGGCGGCCGCCGCTCTGATGCGAAAGATTGTTCATGAGAGCGGGTCCAACAATCTCCTCCGGGTGGAGCAATAGCTCAGGTGGCGATATGATTCCAATCGAATAAATTTGAGCGTCTGCTTCTCGAACCAACTGCGTAATCTCTCTTCGCGTGTGCAGACTTCGATTGTCGCCGCCATCGGAAATAAGAACTATCGCCTTGCGATGGTTGTGGCCACGCTTGACTTCCTGCATGCCGAGATAGATGGCATCCAACAGGGCTGTCCATCCACCGGCATAGATACGGTTTATGGCCGCGGCTACTGGTGCCGGTCCGTTGGTAATTCCCACCATGATCTCAGGCCTGTCACTAAAGCGAACAAGGCAGTATTCGTCATCGGAGATGGCGGCGTCCAAGAGTTGATGTATCGCTTCGACTGATTTGTGAAGCTTGTTCACCATACTTCCGCTGGAGTCAAAAACCAGACACACTGAAATGGGTGCTTCCCCCGGTTCAAAATACGCGATCGTTTGTTGCACGCCATTTTCGTAAACCAAGAAGATCTCTTTATTCAAGTGTTCGACTACTTGATCTTTCTTGTTGGTTACTGTTACTGGTATTTGTACTAGATCGCTATTCACTCTTACTCTCAGTGCAGCATCATCGGCAGGGGTGACGATCGAGGGCGAGGCCTTATGCGAGGCTTCCACTACGGCAACGAGTAGTACCGCCAGGGGGACGATCAAAATCGGGGAAAAGAGTGATCGCAGAATAGACTTGCGACGCATTTGCGCTCCTATCGCATCATCGACCTGAATAGTTGACCTCGTGCCAAATTTTTCTCTCACCGGGTGTTTGGCGCACATATCCTCGACCAGGATCATAGGGTAAGCAAACGCCGCCGAATACCGGTTGAAGGAGCGCAGCGAACGGTTCCTAACCGCCGACTCTCTTCATCGGCCCCCTGAATCACAGTAGTTGATCGAATCGGAAGCCGGTCCGGTCTACTTTTTGGGGTTAACGCCAGGATTGCGTTAAAGCCGGCATCTCTTCGGCCGGATTTGCCGCCGGGCGCCGAGGGTTTCTCCGGTTCCCACATCTTGCTTCACACCAAGTCGCCGCTAATACCACGCTGGTGAGGTCCGCCGCCTCGGACCCGTTTCGGCTGCGCTTGCTGATTTCGCGTGTTTAAAATCTCGACCAGGGAGATCTCGTTTTTGGGGTGAAATCGGGCTTCGGCTTGCGGTGCAATGAGATGCGGGGTGCACAGGCCACTGGCCGACACCGGCCGGTAGCAGCACTTGCCCTCGCGGCGGCGGGCCTCCAAAGGAGGGCCGTTAGCGACGCCAGCGACTAACGCCAATGCAACGCTCCCGGTTGAGTTCCTGGCTATAATTCCGTCCGGAGACCCCACTGCCACCATTAACATCCACGATGGGGCGGACAAGAACGGTGCGAAGAACGACACTCTGGCCCGGAATCTCCGGAAATCTTCTGGCCGGCTATCGACGAAAAGCGTGCCGCTGCCCTTGACGATCGCCAACACAATCGCCCGGGGGGGTTTGACCATAACGCGATGGAGGACTTGTGGATCGCGATGACTTGGGCCAAGTTCTAAACTAGGCTTTTGGACGGGAACCGCAAACGGTAGACCCTCGGCGCTGGCTTCGCCGCAGACTCACGAAGCTACCGGAACCCGCTGACCCTCACTTCAGGCCGCAGCACACCGGTGGACCTTAACCCGCTACCAAGAATTCCTGGGGCCCGACGAAGTTGAATCGGAGCGTCTAAAAGGGAAGGGATGAACCTCCTCCGATCAGAAGGACATCGCCTGTCGGCCGTCAGGGTTCTGAACGTGTTCTTTACGGTTCCCGGCATCAGCACCCCACGCGTCGGGGGATAGTCGGACGTCTTCGTCGTTTAGTCCTTCTTCCTTTTCTTTCGGAAAAATCTGCCCTGTACATCCGGCCAAAACTCGGACATTAGGTTTCCCACAACTCCGCCTAAAAGGCTCGTCCCGACCCGGCCCATCATCACGCTGCCAGTTCGGCTTGCTGGAGGATAGTATGCATTGGACGCTGCTATACCCAGCATCATGCCAAATAGACCGGACGCATTAAAAGCATCGTTGCCGGAATCCTGGTGCGTGACGATGATCCGGCTGAGCGAGTACGCGATCCTCGACGCGAATTTGCTCGATGGCCCCCTACGGAAATATCGCGGATCCTGGTGCAGCAGGCAGGCGAGCACACCGTCACTGAATATTTCCTGAGTACCCAAATCAGCAACGGCGGCGGCGAAACGATCGGTGTATGCAATCCCGCCCCGACCGTACTTTGGGGTTTCGCCATCGGCTTGCGAAAGTGCCGCACTAAACGCCGAAGTCGCAATATTGAAAGGGTCGACCGTTTCCTTCCAGGCCAAATGCCACTTTTGGTTCGCCGTCATGGGCACGACGTTACGGCCCGGATCGCGCACCGTCTGATAGTCCGGTATGACGGCGAGAATCCGTTGGTTATTTAGAGGCAAAGTGGCCGCAGAGTCCGTTGCAAGAGGGATTTGTGCGTCCGCACCGTGGCTCAAAAGCAAACCACCCACGACCACGCCAATTGTGTATTTGGCCGCTGCGATGCTCTTGGGGAACACTCAGGGTGGCACCTTCCGCCTCACCCATTCTGGCCTAGGTGCTAAGCCGGTTCCATCGCCCGAAAGGGCCATCTACATTTTGGAACCCGCAGGAAATAGCGGCAAACTAATTGGAGTGCCCGGAGAAAAACTAGAGTCGCCATGGTATACAGCAACCTTATTTCTGTTCCCCGGCGCCAAACTGTGGATGGGGCTGCGCCAAGAAGCCTGATTTCAGCGGCAACCGATTCTGGGGCGGCAGGCAGTCGGCGTCAGGTCAAAGTGTTGGAACGGCCCACTTCATCCAAAACAGAAACATTCGGTGCAACCTGCCGTTGATGCATACATCCGGCGCCTCGTGCGCGTGACGAGGTCGAACGACAAAGCGCTCTGGTGGCCGACCGGCCAGCTAGGGCTCCCCGGGAAGCGGCGGCGTTGTCTGGGGAGGCGTGCGATGATGCGTGGCCTGCTCATATGCGTAGGCCAGCTTGATTATGGTTCCCTCGTCATAGGGCCTTCCCATGAAGGTGAGGCCGGCGGGAAGGTTGTCGGTTGTGAAACCGGCGGGCACCGCGATGGCGGGAACAAACACCAGAAAAGTGTTTAGATGTGGCGCGCCCTTGGTGTTGACAAAGGGCGGGTTCGCGCCATCCTTGATGAGCGTTGGCTGATGCTCGATCGACTTGTGGACGATCGCGTCGAGCCTATTGTCGGCCATCACTTTCAGAACGTCGATCATCAACCGGTCTCGCGCCATTAGATAGCGGTGGTGGCTTTGGACGTCCGAGGTCGCCCGCAGGCGAGTTTGCGCGTAGGGCACGACCAGGCCGAACTGAGGCGAGCTCAACATTTCGGCTTTGGATTGGAAGGGGCGATGGGCGCTCCTTCCAAAGAACAACTGGAAGGCGTCGGCGCTGTCGTTCGGCCCCTCGATTCGCGTTGCCAACGATTCCTTGAGTCTTGGAATGACGATGGGATCCACGACCGTGGCACCCGCAGCCTTCAATTCCTTCACAGCTTGATCGAAGACCGCGCTCACCTTGGCGAAGTCCTGCGACTCGGGCTCTGAGTCGCGACCCATCGGCTCCCGCAAAACGCCGAGGCGCGCCCCCTTCAAACCGTTCTTGTCGAGGAATCTAGTGTAGCTCTCCGGAACATGACCCACGCCCGTGGCGGTCAGCGGGTCTTCCGCATCATAGCCGACCATGACATCCAGGAGCTTCGCGACATCCATCACAGTGCGGGCCATCGGCCCTAGGGAACCGTTGAGTTCCGGCCAGCCGTCAAACATGCCGCTGCGGCTGACCAGACCGGCCGTCGGCCTCATGCCAACAATCGAGTTCCACGTCGAGGGCCGGCGAATCGAGGCGAATCCCTCTTCGCCGACCGCCACCGTCGCAAAGTTTGCGGAAAGACCCGCTCCCGACCCTCCGGATGAGCCGCCAGGGGTTCGATCCAACGCAAACGGATTTCGAGCCGCGCCAAACAGAGAACCGAAGGTGTCGCCTCCGCCCAGTTCGCCCAAAGTCGTTTTGCCCAGGATGATCGCCCCGGCATTACGCAGCTTCTCCGCGACGAACGAATCCCGGTCGGGGTAGTAGTCCTTGAACAGGACCGAGCCGAGCGTGGTGGGCATGCCCTTGGCGTCCATCTGATCCTTCAGTATGACGGGGATTCCGTGCAACGGGCCGACGAAGCCGGAAGTCTTAAGAACCGCATCCAACCGGTCCGCGTCCTCCAGAGCTTTCGGATTGACGGTAATCATGGCGTTGAGGCTTGGGCCCTTCTGGTTGTAAGCTGCAATGCGATTCAGATAGAGTTGGACCAGCTGGTGCACCGTGAGGCGTCCTGACTGGTAGCCGGCACGAACATCCTCGATGGTCGCCTCTGCAAGGTGAAACGGCTTGGTCCGACCCTGACTCCCTAGCGGCCCCAGAAGGAGAGCCCATACGGCGAGAGAAAGCGTGGCGTTGCGATTCACACCTCACCTCCGGGAATTTTCATTGAGGATTCAGACTTCGCTCAGTATAACCGTTTCCCGGGTGGAATCCGTTGCGCGGTGGTGCTGGTGGGGTAAAGTCAATAAAGTCAATACCGATGCCCTCTTCTGCGGGCAGGAGGACCGAAATGAATCGACGAGAGTTTTTCAACGAGAGCGCTCGGCTTGCCGCGGGCGGCGTGGTCGTCTCTGGTGTGGGTCCCGGCCTTTTCGCCCAAACCAAGGGAACAACCTTACGCGGGCCTGATCGCTATAGAGATTCATTCATCTTCGAGCGAAGGGCCTTCGCATGGCCGGGTGGGAAGACCTTGGCGATCTGGATCATTCCCAACGTCGAGATTTGGGATTTCCACTCCGGGGCAGGCGCAGCCATTTCTCCTCAGGCTAGCAACACAGTCCCTGACATTATTAATTACGCCTGGCGAGAATACGGGATGAGAGCGGGCCTTTGGCGGATTGCAGACGCATTGGATTCCCTTGGACTGCGAGCTACCGTGGCTCTGAACTCCGGGGTGTGTCAGACCTTTCCCCAGGCAATTGAGCAAATGAAGAAACGGCAGTGGGAATTCATGGGACATGGGATCACGAATAGTAGAACTCTGGCGAATCTCTCGATCGATGAGGAACGGCAGACCATCCGGGAAGTGCTGCACACCATCGAGCAAGCCACCGGGGAGAGGCCTCGCGGATGGTTAGGGCCAGGGCTCACCGAAACCTTCAACACGCCCGACGTTTTGGCGGAGGAAGGAGTCCAGTACGTGGGAGATTGGAATAACGATGACCAGCCGTATCCCATGAAAGTGAAGAAAGGCAAACTTTTCTCGGTCCCGTATTGCATGGCGCTCAACGACATGCATCTGCTCAACCGGCACGCCTATACCGGCGAACAATACTTGCAAGCTCTGACCGACCAATTTGAGACGCTGTACGAAGAAAGCCAGAGGACCGCGAAAATCATGGGCATTCCACTGCATCCTTTTCTGGCCGGGCAGCCGCTATACACTCCATATCTTCGACGAGCCCTCGAACGTATGACAACGCGCGAGCGGGCTTGGTTCGCGACCGGAGGTGAAATCATCAAAGCTTACGACGAGCTCCGTATTTGAGGTCCCGATGCGGTTGTTTCGGAACGCGTAACTGCCGTTGCACTATGGTCTCCCACTGAAACGGCTGGATAAATACCCGATGGCGGCCCGGAGGCCAAACGGAACTGTCGTGACAGTTAATCTGCAGAGTTGCGCTATAGATTGACGGCCGACTGCGGTGAGTGGAATGAACCTCGGCTGAACGGCACGCTCGTTTCCGAGCCCGCGATTGAACGCGCCTGTCAGGAGCCAGAAACCGGACCCGCCGCGGCAGACGATCGATCCGACGACCATTGTCATTTTGGCGACCGTCTCGGCTTTGGCAACCGGTGGGGAGTAGCTTGATCGCCCGACGAGCACGAAGCTAACCGTTGTTAGCCAGCATTGCCCCTACTGGACCTGATCCCACACGCAAGTAAGTGAAATGTGGCTCGGGCACAGATCCTTCCGATGAGAGACGATGCCCGGGCGAAAAGCCGCGCGGGGCCATTTGACCGAGGGCTGCCGGAGCCACGCTGGAGGCGCAACCGAGTTTGCTGTGTTTATAGGACCATGGCGGCCACCGAAGAGTTCGCACTGAACATCGTCACCCGAATTCCCGAGATGGCACCAATCTGGGGCGTTTCGAACTCTCCGCACCTTGTCCACGCCGTCAAAGGCAGCGCCTTGAGCCGGTCCAGTGTGTCGGCCCGAAACGTCTCTCTTGCTCTGCGGGGGAGTGTCGTTTTCCCAACTGCCTTCGAACGGTCCTCGATCCTACACGAAATCCCGCAGACTAAGAAACCGCCCCTCACCGCCGGGCATGATCGACCCGCAAACGCGGAATCAAAATTCCTCGGGCTCGCCTCCTCTTTGGCAGAAACCGGTATGGTACGATCGGACGGTGAAAATAGGTTTGCGGCTCGGTTCATTCGTAGTTGTTATTCGGCTGGTTATCCCGGTGGCGCTGCCTGCCGCCACTCAGGCCGCAGAACTAGGGCGGATCGTCGTTGCGAACGAGCACGCATCAACAGTGCAGTTTCTCGATTTGAGAACTGGAAATGTTCTGAAAACTATCGCCACTTTGAAGCGGCCTCACGAGATGGTCCTCGACCGGAACCGCGGAGTTGCTTATATCAGCATTGCCTACAAAGACGGGCCGTACAGTGCCTACGAGCGGGCCGGCAACGAGATACAAACGATCGGGCTAAAAAACATGGCGATCATCGACACCATCGATATCGCGCCGCATTGGGCGCCTCATGGACTGGCGCTGGACGACAAACACGGCGTTCTGTATGCCAGCTGCGAATCCAACGGGGGCGAATTGATCGGAATCAATTTGAAAACCAAGATGATCGAGCTTGCGGTGAAGCTCGGCGGAGTGCCGCATCCGCATACTTTGACCGTGATCCCTTCGCTGAACAAGGCCTACACCGCGAACAAAGACGTGGGGCACATCTCGGCAGTAGACCTGAAGGAGAAAAAGGTGACCCGGATACCGACGCCGACTGGCTCGGAAGGTATCATCTCCACTCCCGATGCCAAATATGTCTTCGCCGGAAACCAGACGGGGAGAGACCTGCTCGTCATCGACCCCACAAAAGACGAAGTCGTGAAGAGAGTACCTCTTGATCAACCTCCGAGCATGTTTGCGCTCTCCGCCGACGGAAAGAAGCTCTACATTACTTTCTGGAATCAGGTGCCCGGCAAGCCAACGTGGCAGGACGGTTTTATACAAGCATTCGACGTTGCCAGTCTAACGGCTGGGCCGAAACTGAGAGTTGGCCACTTTCCGCTGAACATGGGCATCTCGCCGGACGGGAAGACGGGAGTTGTCGACACGACGGCTGACGGGGCCGTCACAGTAGTGGACCTTTCGCAGCTGAAAATCATTCGAACCATCAAGACTGACGAATGGCCGCACGGCGTCGCGGTCTTCTGATGGAGCGGTTACGCTACAGATTCGTCGCCCCTGCCTCGGGGCGCTAGTGGAGATCGCACCTTCGCGACTCTGGGACGATGCTGTTTTCTCTCCACTCGTTCCATGAGCATCGCACTGGTTGACCGACAGGCTGGGTGTCCGGCGTCAGTAGGCACTTGCCAATCGGATTAACGATTGGAGATCCGCGAATTTTAAACTCGGCGGCCGAGTCGCTTTCACCACCCCGAGCTCCAAGAAACCCTTGTAAATTCTTGCCACGAAGCTGGGTGGGAAAG
>Ga0306922_10007035_pt1 | contig 10817 bp, 7 predicted proteins | sample sta12Cox44000082_FD_203758 | JGI IMG/M metagenome (GOLD analysis project Ga0306922, IMG submission 203758) | Lab enrichment of tropical soil microbial communities from Luquillo Experimental Forest, Puerto Rico - statoxic.12C.oxic.44.000.082 (v2)... | ecosystem: Environmental > Terrestrial > Soil...
GCGCGGGATTTCGATGATGCCGTATATGTCGAACGCCGCGAGGACGGCGGCTGGCTGCTGCAGGTGCACATCGCGGATGTCGCGCATTACGTGCATCCCGAATCGCCGTTGGACCGGGAAGCCCGCCTGCGCGGCAATTCCGTGTACTTCATCGATCGCGCCGTGCCCATGCTCCCCGAGGCGCTTTCAAACCACATGTGTTCTCTCAAACCGCACGAAGAGCGACTGGTGATGAGCGCGATCATGCATTTCGACGCCGCCGGCCATCGGCTCACGGCGGCCATGGTTCCGGGGCTGATCCGTTCCGCGGAACGGATGACCTACACCAACGTCAACCGGGTGCTGACCGGCGATCCGGAGATGTCGGAGCGTTATGCGCATCTCCAGCATCATTTCCGCGCCATGCGCGGGCTGGCCCTGTTGCTCAGAGCGCGAAGAGAAGAGCACGGCTCCATTGATTTTGACCTACCCGAGCCGGTGATCGAATTCAACGACCAGCAACAGATGACCGCGATCGGGCGCAGTGAACGCAATATTGCGCACCGCATCATCGAGGAATTCATGCTGGCCGCAAATCGTGCCGTGGCGCACTACCTGCTCGAACGGGGTTTCAAGTTGCTGCATCGCGCGCACGAGAAACCGGATGCGCGCAAGGTGCTGGAGTTCGAGGAATTGGCCCGGGCGTTCGGCTATTCGCTGGGCGTAGAAAATCTGCACCAGCGCGAAGTTTTGGTGCGTCACGGCACGGTTCCTTCGCCGGCGAAAGCCGGGCGATCGGAAACCCGCGGTCAGGGTCGCGAACGTCAGCAGCGCGTCGCGCTTCCCGGCGCAGACATTCGCATTGAGCCACGACATTACCAGCGACTCGTCGAGAAGCTCACCGGACGGCCCGAAGAGCGCATCCTTTCCTACCTCATGCTTCGTTCCCTCAAGCAGGCTCGTTATTCCGCCGAACCGCTGGGCCACTTCGCGCTCGGCTTCGACGAGTACACGCATTTCACTTCGCCGATCAGGCGGTATTCCGATCTGATCGTTCACCGCATCCTGAAATGGACGCTCGAGAATCCCGACGCCAAGCCGCCCGCTTTTATCAAGCCGGCAGTGGGCCTCGAAGCGTCTCTCTACTCAGAGAAACATCTCGAGGAAATCGCCTCGGAGACTTCCGACACCGAGCGCCGCGCCGCTAGTGCGGAACGCGAACTTATCAGCTGGAAGACCGCGCAATTCATGGAACAGCACCTCGGAGACGAATACGACGCGCTGATCATCGGGGTGCAGAAATACGGCGCGTTCGTCGAATTATTCGATGAGTTCGTGGAAGGACTGGTGCCGATCGGCGCGTTCGAAGAGATGGCGGAAGCGCGCTGCGTTTATCGCGAGCACGATCATGCCATCGTGGCGATCCTGGGCGGCGAAGGCCGTCGGGGTGGAGGGCGCCGCCGGCAGGTCAAGGCTCTGGCGTGGCGACTCGGCGATCGGATCCGTGTGCGTGCCGAACGCATCGATCCGATGCGCCGCCGGGTAGAATTTGCGTTGCTCGCGAATGCCGCCGTGCCCGCTTCGGTTTAAAGGCAACCCCTGGCATCGGCACGGACCCGGCTTCGATCGCGCGCATGACGCAGCGGCTTCTGGCGCTTCGGCCGCTTGCCGCGGCCCCTCACCGAGTCCCTTCGTTTCCATGTTGCATCAGCAACAACTCTATGTTGTAATAGCAACATGGAGGCCAGGGGATGACCACCGTACTGGATGCCGTCTTTCGCCGCCGCGCGGTAAAAGCGTTCGAACCCGTCGAAATCCCGGCAGCGCTCCGGGAACAGATTCTCGACGCCGCGCGGGTCGCGCCATCGAGCTTCAACACGCAGCCCTATCGGTTCTACTGGGTGGAATCGCCGGATCACCGCCGCGCTGTCGCGGAGCTTTGTCTCGGACAGCAGCCCGCCGCAACGGCCTCGGCCCTGGTGGTAGCCGTTGCCGATATCGGTTCGCTCCGCACCACTTCCGAGACGCAATTGGCTTGGATGCGCCGCAGTGGTTTCAGCGAGGACAAACTGCGCGACTACGCGCGCACCTCGAGAATCGGGCGCATCCTCTTCCTGCCCGGACCCTTCGGGCTGTTTGGCGCGGTGAAATGGGCGCTGTTTCGCCTGCTGCAGCTGTGGAAGATTATGGGCATGCCACCAACCTCGCGCCAGGATATCTTCAAGTGGGCGACGAAGAGCACTTCGCTCGCTTGCCAGAACCTTATGATTGCCACGGAAGCCTTGGACCTGAACAGTTGCCCCATGGAAGGCTTCGATAACCGCAGGCTCGCGCGTTATTTAAACCTCGAAGGCAAGCATCACGAGATCGTTATGGTTATCGCCATTGGCAAGCGCTCCACGAGCTACCTCGAACCGCCGCAGTGGCGCCGCCCGTTGGAGTCGACGGTAACCATCCTATGAGCCTCCTGGTCGAACGGAAAATCCCGCAAGACATTTTGGAAGATTCCGTGCTGGCGCACGTGGCGGCCGCCTACTTCGCCATGGGCAAGCGCCTGGAGCGCAAAACGCAATGCTCGGCCACCCGCGGCTTCATCCTGTCCACCTTCAGAGGCGGCGCGGAACTCAATCAGAACCAGATTGCCACGCTCCTCGGCTTCGATCGCACGGTGGTCCATCGCGCCATCAAGATCCTGATCAAGGACCGCCTGGTCTCCGAAAAAAAGGCCAAAACCGGCCGGGCCTTCCGGCTTCATCTCACCGAGAAAGGCGAAAAATATCGCCGCGGCCTGATCCAAGCTCGCCGCGAGGCCGACGAGAAGCTGCGCCGAGCCCTAACGCCGATTGAGCGCACCACGCTCCTCCGCCTCCTCACCCTCATCGCCAACCTGGAATTCTGAACCACTCCGCGCAGGGTTTGCCCGGCACGATCGTCTATTCCGAGCGGAGCGCCTGGGCGGCGTCTACCCGCGCTGCACGAGCTGCGGGAACGGCCGAGGCAATCAGCGCTGCGGCGAGGATCAGCACGGCCGAAAGGATGAGTGGCAACGCGCCTGGGAGTTGCACCTCGGCGGTGTACCTGGCGATCCCGCGAGCGAACGCAAATCCGACGACCAGACCCACGGCCACGCCGATGACCGCGATGACCAGACCTTCGCTGAGCACGTTCGCCAGCACGTGACCGGGTCGGGCGCCGAGCGCCAGTCGGATGCCGAACTCACGCGTGCGTCCGCTGACGGAAAAGGCGAGCACGCCCGCCACGCCGACGACGGAAATCAGCAGTGCGAGGCTCGCGAATCCACCGAACACCACGGCGTTCAGGCGGTCCGGGGTCATCACTTCGGCGCGAATATCGTCCAATGTGCTGGCTCGTTCGACAGGCTGGTCCGCGGCCATGTCATGGACCTCACGGATGATGGTGGGAACCAGCGCGTAGGGATCGTTTTTCGCGCGCACGAACAGCCGGCCGTTCCAGCCCTCCTGCTCCGACGGCTGATACACGGTCATCGCCGGCAGCGGAATGAGTTCCTGGTCATCGAGGTCCGGAACCACGGCGATGATGCGGCGCGGTTCGAAGCTGATGCCGATGAATCGCATCACCGGGTCGGTCCAGCGCATTTGGCGGTTCACCGGATCCTGGCCGGGGAACAATTGCTTCGCGACGCTCTGACTGATGATGATTACGCGCTCGCCGCCCTCGCGGTCGCGCTCGTCGAAATCCCGACCTTCCAGAATCGGAACGCCGAGGGTCTGGAAGAATCCCGGCGAGACAGAGCGGAAGCGTGCGCGTGGATCCTGTCGGCCGTCCTCGCGAGGCGCGCCCTCGATCACGAAAGAGAAATTAATATTGAGTGCGCGCGCGTCGCGCCAGGGCACGCTGAAGCCGGAAGATACGTGCTCGACACCCGGCAACGCGGCGACGCGCCGCTGGACGTCACGGTAGAAGTCACGCACCTGTTGCGGATTTCGTCCGTCGGTCATGACCGGCAGATTCACGGCCAGAACGTGGGAAGTCTCAAACGGAGGCTGCGTTTGCTCGAGCACCAGCAAGGTGCGCAACAACGCGCCGGCGCCGGCCAGCAGCAAGAAGGATGCGGTAATCTGGGTGACCGCAAAAATGCGGAGACGCCGCCGGCTGCCACCCGTAATGCGCAAGCTGCTGCTGGAAATGGCAAAGCCGCGCGAGGCATCCGCCGACGGCAGCCGCGGCACGAATGCCAGGAAAATCGCGGCCACCAGCGCAAGCGCCACGCCGATCCACAGCATGCTGGAATCGAGCGTCAGGCCAACCGCGCGCACGGAGAAGCGCGACGCGTAGCGGCTCAACACCTTGACCATGGGCGCCGCAATCAGCACCCCCGCCAGCAATCCGGTCGAGCAGAGCACCAGCGCTTCGGCGAGCAGCGCGCGGCGCAGCACCGCGGAGCTTGCGCCCAACGCCGAACGCAGCGCCAGTTCCGGCTCGCGGCGAACCGTGCGCGCCAGGAAAAGGTTGGCCACGTTCGAACACGCGATCACGAAGAGCAGGCCGGAGGCGGCGAGCAGCACCCACAGAACGGTGCGAGCGCGAGAATTGATCTGATCGTGCATCCGGGTCACATCGACCTGGTAGTGATCGCTCGCTTTGTAGACTTCCGGATGCGCGGCGAGCATCGCGGAATAGACGGTGTGCACTTCCGCGCGGGCCGATTCCAGGTTGGCGCCGGGCGCCAATCGCCCGAACACTTCGGTCATGCGGTGTTCGCGGCCCTGCACCATGGTGGCGGAAAGATGGTGCGGACTGGTCACGATGTTCGCGATGAGCTGCGTCTCGACCGGATACGGAACCGAGGGTTCCACGACGCCGACAATGACGGCGGAACGTGTGCCTTCAAGACTGCCGAGCCGGATGGTTTTTCCTATGACGCTCGGATCCGCGTGCAGCGTCGAGGTCCAGAACCGGTAGGTGAGCACGGCGGCGCCCGCCGCGTTCGGGCCATCATCGCCCGCGTTGAGCAAACGACCGGTGACCGGCTTCAGGCCCATGACATCGAAGTAGTTTCCATCGGCGACACCCGCACTGATCTCGTGCGGCTCACCGAGTCCCACTACCGTGAAGTCCAGTTGGGAGAGAGTGCCGAGCTCGGTGACGGTTTTCAGGCTCTTGCCGAGGTCCTGGATTTCCGGAACCGAAAACGTGAGGTCCTCGTCGCCGGGAATGCTTTGCCGCAGGTACAGCAGGCGATCCTCATCGCGATTCGCCAGCGGACGAAGCAGCACACCACGAACCACGCTGAAGATCGCGGCGTTGGCGCCGATGCCAAGCGCCAGAGTCACTACGGCAACGGCCGTGAAGCCGGGGTTCTTGTACAGCATGCGCAGACCGAAGCGCACATCTTTCCAGACGCTTTCGAGTCTGAAACCGGGGCGTTCTTCGCGGCATTCTTCCTTGGTGCGCTCGTAGCCGCCAAACGCGATGCGCGCCTGGCGTTCGGCCTCCGAGCGGGGCAGGCCGGAGCGCTCGAGATCGTCGGCGTACCTCTCGATGTGCGCGCGAAACTCCTCATCCATGTCGCCATCGGCGTGGCCGCGATCGGCAAATCCCGAAACCAGCGAGCGAAAATAAGCCAGGAGTCTCATGTTTCCTCCACATCCGCGGCGAGAACGAATCGCATCGCGGCGACCAGGCGGTTCCAGCCGTCCTCTTCCTCGCGCAGCCTCTCGCGGCCGCCCGCGGTCAGTTCGTAATACTTGGCACGACGGTTGTTATCCGAGGTGCCCCAACTCGCTCTCAAATAGCCCTGCCGCACCAAGCGAAACAATGCGGGATATAACGCGCCTTGCTCGATCAGCAGGGTTCCGCGGGAAATCTGCTGGATGCGCAACAGAATCCCGTAGCCGTGCAGGGAGCCCAGAGAGACGGCTTTCAGAATCAAGAGATCGAGAGTGCCAGGAAGCAGCTCGGCCTGAGGGTTCACCGATCCTCCTAAGAGACTTAGGAGGGTAGCGTCGGCTCTCCTAAGTTGTCAAGGAGAGAATGCCCGGGAGCGCGGCTGGCGGTGGCATTCCCTAGCGCACCGGTGGTTCCTCCCGCGGCAGGGCGAACGATACATACACGCCCCCGGAACGCGATCGCGGGTCCTTTCCTCCGCCTGCGGCAATCACCACAAACTGCCGGCCATTCACCACATAGGTAATCGGCGTGGCGTTTCCGGAAAAAGGCAGCGTGGTCTCCCAAAGCAGTTCGCCCGTCGATTTGTCGAAGGCCCGAAACTTCTTGTCGAAGTTGGTCGCGCCGATGAACAAAAGCCCTCCCGCGGTCAGGAGCGGGCCGCCATAGTTTTCCGTACCCGTATTTTGCATCCCCTGGGCGGCAAGTTCGGGGTACTCGCCGAGCGGAATCTTCCAGAGGTATTCCCCGGTGTTCAGGTCGATAGCGTTGAGTGTGCCCCAGGGCGGCGCGACCGCCGGATAGCCGTCGGGATCGAGAAATTTCCGGTAGCCGGTCAGCCGATATTTCATGGCCATGAGAGGCGGCCCGGAATGCGAGAGGTCCTGGTTTTCGCCGGTCTCGAGATAGCCGAGCAACGCAAACATCTGATCGCCGTTCAAATTCGGAAATCCGGGCATGCGACCCCTGCCATTTTTGATCGTGGCAGCGATTTCTGCAGCCTTCATACGGTCGCCCACGCCGACGAGCGACGGGATCGTGGGCGCGGAACTGGTGCGATTTTCTCCGTGGCAGATTCCGCATTGGGTCAGATAGATGTTCCGCGGGCTGTTCGCACCGGTATTTTCCGCAAGGGCGCCAGTCCAGGCCACGTCGTTCGAATTGATGTAGATGATTCCCGTCTGCGGATCGACCGCCGGGCCACCCCATTCCGCGCCGCCGTCAAAACCCGGAAAGACCACCGTGTCTTGGCCGACGCTAAAGGGGACGAACTGCCCGTCATTACGAAAGGTCTTGAATTGTTCGAGCGCCCAGCTGTGCGCTTCTGGCGTCCGGTGGGTCAAAAGGTCTGCGCTCAGAGTTTGCCGGGCAAAGGGCGCGGGCCGGGCCGGAAGCGGTTGTTCCGCGGCGGCCTTCTCGCCCCAAAGATTGCTGGGCGGATATTTCCGATACTCGATCGGGAAAAGCGGAGTTCCATTGGTGCGGTCGAAAAGATAGAGGAATCCCTGTTTGGTGGTTTGCGCGACCGCGTCGATGTCCTTGCCGCCGCGCCGGACCGTCAGTAACGCCGGAGGTGCGGGCAAATCGCGATCCCAAAGATCGTGGCGTACCTCCTGAAAATGCCAGATGCGCCGTCCCGTCTCCGCATCGAGGGCGAGCAGACAATCGGCAAACAGGTCGTCTCCGATACGATCCGCGCCATAAAAATCGAAGGCCGCCGAACCCGTGGGCACGTAAACGATTCCGCGTTTCGCGTCGAGCGACATGCCGGCCCAGTTATTCGCCGCGCCGCTGGTCTGCCACGCGTCTTTCGGCCACGTGGTGTATCCAAATTCGCCGGGGTGCGGAATGGTATGGAAAGACCAGCGCAACGCTCCGGTGCGCACGTCGTAGGCGCGGATGTCGCCGGGCGGCGCAGGCAGCGTTTCGGGATTGCGTCCGCCGACAATCAGCAGGTCCTTAAAAAGGATGCCGGGACTGGTCAGGTCGATGGATTGCGCCGACGCCGGCTCGCGCCCCAAATTCTCACGCAGGTCGATGCGCCCCCCGGCACCGAAGCCCGCAATCGGGTTTCCCGTGGCCGCGTCCAGCGCGTAAACAAAATTCAATATCCCGACCAGCACCCGGCCGTGGGTACCGTCGGTCCAGTAAGCGAGCCCGCGGTCCGGTTGTGTCCCCTGGATGCCGGAGTCAAACTTCCACAAGAGCTTTCCGGTCGCCGCGTCGAGAGCGAAGATCTTTTGCGTCGGGGTGATTCCAAAGAGCACGCCGCCAACCTCGAGAGGACTGGTTTCGAGACCGCCCTCTTCTTGCGTATCAAAGCTCCAGGCCGGCACGAGGCTTTTGACGTTAGCCCGCGAGATTTGCGCAAGGCTCGAGTAATGGTTGTTTTCGGGAGCGCCGCCATACACGGACCAGTCTTGCGGCGACGATTTTTCTTGCCTCGACAGGTATTCGGCGGCGGCTATAGAACTCATCAGCAACAGCAGGACTGCGGCAGGCTTCATCTCGGTTCGGCAACGCCACCTCGCGTGGGGCTTACCTCCGCGACCATCGTACCGCAGAAATGCCGAGCACGATGCCGCATGAGAATCTTTCGTAGAGGTGCATGGCTACGCCCGAACCGAGTACACGCCTGCGGGCGGCAACGGGCTCGGGCGAAAGGCTTTCGTGAAGCGTACGCGCACCAGCCAGAAAATCATCAGGAGCAGGGGCAGGATCCCCAGAAGGAAAATCACGTGCATTCGCCGCAAAATCTCCGGAAAAAGGTGTGGACGGGCCAGGAAGATCGATCCCGAAGCAATAAAGAGCCCAAAGCACATACGCCACAGGTGTCGAACGATTCGTTGTCTGCCGAAAACGCCGCCGCGCAAAAGCACGCGAAGGTCGCCGGCAGCCGATAGCAGTGCCACCGAGCTCAGCACGAAATACATCACGGCGGGAACCCCATCTTTTGCCCCGCCCGGACTCCCGGCGGCAGCAAATCCAAAGGTCAAAATCGTCGCGCCGATCGCCACCGCAGCCAGGAATCCCGCCCAGTCGTAAATGCGGGTTGCTTCCTGTCTGCGCCGGGCCGTCGCCCAAGCGGTTGCCACCAGATACAACGTCAGAAGGCCGCCGAAAATATTCGTGGTTTGATGCTTCAAGACGGCCATCAATGCACCACAGCCGGCCATGGTCATCATCGAAACGAAAAACACATTCCCCGCGAGGCCATGTCCCGGTGAACCCTTTCGGAAAGACATCGCTGCGGCGCCCGACAGCAACCCGACGGTCCCTCCGCTGATATGCAGAGCCAAGAGAGGCGACATAGGTACTACCTCCTCCTCCTGTCCCGAGAGCGGGGACTCCGGGTTCTGCGCGGGCCCGGATCGCATCGCGGTTTCGTCATCGAGGCCAAGCTCGCTTGGCCGTGGTGCTAATCGTGTATACGGCGAGGAGGGCGCGAAAGATGCAAGGGGTCACGGAATTTTGGGCGCTACGTTAAGTTGCGCACGGATAATTACTTGCGGCGCCGAGGGCGCGCGAACCCTTTGCTTTCCTGGCGCTCATCCCGCGCTCGGCACTTCTGTTATTCTGGGGAGCGGCGTTTCCCCTGCTTCCCGTTCCGGGTGCACCGCAAAACTTCTCGAGAGGTTCTACTACCGTGAGCACGATTGCCCCCTCGCGCGACGTGAAGCGCGCCTTCAATTTCAATGCCGGGCCAGCGGCCTTGCCCTTATGGGTGCTTGATCGCATCCGCGAAGAGTTACACGATTATCGCGGCACGGGCATGTCGGTCATGGAAATGTCCCACCGCTCCCCGGAATTCGAGGCTATCAACCAGGGAGCCGAGCAGAACCTGCGCAAATTGTTGGCGATTCCCGAAGAGTACGCGGTCATTTTCGTGCAGGGTGGCGGCAGCATGCAGTTCAGCATGGTGCCCATGAATCTCGCGCTGCCGGGAAAGCCGGTGGACGTGTTGCACACCGGCGCGTGGACCGCGAAGGCGCTGGGGGAGCTGAAGAAGGGTGTGCTGCACCACATCGCGGCCAGTACCGAATCCGAGAAATTCGTGCGCGTGCCGCGCGCCGCGGAGATCCACCGCTCTCCCGACCCTTCGTACACGTACCTGTGCACCAACAACACCATTGAGGGCACGCAGTATCATGAAATTCCCGAGAGCGCCGCTCCGCTGGTCGCCGACATGTCCTCGGACATCGCCTCGCGGCCGATGGAGGTCTCCAGATTCGGGTTGATCTTCGCGGGCGCCCAGAAAAATCTGGGTCCGAGCGGCGTGACGGTGGTGATCGTGCGCAAGGACCTGGCCGAACGCGCCGACAAAAACCTGCCCACGGTGTTGCAATACCGCACGCACATCAAGGAAAAGTCGCTGTATCACACCCCGCCAACGTTCGCCGTCTACATTCTCGGCTTGGTCACCGAATGGATGGAACGCGAGGGCGGGCTCACCGGCATACAGAAACGGAACGAAGCGAAAGCCAAGCTGCTCTACGACACGATCGACGCGAGCCATGGTTTCTACCGCTGCCCGGTGGAGAAATCCTCGCGCTCGCTCATGAACGTCGTGTACCGCATCGCGGCGGGCGACGAAGCCCTGGAGAAGGAATTCGCCAAGGGCGCCGCGGCCGCGAAACTCGTCGGCACCCCCGGCCATCGTTCCGTTGGCGGCATGCGCATTTCGTTGTATAACGCGGTGGAGCTCGAAGCGCTGGAAGCGCTGGTCGGTTACATGCGCGAATTCCAGCGCACCAGGGGTTAGCCGATGACGGCGTACGCGATCGCGTTGTTTTTTCACTTTGTGGGAATGGTGGCCCTGTTCGTCGGCTACGGCCTCGAATGGACAGGAACCTCGCTACTGCGCCGCGCCACCACCTCGGATCAAGCGCGCGCGGCCCTCGGCCTGTACCGATTTTCCATGCCCGTTTCCGGGCCGGGCTTGCTGATTCTGATCCTCACGGGCGGCTATCTCGCTTCCATCACCGGCGGGATGCGTCCAGGCTGGATTTCCGGCGCGTGGCTCGGAATCGTACTCGTCCTGGGCATCGGCTTTGCATTTATCCTGCCGCGCGTGCGAACCATTCGCGCGGCGATACCGGAAGGCAGCGCTCCGTTAGCAGGGGCCACGCTCGCACGGGTGCAGGACCCCATGGTCACCACGCTGATCCGCCTGCGTTTCATGGTGGCGC
>Ga0306922_10007037_pt1 | contig 10815 bp, 5 predicted proteins | sample sta12Cox44000082_FD_203758 | JGI IMG/M metagenome (GOLD analysis project Ga0306922, IMG submission 203758) | Lab enrichment of tropical soil microbial communities from Luquillo Experimental Forest, Puerto Rico - statoxic.12C.oxic.44.000.082 (v2)... | ecosystem: Environmental > Terrestrial > Soil...
CCCAGCGTCTTTACGCGCACCTTTCATCCGCATGGCCTCGTCCAGGGTGAGCAGGGGACGCGAAACCTCCTGCGTTGAGCGGCTCACATTGGCTGACCAGCCTCGGCCGCTGGTTGTGACCTGCTCTTTAACGACCGTCGTTTGCCCCGTCAATTTACTTAAGTGCTCAGCGGTCTCGATGCGATTTGGAGCAAACGCACATTGCACGTGGCAGGTCGAGGTGATTGCTTCATCGCGCCCATAGTGAGCGTAAAGCTGGTTGATGTCTTGCGCGATCAGGTACGCCTTGATCCCGTAACCAGGGAGAAAGGCAAGTGATTCCTGCAGGATATCAAGCTTACCCAAAGAGGGAAACTCGTCGAGGAGCAGAAGCAGGCGATGCTTGTAAGAGGGCTTGGGCGTTCCATTCTCAAACGCCAGGCCGCTTGCGCTGATCCGGACAATCATGTTGACGAGCACCCGCACGAGTGGCTGCAAACGTGTTTTATCAACGGGTTCAGTTACGATGTAGAGAGTGACCGGGTGATCGCTGTGCATCAGATCGCGGATGCGGAAATCGGATCGCGAAACGTTGTTTGCGACAACCGGGTCGCGGTAGATCGTCAAATAGGACAGCGCAGTCGAAAGCACGCTGCCGGCTTCCTCTTCAGGCCGGTTGAGTTGGTCCCGTGCAGCGCTCGCAACCAAGGGGTGCGTTTCGCCCCCTTCTTGCAGATAACAGAGCATCTCGGTCCACACGTCGATCGCCTTCTTGTCTGGATCGCTGAGAAGCCGGTCAACGGCTGGCAGTGTAGCCTGGGTCTTCTCGCGCTTTGCGCGGTAGAGGACGTGCGCAATGCAGCCAGTAAGCAGAGAGCAAGCGGTCTTCTGCCAGTGTGTTTGAAGACCACGCCCATCAGGGTCAACAATGAGATTCGCTAAATTCTGGATATCGCCAGTTTCATGCTCCGTACCGATTCGGATTTCATCGAGCGGGTTAAAGTGGACTGATGCGTTTGAGCTGGCTGGTTCGAAGCGCAGGATACGGTTTGCTGCTTCGGTGCCTCGCCATTTGGCGGTGAGCTCGTAGATCTCGCGTTTGAGATCGGTAACCACCGCGCTATGCGGCCAGGTGAGCATGGTGGGCAGAACCAAGCCAACACCTTTACCGGAACGGGGTGGGGCATAGCACAGGACATGCTCAGGTCCATTGTGGCGGAGCGTGTAAATTTTCGAGCCATTCTTCCATTCGCCCACGTAAACTCCTTCGGGTTGCAGCAGCCCAGCCTTCTTGATGTCGGAGAGCTTTGCCCAGCGGGCGCTTCCATGAATATCGCTGTACTCCCGTAAAGCTTGTGCGCGAGTTACGACGTGGATCGCGTAGGCAATAATAAACGCGGCTGCTAAGGCTCCGCCGACTTGCATGGGTACGAGAAACATCGACGGATAGCTCAAGTGCCACCTGTACCACCAATCGATAATTGCCCAGGGCGGGTAGAGGTAAGAATAATGACGCCCTAGCGATGGCGAGAATCGAGTCGACAGAGCGAAAACCTCGCTTGCTAGAAATGCGCCAGCCAAGAGGCTTGCGATCGCTCCGCAAACAATTTTTACTGCTAGCGAAGTTCGCTCATTCCGATTTCTTTGGGCTGCTTTCATATGCGGAAACTAGTCGCGTTGGTCGTGATCGCTGTAATCGCTTCCTCGATCCTTTTCGGTAATCGCTTGATCGTTAACCGGACGCACAGTTTACCCGTGGGGTTGTACTACTGGAGCGATGTGCCGATCAAGAAAGGATCAATCGTGTTATTCAAGCCAGATCACAGCACACCACTTGAGCAGCTCGGGTTAGAGCGCGGTTACGAGGCGCGGGCTCTGCCGCTGCTCAAGCGTGTAGTCGCTTTAGCAGGTGACGTGGTTTCAGTTTCTTCTTCAGGGGTCAGCGTTAACGGAGAGTTACTCACAAACAGTGCGCCGCTCTCTCACGATGAAGCGGGAAGGCCACTGGCAATGGCACAGCTGGATCAGTTCAGGCTCAGGCCTGATCAAGCCTTCTTAATGGGTGTTACCCCGACATCTTGGGATAGCCGTTATTTCGGGCCGGTGTTGCTTGCGCGATGTTCTGGCTCCTTTGTGCCTGTCTTGACTTGGCCATGAGGCGGTGCAACCTGATTTGCTTTCCCAGAAGCGCTGTTTCGCTTCGCTGGTGCTGCGCTGGAGCGACGCGAAAGATATTTTGCGAGTGCAGCCGAACTAATCGTGATGCCGCCCGCTTTCAGCTCCGCGCTCAACGTGTTAATGCTTACGCCTCGTTTTCTCGCGTCGCGCAACTCTTGCTGAAGCTCTGCAAGTTGAGCGTAGCGTGTGTCCGCGCGATTCCTGGGTTGCAGACTTTTCAAGCGGTCCTTAATTGCGGCGTAATCGATATTCTGGGTGTGCATGTAACTTTAGTGTTCTGCCAGAGATGGCAGCAGTTGCCAAGGGAAGAGCTAGCCAAGTTTTTGACGACCTCATCTCGCGCTTTCACCAGTTGTGGGGGCTTCGCGCTTTAATTCTTCTTGCGAGCTCCATGTATCGTTCGAGCAAATAGCTTGTTCTTCACGTTAGTAGGCGGCTCTGGAGCGAGTTAGCATCATGAAGGCTCTTGCTTTGGTCGATGCCCTAGTTGTTAGTGAGATTCCTCAACTAGTATTTGTTCGGGAGTTTGCGACCCCAAAAGGCGTAAAAGGCGAGAAATCGCCTTCCCAGGGAAATGAGCAGAGACGCAATACGCCAAATCCTGGCAGGCGAGTTCTTGCAGAAACCCAGGAGCCAAAGTTTGGCGTATTGCGTCTCTGCTCCACCACTCCCTTTTTAGTATTTGACTCTAAATATGGTTTTTTGGCACTCTCCGCGCCTGTGTGGACCATGGCGAAAATGCGCGATGGCGCCCAGTGGCTCAGTAACCACTATGCGGCCAACGACTATTATTGCGAAGGCGAACATGTCGTGGGTTCCTGGGCCGGTAAAGGCGCTGAAATTCTCGGGATAGCCGGTCAGCAAATCGAGCCGCAGAACGAGGCGTTCTTGCGGCTCTTTTCGGGGCAAACGCCAAAAGGAGAAAAACTAAAGCCGCACACCTCTGAAATCATCGGTTATGACTTTCAGTGCAGCGCGCAGAAGTCCGTCTCGATTATGGCGAGGCTTGGGGGGGACGAGCGGCTATTGGAGGCGCATAAACAAGCGGTAACTGAAGCTTACGCAAAGCTCGAAAGCCTGGCTTGTGTCAAAGAAGGAACGCTCGGGATCGACCGCCAACGCGTGACAACAGGTGTCCTTTGTTCAGCGCGATTTGAACACGACACATCGCGCGCACTTGATCCCCATATTCACACGCACTTCGCGACCGCGAATTTTTCCATTACGGGGCAAGGAAAACGTTACGCACTTGAGACCCACGACATGGTGAAGGCGATACGATACGCCGGGAAAATCTATCAGTCGGCGCTCAGGCGTAACGTGGAAGAACTCGGATATCGTACCCGCGATAAATTCGATCAGCGGGGCCACCTCGAAGGTTTTGAGATCGACGGGATCTCTAACGAGCTGTGCGAAAAATATTCTCAACGGCGCGGCGAGATCGAAGAGCGCATCGCGGCCTTCAAGGCCGAGCACGGACGCGAGCCGACGCCAGCGGAAATTCATGTCATCGCAAAGGAAACCAGGACCTCAAAGCTGACCGAGATCTCGACCGAAGCGGTGCGCGCGAAGCAACGGGAACGGGCGAGCGCGGAGGAGCTCGCGCAAATAGACCGGGTAAGAACGCAAGCGTTAAACGCCAGAAAAGAAACGGCGAACATCGACACCGCCGAGCTCGTGTCCCTTGTGCGGGATCATCTCGCGGAGCGCCGGGCAACCTTCGGCGAACACGATCTGATCGCCGAAGCGCTCAACAGAGGGATGGGGAAGGTGAGATTATCTGAGCTCGAAAGCGCGATCCAAGCTGACCCGGAGTTGGTCCGGCTTGACCAGCAAACGAGCGCCATGGCGATCTTAACGGACCAGACAAACTTTCGCCTGGAACAAGACAGCGTTACCTTTGTCAACTCCGGGATCGGCGCGGCCGCACCGATCAATGCCTCTTTCGTGCCGTTTCGCGAGCTCGTTCAAAGAGACGGGCGCTGGCTCAAGGTGCGGTCGGGCGGTGTAACTCATGATTACACCGACCAACGCGCGGCGGTTGAATCGATGCTTCGTTCAACTGACCAGGTCTTTGCCTTACGCGGCGTTGCCGGCGCCGGCAAAACCACTGCGCTCAAGGAGTTTCACGCTGGCGTGGTTGCAGCGGGAAAAAGTCACGTCGTCCTGGCGCCGACGACGAAGGCGGTGGAAGCTCTGCGGCGCGAGATCCCACAATCACAGGTCCAAACAGTCGAAGCGTTTCTGCTCGCTTCGCAAAAAGGAGCGCAGCTTCAAGACGCCGTTATTACCGTTGATGAATGGGGACTGTTGTCCAATCGTGGCGGCCACGAACTGTTGAGGATAGCGAAAGAACAGGGAGCGCTAGTCCGTTTTGTTGGCGATACCCGGCAGCACGTAGCGGTTGAAGCTGGAGACTTCGGACGAACGCTCGAACAGCATTCAAACCTGCGATCGGTTTCCTTATCCAAAATCAGCCGTCAACGCGATCCAGAGTATCGCGCCGCGGTTATGGAGATGGCGTCCTCAAAAGTCGCTGAAGGACTGGCCAGGCTTGGGGCAAAAGGCTGGATCCACGAAGAAAAGTCCGCCTACTTAATCGAGGCTGCTAAGAGGTATCTGGAGTTGGGCGAGTGTGGCAAGAAGCTTGTCACTGAACGAGGCGAGCCGCACGTCCTCGCAGTCGGCCCGACGCACGCGGAGATCCGCGCCTTTACGGTGGATGTGCGCGAAGCCATGCGCGAAGCCGGCGCGCTCAAGGGTGAGGTGTTGAAGCGGCGCGCTTTTATTGCACACGACACGACGCGGGCTATGCGCCGCGATTCAAACAGCTACACGCCTGGCGTGGCGGTTACGCTTCTATCCGAAAAGACAAAGGTTCGAGGCCTTTCCGCGCGCGAAGTGTATGCAGTTAAGGAAACGCCAAAAAAGAAAGATTTTGTAACGCTCGTTGACCAGGCCGGAAAGGAACACAAGATCAACGTCCGCACTAACGGAGAGAAGCTGGAGCTGGGAGCGATTGGAGAAGTTGAATTGCAATCGGGTGACCGCCTCTGGTTCAGAGCTAACTCTTCTGGCGTCACTAATGGCACGCTTGCAACTTTGGCCGGCACAGATGAACAAGGCCGCTTGGTAACAACCGATGGGTTTGTGGTGCCGGACGATTATCTTAAAATCGCTCACGGCTACGCCACGACCAGTCATTCAAGCCAGGGGTTAACATCGAACTTTGCGGTCGTCTTCGGAAGCGCTTTCGACCAGAAAGCGATCTACGTCTCGCATAGCAGGGCCAGGGAGCGAGTTGATACTTATGTGCCCAGCAAGGAAGCTTTTCTGGCGCGCGCTGAGCGGGCTCAAGGCGAGCGGCTCGGAGTCCTGGAAGCAATTGCGCACGCGAAAGCAAATAATGGAAATTCGACGCTGAACCACGGCTTCAACGTGGGTGATAAAGTCAACTGGATCTATGAGACAAGAGGAGGCTATGGCTACACGCAGAAAATTGCGGGTGTAGTAACGAAGCTTGGTCGTGAGAAGGTGCAGATCAGAATGGCTAAGCGCGCACGAGATACCTGGGGCACGTCTGAACGTTGGGTGAGCGCACAAAAGCTTTCGAATCGAGTCACGCGCGCCTCTCCAGAAGAGGCCGCGCGCGTGCTCGAACCAGAGCCTCTAACTTATGAGAAGCGGGCGCCAGAAAAGGAACAAAAGCTTGCCGCTCAGAAGCCGCTCGATAGCATCCAAAGCAAGGGAGCCTATGAACAAAGCAAACACGGAAGAGGACTGCCACAAAAGGGTGGCAAAGGGCATCGTATGAGCGATGAACAAACGCGAACAGAAGAGCGTCAATACTTAGCCGTTCCGTACGCGGAACGCGAAGAAGCGAAAGCAGCCGGCGCCAAATGGGATTGGCGTGAGAAACTCTGGTATATCGGTCCCGAGGGAACCCTTGTGGGCCTGGTTAAATGGCTCCCGGAGAACGCCGCCGCGGCCGCGCCGGCCAGAGCCAATCCGCGCGAAGAATTTGCTGCAGTCTTGCGCGAACTCGGCGGCGACTTAACCGGGGCGCATCCGATCATGGACGGCCGTTCCCACCGGATGGCAACGCTCGACGACGATCGGGGTGAAAAATCTCTTTTCTATGTCGCTCACTCCGACGGTCGGCCGGCTGGCTATGCGAAAAACAATCGAACCGGGGAAGAACAACGCTGGAAAGCCTCTGCAGTCACGATGACTAAGGAGCAGTTTACGGCGATCGCGGCGCCAGCGAAGCTCGCCGAGCGTGAAGCGGACCGTGTCGCGACCTGGGAAAAGACAGCCGAGCGCCTCCGGGCGCAGATCGAGACCTACCCGGCTCTCTCCGCCGATCACGAGTACTTGCAGGCAAAGCGAATCCAGCTCCAGCCTGGCGTGTATCAGACGGCCAGAGGCAGCCTTGCTATACCAGCTTATGACGCGGACGGGAAGCTGTGGAGCGTCCAGTATGTCAACGCTGACGGGTCAAAGCGCTTCGCGCGCGAATCTAGGAAAGATGCCTGTTTCCACGTGTTGGAATCAACTGATCCGGCGGGTGATCTCTCAAAGGCAGCTGCCATCGTGATAGCTGAGGGATACGCCACCGCTGCAACGCTCAAAGAGCTCTATTCTCGGGCTAACCTGGCTGAAAAACGCAAAGTCGCGTTCGTCGCGGCCTTTGACGCCGGAAATGTGCCGCACGCAGCGCGCGCTCTCCGTGAACGCCTCCCTGATGCTGCAATGGTCATCGCTGCGGATAACGACGTGGCGCTGTCCCAAGGCCAAGGCCACAACCCAGGCCTCGCCAAAGCAACAGAAGCGGCTGAAGCCATCGGAGCCCAGCTCATGGTGCCCCGTTTCAGCGATCAGGAAATTGAGAACGGCTTAACTGATTTCAACGATTTGGTTAACGAGTCACCAATTGAGGCTCATGCCGTAAGCGGAGAACTGGATCGCGCGATCGCAAACGCTTTAGCGCTTGCACGCGACCACAAGCGAGATGCCTTGAATGGTGAATCCGCCCAGGAAGTCTCGAATGAAAATGTCGCCAGTGCGTCCCAAGAACAAGTCGGCTCCCAAATTTCTTCTGGCGTAGACGCGCGCGGCAACGGCGACTTGGACGAACAGGAGCCAGTGTGGGAACTCTCTGCAGGCGAGGCCCCCAACAAACAAAGCCCGCCGGCGCCGCTCCAAAGAAATCCGCAACTGGAATGGGATTTTCGGATTGGGAAAAACGGCGCGATTGAACATTTCCGGACTGAAGACGGTCGTGTGGCAGTCCGGGAGAGCGGAGACAAAATCCACATCCTGGCCAAGGATCACGATGCCATGGCGCTTGCCCTGGAGCGCGCACTTGAGCGCTTCGGTGCTCACCTTCATTTTGACGGGAACCAGGCCGGCGCGCGAACGATGGTTGACATTGTGGTCACCCACGATTTGCAAGTGACCTTTACCGACGATCGATTAAACGCCCAGATTCAGCTTAGAAGAGTCCAGAACGATCTGGACCGAGGACGGGCTGCGACCGCTGAGGTCGAGCAGGTTTCGGCGCAAAAACGCGGCGCTGGCGCAAGCGCCAGCGGATCAACGCCAGAAAAGAAAATTGCTGGCAATGCGGCAACACAGCAAGATGGCGAAGTCTTCCTTGATGCCGGCTCGGCGCCATTCGATTTCGATAAGAAGAACGAGCTGAATTATTTTGTGCGGACGATCACTTCTGGGGGCGAGCAAAGGATCTATTGGGGCAAGGATTTGCCGCGCGCCTTGGAAGAAGCCGGCGCAAAGGTCGGTGACTCAATTACTCCGAGACGCGTGGACAGCAAGCCGGTCACCGTTGAGCAGCTTCAGGAACAGCCGGACGGCTCAAGACAGACGGTCCGGATTGACGCAAAACGTAACAGTTGGCAGGTGGACAATCATGGTGTCAACCGGGAGGCGGTGATCAAAGCCTACGACGGCCTGGTCAAGACCGCTGAGGACCGCAAAACACTGGAAAGATCCGACCCTCTGTTGGTCGCCGCGCGAGACACGGCCGTCGTTGAGCTTAAGCGCGAGAAACTGGCAGCCGAGCTAAACCAGCGCAGCCTTAGTGAAGAGCATGAAAGGAATCACAATCTATCGCTCGACGAGGTTCATCAAGCCTACAACAGGGTTCGCGGGCGCCAGCTCGGGTCCGCGGTTTTCATTTTAGATCTGGCGAGCGAGCTCCAGACGAGCCTTCCAAAGCTGCATAAATGGATCCGTGAGGAGGTGATCAAATCAGGTCACGGCTCACTCGACGATGGCCACTGGCCGACAGCAACAGAAAGCCAGCGGGCGGCCGCGATCGAACATTTCGGTTCGAAACGGCTTCTAATTCGCTTTTCCCTGCCTGATCGCCCGGCGATCGTCAAAGAGCGGGGCAACCAGGTCAAGACGCCGGCAGACCGGAATCGGGAACAAGACGCCGGCGGCGGGCTTAACGAAATGGACGGCCAGGATGCCATTAAACTCTACGACGAACTAGTCAAAAGCCCTGAAGACCGGCTGGCGCTTGAGAAAGAACTTCCGGGCCTAGTCGCCGCGCGGGACAAAGCCGTCACGGCCGCGAAACGGGAACAACTCCAAAAAGAAACCGCGCAAATCCCTGGACACGCCGCCAAGGTGCGCCGGTAGCGCCTGGCAGTCGCGCCAGGCCTAAAGTTTTTTTCTGGCGTTTGCCTAGCGCCGGCCTGGCCGGCGTTTCGAGTGGGGGGCGCGATGGTTTGCGCGCTTTGGCGCGAACGATTGCGCTGGGGGGTAGGGGGCAGCGACATGATGCGAGGAGCCACTGCACCACAGCATGATGTCGCTGCAGGGTCCTGGGGAAAGGGGGGTGAAGCCAGGGTGCTTTAATGAAGGTTTACGCTCGCTTTTTTTATTTGTTGTGAATGTGTTGGAGAGATAATGGCTAAGTCCGACGATCAGCACCGGCTCAATTCAAGACAGCGGCGAGAACTCGATCAGATTGGCCAAAAGTTCCACTTCAATCTTGCGCCACCGCCAGGCTCTTTGGACGAGATCATGACAGGTCCGAAATTCGTCTCCCTAACAGACTTCATTGAGCAGTTTGATTGGGAGTATGCGAATCTGGATATCATCGACCGGCTTGAGATCAAAGATTTGGCTGCGGAGGATTTTTGGCGCTATATCGGTAAATCTGAGGTGCCCATCCAAGAGCCTGGGCACCTGTCGCCGGTCACAGTGGGCAAGGGCATAGAGTACGGAGTGAGCCTGCTGGGCTGTTTTATCGAAGTGTATGTAGGTTCCAAGCAGAGCGTGGGTAAAGATGCCGATTTCGGCACTATGACGCGGGCGGCCTTGGAGACCGCCCGGGGCACTTTCGCCGGCTCTTCCGAAGAGCATAACTGGTACGAACATTTTGAATTGCTAATGGAACATCCCGTGATCAATGCTGGGGTCCGGATCGCCGCTTGGCATCGTTACCGGCTACCCGAGGACCTCCTGAGTACCTGATCCGTTGGGAGTTTAAGAACGCAGAGTATGATGTGGAAAAGATGAAGGACAATAGCGAGCCAGAAGAAGATCGAGGATTCGAACGTCGCCTCGCAGTTGACGAGAATTCATCACGGAGGACTTGTGCCTGAGCCAGAGACTTTTCTAAGCCTGATCACCGGCTCGTTCGCGACGCCTGCGGCTGAGAATCCGACCGTGGCAATGATCGAGGCTGCTTATGAGCACCACCGCATCAACGCGCGTTACCTCAATTGTGAAGTGGCCCCAGACGCGCTTGGAGACGCTGTCCGCGGCGCCCGTGCGATGGGGTGGGTCGGTTTTAACTGTTCCATCCCGCACAAGGTTTCTGTGATTAAGTATCTGGACGGTCTTGGCGACTCGGCTGCCCTCATCGGCGCGGTCAATTGCGTCGTACGCCGTGACAATCGCTACATCGGTGAGAACACCGACGGACAGGGATTTCTCACGGCCCTGCGCACGGTTGCTGATCCTGTGGGAAAAGCATTCGTCCTGTTTGGTGCAGGCGGCGCTGCGCGCGCGATCGCCGTGGAAACGGCGCTCGCCGGGGCGGCTTCAATTACGATTGTGAACCGTGATCTGGCGCGTGGTTCGGGACTGGTCGCACTCCTTAGTGAGAAGACGCAGGCCAGGGCGGATCTCGCGGGCTGGGATCGGACTTATCGGATCCCCCAGGCGACCGATATCGTCGTGAATGCGACTTCGATCGGACTATTCCCTCATGTAGAAGGTCGGCTCGATCTCGATCTCGACAGCCTGCGTCCTGGTCTGGTCGTTGCCGATGTCATCCCCAATCCGCCGCGAACACAGCTGATCCGCGATGCCGAAGCACGCGGTTGCATCGTTCTCGACGGCCTTGGCATGTTGGTCAACCAGGGTGCAGTCAGTATCCGATACTGGACCGGAATCGACCCTGAGACCGAGGTGATGCGTAGGAAGCTGGAGAAGATCTTCGGCGTTTAACATTGCACGAAGCAAGATGGACCCCACAACCGCGTGGCCCTTAGCCTAGTTAACTCTTGGCGTACGTAAATCTCCGATATTCCGAGTTCCGGAATATTCCGAGTTGTTGGGGGCGATCTAGCCACATGCTTGCGTTTCATTGATAAGAGCTCGGAATATTAAAGTGAGGCG
>Ga0306922_10007040_pt1 | contig 10813 bp, 8 predicted proteins | sample sta12Cox44000082_FD_203758 | JGI IMG/M metagenome (GOLD analysis project Ga0306922, IMG submission 203758) | Lab enrichment of tropical soil microbial communities from Luquillo Experimental Forest, Puerto Rico - statoxic.12C.oxic.44.000.082 (v2)... | ecosystem: Environmental > Terrestrial > Soil...
GGGCGGACCTTTCGGCACGCCGCGGCTGAGGAAGTCTTGCGCTTTCAGCGGAAAAATCGGCGCGATCCAGCGCTGCGCCAGCGTCGCCAGCTGCCGCCACGCCGCGTCGGCCGCGCCCGCATCGGATCGCGACCAGGCGACCAGCGCGCGATCGACAAAAGACTTCGTTCCGAGCTGATAGAGCAGCACCCGCGCGGCATGCTCGCCCGCCGCCGGCTTCACGCGCCACCAGTATTCGAGCGCCATTAGCCGCTCGAACTCGGCATTGGAGAGGCGAAGCCGCTCGCTCAGGCGTTCGGCATCCTCCATGGTGGCGACGCCCAGCGCGCCGAGCCGCTGCACCGCATCGGCGGGAGCGCCGATCGCCGCCTCGACCTTGGCCATGTTCTCGAAGCTTGCGAGCAGCGGCACGCCGCCCAGCACCGTGCCCAGGATACCGGTCTCCGCCATCACCGCGAGCGTCGGTGTCGCCCGCGGCGCGACCAGGAGCTTCATGAGCTCCATGCGCACGCGCTCGCGTGACAATGTTTCGAGGCCGGCGCGCGCCACGACGCAGGCGTGCAGGCCCGCGGCGTCGGGCGGGCCGTGGGCGTACCAGGCATGGAAGCGAAAGAAGCGCAGGATGCGCAAGTAGTCTTCGGCGATGCGCTGTGCCGGCTCGCCGATAAAGCGCACCTTGTGGGCGGCGATATCGGCGAGGCCGCCGACGTAGTCGTGAATCTTGCCGTCGGCCGAGACCGACAGCGCATTTATGGTGAAGTCGCGGCGCGCGGCGTCCTTGGCCCAGTCGCGGCCGAACGAAACCTTGGCCTTGCGGCCGTAGGTCTCGATGTCGACGCGTAACGTCGTGACCTCGAACGGCTTGCCGTCGATGACGACGGTGACGGTGCCGTGCTCGGCTCCGGTCGGGATCGCTTTCAGGCCGGCCGCCGCGGCGCGGCGCGTCACCTCGTCGGGCACCGCCGTCGTCGCGATATCGACCTCGTCGAACGGCAAGCGTATCAGCGCGTTGCGCACGGCGCCGCCGACCACGCGCGCCTCCTCGCCGTCGCGGTCGAGCAGGGAGAGGAGCCGCGCCAGCGCGCCGTCCTTGAGCCAGCCGGTATCGGGAAGCTCGGCGACTGCGCTCATTTCGTCGATCCCGGCACGAATTTGCCGTCTTCGACATGGGCCGGCACATAGGTCGAGCCCGGCGGCGCGCCGCCGAACTGCGCCAGCAGGACAAAGCTGCCGACGACGAGAATGAGCGAAATAACGACGAGGCCGGCGACGCGACGCATCGACCACGCCTCCGCGTCGAGCACGCCGGCACGGGTCGCGATCAGGAACGCCGCATAGATCGCGAACGGCGTGACGAACAGCGCGATCTCGGTGGCGACGGGCCTGATCATTGGCCGTAAATCCGGTCGTAGAGATTGCGCAGGATACCCGCGGTGATGCCCCAAATGTAGCGGTCGCCGAACGGCATCGCGTAGTAGTCCCGCGTGATGCCCTTCCAGTCGCGCGACTTGCGCTGATGGTTGGCCGGCGTCATCAGGAATTGCAGCGGCACCTCGAAGGCGTCGACCACCTCGGACGGGTTGATGGTCAGCGAAAAGTCCGGCTTGACCCGCGCCACCGTCGGCAGGATGCGGAAACCCGAGAAGGTCAGATAAAGGTCGAGATAGCCAATCGGCTCGATCAGCATCGGCGCAAGCCCGACCTCCTCCTTGGCTTCGCGCATGGCGGCCGCAACCGGGCTTTCGTCGTTCGGTTCGATCCGGCCGCCGGGAAAGGATATTTGCCCGGCGTGGCTCGCAAGGTCCGCGGTGCGTTGCGTCAACAGCACCGTCGGCTCGCTGCGCTCGACGATTGGAACGAGCACGGCCGCCAGCTTGGTAGCGGCAACGCCGGCGCGCTCCCATAACACCGGATCGAGATCGAGATCGCCGCGGCGCACGCCCTTGGCTGCCGGATCGGTCAAGGCCGGAGGCACATCGAGATTGAGCCGCGCGCGGGCGCGCTCGAAAAAATCTTCCGTCGTCGCCGACGCCGGCAATGCCCGATCGTTCACTTAAATTCCCTCACCTGGTCGGCCGGCGCCATGGGAAAGAATGTGCCCATCGACGCGACGCCGAACATCGCCCTGCCCTCGACGTCGCGCTCTTCGCCGATGTCGACGAGATCGAAGAACAGCGTCCGCGTCACCTTGGCCCACAGATCCCGGCGCACGTGCAGATAGGGCTTGAGCCCGCCGGTGGCCGTCTCCGGCTCGAAGCGCAGCGCATGTTGCGGCCCGCACGCGACCCAATCGTCGACATTAGTGCGAAAGTGCAGCACGCGGCCCGCGGCGCCGTCTTCGATCTTGAGCTCGATGGCGAGGAACGGGGCATCGTCGACGGTGATGCCGCACTTCTCGACGGGCGTAACCAGGAAATAACTGTCGCCCTCGCGTTTCAACACCGATGCGAACAACTTTACCAATGCCGGCCGGCCGATCGGCGTTTTGAGATAGAACCATGTACCGTCGCCGGCGATGCGCATGTCGAGATCGCCGCAAAACGGCGGATTCCAGCGCTCGACGGGCGGGGGCCCCTTGACGGTGCCGGCCTGCGCCAACGCGCCTGTGATCGCCTCAAGGCTTGATTGCCCTTCCTTCGCCATGGTTTGCCTTGAACCTAACGCCCGGACTTAAGGTCCGGGGGCGAGATTATTCGAGGTTTTGCCATCACCAAGGGCATCCCGACGGCCTTTCCCGAGTTGTGTTCCCTGTGGATCGAGAATCACGCAAGCTCGGCGTTCTGGTACGCTGGCGCATATATTGCATGATGGGTGCCCAATAGCAGTGCGGCATTGGCTGCCGTTTGCTGCGCTGGTTTCGTGCATATGGCGCAAATCTGCTCGGAAACAAGAATGTGCCGCAAGACAAGGAGTTAGCTATGCCGGTTGCTGGCGGAGACGGTCTCGAAAAGCTCGAGGACATGATCGTTCGCACCGCCGAATCCACGGCGGCTCACGTGCGCGCCGCCAAGGCCGCGATCGGCACGGTCATCTTCGGCCAGGACAAGGTGGTCGAGCAGGCGCTGATCACGATTCTGTCCGGCGGCCATGCGCTCCTCCTCGGCGTGCCCGGGCTCGCCAAGACCAAGCTGGTAGAGACGCTCGGCACCGTGCTCGGGCTCGATGCGCGCCGCATCCAGTTCACGCCCGACCTCATGCCGTCGGACATCCTCGGCACCGAGGTGTTGGAGGAGAGCCAGACCGGCAAGCGGACCTTCCGCTTCATCTCCGGCCCGGTCTTCGCGCAGCTCCTGATGGCCGACGAGATCAACCGCGCGAGCCCGCGCACCCAGTCGGCGCTACTGCAGGCGATGCAGGAGCAGCATGTCACGGTGGCGGGCACGCGCCACGATCTGCCAAAGCCGTTCCATGTGTTGGCGACGCAAAATCCGCTGGAGCAGGAAGGCACCTATCCGCTGCCTGAGGCGCAGCTCGACCGCTTCCTGATGGAGATTGACGTCGGCTACCCCGATCGCGACGCCGAGCGCAAAATCCTGTTCGAGACCACGGGCTCGGAAGAGACCCGCGCCAAGCCGGCGATGACGGCGGACGAATTGATGGCGGCGCAGCGCCTGGTGCGGCGGCTGCCGGTCGGCGAATCCGTGGTCGATGCCATTCTCGCTCTGGTGCGCTCGGCGCGGCCGGGACCGGAAGGCGGCGAGGCTGCCAAGATGATTGCGTGGGGACCGAGCCCGCGCGCCAGCCAGGCTCTGATGCTGGCAGTGCGCGCCCGCGCGCTGCTCGACGGCCGGCTTGCGCCCTCGATCGACGACGTGGTCGATCTTGCCGAACCCGTGCTCAAGCACCGCATGGCGCTGACGTTCACCGCGCGCGCCGAAGGCGAGACCATCGACGCGGTGGTCGGCCGCCTCAAGGCGCGGATCGGATAGCGCATGGCGGTCGAGCCCACGCGCACCTTCCACGACAGCGCGGCGGTTGGGCGGGCGGTCGGCGCCGGCCGGACCTTGGCGGCCTCCATGCCGCGGCTCATCCTGGAAGCACGCCGTGTGGCGGCAACCGTGATCCACGGCCTGCACGGCCGGCGCCGCGCAGGACCGGGCGAGAATTTTTGGCAATACCGCCGCTTCGTCTCCGGCGAGCCGGCGTCCCGGGTCGACTGGCGGCGCTCGGCGCGCGACGATCATCTCTATGTGCGCGAGCAGGAATGGGAGGCGGCGCACACGGTGTGGATCTGGCCGGACCGTTCGCCGTCGATGAATTTTGCGTCGCCGCTCGTTCGCGACTCGAAGCTGTTCCGGACGCTGGTGATCGCGCTCGCGCTCGCCGAAGTCCTGGTCGAGGCCGGCGAGCGCGTCGGCATCCCGGGCCTGACGCGGCCGACCGGCAGCCGCAACGTCGTCGATCGTATGGCGCAGGCCATCGTGCACGATCAAGCCGCGCGCGCGAGCCTACCGCCGAACTTTGCGCCCTCGCCGCTCGCCGAGGTCGTCCTGCTATCGGATCTGTGGAGCGACATCGGCGATGTCCGCCGCACCATCACGCAGCTCTCCGGCAGCGGCGCCCACGGTCACGTCGTTCAGATCGTCGATCCGGCCGAGGAGACGTTTCCGTACTGGGGCCGCGTCGAGTTCGTCGAGCCGGAAGGTTTTGGCCGGATCACCGCCGGCCGCGCCGAGACCTGGCGCACCGACTACACCGCGCGCGTCGAGCGCCATCGCGCCGAGATCCGCGCCGAGACCGACCGGCTCGGCTGGAGCTTCATCATTCACCGCACCGACCGGCCGGCGAGCGAACTCTTGATCGCGTTGCACGCCCGGATCGGCGCCGGCGACAGCGCGATGCGGCCACAGGCTATGCCGCAGCAAAGGGCAATCGCATGATCGGCGGATTGCCCATTGGCTTTGCCGAACCTTTGGTGCTGATCGGGCTACTGACGCTGCCGGTGCTGTGGTGGCTGCTGCGGCTCATTCCGCCGCGGCCGCGGCGCATCGATTTCCCGCCGACGCGGCTGCTTCTCGAAATCGCACCGAAGGAAGAGACTCCGGCACGTACGCCGTGGTGGTTGACTTTGATGCGGCTCGCGCTCGCCGGCCTCGTCATCATCGCCGCTGCCGGGCCGCTGTGGCATCCGCCGCTTGCCACCTCGACGTTGCGCGGCCCGATCGGGCTATTAATCGACGACAGTTGGGCGGCCGCCGCCACTTGGGAGGCGCGGCGTCGCACCGCCGACGACATCATCACCCGCGCCGAGGACGACCGCCGCGCGGTCGCGCTCATTCCGCTGTCCGAGGGCACCCGCGATATTTCGCTGGAACCGGCGGGCTCGGCGCGCGTGCGGCTGCACAAGATGACGCCGAAGCCGCATTCGATAGACCGCACCGAGGCTCTGCCGGCCATTGCGCAGTTCCTCGCCAATGTCCATGACGTGGATCTAGTGTGGCTCTCCGACGGCACCGATGTGGGCCACGGTGCGGACTTCATAAAGGCGCTCGATCAAACGCTGGACAAGCGTCCGATCACCGTTGTCGAAGGCGGCGTACCCGGCGCCCGCGCGCTGGCCACGGTCGACAACGCCGCCGGCGCCCTGAGCGTCAAGGCGCTGCGCGCCGTTTTGGGCGCCGCCGAATCCGGCACCGTGCGCGCACTCGATCTTAAGGGGCTCACCCTCGGCGAAGCGCCGTTTGACTTCAAGCCCGCGGACCGCGAAGCCGAAGCGCAAATCACCCTGCCGGTCGAGATCCGCAACGACATCGCCCGCATCGAGATTCTCGGCGAGCGCTCCGCCGGCGCCGTGCAGCTGCTCGACAAGCGCTGGCGCCGCCGCACTGTCGGCATCGTCTCCGGCCAGAGCGTCGATCTCTCCGAACCGCTGTTGTCGTCGAGCTATTACATCGAGCGCGCGCTCAAGCCATTCGCCGACGTGCGGCTCGCCCAGGGCGAGGCGCCGGCCGATGCGGTCGGACATTTCCTCGATCAGAACCTGCCGATGCTCATTCTCGCCGACGTCGGCAACGTCGCCGGCGAGACCCACGATCGTCTGGCGCGCTGGGTCGAGGACGGTGGCGTGCTGGTGCGCTTCGCGGGTCCCCGGCTTGCCGCCTCCGACGACGATCTGGTGCCGGTGAAATTGCGCCGCGGCGGCCGCATCCTCGGCGGCAGCCTGAGCTGGGACAAGCCGCAGCCGCTGGCGGCGTTTTCGCGCGAAAGCCCGTTCAACGGCATGACCGTGCCGAACGACGTCACTGTCACACGTCAGGTGCTGGCGGAGCCCGATGCCACGCTCTCCAACAACACCTGGGCGACGCTCGCCGACGGCACGCCGCTCGTCACCGCCGCGCGCCGCGGCAAGGGCTTGCTCGTGCTGTTCCACGTCACCGGCGACACCCGCTGGTCCGATCTGCCGCTGTCGGGCGCTTTCGTCGAAATGCTCAAGCGCATTGTGTCGCTCGCCGGCACCACCGCGGTCAGCGATGCCGCCGGCACACAGACCAAGAGCGCGCACGACCTCGCACCGCCGAGCCGCGTGCTCGACGGTTTCGGCCATTTCATCGCGCCGCCGGCGAGCGCACGGCCGGTGCCGGCGGATTTCGCCGGCAGCGCGACGGCCGACTATCCGCCGGGCTTCTATGGCCCGCCGGAGAACCTGTTCGCCGTGAACACGCTTGCGGCGACCGATCGCCTCGCGCCCCTCGACTTCTCGCCGCTTACCAACGCGCGACACGAAATCTATCGCACCAGCGAGCCGCAGGATTTGCGCGGGCCGGTCCTGATCGCCGCGCTCCTGCTGTTCCTGCTCGACGGCGCGGTGGTGCTCTTCCTCGGCGGCGGCATACAGCGCCTCCTCCCGCGCTTTTCCCGCGCGACGGCGACGATGCTTTCGCTTATTGCGGTGCTCACATTCGCGCTTTCCCACGCCCACGCCGAAGACATCCGCGTCGGCAAGGTGCCGGCTTCGGCGCTGGAGACGAAGCTTGCCTATGTGGTCACCGGCAATTCCGAAGTCGATTCAATCAGCAAGGCGGGCCTTGCCGGCTTGACGCTGTTTCTCGCGCAACGCACCGCGCTCGAGCCCGGCGATCCGATCGGCCTCGACATCGCCCGCGACGAGCTTGCGTTCTATCCGCTGATCTATTGGCCGATCGCGCCCGGCGCGACGCGGCCGTCGGAAGCCGCCCTCAAGCGCATCGACACCTACATGAAGGACGGCGGCACCGTGCTGTTCGATACCCGCGACGCCGTGGTGGCGCCGCCCGGCGGCGAGACGCGCAGCCCGGGTATGATCGAGCTGCGCCAAATCCTCTCCTCACTCGATATCCCCGAGCTCGAGCCGGTGTCGCACGATCACGTGCTCACCAAGACGTTCTACCTGTTGCGCAGCTTCCCCGGCCGCTTCGACAGCGGCCAGCTTTGGGTCGAGGCGCTGCCGTCGATCGACGAAGACCGCGCCGGCCGCCCTGCGCGCGGCGGCGACGGCGTGTCGTCGATCATCATCACGTCGAACGACTTCGCCGGCGCCTGGGCGACGCGCTCCGACGGCCAGCCCATGCTGCCGATGGTCGGCGGCGAGCAGCAGCGCCAGTTTGCGTTCCGCGCCGGCGTCAACATCGTCATGTACACGCTGACCGGCAACTACAAGGCCGATCAGGTGCACGTGCCGGCGTTGCTCGAGCGGCTGGGGCAATAGGAGATCAGGCGTGAATCTCGGTGTCGCGTTCGCCCCGCTGGTCAGCGCCCAAATCCTGTGGGCGGCGGTGGTCGCGGCTGCGATTCTCGCGCTGGTACTTTTCATTTCGCGCAGCCGCGGCGCGGTGGTCCGTGCGCTGGCGCTTGGCCTCATCGTGCTCGCGCTCGCCAATCCGTCGCTGACGCGGGAGGATCGCGCGCCGCTGAGCTCGGTCGCCGTGGTCGTGGTCGACAAGAGCCCGAGCCAGAATTTCGGCGATCGCACCGCGCAAACGGAAAGCGCGCGCGCCGCGGTGCTCGAGCGGCTGCACCGCATTCCCGGCCTCGACGTGCGGGTGGTCGAAGCCGGCCAGGCCGACGGCGAGACCGACGGCACGCGGCTCTTCACAGCACTCGGCTCGGCCCTCGCTGACGTGCCGAACGACCGCATCGCCGGCGTCGTCATGATCACCGATGGGCGCGTCCACGACGTGCCGCAGGATGCCGGCACGCTCGGCTTCGCTGCGCCAATTCATGCGCTGATCACCGGCACCAAGGACGAGCGCGATCGGCGCGTTGCCCTGATCGCGGCGCCGCGCTTCGGCATCGTCGGGCAATCGCAGACAATCACCTACCGGGTCGAGGATCAGAACGCCCGGGAAACGAGCGCGCAGGTCACCGTGCGCCGCGACGGCGAGGTGATCGATACCCGCGCCGTGCCGGTCGGCACGCCGCAGAACGTCGAAATCCCGATCCCGCACGGCGGCCATAATATCGTTGAGATCGAAGCGGCGCCGCTGCCGAACGAGCTGACCACGGTGAACAACCGCGCCGTGGTGTCAATCGACGGCGTGCGCGACAAGCTGCGCGTGCTGCTGGTTTCCGGCGAGCCCCATGCGGGCGAGCGGACTTGGCGTAACCTGCTGAAATCCGACGCCTCGGTCGATCTCGTGCACTTCACCATCCTGCGGCCGCCGGAGAAGCAGGACGGCACGCCGATCAACGAGCTGTCGCTGATCGCGTTCCCGACCCGCGAATTGTTCCAGCAGAAGATCGGCGAGTTTCAGCTGATCATCTTCGACCGCTATGCGCGGCAAGGCGTGCTGCCGATCATCTACTTCGACAACATCACCCGCTACGTGCGCGACGGCGGCGCCGTGCTGATCGCCGCCGGCCCTGATTACGCAAGCCAAACGAGCCTCTGGCGCACGCCGCTCGATGCCATCCTGCCCGCAGAACCCAATGGAAACGTCACCGACCAGGCGTTCCGGCCGACGCTCACCGAGCTCGGCCAGCGTCATCCGGTGACGCGCGGCCTCGACGGCGCCGACACCACACCGCCGAACTGGAGCGAATGGTTCCGCATCGTCGATACGCGCAACACTACCGGCACCGCGGTGATGCAGGGCCCCGAAGGCAAGCCGCTGCTGGTGCTGTCGCGCGAAGGCGAAGGCCGCGTCGCGCTGCTGTTATCGGACCACATCTGGCTGTGGGCGCGCGGGTTCGAAGGCGGCGGCCCGCACCTCGACTTGCTGCGGCGGCTGTCGCACTGGCTGATGAAGGAGCCGGAGCTCGAGGAAGAGGCGCTGCGCCTGACCGTCAGCGGTCATAACCTCGTCGTGCAGCGGCAGACCATGGCCGAGACCGTCGCCGACGTGACGGTGACGTCGCCCTCGGGCAAAACCCAGACGCTCAAGCTCGATCCGACCGCGCCCGGTGCCTGGGAAAAGACCATCGCCGCCGACGAGCTCGGGCTATGGCGCGCCACCGACGGCAAGCTCAATGCGCTGGTCAATGTCGGCCCGGCCAATCCGCGCGAATTCGCCGAAGTGACCTCGACTCCCGACGTGCTGGCGCCGATCGCCGAAGCAACCCGCGGCTCTTCGCGCCGCCTCGACGACGGCAGCGGGCTCAATGTGCCGCGTATCATCGCGGTGCGCTCGGGCGGCACCTATGGCGGCGACGACTGGATCGGGCTGAAAATGCGTGACGCCAGCGTCGTGCGCGGCATCGGGGTGCTGCCGATGTTCGCCGGCCTCCTCGGCCTTCTCCTGCTGATCGGCAGCCTCGCCGGCACCTGGGCGCGCGAAGGGCGCTAGGGCGTACTACAATGCGGTATGCGCGAGGCGTTGGGGCTTCACCCGGATTCGGCTTGCGACCCTGCGATCAGGATTGACGGGGAAGTCGCGCGTCTGCGCCGCGACCGACTGGTGCTGTCCTATGTCGTGAACGGCAGGATCGGAAAGCTCCGCTTGCCGCCGGTTGGGCCTCCGGCTCGCACCGACGAGCTTTGGCAGCACACTTGCTTTGAAGCGTTCGTCCGCTCCGCGGCCGGTCCCGGCTACTACGAATTCAACTTCGCGCCGTCGACGCAATGGGCGGTCTATCGGTTCGCCGGCTACCGCAGCGGCATGGCGGTTGCGACCGAGAGCGCCGCACCCCGTATCGCGGTGCGGTCAAGTGCCAGGCACTTCGCATTGGAGGCTGTCATCGACCTCAGTCCGTTGCCGCTCCCCTATCGGCTCGGTCTTTCGGCGGTCCTCGAAGAAACAAGTGGCCGCAAATCCTATTGGGCCCTGGCGCACCCGCCGGGAAAACCGGATTTCCATCATGCCGATTGCTTCACGCTTGAATTGCCGTGAAACATGGCGGCGAGTGAGGTTGAAATGAAATTCGGCATCGATCGACTCATCGCCGACGCCGCCTTACGCGCACCGCTTGGCGGCCGGCGTGTCGCGCTGCTCGCCCATCCCGCCTCGGTCGCCGCCAACTTGACCCATTCCCTTGATGCGCTCGCCGCCTGCGGCGATCTCGAGCTCACGGCAGCGTTCGGCCCGCAGCACGGGCTACGCGGCGACAAGCAGGACAACATGATCGAGTCGCCGGACTTCAGGGACCCGGTGCACGGCATCCCGGTGTTCAGCCTGTACGGCGACGTGCGCAAGCCGACCGACGCGATGTTGCAGACCTGCGACGCCATCGTGTTCGACCTGCAGGACCTCGGCTGCCGCATCTACACCTTCGTCACCACGCTGCGTTACGTCCTCGAAGCGGCGGCGAAAGCCGGCAAGGCGGTGTGGGTGCTGGATCGGCCCAATCCGATCGGCCGGCCAGTCGAGGGTTTGACGCTGCGCGAGGGCTGGCAAAGTTT
>Ga0306922_10007045_pt1 | contig 10811 bp, 13 predicted proteins | sample sta12Cox44000082_FD_203758 | JGI IMG/M metagenome (GOLD analysis project Ga0306922, IMG submission 203758) | Lab enrichment of tropical soil microbial communities from Luquillo Experimental Forest, Puerto Rico - statoxic.12C.oxic.44.000.082 (v2)... | ecosystem: Environmental > Terrestrial >...
CAGACCGGCACCGTCGACCACACCCCGGTCTATCCGCGCGAAGTGGTCAAGCGCGCGCTCGAACTCTCCGCCACCGCCGTCATCCTGGTGCACAACCACCCCACTTGAAGGCCAAAGATCACACTCGATCCCGCCAGATACCGCTGAATCAGCTGCATTTTCTGACTTGCCGCGCCGCACGGTCATCTGACATACTGGGGCTGGTTTGGAGGGGTATTACCAGCCCCACCGATCCCAGTTCCCGACCCCAGCAACCCGTCGGGCGACCCCACTGCCGATGACGGAGGGCGCGATGCCAAGCCTCACCAACGGGGAAATTCAGAAGGCCCTGAAGCGCATCGAGCGGTCGGGGAAGCAGGAGACACTTGTTGATGGTGAAGGCCGCGGCACGGGGCGCCTCACGCTCGTCCTAAAGCCTATGCCCACCCGTGTGACGGCCGATTGGATGGCGCAGCAATGGCGTGATGAGAAACGCCTAAAAAAGAAACTCGGCTCGTATCCTGCAATGTCGCTCGCCGAGGCGCGGGAGATCTTCAAGCGCGACTTCGCCGACATGATCCAGAGAGGGCGAAGCATCAAGATCGCTGGTGACACACGGCCTGGCACGGTCGCCGATCTATTCGAGGCCTATGTTCAATACCTCAAGCAGGCGGGGAAACGCTCCTGGAAGGAAACGGAGAAGGGTCTCAATAAGATCGCCGACACACTCGGCCGGAACAGGCCTGCGCGCGAAATCGAGGCCGAAGAAATCGTTGAAGTGATCCGCCCGATATACGAGCGCGGCAAGAAGGCAATGGCCGACCACGTCCGCGGCTATGTGCACGCTGCCTATAGCTGGGGCATGAAATCGGAGCACGATTACAGAAGGACACCGCTGCGCCGCTTCAGGCTCCTCTATAATCCCGCTGCCGGAATTCCGACTGAGCCGAAGAAGGTTGGCACGCGTTGGCTCGATGAAGAGGAGTTCGTGCAGCTCTATCGGTGGCTTGAGTGCCCCGATACGCCGGTTCATCCGCCGTATACCAGGGCCGTTCGGATTCTGATGCTGACCGGCCAGCGCGTGGAAGAGATCGCACGTTTACACGTCGATCATTGGGATGCCGCCGAACGTATTATCGATTGGTCCAAGACCAAGAACAGCATGCCTCATGCGATCCCCGTTCCGTCGCACGCGGCTGAACTTATAGAATCCATTAAGCCCAACGCATACGGCTGGTTCTTTCCCTCTGCCAAGGATCCAAGCCGCCCAGTCACTCACGGCACGCTCTACAGCTTCATGTGGCGGCAGAGAGATCGCGGCGTCATCCCTCTCGTCACGAACCGCGACTTGCGGCGGACGTGGAAGACCCTTGCCGGACAGGCGGGCGTTCCGAAGGAAATTCGAGACCGGATCCAAAACCATGCGCTGCAGGACGTGAGCTCGAAGAGCTACGATCGCTGGAATTACATGCGTGAGAAGCGTGCCGGGATGGAGAAGTGGGACAAGTTCGTACGCGCATTGCTAGCAAAAAAAGCCGTTGAAGCGCGCCGCATGAGCAGCGATGTGCGCCCACAGCTTTGAGCGGGTATTCAAACCGCACGAAGGTCCAGAACATCTCGATTGCGATTTCGGTGAATCCTCGTCAGCCCGCCGCCGCTTCGACAAGGCAGGGAAGATTGGAGGAGGTGCGGCATAATGGAGTGGGGCATCATGCCCCTTCGGGTTCGTGCATGCGACTGGACCTCGACGGACGACAAATCACCATGTTCTTTTGGTCCCACGCATCAAGCTCACCGACTGGATAGAGCACTGCCTTTCCTATTTTGACGAAGGCGGGGCCAATGCGCATCGCTCGCCAGTTCCGGAGGGTCCCCACCGTGATCTCGCCACGGTAACGTTCCGAAACTTCCTCGGCGGTCAGAAACTTGTTGTCGGCCATTCACACCTCCTGATGAGCAGGACCACACAAGACGGGGTTCAAGATCCAGGGCAATGCGAGAAAAACAGCGAGGGTGGTCCGGATGTGCTTTGGGCAGATCACGTGTTGTGACTCAGCCATTCGCAGCCGTTCGATACTCATGGCAAGGAGGGCGTGGACATGATCGTACAAATGGATACTGTCGAGTGTGAAAAGCCCGGTCGCGATTCGCTACTTGCCGCCCGCACCCACCCTTTCGACCGCGATACCAGATAACGCGTGTACCGTGTCGGAGGCGAGATGACCGGGCCTTCGGAACAGAATCTCGGAATAACCAGCGGAGAGAGGAGCAGCATGCACGGTGATTCGGGCTGGCTAGAGCGCAGAGCTCAAAATCTGGGAATGGCGGAATCAAAATCCACTTGGTTCGCATTATCCATCAATGCGCATTCCGAAAAATCGCGGCGATTCGACCTCAACGGGTACAAGAGGTTAGCGGATATTTCGGAATGCCGGGATCGATGTCCGCGCATCTCGGTACGAGGCGCCCCGCCCTCCTGGCGCTCCGGTGCCGGATTCCGCCCCCGCTCGCCAGCCTTGCCGAGGCGTTCCGAGCTGCCGGGAGAGGCGGTAGCGGGGGCGCGCTTCGCACATTCCCGGCACCCGAACGAAACAGGTGACCAGCCTCTCGGATTTGTCTTTATTCTCCCGCGAGTTAAGGCGCGCTGACGCCACCAAGATGACGCTCACAAGGCGTTGACGGCGCGAGGGCGCCATGCAGGGTGTGCGGGTGTCAGCCGATGCGGCGTGGTCGGACGCATCACGAAAGTCAACGCCGCCTGAGAGTGCGCCGTCCGGGCGGGGACGCACCGCCCGGCGGGCGGCTTGAAGCAGCATACCCCACGATGGCAAAGTTAGAGTCGAGGGCGAAGGGATCCGTTCGCCGGCCAGGCCCACCAGGCTCAGCAGCTCCGCTGCTCGTGCCTTGCGCCGCTCCCTGTCGCCGCCGCCAAATCGCAGCTCCGAGCCAAGCAGCACGTTGTCAAGCGCGGTGCGCCAGGGAACGAGCCGCGGCGACTGGAATACGAACGCAATGTCCGACCACGCATCCCGTGGCGCGCGCTCATCGACGGTGATGCGCCCGCTGCTCACGTCGAGCAGGCCGCCGATGATGCGCAGCGAAGTGGACTTGCCGCAACCCGAAGGGCCCAGGATACAGACAAATTCGCCACGCCGAACGTCGAAGCTTAGCCGGTCATAAATCCGTTCTTCGCCGAACGCGACGCCGACGCTCTCGAATGCAATGATCGGGCTGGATTCCATGGGGGCTCGTGGCCGGAGCCTCTCTTTTCACGCCATCAGGCCTTGAGTGCGTTCAGTCCCCATCCCGACGGTGGCTTCTTACCGGGGTGGATGGCACCACATTTCTTGCAGGTGCGCGCCTTCTCGTCGTTGAAGAAGGCTTCGTACAGCGGCGGCAAGTCTTTCACCAGGTGCGTGACCTTGACCTCGATGCGATGCACCAGCGCGCCACACTCGAAGCAGTACCATTCGAAGGCGTCGAGCTGATCCTCGGAACGCGATGGCTCGACCACCAGCCCGATCGAGCCGGCGGGCCGCTGAGGTGAATGGCGTACATGCGGCGGCAGCAGGAACACCTCGCCCTCCCTGATCGGCACATCGTAGAAATTTCCGTTGTCGCCGACCTTGAGCACCATGTCGCCCTTGAGCTGATAGAAGAACTCCTCGACCGGATCGTCGTGGTAGTCGGCGCGCTCGTTCGGGCCGCCGACCACTTGCACTGTCATGGCGCCGTCCTCGAACACCTTCTTGTTGCCGACCGGCGGCTTGAGCAGGTGCTCATTCTCTTTGATCCATTTCTGGAAGTTGAACGCTTGCAGCCGTCCAGTGCTCATGGTGATGTCTCCTAGGCTGCCGACGACTTCACCTGGCCGTTAACGCGCAGCCCGCAGGTTTCGAAGGCGCGGCGGGTTGCCTCTTTCTCTGCGTCGGTCAATTCCAGCATTGGCGGACGCACCCGTCCGCCAATCTGGCCGAGCAGCTCCTGCCAGTATTTCGAATGTGACGGCGGCTTTTCCGGCGGACGCGAGCGGCGAAACGCCTCGCGCACGGGATTGAGACTGTCGCGGACGGCCTTGGCCTTGCCGACCTCGCCGGCAAAGGCGAGATAGGTGTAGTCGCGCATGCGCCGGTCAATTTTGGTCTGGAACAGATAGGGCGGCGACGAGCATAGATAGAGCCGCCAGCCGAGCTCGACGATGTTGTCGAACCACTCCTCTTCAGATGCGGTGCTGACGATCAGCTTGTCGCCGGCGAGCCGCGTCAGCCGCGTGTACATCTCGCGCGGTACGCTGTACTTGATCGCCACGATGTTGGGCAGCTCCGCAATCCGGGCACACAGCTCCGGGCTCATCAGGTAGCCGCTATCGGGATGGCTCCACATCGCGATGCCGATGTCGATCCGCTCGCTGATGGTCTTGTAATACTGGTAGAGCGTCTCGTCCTGCTGGTGCAGAAAGTGTAGCACCGGGGCGTGCACGACGATGTAGTCGGCGCCGACCGCCTGCGCGTGCTTGGCCAGCTCGATCACCACATCCATGTTCTGGTCGGAACAGGACGCTATGACGCCGGCGCGGCGGCCGACCTCGTCCACCGTGATCTCGAACGCGCGCTTGCGCTCCGCAACCGACATCGAAAAAAATTCGCTCTGCTTGCCGGCGATAAAGACGCCGTCGATACCGAGATCATCCACCCAATGCCGCAAGTTGCGCCGCAGGCCCATCTCGTTCATCGAGAGCTCCTCGCTGAACGGCATCAACGCGGCCGCCCAGATGCCCCGCAAGTGTGCGCGGGCATGATCTTTGGCCTCGCTTTTCGCATAGGTCATGTTTCACCTGATCAATTTGCGCGCGGGGACGCGCGTCTGGCCTTGCCGCAATTTACGGCGGCGGCGACCATCAGTACAGACTAATGCTATCGATTTATATGATTGCAATATAAAAGTTGAGGTCCAGCCGAGTCGCTGGCTTTATATTCGCCGGCTGTGTATGCATCAACGCGCTCACAGCGGAATCACCAGCAGCGTGTCGATCTGGCGGGAGTCCAGGACGATGATTCGCTCTGAGAGCTTGAGCGCGTCCGATCCGATCGCGAATGTGTCGAATGCACGACCGCAGGCAAAGATCGACATGGCACCGTCGACCATAGTGCGAATGACCTGAAAGTTGCTTTCTGTTTGCGCGCTCCCAGGATTGCAGTCGAGAATGCGGAACGGTCCTATCAGATGGCAATAGACGTGCGGCTCGTAGATGTTGGCGGTGCGCAGCGCCGAGATCCGATCGCGGAGCATGCCATGTCCGCTGCATGACATCACGTTGAGCGGCAGGCCGCACTCATGGTTCTCGCGCGTGCGGACCTGGTAGACGGCGTCCTCGGTGAAGTAGTTCGGCCATTCCTCCAGCCGGTCGGCGTCGATCGCGTGGACATAGTCGGCCATGAACGCCTCGATTCGCGTGCGTACCAGCAGCTGATCTGTCACCGGCAGTATGGTCATTGTTTTCGCCATCGCATCGTTACAGCCACATGCACTCGCGCCATCCCTTCCAGAACCCACGCACTGCAGCCTCAGTTACTCGCGAGCCCTCGCTCGGCTCTATGCCGCGGCCGCCCATCGGCATGATTGTCTCGGCACTCGGATCGACCTTGGCGGTGCGCTGAACGAACCCCCCGACGCAGCCGTCCTCCATCGAGATGAAGCCTGCCGGCCCGACCAGGTTGTTGTTACGAATCCGGACCTTCAGGAGATCCTCGTCGTCATCGGCAAACCCGAGAACCGTCCACAGCAACTCGCTCCTTTCCGGTCCGCGCGGAATTAGGTGCCGCACCGCGAGTGCGTTCAGGATCTGCTGGATAACGAGCGTGGGGAACACAGTCTGGATCGAATTGGTGATCCGATCGCCAAGTTCGAGCCGGTGCTCCATCACGGACGGGTCTTCGAGCGAATATTCCTCCTTGAGCGAACGTACCTTCTCGCGTCCGGTGGCGTCGTCGTTGGGCGGGGTGCGCTCGGTATAGCTCAGATGGTGCCAGCCATTGGCGCTGAGCTTGATGCCGCCTCCCATGTTGGCACGCACCACGCCGAACGTGTTGTGGAATACGTGCAGCAAGCTGGCGTGATAAGAATCCTTGTTGTTTTCGGCGTAGAGCTTCCAATTGTTCGGTAACACCTGGCTGTGATAGCCGAGCACTTTGACTGACTTGATGAAAACGCGGTCGACGCACTTCAGCAATTCGTCCCCGAGATAGTCTCGGAACGAGGGGGTGAGGTTGCTGAAGGTGCCGAACACCAACCCGCGATACGTCGTAACCCGCAGCGGTTCAAGGTTGTGCTGGCTTTGGTCGAAATCCGCACCAACGCCGCCTTTGCCGCCAACCCCGCGGCGGAAGGCAACGGCTTGGAGCTTGCCCTCAAGATTGTAGACCCAGTTGTGATAGACGCAATTGAACTCTTGGATGTTGCCCCGCGGCTTGTAGCAAAGCACGGCGCCCTTGTGCGCGCAGCGATTGAGCACCGCGCTGATGCCGCCGTCCATCTTGCGTACCACGACCACCGGCGCGTCGCCGACGTGGGTGGCCTTGTAGTCGCCGCTGTTCGGGATCTCTGCCTCGAGGCAGAGGAAGTTCCACGTCGGCCCCCGGAACAGTCGTTGCTGCTCGAGCGCATAGAGCTCCGGATCGGTGTAAACTTGGTAGGGGACCCGCATCGTATCGTCGCGCGGCCAAGTGAAGGCCGGAGCCCTCAAAGCTCGATCCGCGCGGGAAACTTCAGTCATGACTTGCCTCCTTGGCGACATGCGCTTCGGATTTAGATCGTGGGGAGTTGTCGGCCGTCAACAATCGCGCGTTCGACCGCCGCCCCGATCGCGAGCAGCATGGCGTCGCTACCAGGCTTGCAGAAGAACGTGATACCGAATGGCATACCAGAGCGGTGTTTCCCTGCGGGAATCGCTAGAGCCGGGGCGCCGGCTTTCCCGGTGCATTTGGCCGCCGCACCCATAGGCGCGACCAACACATCGGCATCGTGCATGCTCAGAGCTGCGGCAATACCGGCATCGATGCTCAGCGTGATGTCACGGGCACGATCGGCGCGATAGCCCGGATCTTCCATCCCGTTGGTTTCCTCCGAGGCAATCAGCAGTGACTGACCGTAGGGTATTGCCTCCGGATGCTGGTCATTCCAGGCGATGAGGTCGGCCAGCGAACTCATGCCACCCGGCGCGCCGCAGTCTTCCAATAAGGCGTTCACCGCAGCCTTGAACTCGGTGCGGAAGACCGACGAACGCACTTCCTGCAGCTGCTCTGCCGATGGGAGGTCACAGGGGTCCACGATCCGGGCCCCGGCTGAAGAGAGTCTTGAGAGCACATAATCGAAGAGCGGCATGACATCGTCAAACTCCGGACGCGAAGCGACCTGTCGTCTTGGAACGCCGATGCGCACGCCCCGTAGATCAATCACCTCACTTGGGTCGGGCGTGGCACGCTGGGCATACGTTAACGTCAAGCTGTCGCGCGGATCAGCGCCTGCCAGAGTTTCGATCACCAGTGCCGCGTCGGCCACACAGCGGGTGAGAGAGCCAGGTGAATCCTGACTTGGAACTAGTGGCACGACACCGGCGCGGCTCACGCGGCCCGTACTCGGCTTATAGCCGACGACCGAGGAGTAGCATGCGGGCGTGTGAATAGAGTTCTGTGTTTCGCTGCCGATCGCGAGCGGTGCGAGCGATGCTGCCACGGATGCCGCCGACCCGACACTTGAGCCTTGTCCGCGATCGTAGCGGATACCGTGCGGATTCTTGACCACGCCGCCCGCGCCGCTGAATTCGGAGGGCATCACGTCTGACACGTAATCGGCGAATTCCGTCATGTTCGTCTTACCGAGCACGATGCAGCCGGCGACCCGTAGCCGCGACACTAGGCCGGCATCGCGGCTAGGCTCGAACTGCGCAAGGGCCCGCGCGCCCGCGGAGGCTTTCATGCCGCTTACGAATATGTTGTCCTTGAGCAAAACGGGAATTCCATGCAACGGCCCAAGATCAGCGCCCTTGGCCAATGCAACATCGGCCAGCTTGGCCTCATGCAGCGCGTGTCCCGATATCTCGCGCACGGCGTTGAGGTGCCTGAACCGCTCGACCCGCGCGATGTACCACGATACCGCCTCGGCCACGGATAGGCGCCGCGAGCGATAGAGTGTGCTGATCTCCGCGATGGAGCCATTCAGGAGGACGTTTTCTATACCGCTCATCTCACTCCCGTGATCGCAGCGGGCGCGACGCGCGCCTTCAGCATGTCCTCGACGACCTTTGGTTCGCGCCGCGCGCGTTCGCAAAGATCGGCCGCCAATCCGACGTAGATTTTCCCCGGTTCACGCCCGAGGCGGGCAGAGCCTTCACGCATATTATCGACCGGGCGACGCGGCATCGCGGAAAAAACCGTTCTCCTCACCGGAGCTAGCGGTGGGATCGGCCGCTGGCTCGCAGTATTCATCCGCTTCGGCCGAAGCAAGCGCGGTGACGTCGTTCATCATGTCAGCGGGATAGGGCATAGCGATCAGCCTTCCCGCGCGCACGCGCAGCGGAAATGGCTGGTCATCCATGTACCAGTCGCCCTGATAGAGAAAGCCGGCCTCCGCCAGCAGGTCACAGGTGTTTTCTGTGCCGGCCTGCGGACCCGGGCCGCCCATGCCCTTCATGCGCATCCCCGTGAGCGCTTCGACCCGGTCCAGCATGTCGCGGTAGTAGGCGCGTTCCGTCGCCTCATCATAATCGTAGATGAAGCGGGTATTCGAGATTCCGTGGCCGAGGACGTCCCAGCTGCGCTCCTTGATCGCCGCCACGATGTCCGGATAGCGCTCGAGCGCATCGACGTTGACGACCGCACTCGGGTGAATGTTGAACTTGTCGAGCAGTTTCAGGACGCGCCAGAAGCCCACCCGGTTCCCGAACTCCTGGCGACTGAAACCAAGTACGTCGGGCGGTGACGTGCGCGCCCAGGGATCGAGCCAGGGATTGTCCGGAGGCACGAACTCGTAGTCCAGAATGGCGGGACAGATGAGCACCGCGAGGTTGGCGTCGTTCGGCCACTTCAGCGGCGGACGGTCGATGATTGGGTCGTAATCGACCCAAACCTGATCCGTGGCGGTGCGCGTCCGGCGCGTCGGCGGAAGGTGCGGCCGATAACTGTACTGAAGCGTCATTGCTTCTCATCGTTTTCCACGGTCTCATGCTAACCCAAAATAATTGTCTTTTACAAATAAAAAGAGGAGACGCAGTCTCATTTATGGATCGCAAACGATCTCTCGCCTGCCGCGATATGGATCTCGGCCACGGGATTGCGTCCGGCGAGCCAATTCGGCGACCGACGAAATAGCTCCATGTCATGCCCCACCACTACCCGCTCCAGCCGGTTTTCGCCCACAAGTCGTTTGATCCGCCCGTAGGTTTCGAGCAGATTCCAGCAGTTGCCCTGGTGATAGCCCGGCGGCCACATACGCTCGAGATTGGCGTAGGAGACGACACTGTCGCTTGCCACGACATAGGGCCCTTCAGGGGAGGCGACCTCGATCCACTGTGATCCGAACGTGTGACTGTCGGCCGCGAGGTGGAGGGTCAATCCCGGACGTACCTCATGGGAGCCGTCTATGAAGGTCACGCGGCCGTCCGCGATGGCACGATCGAGCCTGTCGATGTCATCGAGATTCATAGACGACACTACCCGTTGCTCTTGTCCGCCGGCTCGTCGGTCAGCATCGTCAGCGCATGTTTCCAGCGATCGTACTCCCTGCGCTGTAGCAGTATGGTCGCTTCGGGGAACGCGTCGATGTTGCCGGCGTGATCAAAGTGCAGATGCGTGAGCAGAATCGTGTTTACATCCCACGGATCAAGCTCGATCTTCGCCAATACATCGCGCGGAGTCTCGAAATCGGCGAACGAGCGGCCGGTCATCGATTTGCCCGACGCGAACCCCGTGTCGGCGATGAACACCTCACGCCTTCCCGACCGCGCGGGCGCTGCGATCACCGAGTAGACCATCGGGATCTGCAGCAGTCCCTGATTGCTGCCGATCGGAGTGCCTTCCACGAAATCGCGCGGTACCTCGCCTTTCGCGAAGCAGAAGCTCCACACGGAAAAATCGGGACCTCGCGCTGACTCGCTCATAGCGTCTTCCCTTCGATTCGCCGAGATCGCCTTCGGCATCGTCACAAAGATAATCCTTTGCCAATCGGCGCCTTTTTTCGGCGGCTTGCCTTCGCCCGGGCACCCGAATTCGCGTGACGCAGCTTGGTTTGTTTGTATTTTACAATTGACGGAGGGGGGAGCAAAAAATAGCCTTTCGGCCATTCGTCGGCGGGGACTACGAAGGCCGCGACAGAGGAACAGAGGAGAGGTGTCATGTTCAGCAAATGGAAGGTCGGATCGACTGCGATCGCGTTCATGCTAGCGAGCAGCGCATCGGCGATCGCCGATGTCAGCATCGGCATCCTCACTCCTTCCTCGGGCAAAGGCGCGGCCTATGGCCAGCAGCAGCTGAACGCGATCAACATGTTCATGGAAAGATATGCCGACATCGGCGGCAAGGCCGGCAAGCTGAAGCTAGTGATCTACGATACGCGCGGCGAGAACACCGAGGCGATCAACCTGTCCAGCAAGCTGATGGATACCGACCCGGGTCGCAGCGATCATCGGCCCGCAGTTTAGCGCAGAAGCGGAAGTTGCATTTCCGCTCGCGGTTCGCGGCGAGACCCCCATGGTCACGCCGATGGCCGCCAAGGCCGGCATCGCTGCCGCCAACCGGCCGTGGGCCTTCCGATTTGCATTGACGACGGAGAATGTCTAT
>Ga0306922_10007047_pt1 | contig 10810 bp, 11 predicted proteins | sample sta12Cox44000082_FD_203758 | JGI IMG/M metagenome (GOLD analysis project Ga0306922, IMG submission 203758) | Lab enrichment of tropical soil microbial communities from Luquillo Experimental Forest, Puerto Rico - statoxic.12C.oxic.44.000.082 (v2)... | ecosystem: Environmental > Terrestrial >...
CCAGGGGCCCTTCCATCGCCGGGTCCATCCCAGCATTATGTGGGCGAAGCTTGAGGCCCTGACGCAGGGCGCGCGCCTCGCCAGCGCGCAATTGTGGGGCTAGGGTCAAGACTGCTCGCGAAAATGTTGAGTTTTTGACCCTGCTTGCAGGCTTCGGTCGCGCTCGCAATATCTCCGGAAGGAGCTCAGTCGCAGCGGCTGTGCACCTGCGCAAAGCAGGCATAGGCGACTGGCGGTTCATCTGCGCCGCCAGAACTGTTAGCTTGAAGGTGAATTAGCGTTTCCCTTTTCGCCGCCAGGAGACCGATCATGCTCGACGTTGCCAAGCGACAAAACACAGCCCCGTTCGATACCGAGCGGCTGGACCGGTTGATGGATGACGCCGGCATGGACCTTTTGTTCGTGACGTCGAAGCACAATGTGCAATACCTGCTGGGCGGGCACCGCGCGTTCTTTTTCGAGTCAATGGATGCGATGGGGCTGTCGCGTTACCTGCCGGTATTCGTTTACGCCAAGGGCGAACCGGACAAAGCCGGCTTCTTCGGCCATCGCATGGAGAATTACCAGAACGAGGTGAAGCCGTTCTGGGTCTCGGAGCTCAATGTCAAGAGTTCGGGTTCGGTCGACGTCATGGAGAAGGCCGTCGAATATGGGCGCAAACTCATTGCCAAGCCGAAGCGGATCGGCAGCGAACTTGCGTTCTTGCCGGCCGATTCATCCGCCGTGCTCGGTCGAGCGTTTCCCGGCAGCGAGATCAAAGATGCGCTCTTTGTGCTTGAGCGGTTACGCGCGATCAAATCACCCGAGGAGCTCAAAATGCTCCGCCTCGCGACCGATGCGGTCATCGACTCGATGGCCGCGGTGTTTCACGATTACGGCGCCGGCGCCAGCAAGAACGATCTCGCCGAAGCGCTGCGCCGCGAGGAGACTTCGCGCGGGCTGACCTTCGATTATTGTCTGATTGCGGCGGGGTCCAGCCACAACCGCGCACCTTCGGATCAGCGCTGGGAGGATGGCGACGTGCTCTCGCTCGATTCTGGTGGCAACTATCACGGCTATATCGGCGACGTCGCCCGCATGGGCATCGTCGGCGAGCCGGATCAGGAGCTGCACGATTTGTTGGTCGAGGTCGAAGCGGTCGAGCAAGCGTCGATGAAGCCGATCCGTGCCGGTGCGCTCGGCAAGGAAATTTATGCCGCGGCCAACGCGGTGCTGCATAAATCCAAGATTCACAATCATACTCATTTCCTCGCCCACGGCATGGGCCTCGTCAGCCACGAAGCGCCGCGGCTGACCAATGCGGGACCGGTGCCGTATGACGCCTACGACGCCGATCGTCCGCTTGAATCGGGCATGGTGGTTTCGGTAGAGACGACATTGCAGCACCCGCAGCGCGGCTTCATCAAGCTCGAAGATACGGTCGTTGTGACGCCGACCGGTCACGAAGTTTACGGCGATCGCATCCGGGGTTGGAATCGCGCTGGCGGCTAGGCAGAGAGGAAGAGAGCGCGCTTCACCGGATCGCTTTGAGTGGGTCCTGCTCGCTTGCCGGCCCGCTTGTTGGTCGGCTTGCCGCCGAGTTGGCGTGATCCCAGCCGTTGCAATGCGCCAGTTCGTGCCGGCGATAAGCGGCGCGATTGTGCACCGGCCCGTTGCTAGGAATAACCAGATGACAGGCGCCATTGCCGGTCCAGGCGCAGGCGTCGGCGCGTACGCCTCTGCCGGCGCAAGCTTTGCGCGCTTCCGATAATGGCAGGACGCGCTCGATCACCGGACCGTTGTAGCGATGGACGTAGTGGACCGGCGGCTCGAGGACAAATAGCGGCATTTGGACATTTCCGACTTGGAACAGGGTGTTGCAACGGCCCTGTGCCGCAGCAGGCAATTACTGAGGAGACCCAATGGCCTGGGCCCGCGCGTTGGCGCCACCTCTGATTAATCCGCGACAACCTCCTATATAATCGCACTTTCCAACTGATCGGCCTAGTCGGGACCAGGACGCCGATATTTTCCCTTCAAGCCATGGAACCGATAGCCGGGGTACGGCGTTTTCAACAAACTGCCACGGGCAAGGGGGATGACTGCCATGGCGAGTAGGGACGATTTGGGGGCACGCAATGTCCCCGCGATTGATTGGCTGGAATTGTTTATCTGGACCCTCTTGATCACGATGAGCTCTGCGCTGGCGCTCCTACTCATGCGCTAGCGCGCGGTGGCGCGCTTCCGATATCTGCCCACCGCATCTCGACGCGATCGACGTCCGGCGGGTCGAAAACTCGCGCGCCGTCGACAGTTCGCGCCCTGGCCGATTTCACTGTACCCAAGGTCACTCCGGGACTGCCACAGTCGGCGGTATGACAGTCGTCATGACCTGCTTATGGCGAAGGGCATGACCCGTTTGTGGCGAAACTCTCTGGAGGCGGCGGCAGCAGTCGGGACGATCGTTCTCGGAACGCTGATCGTTCACCTGGTCATGTCGTGGTGGTCCGCATTGGCGGCCTTCCATTAGCGCGGTCGACATCAAAGCAAACAAGAACGGCTGGTCGCGTCGCATGCGCGCGCTTTAATTTTTCTGGCCCTTCGAGATTCCCTACTCAAGCGCAGACCGCGACCGATCGAATTCGGATCTGCCAGTATGAATATCTTGTTCAGGTTCAGTTCATGCAACTGGCGCGGCCAGTTCGGCGTTATTGCTCTGAAAATGGAGGAAACGATCATGCGAACCTTAGCGATAATGGCTGCAACATTGGGGCTTATCGGCACCTTCGCAGTCGGTAGCGCGGCTCCGGCGGCCGCCGACTGGTATTACGGCCATCATCACCGCTATTACAACTACGGTGGTGGCACATGGAACGGCTGCCGGCCTGGTTGGACCGTGCAAGGTGGCGTGTGTAAACCCTATCAGGGACCACGAAGCCCGTGGGCGCCACCCGGTTCCCGTTTTTGGTGGCAGTAATTGCCTAGCAGTAATTGGCTACAAGGCCGCCTTCGGGCGGCCGTCTTTTTTTGACTGCAGATGAGTTGGCTGCTCAAGCCAAAACAAAGAGGACACGGTGCGACGTGAACAACAAAGTTCGGATTGATGTTGGAAATAATGACTTGTCCCGAACAAAACGGCATTGGCAAGCCGTTCACGACACACGTGGCAGCGCGATCAAGCGGCGACCACAGGCAGGTTGGCAGGGGGCTTCGGAAGCCTATTCGGCCTCTACCAACTCGCGCGCAGACCAATAGACGATGTCTTCAAACTCGTAGCCGCAGGTCTCACACGACCACACGTTACGAACGCGATTGTCGGGAAAATGCTCCGACCATTCGGGTGCGGTCAGAACAGCACCGCACTGCGCGCACTGATTTACTGAATGTGTTTTCACCGGTCCCTCCCGACAGCGCTACGCGCCGTCACTGGCGCGGCATCCCCAAATCAAGAGACCGTGGCGGGAGCAAGACAGTACCTCGGCGACCGCCAGGTAAAATCTCGATAAACTGCGATGCCCGCCCACGACTTAAAGCGGGCAATCCGGTCAAATTGCTAAGGCTCAGTTTCGTTTGGACCGAACTTCGAGATTAGGCAGTGTGTTGCACGGCGGAGGAACCCACAGCGGTCAGTATTTTGATCTTTCGAGCGTGACCGACGGCATCGCGAGCCGACTTATTATGGGTGAACAATTCCAATGTCTGAGTTTCATCCTCGGTTACTGGAGTCATCGCCTGATCGCTATAAGCAATGTGAGCGCTCGCGGCGACCCGACGGTAAATGCGGAATATTCGCCAAGCAGCCGCGGCAACGCGCGCATGCTTGCCGATGATTCCCCAGGCCAGCTGCGGATAAAACTCCCACACCGATTCGATCGGCAGTTCGGGCCGACGCTCGTGCCGATTTTTAAGCCGCACAAAGCCACCCTGGAGCGGATGAACTTTCTCGATCGTCAGCGACTGTGCAAACCACAAGATAATCTGGGCTAAGCGCCAAATGTTGATGCCATAAGCCTGGGCTCGACGCAAAATCGTTTCGATATGGGATGGCGTGTAGTAGATCGCCCAAGCATCGCGATAAAGTTTCTCCCACTCCCCTTTGCTCATATTAGGATGCGGCGTGAGCGCGTGTTCCAAATCGTATTTGTTGAGATCCGGATCGAGTGTTGCGCCCTTCGCCGATAGAACCTTATGATCCTCCGAGCCTGGGAGTGGGGTCAGGAAAAAAAATTCGAGCACGTCTAACGGCATTTCCTTCTTGATGATCTCGATGTCGCGCCGCGCTGATTCCGGCGTATCATTGGGAAAGCCCAGAATGTAGCCGGCATAAGTCCAGATGCCGACCGCTTTCCAAGCCAACAACATATTGCGGTATTCGGTGATTTTGTTCTGCCGCTTCTTGGCAGCAAGAAGATTGTCCGGATTGATATTTTCCAGACCGATAAAGATGCGTGTGACTCCTGCACGTTTTGCCTTGGCAACAAAATTCGGGATCTTGTGGCATAACGTGTCGACCTGGATCAGGAAACGGACGTCCATGCCATCTTGTTCGCGCAGCTTGATGATGCGGTCGAAAATCGCTTCCCAATCTTTATTACGCGCGAAATTGTCGTCAGTGATGAAAAAACGATCGATGCCGTGCTCGTAATTCTTTCGCAGGATTCGCTCGACGTCGTCTGGACTTCGCCGCCGCGATTTGCGCCCCTGGACATTGATGATGGTGCAGAAAGAACATTGGAATGGGCAGCCGCGCCCAGCATCAAACGTTGTCACATTGCCGATCGTCTTGCGCACCGAATTGCCCGGTAAAAACGGGATCACCGCGTCTTCCAGCGCCGGCAGATCGTTGATGTAATTGTAGATCGGCTTGAGCGTGCCTTTGGCTGCATCACGCACCACTTCATCGATGCGACCCTCAGCTTCGCCGGCGAACAGCGTGATGCCCATATCGAGCGCGGCCTGCAGGTCAGGGCCGATTTTGTCGAACATCGCCAGCATGCCGGAGACATGAAAGCCCCCGATGATCACTGGAATACCTGCCTGGCGCAAAGGCTTGGCGATGTGCAGCGAGCGTGGATACTGATTAGACTGAACGCCGACCAAACCGACAAAGCCGAAATTGTCATTCGCGCGCATGTCGCTAATGATGCGATCGATGCGTATGCGCGTATTGGTTTCGTCGATAGCTACGATTTCGATATCGGTGTCGGCGCCGAGGATATGACGCTGCGCACAGTCGTCGACGAGCCCATAAACGCTGGCGAGCGAGTTTGCCGGCATGGGCGAGCGGTACCAGCGAATAACGTAGCCGTCGTCGTCATAATGCGACGGTTTTATGAGCACAACGCGGAATTGTTTTCGTGGGCTGCCCGCCGCAGTCGGCTGCCCGAGCGATAGCATAACAGGCCCCATCCTCATCAAATAAAATCCTACCCGCTCCAAGCCTGCAAATCTAGGGATGTTCGGATAAATCAGAATGCGCAGAAATTTTCCTTTGAGATCGGAAAACCTTAGCAGCTGTTTGGTCTCCTAGAGCAGCAGGGTAGGGCGATCGGTTCCTTTGATTCGGTCGCCGTTCCTGACTCGGTGATCTTAGCGCTTAGACACGGCGGAAAGAGTTTCCACTTGAGGGCGCTGAGATACTCACGCGACGATGGTCAGATGTAGGGGCGCCCGACCCCGTACGAGCCTGCACTCCGACGCCTCATTCAAGAGGGTGTCGCCAAAAAGCCTGGGATTTTGCCGATTTTTAGGCGGTCAAGCGCTCACGATCATTTTTAGTTCGACAAAGATCGGGTAATATGTCTTGGGTATAAGGGGAGTGTGGGGACCAGTTGATTAGACGAAATTACATTTCGGTGGCAGCGGCTCTTGCGCTGGCGCTTTTGTGCTGCGCGTGCGCCGGCCGGCCGCTGCAGGGCGTTCTCGTTCCGACTGCGCAATCGGCCGAAGGCACAGCGCGAGTGCCCATTCTGGTTGCGACAACGCGGCAGCGCGCAACTGGAGATCCCGGCGAGTTATTTAGCAAGGATCGTGCGCCTGAGGTTTCCTACGCGTCGATCGTTGTTTCGATACCGCCGGATGGCGCACGAAAAGTAGGTGAAGTGCAATGGCCGTTGGCTCCGCCAGGAGACCCGCAGCGTAATTTTGTAACGGTCTCTGCAGACTATCTCGATAACCAATCATTCAGCAGGGCGGTTAGCGCAACTGCCAAGCAAACCCGCCGAAACAAAGTCCTTGTCTTTGTCCACGGCTTCAACAATCGGTTTGATGAGGCCGTGTATCGGTTGGCGCAAATCAGTCACGATTCACAGGCTCCTGCCATTCCGGTGCTTTTCTCCTGGCCATCGCGCGGCGAGGTGCGTTTGATCGCATATTCCGCCGACCGTGAAAGTGCCAACGAGTCCCGCGACGCGCTCGAAAAGTTGCTAGATACGCTTGCGCTCAATCCCAATGTGTCAGAGATCACCGTGCTCGCGCACTCGATGGGGTGTGTGGTCACGCTGGCGGCGCTGCGAGCAAAGGCAATGCAGTCGGGCAGGGTCGGTGACAAGATCAAAAACGTATTGCTGGTTGCCCCTGACGTAAGTGTTGACGACTTTCGGACCGAAATTGCGCAATTGGGCCATAGACGGCCACGCATTGCCTTGTTCGTTTCGCAGGACGATCAGGCTCTCAAGCTGTCCCGAACACTCGCAGGCGGGGTGCAGCGAATGGGAGACATCAATGCTAACGAGGAGCCATATAAGACTGAGCTCGCCCGCCAAGGCATCTTAGTGTTCGACTTGACCCACTTAGAGGGCGCCGCGCATTCGCGAGCATTCGAAGACATCACATCGGTAATGGGAATGATCAAGCAGCGTCTGGCTGCCGGTCAACAATTGTCCAGTTCCGGAGTCCTATCAGCCGATGCGGCGCAATGAGACTTGTCAAGTTTTTTCATAATGCCAACCGCGGACGAAGGGCCGAGACTTAGAATCACCAACGCGCGCGACCAGCCATGCATTCATGGTACGCGTGATTATATATTCTCGAAGCATGGGACGAACGTCGTACGCCGCCGGTAAGAGCACCGACACCGGCACCGATCGCCGCGCCCGCCCCTGCGCCTCCCGCCAACGCTCCGATACCGGCTCCTAGCAATGCACCGCCCCCGGCGCCGCGGAGCACCTGCCCATTCCGGCTGTGAGTGCGCGCATAGTCCTGCGCATAGCGATCGCAGTCGACGGGCGAGGGTTGGGCGCGAAGCTTTTGTGCGCTGAGCATCCCAAGAACGACTATCCCACCCACCACAAAAAGAACCTTGACGTAACTCATAGCGTCATCCCTCATTGGAGCCGGTTTACGCCCTTCAGATTAAAGCGCGCGTTCAATATATCCAACTATTTAGGCCCCCTCGCAAAAACTTTGGGCCGCTAGACTTGCGCTTTGGCACGAAGCGGACATGCCCGCCGCGCTTATACGTCCGAGGTGAGACTTAGGCCAAAACACGGTCCGCCGATATCCCAGGTCCGCTATGGTGGATGAACTCATCGAACAAATTCGGCTGGCGACCAAAGCAATAACCGACTTTGGTATTCACCTATTCGATCCAACCATTCGGCTCGGCGTTACTGGTCTATCCAATGCCGGCAAGACTGTATTTATCAGCGCGCTTATCCACGGTCTCGTCCGCGGCGGACGGTTTCCAATCTTCGAGGCGCTCGCCGGGGGTCGAATAGCTCGCGCCTATCTTGCACCGCAGCCCGACGATGCTGTGTCACGCTTCGACTATGAGAACCACATAGCGGCATTGCTAAACGAACGCGATTGGCCGAGCTCGACACGGCAGATCAGCGAACTGCGGGTGGTCATCGAGTTCCAGTCGCTCAGCGGCCAGCAACGTAAACTGACGCTCGACATTGTCGACTATCCAGGGGAATGGCTGCTCGATCTGCCGCTCCTCACCAAAACTTACGAGTCGTGGGCGTCGGAAACTATCCGCCTGTCGCGTGAGCGACCGCGCTCGGACCTGGCCAAAAATTGGCATTTACATCTGGCGACGCTTAATCCCGATGCAAGGGAGAATGAACAGGAAGCTCTGACAGCTGCACGTCTTTTCACCGAATACTTAAGAGCGTGCCGTGACCAGAACTATGCACTGAGTTTATTACCCCCGGGGCGTTTTCTGATGCCGGGCGATCTCGCAAATACACCGGCGTTGACCTTCGCGCCGCTCGAACTATCAACCGACGGGCCGCCGTCCGCTGGCTCACTTTGGGCGATGATGCGGCGCCGTTACGAATCGTACAGGGCAGTCGTCGTCCGTCCGTTTTTCCGAGATCATTTCGCCAGACTCGACCGGCAGATCGTTTTGGTCGACGCCTTGGCCGCAATTAACGCCGGTCCAGAAGCCCTTCGTGATCTCGAACATGCCCTCAATGAAGTTCTCGCCGCGTTCGAAGTCGGGCGAAAAACGCTTATGAGTGCATTGCTACGACCGCGGATTGACCGCATTCTTCTAGCCGCCACCAAAGCCGATCAGCTTCACCACACCAGTCACGATCGTCTTGAAAACATACTCAGGCGTCTAGCCCAAGGCGCAATCTCGAAAGCTGAGGCTGCCGGGGCGCAAGTCGATGTGGTAGCGCTGTCTGCGGTTCGCGCAACGCGGGAGGCAACCGCCCGTCGGGGACGCCAGCAGCTTCCTTGTGTCGTTGGTGTCCCTTTAGCTGGAGAGGCGGTCGTCGGTGAAATCTTTGATGGTGAAACCGAAGTGGCTATTTTTCCCGGAGATTTGCCTGACGATCCGAACACGCTCCTCCTCGGCGATGAAAATGCCTTTCGCGGACTTGCCACAACCTCGCTGCAAAACGTCGATTTTCGATTTCTGCGCGTCCGACCACCCGCGCTCGAGATAACCGAAACCGGTGTCCCGGCCCTGCCTCACATTCGGCTCGATCGGGCGTTGCAATTTCTGATCGGAGACAAACTTTTATGAGCAAGACTTGGCAACACCGCGCCCCGGCTGCCTTCCGGCTCGACCATGATCGCGCAATGATCCAGCTGAACAAGGAGACGGCTCTCGGACAGCCTGTGCAGCTGCAACCGGAGCCTGACTTCGACGCCGCTGTCGTCATGTTGAGGGACGCGCCTCGATCATCGCCGCGCCGTGTGCGATGGGGAGCATTATTTTTAAGCGCTCTGAGCGGCCTGGTCCTGCTCGCCGCGAGTATGGCAGTTACTAGCTTGATAGCGCGCCTCTTCCAATACAATCAGGGACTAGGTTGGCTTGGACTAGCGCTCGCAGCTCTGGCTGTGCTGTCGCTTATGGTTATCGCAATCCGTGAAGCGTTGGGCCTGCTACGGCTCGCGACCGTTGAGAAGCTGCGCGATCGTGCCGCTGCCATGATCGTGAGCGATGATCGCGTTGAGGCGCGGGTCCTTGTGCACCAACTTTTGCACCTCACGCGGAGAATGCCGCATCTCGCGCGCAGCCGAGCGAATCTGCAAAGTCATCTCGGGGATATTATCGACGGCGCCGATATGGTGCGGCTTGCTGAGCGTGAGCTGATGGCATCCTTGGATCAGCAGGCACGCACAATGATCGCCACAGCGGCCACCCGCGTTTCCGTCGTCACCGCATTGAGCCCACGCGCTGTCGTCGATGTGCTGTACGTGCTCGCCTCCGCATTGGCTTTGCTGCGGCAACTTGCTTTTTTGTACGGCGCGCGGCCCGGTACCGTCGGTCTTATACGACTGGCCCGGCTGGTCGTCGTTCATCTTGGTATCACCGGCGGACTAGCCAGCGGCGACAGTCTTATTCAACAGATGCTGGGCCATGGCATCGCCGCCAAGCTGTCGGCGCGTCTGGGCGAGGGTGTGCTCAATGGCCTTGTGACGGCGCGATTCGGTCTTGCCGCGCTCGATGTTATTCGGCCCATGCCATTTGCTGCCCTATCCCGGCCCACCCTCCGCGACATCATGAGCGAGCTGTTGCGCAGTTTGGGAGATCGAGATGAAGATCAGCAGTATTCGCCCCAGTCAGATGCTGATCATGATGAAAGCCCGCTCGTTGCCCCGTCCTAGCGGTGAAATTGATGTTGAACGCGGCTCCGTTCTGGCATCGCCCACCTCTTCCGAAGAGATCATCGCGAAATGTATGGGGCGCCTTAAATTCGAGATGAATACCCACTTGCTCAGTCAAGAGGAACTGTCCAAAATCCTTCAACAGCAAAAATGCCGACCAAAATAGGACGTGCGCGAGCTTTAGTCGTGTCGACAAGCCCTAGCGGCCCCAACCCTCCCCGGCCTCGAGTCTCACGATTGGTGCTTTTGGGTTTTTGACTTGCACCCAATATTTGCATCGGCCCGAGCGGTACGGGGAGCCAAGCCGTTTCGACACAATGCCCTGGCGGCCGAGCCGGCATGCTGCACGAAATAAAGTCTCGCCGTCTGCCTTATAGTGCTGGTTGAAGACAACGCCAGCGGCATCGGCGCGACGTAGCAGCTGATTAAGCGCATCCTTGCGGGACTCGATTGGTTTGCGTCGCAAATCTTCGCCATTCAGTTCAAGCAGATCGAATGCGCAAAAAACCGCGCGAGCGATCGCGCGATAACCCAGCATCAGGTCGAAGACGGCAAGCCCGTTTGGGTCGCAGACGATGACCTCGCCGTCGATAAGGCATGACTGAGCGGGAATCGCAGCGACCGCCACCGCGATATGCGGGAAGCGGTTGACTAGATCATTACCGTTTGGGGTAATGAGTTGCACGTCATTCGCTTCGCGCCGAGCCATGATGCGAAAGCCATCGTGGTTGATTTCGTGAATCCAATTCGGCCCGTGTGGCGGATG
>Ga0306922_10007053_pt1 | contig 10805 bp, 11 predicted proteins | sample sta12Cox44000082_FD_203758 | JGI IMG/M metagenome (GOLD analysis project Ga0306922, IMG submission 203758) | Lab enrichment of tropical soil microbial communities from Luquillo Experimental Forest, Puerto Rico - statoxic.12C.oxic.44.000.082 (v2)... | ecosystem: Environmental > Terrestrial >...
GGTGCATGGGTCGAGCCCTATGGTGCCGCCGCAAGCTTCCCTGATTACATCGATGACATGCTTTGGGGTTTGCCAGGCGTCCCGGTGGGCAATGAGATCGGCCTCGGCAAGGAAAAATCCGCGCTTCTTGAATTGGTAGTTGGGGAGCAGCGTTGGCAATGGTGGAGCACCAAGGACGCCGGCTTCTTCGATGGTGTTGGTGCCCAATCGGTATTCGAGCAGGCGTTCGATGTATGGGAGTATGGGCTTGGCCTTATAAATAGATTTGCTGTTGGTGGATACCCGGTATGGAGCATAAATCTCGTGCAGGTTTTTCTCAAGTTTCTTTTCGGCGGAGACCAGGCAAAGAAGCTGGTCGAACCCCGGGTGATCGCGGGGGCGCTTCCTTGGATCGCCCCCGGTGTGTCCAATGTAGATGCGCCCTTGACCGTCACCCATGAAATAGACAAAGCTCATTTCCGCAAGCAATTTGGTCATGAGCCCGTCAAGGGTTGGCCGTGGTCTGGTGATGTAGTCAGTGGTCATCGGTATTTTCCTCGTGCCGGTAAGAATCTCGCCTCGATCTCCCACCAGTGCGCTTCCACGACTTGGTGCAAGGCGTTAAGCAACGGCTCCCAGCCGTCGGCCCGGTTGCGCACCTTGGTGATTAGCTCCGACGGCTTGGTGCCGTTGAGCGCGGCGCGAAGCTTGGGCAGGCCACCGGATTTGTCGAGGAAGTCCAGGCAGGCTTTAAGGTCATCGGTGCCGTAGCCATAGAGCAAATCGAAATAGGCGCGCCGGGATTGCAAGCCAAACTTGTTCTTATCGACGTTGGCGATGATGCGGGTGCCGGTCTTGCGGGTCACTTTCTTGCCGTCGATGGTGGTCTCGCGCTGGATGAAGCCGGCTTGGTGAAGCCATACGATCTGCGAAGCGTAGAAGTCCAGGGCCACGCCGCCGCTGCGCTGCTGCTTCTTGAACAGCGAGCCGATGGCGGCACGGGTCTGCGAGATCATGAACAGGGTTACCTTGGCGTCGACCATGGGCGCTTCCAGCCGGCGCAGGAACTCGGACAGCAGCAACGCCTTGCGGCCGTAATCGGCTTCGCCGATGCCGCGCTCTAACTCGGCTTTGTGTTTGACCGCATCCCATGAGTCGATGACGTAGAGCCGCGGCGGCGGGGTCTTGCGACCCTTGGCGGTGAGCCGGTCAAGCTCGGCGTAGATGTCCTCGACCACGACCACCGATTCGGTGCCCAGATCGACGCGGTCGAGCGGCAGCCCAAGGGCCTCGGCATAGGGCGGATCAAAGGTGCGCTCGGCGCGCTTGTAGATCACCTCGCCGCGCGGGAACACCTTGCAAAAGTTGATGGCGGCTTCGATGGCGAGTAGGGTCTTGCCCGACGATTTGTCACCGACCACGTTGATGATGTAGGGCGCCGCCCAGCCGCCGCCAAGCGCCAGATCCAATGGCTTGCAGCCGGAACCGAACCAGGTGACGTGGTCCTTGGCGCGGGCGAAATAGGAACCGGTATTGGTGGCGCGTCGGCGCAGCATCAGGCATGTCCCCCTTGGGTCGGGGCTACGCAGACCAGCACGTTGACTGACTGATGGCCGGGGTAGTACTCCTCTAGCCATATCACTTCGCATTGCTCCAATGACCGCGCCAGCCCCAGGGCGTCGAGCACCATTTGCACTGCTCTCGGCGATGGCACTTTGCCCTTCTTCGACGCCGATACCGAGAGGTGCAGGCAGATGCCTGCGGGCTGCTCCTCGTAGTTAATCGCGGCGCGGAAGCCCACCGGGATGTCGACGTGCTCGGACGATGAGATGCTGGACGCCCCGTCCGCGATCATAGCCTCGCGGTCGGCAAGTGAGAGGTTCCTTATATCGCTTGGCCGCCCTTTCTTTATGATGCTCAGCGGGGTGGGGCGACGTGATGCTTTGACAGCCGCGGCATTGAGCGCGGCCTTGACTTCGCCGGTGATAATGAAAGCGGGCATGGGGGGTCTCCAAAGGTTGAAGCGGGAGGCTATATGGCGGGGCGCACCGTTCTAGCCTCCCGCCCTCAGGCGGCACCGCTACGCGAGTACAATAGACGGTGCCGGAGAGGTCATCGGCGCCGTGGCGGCGGCGTCGTCGGACGCGGCCGTGACGCTGGCTGCCGTGGTGGCTGCCGCCGGGCTTGTCGCGGCGGGGGTGCCGGCTCCGGGGCTGCCGGCTCGTCCTCCGGCCAATCGCCGCCATTGCCGGCTGGCGCTGTCGCTACTTCGTCGCCGGGCTCCTCCGGCTCGACGTCGGTAAAGGTATCCTCGCCGGCAGCGGCCACTCCCGGCTCATCGCCTTGGTTGCCGTCGTAGTAGGCGTCGGCCTGCTCGCCGCCATCGTAGGTCTGGCCATCCTCGGTGCCGCGGTCGAGGTCCTGGTCGCGGGTGGCGGCGGTGCCGTAGAGCTTGCGGTAGATCTCATCATAGTCGCGGAACAGCAGCAAATCCGGGATCGGGTTCTGCCACAGGAACTCTTCAAGGTTGCGGCGGTGCTGCGGCGGTACCGCGGGCGACCCTTGCTGGGAGAAGCGCCACGCCGATGGGCGTTTGTACTCGTCTTCACCGCGAATGAAGCTCAGGTCGTGACCCTCGTCGAGGTTCGATACAAGCATGGCCTGACCGGAGTAATCGTCGGCGGTGATGGCAAGTACGTCCTGCATGTAGAACCAGGACAGCTCGAACAGTTGCGGCAGCGGTTCCGGCTTGCGCAGGTTGCGGTCGATCACCCACATCAGGTGATCGGTCTTGTATTGGAGCTTCTTTGCCGCTTCCTCGTCGCCGTTGTTGCGCTCTTCAAGCGAAGCTTCGCATACCGGGCAGGCTTCGCCGCGCATCTTATTGAGGCACAGGTAGTTGCCGCCATCGGCGCCGACATTCTTGTGCAGGTACACCTTGTAGGACCAGTTGTTGTAGGGGTTGTCGTCCCAGGTGCCGGGAAGGATGCGGATGCGGTTGGTGCCGGTGGCGGCCTTGAACTGCTTCACCCCGGGCACGAAGATGGAATCCCATCGTCCTTCCTCGCGGGTGTGCTGCACTTGCTCGTAGGTCTGGTCGCCGGCATAGACGAACTGCCCTTGCCGGGCCGGTCCCGGTGCCAAGCGCACGCTTGGTGCGGGGGCGGCGGGCCGTTGCGGCGGCCGTTGCTGCGGCCGTTGCTGCGGCGGCCGGGCTTGTTGTGGCGGCAGACGCCGATTGCCTTGCGGCGGCTGCGGGGTGCGGGGTGGTTGTGGCATTTAGCTCCTCCTCAGTTGCTGGGGTGTGGGCCGCGGCCGTGGGGGTCGCGGGTCGTTACCGGCTGCGCTCTGGTTGGCAAGATCGCGACCAGTCCGTTGCTCGATGTTGCCGCCATGGTAGCGGGTGACATAAAGCTTTACCAGATGTTCAAGCATGTAACCGCGGGTGCGCATGGCCTCGACCTGCGGCTCAAGCTGTCCGACTTCGGCTTGCAGATAGGCAAGCGCCGCTTGCGCCTGAATCACTGCCGGCGTGGTGGTGACCATGGCCTTGATCTGCCCTTCCGATACCTTGTAGCGGGCTTCGGTGTCCCTTGCGGCAAGGTCCCTTGCGCTTAGTTCGGCCGCGGCCTCGATGCGGTCAAGGTTGCGCTTCTCGCGGTCGCGCATGTCGATGGCCTTGGCAAGCTTCATGCCGACCTCGGCGACTTTGCGGGCCTGCCCGGAACACTCGTCCTCAAGGCGATTGGGATCGATGCGAAGCAGGGCGTCGAGGTCGGGGCCATTTGGGTTAGGCATGTTCACGCTCCTGTTGCAGGTGGGCTAGGATTCGCTTGGCATGGCTGCGAAGCCACAGCGCCAAGCTTTCATCGGTCCTCGGGTCGCGCGGGTTCAGTCCCATTTGTCGGCACTCGTAGAGGGTGAGGTAGCTCGACCATTTCACCGGCATCTCGAAGTTGATGACGTAGCGGGCAAGCGGCCCTAGCTGCTCCCAGGCAAGGTATTCCTGGACGTTGGGGATCTCGACCATTTGCATGTTGGCCGTCATCAGGATTTCATTGTCGCCAAGGTTGCCGGTCTTGGTCATTGGAAGGGGGTTACATAAAGGGCGCGGCCGATGGAACGATACAATGGAGCCTTGCCTTCGGCTGCGATGTACGATATGGCAAACTGCTCCATGATGTGCAAGTAATAAACCGCCTGCCGTTCGGTTTTTTGTCGCTCGACCACCGTCGCCATGTAGTTGCAGATGATGATGCGGGCCGACTCCGGCTCCACATCCAGGTCGGCGCATAGTGCCATGGCCTCGGTCCAGGTGCGGTTGTTACCGGCCAAGAACTGGCACAAGGCGATGACCGGCTCCGATGCCTGTACCTCTCGCAGCAGTGCCATGGCTTCATCGGGCGTGGTAGCGTCGCGCACCACCTCGATATTACCCAGTAGAAGCCGTGCCGAACCGTCGGCCTTATCGATGCATAGGTTGGCGATATCGGGGTCGAGGCTAAGCTGCTCTTGCTCGCAGACCGAGTCGAGGATGACGCCGAGAGATTCGCGGTCGAGTGGCGGCAGTGTGATGCGGGCGCAGCGGCTGGCGATGGTGTTAGGCACCCGGTCGGGGCGGGTGGTGCAGAGGAACCAGTACAGGTGCGCCGGCGGCTCCTCGATGATCTTGAGCAGGGAGTCGAAGGCTTGTACCGAGATGCGGTGGCATTCGTCGACGATGATGGCGCGCACGCCGCCGCTGAGCGGCAGGTGCCAGGCACCGGCGGTAACCGCGCGCATGGCGTCGATGCCGGTATTGGTGGCGCCGTCGATCTCCTCCAGCGTCGATGGATTGCAGCCTAGCGCCGCCGCGGCAATGCGCGCCAAGGTGGTCTTGCCGACGCCGCTTGGTCCGGACAGCAGGAAGGCGTGGGAAGCGTTTGTCTCGATTAGGTTGCGCAGCGTGTTGACCTGGGCATCGTGGCCGATCACCGCGTCCCAGGTTGTCGGCCGGTAATCAACCTTGAGGTCGGTCATCTAGGTCCCCTATCCCTAGTTTGTCGACGCCGTCTTGGCCGTCGACCATCCAGGCAATAAAGGCAATAAGCGACAGCAGCGCCGCGGCAATGGTGGCGGCTTCGGCGTCGTTCCCAGCCTTGGTGGTTTGAATAAGATCGGGAATAAGTTCCCGCATCCGCTGCAGGTGTTCAATAATGGTTTGCGGGAAGTCGCCGTCATCGTCGGTTGTAGCGGGGACATTTACATTCATGCGAGCCCCATCGATATCTTCTGTTGGTTGCGGTTGGCAAAATGCTCGGGGTTGTACCTGAGGCAGCGTTGCAGCTCGGTGAAGTACAGGTCTTCGAGGCTTACGTTGATGCTTGTGGCAAGCACGCTGGTAGTGAGCAGGACGCCGCCAAGCTCCTGGGCGAGGTCGCCGCGCGGGCGGCCATAGACCTTGTCGATGAGCAGGTGCAGGACCGCCGGGTCCAGTTCACAAGCCTGCGCTGCCTCGACGGCTTCCTCGACCATGCGCAAGGCGCGCACCCGCCGGTTGTGCATGTGCCCTTCGCCGAAGCAGCGAATGCCCCAATCCCATGTCAGTTTTTGCAGATGCTGCAGGCTCATTTGCTGATTGTCCCGTTCCAGGTGTCGCTTGCATAGGCGCCCACCGGCTTGAGATTGTGCCAGTCGGTGCCGACGCTCATCTCGACTTCGATAGGCACGATGTGCGCCCATTCATAGGGTGTGTCAAGCATGGTCTTGATGACGATCTCGGCGTTCTTTTCGATGTCCTTGGCCGGCCATAAGAAGGTCAGGTCGTCGTGGATCTCCATGGCCGGCTGGTAGCGCGGATCTTCGAGTTCGCTTAGCGCGCACATGGCAGTGACCACGATCACCGCCTCGTCGGCCTGGATCGGCGCGTTGATCAGCTCGTTGACGCTGGCCGGGGCGCGGCGGCGGAAGCCGGAGCAGCCGGTGACGTAGCCATGCTTGCGGTAGAACGCCAATTGCCGGTCATGCCAGTCGCGCACCCCGGGGAATGCCTCCCAGAACTCGGCTTGCACGGCGGCGGCGTCCTGCTCATCGATACCGAGACCGGCGGCAAGCTTTGCTGGACGGGCGCCGAAGAACGACGGGAATACGAAGCGATTCTTTGCCAAATGACGGAACGCCTTGGCGTCGGCCCCGGCGCCCATCCAGTACGGGCACTTGGCGGCAATGCGGTCGCGCCAGTCGGCGTGGATGTCATAGCGGTGGCGGAACGCCTCGACCAGCACCGGGTCCCGGCTTTCCATGGCGACGTTGCGGGCCTGGATGCCGGCGTAATCGAAGGCTACCACCCGCAGGTCCGGCCCTTGCACCACGGCGCGGATCTCGCTGTATTCCGGCATCCGCTTGTAGAAGTTTTGAATGTTGGGATCGGAGGCGGAAGTGCGCCAGGTCTTCACCTTGGTGATGTTGTAGACCGGGTGCAGCATCCCATCCGGCATGACCACGGTCTTCTCGGATCCTACCCGGCACGGGTAGAGATAGGTCGACAGCACCTTGCTTGGCTTGCGCCAGGCGACGATAGCGGCGGCCACCGGGTGATTGATGGCGGCAAGCGCCGCCTCGTCGGTCCCGCTCACCCCTTCGTAGCCAAGCGACGTGAGCAACTTGCGGATATGCTGAGGCGATCCCGGGTTGAAGGCGGCTGCCTTTTTTGTGCCGCTATGGAACCGCGAAATCTCCGGCAGCGCATTTAATCGGGTGGCGGCTTCGTCGCGCTGATTCTCATACTTGCCGATGAACCGCTCCACCGTCGGCTGGTCGACCGGAAGCCCTTGCAGTTGCGTGCTGACCATGGCCGCGGCCCGGCGCTTTTGCTGGGTATAGACTTCGCTGAGGTGCTCCTGCTCTAGCGCCCGCTCCTGCTTCTCGTAGAGCATGAGGTGGGCCTTGGCGTCGAGGGCGTTGTAGCGCAGCACTTCGTCGATGGGGGTATCGTCGAGGTGAAGTACGTCGACATTGCTAATCGCCTTGAAGTCGACGCCGAAATTGAGCCGCATGGCGAATTGGAGCGACATCGTATCGGAACGCTCGTCGAGCACGTAGGCTTGGCTTTGCGCGTCCTCCCAGGTGCCCGAGCGCAGGCATTCGGCGCCGTAGAAATACGCCGACCATTCCATCTCGAAGGGAAGCGCGAAGCTTATCTTGTTGGCCGGCGCCTGATGCAGAAACGTGCTCAGGGTGTTCTCGATGACGGTGAGCGAGGCGGCGTTCCACCCGGCGCCGCGGTGGTAGAGCGGGAAGGCGAAGGCGCGTTCCGGGGTGGCAATGCCGACCGAAAGGATGGCGGCGCCGGCTTCGTAGGGGCGAAGCCGGTTGGTCTCGTAATCGATGCCGACAAGCAGGGCAGTGCTAGCCTCGCGGAACGCGTCAATCACCTTGACCAGGTCGCCGAAATTGTGCCCGGTGACATAGCCGACATCGGTGAGCAGGTCGGCGGTGGTGGTAACTACGGGGGGCGGAAGTCCGTGCTCGACGGCGCGGAACGCCCGCTCCAGGTCCTTGGCGAAGGCGAACTCCAGGTCGCTTGGCCACTCATCGCGGTGGCGCGGCTCGAAGCGCCGGACATGGGCGCAGGCCGACGGGTGCACCATGGGGAAGTACCAGCAGGCATGGTTACCGACCCGTACTGGGACCCGCCGCCCGCGCCATTTCATGATCCCGGAATCGCGCCCAAGGTTGGGAAGCAGCCAGTTAAGCGGTACGTTGCCGAAGCCGAAAATGGCTTCCGGTGCTGATTGCTCGATGTCGGCGATGATGCTTGGGCGGCAGCATTCGATTTCCAACGGCGACGGATCGCGGTTGCCCGGCGGCCGGGTGCGGACCACGTTGTTCCAGCGGATGTTGCCGGACCAGTGGTCAAGCCACGGCACCCGGAACCGGAGCAGCGTGCCAGCGCGGCCGACGAACTGCGTGCCTTCGGCATCCTCGTCGGCACCGGGGGCTTCGCCAAGCATGTAGATGGAGGGGTGGTCGGCGCCGGTCGCCGCCATGAACGGGTGTGCCAACGGTTCCGTCCGCGACTCTCCGGTCTGCGGGTTGAGCGGACAGATCCGGCACTGGTGCCGATGAATGGTGTCGAGGCTTACGCCGTTGATGGCGGTGACGCACGGGTTCGACCCGGCCAGGAAGAAGCCCATGGATCAGGTCCCATAGTGCGAGATCAGCAAGATGGTGTTGGGCTTGCTCATCACCGTGGCGCCGGCGCCGACCCGGAAGCTCTTGTAGTGCTCGCTGGCGTCAAGCAAGTACTGGGCATTGATGCGGGCGGTGACATCGGCATGGCCGGCAATGGCGATGCCGGACCCGGTGTCGTGCTTGCGGTCGTGGAGCATGGTGGTGAGCTTAGCCTTGCCGCCGGCAATCTCCAAGTCGGATGGGTGGGCGCGGCCGTCGCCGGCGTCGGCGATGACGACGGCGTAGCGCAGCGCCTCGATCATTTTGTCCGGTACCGTTACTTGCCCATCAGTAGGGTGCCGGGCTAGTACCGTGGCGAAGTCTACCGGGGCTTCGCAGTCGAGCAGCTTGCTCATGACCAGGATATCATCGGCAAGCATTGTCGCTTTGTTGTTCTCGATGCGCAGGTCAAGCTTGGCGGCATTGCGATGCTTCACTGCAAGCCGGGCGAAGGCAGCCGGCACGATGACATGTTTATTGAGGCCAAGCACATTGGCTATTACCGCATGGACGATACGCAGGCGGTCGGTGGCGTAGACGTGCAGGCTTCCGCCATCTGCGGACGGCGCTATGGTGATGCCAAGGTAGTCCGGCCGCGACCCGTGCTCCTCGACTACCTGCAGGCCATCGGCAAAGGCGTCGAGCAGCGGATCGCGATCCGCGGGGCTCATCGAATGCGGGTCGCGCATGGCTTGGAGCGCCCCAAGCTCGTGCATGTCGTATTGGCTTTCTGCGATCACCGGAAGGTTGACGGTGTTGCTTCCGGTCTTGAGCCGGACCACGCCGTCGCGCTGCGCGGCATCGATGGGGCCGGACCCGATCTTGACAAGCTTGGCAAGCTCCTTGCCGTTGATGCCGCCGTGCAGGCCGGAGTCAAGCCATACCCGGATCATGGTGAAGCTGTTATAGGTGACCACGCGGTTGCCGAAGAACACGTAGCATTGCAGCGGCTTGGAGCCTTCGGTGGCGCCCAATCCCGGCGCACAGATGTCAAGGGCGCGTTCTAGCGTGGCCCGATCCATCGATTTCCTCCTCCTTGAATAGCCCGGGGCTTTCGCCGCCGGCACGGTTGATGCGGGCCTTGGCTATGGCAAGGCGGCGGGCATAGCCGCCACCCTTCATAATCGCGTAGCGGTCGTGAATGTAGCGGCGATAATGCTTGTCCTGCTCAATGAGTACGGCGCGCTTGCCTTCGCGGAATGCCGCCTCGCCGGTGGTACCGGTGCCGGCAAACGGGTCGAGCACGACGCCGCCGGGCGGGGTGATGAGCCGGACCAAGTAAGCCATGAGGTCGACCGGCTTCACCGTTGGGTGCTTGAAGGCGAAGCGGTCGCCGAGGTCGGCCTTAGCCTGGTAGTAGAACCGCGCCGCGGTGTCGCTATCGCCGAAGCTTGCTACCACTTCCGCGCTGCCGTCATGGATGATGTTGGCGGGCCAGCGGCCGGTCTTGACGCCGAGGCTAAGGCGGCCGGTATTGTGACCGGTCATGGCAATGTTGTTAGATACGAAGGTGCCGTCGCTTGCTGTCACTTGCATGGGCTTGTCGCCGACCCGGCAGCCGTCGATGTTGAGGGCGCCGACGCCATGGCGCAGCACATTAGTGGCGGTGTTGCGCTCGCTTAGCGGCTTGCGCGCAAGCACGATTAGCTCGCAGGCGGGCTTGAGCGCCGTCCCCCAGCCGTCCCAGCGTTGCGCCTCCGGTGAGGCCGGGCGGGTGCGGTTATGGTGGTGGCGCTCGCCGGGCGAGAACGCTGTGTTATTACTATTGGCAGTCAGCGCCCGCATTAGCGAGCTTGCCCCAAAGGTGCGGCGTTCAAGCACTTCGCGCTCGGCACCGTTCATCTTATCGATGTCGATGCTTACGTTGCGGGACTTGGGGAAGCCGGTGCCGTAGAGCCAGAGCACGCAATCACGGATGGCGAAGCCGGCGGCTTCGATGGCAGCGACAAGGTGGTGATAGGTGCGGGTGCCGCCGAAGGCGAGCACATGGGCGCCGGGCTTGACCACCCGGTGCACTAGCTTCCACAGCGCCGGGTCGAAGGCGACGCCGCCGCCGTCCCAGGCTTGGTTCATGAAGCCGCGGGTGCCGGCGCCGGTGGTGAGGTGATAGGGCGGGTCGGTGACCACCGCATCGATGCTAGCCGCCGCAAGGGTAGCCAGCACGATGCGGCAGTCGCCGGCATACAGCTCGCCGCCGCAACCCAGTGGAAAGTGGGCGGCGCGCCGATGCAGCCGGATACGCTTAGTCGACATGCGCGGTCTTGAGAAGCTTCTCGTTCTTGCGCATCACTTCGACGGTGGCGCGCACCACCGACCGGCAGGTACCGACGAAGGCTGGCGATGCCTGGCCGCCCTTGCCGATCACGTAATCGGAAATCTCCTGATTGGTCTTCTTCCCAAATCGAAGAAGTCCTTCGACGGTAAGCGCGGTGCCGCCGCTCTTGGCGCGGCCCTTGGCCGCCTTCACCGGCTTTGCCGGCTTGGCCTTCGGCTTGTCGGCCTTGCCGTTGCCGCCGCTGCTTCGGCGCGGGCGCTTGATGGCAATTTCCGCCGGAGCCTCATCGGCGGCTTCTACTACCGGCGCTTCGGCGGGGGTCGCCTCGGCCTCCTCGAAG
>Ga0306922_10007062_pt1 | contig 10800 bp, 11 predicted proteins | sample sta12Cox44000082_FD_203758 | JGI IMG/M metagenome (GOLD analysis project Ga0306922, IMG submission 203758) | Lab enrichment of tropical soil microbial communities from Luquillo Experimental Forest, Puerto Rico - statoxic.12C.oxic.44.000.082 (v2)... | ecosystem: Environmental > Terrestrial >...
GCGAACGCCATGTTCTCCCTCGGCGGGCTTTACGAATCTGGTGCTGGCGTGGCGCAGGACTACGCCAAGGCGCGCGAGTGGTACGAGAAGGGCGCTGACGAGGGTGAAGCGGAAGCCATGACCAACCTCGGCGTGCTTTACGAAAAGGGTTATGGCCTGACGCAGGACCACACCAAGGCGCGCGAGTGGTTCGAAAAAGCCGCTGACAAGGGTGAAGCGGAAGCCATGACCAACCTCGGCTGGCTTTACCAGAACGGTCAGGGCGTGGCGCAGGACTACGCCAAGGCGCGCGAGTTGTACGAGAAGGCCGCTGACAAGGGCAACGCGAGAGCCATGGCCTACCTAGAGAAGCTGCCGATCAGAGAGGCCGCCGGGGCCGGACGCTATGCTGAAGCGCTACTGCTACAGGAGGCGTTGGCGGTGAAAGTGGAGGCAGTGGAGACGACACGTGAGGGCAAGCCCGGCGAGAAGACGGCGGACGCGCTCAACAATGTGGCATGGCGCGCACTGTTTGCACGAGAATTCACGAAAGCATTGACCGCGGCCGATCGCGCGCACGCGCTTTTTCGCGACGACCTCATGATCGTAACCAACCGGGCGCACGCACTCATGTTCCTGGGACGCGGAGAAGACTCTAAGGCACTCTACCTTGGCCACAAGGGCAAGCCCCTCTCGGAGCGGGATACTACACTATGGGAGCGCATCATCGTCGAGGACTTCGCGGAATTCCGCAGGGCGGGCTTGACGCACCCGATGATGGCCGACATCGAGAAGGAGTTGGGCGTTTCCCCCTGACTATCGTAAGGCTTACGGTTCTTCACCGCTCCAAGCTCGGCGCGAAAGCTCTTCGCGTCGCGCGTGGTCGTGCAATACCAGCAGGCTACAGTCGAGCGGATGATCTTCGCCGCGTTTGAACCCGCCAGCCTTGGGGTCGACTTCGAGCAGCCGGTGGATGGTCTTGGCCTCGAAACCTGTCGCCTCGGTCATTCGCTTGGCGGCGCGGCCGGTTGGCGCGCACAGCAAAAGCTTGGTGCCCTTCACCGCAAGGATGCGCAGGATCGCTCTGCCGTTATTGGGCGGGCCGCGTCGCCCTCAGAGAAACCGCGCGCGTGTATTTTCACTATACCGGCGAACGCCGCCGGTGGCCGACCCCATCACTCGAGCGCCAGCAATGGCTGGAGCTCGCCGTCGCTAGGCCGCGCCGCAAGCTATGCAGATTTGCCGTAGCCACAGATGCATCTCTCTAAGGAGATGTGCATCGAATCAAGATGCCCGCAGCGCAACAAAAGGTGTTCAAGGGCTTAGTACTCCCTGGCGCCGGGAGGCCTTTCGTCGGAGCATTCAATGGATTGGCCGAACCCGCGCTCGTCCACAGCCCATTGTCGCAACGGTATCGCAACATCAGGGCGAAAGCGCCTCGCATGGTGAGCCTTTAATTGTTTTCAACCGCCTTCCCTCGCACACGTAGCCGCCGCGCGCTGTGTGGCCCGCATTAGCTGCTTCAGAATTTCCTGGAATTGAGGATCGGGCTCCATCGGTCGCGCCAACTCACGAATGATGTCACGTTGCCGCTCGGCGGCGACCTCGCCATAGCTTGAGAACGTCGTAAGCACCTTTTCGTGGCCGAGGTTCTGGCTCCAGGCTTTGAATTGCTCCGGAGTACGGCAGACCTTCTCGCCCAACTGAGCTAGCGTCTTCCGAAAACTGTGCGGATTGAAGTACGGCAAGCTGGCACCTGCGAATGCTACCCTGAAGATCTTGCGGATGGGGGCGGCGCTGCTCCAGTGTTTGCGGTCGAGACCCGACACTTCGAAATGGCGGCTAGCTCCGACCACGATCTTCGTCGCCGGGAACAATGGATCGTCGCCGCCCCAGAGCCTCTCCTGCCGCAAATAGTTGACCCAGTTGAGGATGATCTGGACAAGGTCCTCTCCAACAGGAAAGAACCACGTGGTGAACGTCTTGGAGAACTTCGTATTCACCTGCCGCGCATCCTGGTTGACCCTGCCCTGGTGGACATCGATGTGTTTGAGCTTGAGGGATGCCGTTGCTCGGTCCCGGGCGCCAGTCAGGATCGTGAAGGCGATGAGGGCTTGATCGCGGCGTTCAATCTCGGTGCTCGCCGGCATCATGTGGATGACATGCCGGACTTGCTCCAAGGTGGGCACTCGCTCTTCGCGCCGCGCTTTGGCGACTCTGGTTTCCTTGGCCGAAAGATTGAAATATTCGGCATCGGAGTACGAAATCCGGGATTTGTACCCCGGCTGCCCAGCAAGCCAGATGAAGAACCGCTTCAAGGCGCTCAAGGTGGCGTAGAGCGTGGCCTTGCTGAGATGATCCCCGCTCCGAGGGCTCATTTGCCTAGCAAGACTGGCCTTAAACCCCTTGGCCTGCTCGATGTGGAACGCTTTAAAATCGCGGAACCCGGTGTAACTTTCGAACCGGTTGATGGCCTTCGCCACAGCATCGAGCGTCGGCTCACTGAAACCTTTGGCTTCGACCAGATAGGTGAAGTAACGGCGCTTAACACGCTCGTTCTGGGGATTATGGGTTTTCATGGGCTTGAGCTTTCGGGCTGGAGTCACAGGTTACGGAGGGGGTGGCACGGTCTCTTAGGCGTGAAGCCGCGTGCGGAAACGCGATCTCCAAATCGGCGCCGACGATCGTCAAATTGGCGAAGGCAACGCGCCGATGCATGAACCTGCCGCAATCCGGACAGAGCGCGCGGAGATTTCCCGAGGTATCGGTGATCGGCAGATAGTCCGCCATGCCTGCAGCAGGCCGCTTTGGCGATCGACATTTGAGGCAATACATGTGACTGGGAGGACACGGCTGCTTTCCGCTCATCCGGCGGTTCTGGAGGAATCGGACTAGTTGGAGTCCGTGAATGAGGGTTGGCTTCCGTCCGTCGATCGGCTGTAGCCCCTGCTTGATCCAGGCGCGGACAGTGTTCTTGTGTTTCCCAAGCAGCCGAGCGGTCTCCTCTACCGTATAGCTGCGGTGCATCTTGACCAGGCGAGGGTTAGGATGGCGACGCATGAGCTACCGGCACCCTCGAGCCGGAGGCATCGTTTTTTCTCGCCCAGACACATGAGTGATGTTTGCGTCCGCATCGTCCGATGCGGGCAGATGGTTCGATTTCAACGGATTGGCGCGGACGGGGAGGACGGCGCCTGCCCAATGATCGTCCGAGCAACTGTCCGCATCGTTCCCCACCGTCCGCGAGGTGTCCGCCGTGAAGTCCTTGCCGCCGTTGGTCTTCGATATTGGCGCGGACGATGCAGACGGTCGTGCCCCGACATTTTCTGGGACGGCAGAAATGCGGATAGTACGGGCGCGTGCGCGACCCTCGCGTCTGAAGCTGATCTCGATCCCGATCCTCCGCAGGAAGGTTGCCGCCCGGCGCAGTCGGCCCGCGAGTGCCCTGGGGGAATCCGGCCAAGTTCTGGCCTTCCGCTGCGCCTCCCCTGCCACCTCGCCAAGGGTGCCCAGAAGATCTGAGGCAGTCCCTGTCCACTGCGTCCGCGACGTCATGATGGCACGCACCGCGGTGGCGATCGGATCGGCGTCGAGCACCTCTTCGATTGCCTCGTCACGGTTGCCACAAAACGCGGTCCAGAAGGTGCCGGCCGGCCAGAACGCGGTCTCGCAGGCGGTCGCCCACAGTGCGAAGTCGGCCATGCGCGGCAACTTGTCGAGCCGGGTCTGCGGCAGCATCTTGAGGCCGTACACCGCCGCATCAAGCAACGCGCCGAGGATTCGTGGCCGTTCTTTCTCGAACGCGGCCCACAATTCCTGCTCCGGCCGCCGCCGATCCTCAGGTATTGGCCCCAGCGTCAGGAACACGGCCCGGTCAGCGAGATCGGGCCTGGCCACGATGTCCTCGATTCCGTTAAGGATCACGGGCCTGGCAGCATCGAACAGCACTTCCTCCTGGTCGGTATAGAGCTGACGCACCGCGAAGCCACCGCCAGTGGCGAGCCGGCAGAGCGTATCGGAGATCCACGCTGGCAGCCCGGATACGTTGTCGAAAGCGAGCAGATGGCCGTTAGTCGCCGCAATGAAAAGGTCGCGGTCCTCTCGAGGCAGTGCCCGCAGCGGCGCGGTGTTTGGGTCGAGCAACGCCCGCAGGATCGCGGAAAACGTGGACTTCGCCGAACCCTGCTCGCCCGACAGCGCCAGCACCGGATACGGGCCGCGAGTGCGCAAGACGGCGAGCGCCCAGGCGACCACCAGCACGAAATCGGTATCCGACCGGACGTTGAGAAAGGAGCGGAGTGTCTCCACCGACCCGCCGGCCACCGGCGCTGGCAAAGGCTGCATCCCGGCGGCGCGGCGGAAGCGAACCGGCGGGTTCGCAATTACCCGCCAACCAGCGGCGCTGATCTCCACCGCCCGCCAGGCCTTATCGCCGAGATCGAGATAGAGCCGGTCGTCCAGCCCTCCGACGCGGATATGGACAACTCGTTCTGGCGCATCGAAATGCGCCTTCGCCTCGATCACGTTCAGCGCCGATTGCAGCGCTTCGGAACTGGGCGCGCCATGTGTCGCCTCAAAGTAGCGACGTGCGAGCCAGCGGCGGAACCCTTTGCTGCGGATTACCCAGGTCTCCCGATGGGCATCGATGTCGAGATCCGCGAAGCCGGTCCCGTCCGGCGAGTGAAACAACTCTGCGGCCTCGGCAAGCCCGATTAAGATGTCGGCTTGCGTCGGACGCCGCCTGCCAGGATCACCGCTCTCCTCGGCGATCGCCTCGTCGAGCGCGGTCACGCGACAGCCTACGTTCTTGAGGTGCGCCCGCAGCGCCTCGAACGCAGCGCGGTCATCCTTCTTCAGCGCCGCAAGTCGTTGGAGCACCTCGAAGGGCGCGCCCGGATCGGCAGCGGCGCGCTCGACCAGCCCGTCTAGCGGATTATGGATTTCCTCGGCACCCTCAATTGCAGCGGCGATGAGGTACTCAGTGTCACTGGTCATGGCGCGCCTCCCTCGATGCTGGCGCGCGGCCCATCAGCACGTCGTTGAAGTCCAAGCCATGCGGAGGGCGAGCGATGCGCACACGCCGTCCTTCGCGCTTCCACCGCCAAGCGCACTCCCATGCCGCCGCCTCGCCGGCGTCGTCCCCGTCGGCCAGCACAATTACGTTGCGCACGTCGTCCGGTAGGTTGAGAGCGCGTAGTCCAGAAGTCGAAAGCGCAGCCCAGACGGGATGTCCGGTTGCAAGCATGGCAGCGAGGCTGGTCTCGATGCCCTCGCCGATCATCAGTACTTCGGCCGGATTAGCGAGACGCACAGCACCGCCACGGCACGGGCCCAGCATCATCTTCTGCGGATGGATCGGAGCCTTTCCGCCGCCGTCGCGGGCCAGGAATGTGCGATGGATCGCCAGCGGCGCGCCGTCGGTCCCCCGTGTTACCAATGCCACCATCGCCGGCCATTGTTGACCGGTTGGGTGCTTGATTGCGGCGTGGAAGCGCAGCGCTGCAGGTGCGGGAATGACGATGTTGCGAGCAGCGAGATAGATTTCGACCAAGATGCAGGAAGCGGGCACCGTGGCGGCCCAGATGCGCAGCGCCGCTTGCGTGCGCGTTTCGTTGCATAGGTCCGGTTGATTGGTCTTGCCTGATCGCGAGCCGATTGCCTTGCCGCCGCGTCGGTCGGGATCGGTCCAAATTCCGCGTGTTCGTAGTGCCGCAATGACCCGATGCTGCTCGCATCCGGCATGGCAACGCACCAGCACTTTGCCCTTATTGCCTTGCGCGATCGACAAGCTTGGCTTGCGATCCTCGTGGGCCGGGCACTGTGCCATCCACGCGCCGCCCGCCTTGCGACCGCCCAGCGCCTTGGCAATGGCTTCAGCGGTCATCGGCGGGTCTCAGGAGCGCTTCGGTGTGCTTCACCTCGATTGCAGGAAGTCTCTCGATCCAGGCGCGCAAATCATCGGCGAGCACAAGGGTGCGACGACCGCGCTTGACCGCGCGCAGCTCGCCCGACTTGATCGCCTCATAGAGCGCCGTGCGCCCGGTGCACGCAACCGTGCACGCTTGCGCGACGGTGTAGGCTAGCGGTGTAACCATTTTCATCTCGCCATTTGAGCCGGGATGGTCCCGGCGGCCGTGCCCGCGTTTTCGCGGGCGATAGCGAAATGAATAGAGTTGTTCGGGTGATTTCCCATTCCGCAAATACGGCAAATAGCGCAATGCCGTATTTGCTTTATTTGCGCCGGCCGGCGGCCCTCAAAATGGTGTCGTCTGAAACGTCCCGTAGCCCAGATTGCTTGAGCTTCTCGCCGACCCGTCGACATAAATCCGAGTTCGGTTCCACGGCTTGCCCAGGAACGCCGTTGGGGTAAAGCTCTTTGATTGCGCCGCGCGCGCGTTCAAGCGCAGGTTTGCTCTTGCGGCGGCCTGTTCGCGAAGGCCCGTGTGCTCGTGCCGCCGCCTGATCTGGAACAAATTCACCACCGCTCTGACTGCTGGACGCGCTTTCGGACTCTGCTTCGTCCATCCACATCTCGATTGCATCCGCCCGCTTGCCAATTGTTGCAAGCGCCGGCGCTCCGCCGGGCACAACCGTCATCATCAGCACCGACGACGATGATAGACTTCTGTTGATGAGCTCTTCACTGTGTTTTTCGACTCCGGCCTTGAGCACCTCCCCGATCGCCTGAGCATGTCGTTGATGCAGGTTGAGGACTTGCCGCCCAACCTCATCGGCTGATAGCGACGGGAAGCCGTCGCGGACGCGGGCTGTTTCACCACTGAACCGACCGAAGAACGCAAGCTCGCTCATTTCCCGAAGCTCCAAGGCGGTTCTTACGTAGGACTCAGCCATCGTTTGGTCATTCGCCTTCTCGCGCGGGCCGGCGAGCAGCTCCACTCTGTACATCTCGACGGGATCATGCCCGGCGGCATCTGCAGCAAGAACGGCAAAGCGCCGATCGAGGCACTGCGAACAGCAACCGCAGTGGGTGTAAAGTTTCGTCATCTCGTACGTTCGCGTGCAACTGACGGTATATTTGATCAATTCACCGCAGCCGCGATCGACAAGCGACCGGATAACCTCCGCTCTGGTTTTCCAAATAAAGGAATTCTCAATCTCGATCGACTTGCCGATGGCTACGCTGAAAAATTGCCGGAAAAATTCCAAGACCAGGGGATGAGTAGTCCGCGTTGCGCGAGCCCCAACGACCTGCTCGGAGATCGGCAAATTGATGCTCACGATGCCATTCTCAAAGAATCGAATCCGACTATTTTCGAACAGGCGGGCGATAACGCAGGCTAGCGTAGCGTAGAGAAAGGATCGTGTGCGCTGGGTATATTCTTGGACCCGGAGCGGTTCCTGTCTGGTCACAAGTACGGGAACATACATGAGCCGGTTCGGAAAACGCTGCTTCAGCTCCGCGACGAGCCGCTTTTGATTATCGAATATCTTCGATGAGGATCGATGACTGACCAGGGCAATGCGATTGCCGTTCTTGGAAAGTTCCTCGACGGCTCCGCCGAGGGAATCTAGGCCCCCAGAAAATAAGATGACTTCATCGGGCTTAAATCTAGCGACGCCATTGTCGCCAAACTGTAAATAATTCTGAATCGCAACCGGATTAGTCGCCTCCTCAAACTCGAATGCGTAATTGTCGTCTGACAAAAACGAGAGAGTCGAAGAAAGCGCTTCTACTACCTTGCGCCCGTTCCAATGATGCGGATTTCTGACCGGAATGATGAAGCGAAAGTCGCGACGCCAGTCACTTCCCATTCCCTGCTGCACTCCACCGCCTCGACTGGTTGCCTGGTCGGCACAGAAGACGTAGGTGGCAACCTCGATTAGATCGACTAGCAGACTTGGAATATTCCGAATCAGTTTTTTGCTGATGTCTTCGAGCTTGAGGGAGATATTCTGGGACCGGCCGCTGAGAGCGAGCCTTAAGGTTGAGTCTCCGCCGGTACGCCCCGCGCCGCCACATATGATCAGGCGTTCAGGCATTTGCCTCTCTCCGCTTACGCAACTCAGCGCGGAGCTTCTTGAATGCTACATGCGCAAACTTTCGGGCCTCTTCCTTCGTGATCTGCCTTTCTTGTTGGAGCGTCCTGCCGTACCACCCCCCTGAAAACTCTTTGATGATCCGCGATGCCTCACGGCAATGGAGGTCCAATGCTGCATTGAACTCACTATGGTCGCCGATCGCAGCAAATCGCTTATTCGGCCCGACGTGCTTTGACAGCTCGCGGCTGAGGAAATAACCGAGCGAGCGGCTGGTCAGACGCGAGAAGAAATCGCGCGCGACGATGCTGAATCGATCAGACCTGCCGAGCTTGGCCAACGCCTGTTGCACGTCCGTCTCGGTCGGCCCAAACAGGCTCGGAAGCTCTCGGCCAGCCAAGGATGCCAGCGTTTCGGAGGCGGCATGCTGCGCCATCTCTCCAAGGTCAGTGCGTTTGGCACGCTTGCGGACATGCCCATCGACCGCACGGGTGAATGCCGCAACAATCTCGAAAAGCGTGGGCTTGCTTGAAAGGCCGGTGAGGCCTAGTTCCCACAATCGTTCTGAAAAATTGGGCTGTTGGGCGGCCTGCGGTATTTGCGTGAGCAGCCAAAACGTATGTGCCAGGCCTTCATCCTGCGACGCCCTTTCGAGGCCATGTTCGGCGGCATCGGCGCTTGCAGCAGCGATCCGGTCAACATCGGCACCGCCGGTGATCAGGGTGACGACCTGATTCCACTTTCGCGTTTTCGGTAGCGTTCCGAGGCGAATGTGGCCCATCGGTTTTTCCCGAGGTCAACCGATCAGCGCCGTCAAAGCCGCAGCTTTTTGCAACGCGATACCCTCCGCCGGGGCACCCGCAGAAGTCACAGCGGCAGCGGGGCCGCGTGTTTCGGCAGCGAGCCTAGCCTCCGCGGGGGATGTTAGCCCTGAAACGCACGCAGGGAAGAGGGTTCGAAGCTTCGTCGCCACAGCCGAAATGGGGCCCCTAGATCGGACCGCAATTATCGTATGCCTGAAGAGTTTGTTTTGGATGCTGCGGGCAAAGGTAATTGCGTCCACTTCCGACGGAGAAGGTGCTGAACGTAGTGCCCACTTCCTCCGCTGGGCCGCTGCGAATGCGTGCCCTTCCATGGCCGTGCCGGGAGTCCGTGGTGGAAGCGGCAGCGCCCCTTGAAAGGGTCGCCTTACGCGGGAGCAGCAATCTCACGTATGGATTGCGTGCGCGCGTGCGCGTACTGGTCGCACAAGTCGGCGGAGCGACCCGCCGATCAGCCGGTCTTCAGAAGGCGGACGACCTTGGCGCTCTCGCGACCAGCCACGATGTTCTGCAATCGCTCATCCCAGGAGCGCAACACATGGACCTTGCGCTCGATCAGGTCAGTGCGGACGTAATGGCGGACCAGGGTTCGGGTGTCCTTGCCGCCCGCTTCGTGGCCGACTACCGCAGCGACAAGATCGAGGGCAATGCCCATCTCCGCCAGCATGGTCGCCACTGTGCGCCGCAGGTCGTGCGTGGTGAACTTGTCGATCGGCAACTTGTCGCGGCGCACCAACAGGTAGTGTCCAATATGGGCCGCAGTCAAAACGCTTCCTGTCTCGGCCGTGAACAATGGTCCGGCTTGGACCACGGAAAGCCGTGCCTCAATGATTTGTCGTGCCAGCCCAACGAGCGGTGTCACGCGCGGCCGTTTGTTTTTCGAGCGCGCGGCAGGTAGCGTCCAGGTCCATTCGTCGCGATCAATTTCCTCGGTCCAGAGCCCGCTGATTTCGCCACAACGGGCACCCGTCAAAAGCTCAAGCTTCATGATGTCCGCCGGCTCGGATGGGAGGGCGCCGGAATCGAGCCATTTCCAGAGCGCTTCGATTTCCTCCACCGTCAGCACGCGGTCACGCGGCGTCCCAGGATCGTAAGCCTTCAAACCGGCGGTGGCGTCCGTTTCCACGATGTCCTGCGACAAGGCCCACCGGAACATGGCGCCGACAGTTTGCCGGCGCTTCTCGGCTTCCCGCTCGATCCCTTGGTCAGCCACCGCGTCCAGCAATTCCCGGATGTCGCGCCGGCGAATATCGTCGGCGTAGAGATGCAGGATCGGAGTAAGCGCCCGCCGCAAACGGCTCTCGATTTCCTTTGCCGTCCGCAGGCGGCCGGTAACCCGGCGCCGCACATACAGTTCAATCAGTTTTTCGATGGTGAGCCGGGAAGCCGCGGCAGCTCGGCTCTCTTCTTCCTCGGCGATCAGGTCGCGGCCCGCCCGTGCCGCGCTGGTCAACTCGTTCGCGCGCGCGCGGGCTTTTTCCAGACTCACATCGGCCACGCGGCCGAGCGAAACCCGCCGCACCTTTCCCGAGCCCCGAATCCGATATGCCAAGTCCCAAGTCTTGATGCCGCTTGGCGCCACCCGCACCGCCAGCCCGATGCAGCGCTGATCGGAGACCCGATACGGAGTCTCCGCCGGCCGCAAGGCCTCGATCGAACGATGCGTGAGCGATACCGTTCCCCGCGTCAGTCCCGAGCCACAAGCCATTTGCTACCCTTCTTTTGTTCCGTCCGTCGCAACGCTGTCGCAACAAGTTTGCTGGCATTCGGCGGGACCCGACGCACCGACCTGAACGGCCATGGACTCTAACCCATTGTGATACAAACACAAAACGCGCAGTCCCGTACGACAGCAAGCGACCGCGAACAGATATACAAAGGCTGGATCAAGACCGAGCTCGACGGCCAGGGCGCGATCGTGATGCGGGCCGGAAGCGCATGGATCCAGCCGCCGCGCATCGAACACGTGGTGCTCGACTACTCGGATGATTGCGAGGTGCTC
>Ga0306922_10007066_pt1 | contig 10798 bp, 9 predicted proteins | sample sta12Cox44000082_FD_203758 | JGI IMG/M metagenome (GOLD analysis project Ga0306922, IMG submission 203758) | Lab enrichment of tropical soil microbial communities from Luquillo Experimental Forest, Puerto Rico - statoxic.12C.oxic.44.000.082 (v2)... | ecosystem: Environmental > Terrestrial > Soil...
GCCTCCCGAAATCAGCAAGGTCGCCCGCTCGGGCGCAGGCCAGATCATCGGCCAGTACGCCGTCGATAGCGCGATCCTGATCCTGTGCCCGGCCGGGACCACCGAGCCGGCGTCGTTGAGCTGAATGCGCACGCGGTAGCGCTGGCCCACCGCCAGCGGCGCAGGCTTGTCGTGTCCGTCGCGGTGGGTGAGGTTGAGCACGCCGTAGCTGACCCGCAGCGATTCACCGGACGGGTGCACGTCGCATAATCGAACCACCAGGTTCGCCACCGGCTTGTCGGACGCGAGGTCGAGCGTGACGATCGCCGCGCCGAGGATCTCGATCGGCGTATCGAGTGGCGGCGTCTCGAAGATGAGCGAGCGCACGTCGTCGTCGCGCTGATCCTCCGCCTGATCGTGCCCACGGCCGAACGGAACCCAGCTTCCCGAACATTTGCCGACGGTCTGCGGCGAGCACACCGCGCGCGCCGTCAACGCCGCCGCCTCGTTTCGCAGCCCCGCGTCGGTCAAGAACAGGCGCTGCGGCGTTATTCCCGGCGGCGGCCATGACGCTTCAGCAACCCATCGGCCCGGCAACGTTTCGTGACGGGAGGCAGGTTCGACGCTGTCCGTCATCCACGCGCGCAGCATGGGCTCATCCATCACGCCGGTATCGATGCCTTTGAGCCAATAATCCCACCACCGCAGCATCTCCTGCAGGAAGCCGATCTGCGGGCCGGGACGGGCAAAATGCGGATACCCGTGCGCCCATGGCCCGATCAGACCCTTGCAAGGTGCTGTCAATCGCTCAAGAAGCCGTGGAATTGCATTCGTGTAGGCATCGGTCCAGCCGCCGACGGCGTACACGGGGCATTGGATCGCCGCGTAATCCTCGCAGACCGACCCGTGCTTCCAATACGCGTCACGCCGCTGGTGCCGCAGCCAAGTTTCGAAGAACAGCGGCACGTTCTCGAGGCGCTCCAGCCACATCGCCCGCCAGCGATCGCCGACAAGCAATGGGTCGGGCGGCAGGCACATCGAGCCGAACAAGAATGAGCCCCACTCGAGCCCGTCGGCCGCAAGCAGCGTTCCGCCCATGTAATGGACATCGTCCGCGTAGCGATCATCGGTCGAGCAGATGGTGACGATCGCCTTGAGGGCGGGAGGGCGGCGCGCCGCAATCTGCAGTCCATTGAAGCCGCCCCAGGAGATCCCCATCATCCCGACGACGCCGCTGCACCAGGGTTGCGCCGCCAACCACGCGATCACCTCGACGCCGTCGTCCTGCTCTTGCTTTGCGTACTCGTCGAACAACAAGCCACTCGATTCGCCGCAGCCTCGCATATCCACGCGAACGCCGGCGTAGCCGTGGCCGGCCAGATAGGGATGCGTGAGCGCGTCCCGCTCGTAAGTCCCGTCGCGCTTGCGATAGGGGAGATACTCCAGGATCGCAGGGACCGGGTTCCGTTCGGCGTCATCGGGCAACCAGATGCGGGCCGCCAGCGTCGTGCCGTCCTTCAACGGGATCAACGTGTGCTCGATAACGCGCACCGTGCGTGGAAACGTCGTCACAATCACAGGGACACTCCCATTGGAGCATGCCGACATGTCCGGATTTTCACCATGCGCACAATAACCATGCCTGCGATGTCCCGGTTGACGTCAAGGCCGGAGATTAAAAACCGCCCGCTGCTATCCGTAAACGACAGCCCCTGCAATCACGGCACCATCCAGTGCAATCCAACCCAAGCACGGCAGATAGATATTCCTGTCATTCCGCCGGAGTCCGAACCATAACCAGAGAACGGCGGAGGCAAGATACGCGCTCCACGACAGGATCGAAACGCCCGCGGCTTCATGACCGACCCATATGGCCAACACCTGGGGAATGGTCATGATCATCGTGAATATGGACATTCCCCCCAACACGCCACGAAGCTTTGTATCCAAGGGGGATTGAGCAGCCAGAACGTTCGCCGGATCGTGAACCATTTGGCCTTCCTCCGCATTGCAGTGTTTAGACTGCTAAAGCTTGCGCGCCGCCAGCGTCGTGCCGTCCCTCAACGGGATCAACGTGCGCTCGATAACGCGCACCGTGCGTGGAAACGTCGTCACAATCACAGGGATCCCCAATTGGCACGATTGCAGAGCCGCCGGGGCGGTCTTCGCATCCTTGCGTCCGTCATAGGTCGAGGATCACCTCACCCCGAGGCCGGGAGCAGCAAATGAGCGCGCCTCCCGTTGCGGGCGGATCCAGCGGCTCGGGGTCGTAGTCCACCTCGCCGGCAATCAGCGCCGTTTCGCAGGTGTGGCAGACCCCGGTCCGACAGGACCACCGCACCGGCACATCGCATGCTTCCGCAAGCTCGAGCAGACTCTGGTATTTCGCATCCCAAGGCAAGGTGAGCCCGCTGCGCGCGAAGGACACCTGCGGTCCGAAACCCGCCGGTCCCGCAGGCAAATGCGGAGCATGCGTCTCGGTTTTCATCCCCGGGGTGATGGCATCGAGCGTGCCGAATATCTCGGTATGAATATGATCAGCGGCCACACCCCACGCCGCCAAGCCGGCGCCAAGCTCGCGCAAGAACGCCGCGGGGCCGCACAGATAGAATTGGCCTTCATGCGGAACGCCGATCTGATCGAAGGCGGAAACCGCCAGGTGCCCGGCAGCGTCGAAATCGACACCCCTTTGGTCGGCTGGCCCCGGCCTGCTGTACTGGATGTAGCTGTGGCCGTGCTGCAATTGTTGTAGCAGAGCACGCGACTCCTCGCGGAATGGATGGTCCTCACGATTGCGTGCCCCATAGAGCCACCAAACTGGATGGCTCGACTTCCCGGCCGCCAAGGCGTGCAGCATCGCCAATACCGGCGTCACGCCAACTCCCGCGCTCAACAGCACGACCGGCTCGCTGCCCGAACGGAGCGTGAAGCTGCCGCGGGGCGCGCTCACCTCCACGTTGCTCCCCGGCTTTATGCGCGCGCGCAGATAGGTGCTGGCGAGACCGTTTTCTTCTTGCTTGATGCTCACGCGATAATGCGCGGTGCCCGGCAGGTTCGACAGCGAGTAACTGCGCAACACCGGCGGCGCGCCGGACTGCACATGAAGGCGCAGAACGACGAATTGCCCGGGCAACGCCGCCGCCAGGGGTTGACCGTCGGCGGGGACGAGGACCAGGGAGAATACGCTGTTGCTCTCCCGCTCGATCCGCGACACCCGCATCTCGCGAAATCCCGTCCACGCCGGCGGCGGGCTCACGACCGCGAGGCCGGGATTTCCTTTTGCCTGCCCTTCATCGGGTCCCTGCTGCAGCAGCGATTGGAAGGAGCTGCGCCAACCCGCGGGCAGCGCCGGGATGCGCAAGGCGCGTTCCAATTGCGCGCGGGAATGACCGGAAAGATAGAGGAGAGCATCGGCCTCGGCGACGCTCATGCGCTCCGGACCGTCGCCGACCTTCACGATCTCATCCCCGGCCGCGACTTCGCCGGCTTCCAGCACACGGAAATAGAACCCGGGCCGGTGATGCTCGACCAGCAGGGCGGCCATACGCGGCTCGTCCATTCGGATCCCAACCCGGTAGCAGGTCACGCGCGGCTGCGTCACTTCGAACAGCGCGCTGCCAATCCGATACCGGTCGCCAATGCAGACCTCATCGTCCGGCAATCCGTCCACCGTGAAGTTCTCGCCGAATTGTCCAAACACGAAGTCCTTGCGCCCGAGCTCCCTTTCCCAATAGCGATAGGAATCGATCTGGTAGACGAGGACGGCGCGGTGCTCGCCGCCGTGACCATGCAAATCTCCCTGGCCGTCGCCGTCGATGTTGAGCCTGCCGACCTTGCGGCGACCGCGGACCGCGTCCTTCCACACGGCTGTGTACACGCGCTTGCCTTTCCATTGGATGTCGCGCGGCAGGCCGACGTTCACCGAGAGCAGTTGCGCCATTTAGATCCTCATCGTGGGACATTCCTTATGCGTGGCTTTCCAGGGCCATGCCGCTTGCGTCGAAAAGGATTGCTCCTGCAGGCGCGCCGCGACGGACAGCGCTCCTAATCCTGTTCACCGATAGTTTGGGCGTAGGTTTTGCCGTACGGATAGAAGAGGTCCTTGCGGCCTTGCTGCCACGCCGCCTTGAGTTCGGACGTTGTGATGTCCCAGTCCGGCCGGCATTTCTTGGTAACCGCACGTAGATCCTGGCGGAGTTCTTCCATAGTGGGCCGACCGAAGTACCAATAGCCGTTGTAGACCTTATAGATGACGAGACCGGGCTCGAGGACGATCACATGCGGGATCATCGGATTGTGGGCCGCATCCGTATATTCGGCGATGTCGAGATCTTTTTGGACGATACGCCTCGTGTCCGAGAGGAAGGGCCAGTGAGCGCCGACCCCGCTGCGATATTCGTTCGTCTCAGTGATGTTGTCGGTACTAATCGTGACAAGCCGGCAATAACCAACCTCCATCTCGCGATGGAGTTCCAGAAGCCCTTCAGCCTGTGTGCGGTCCTTGGGGCAGAAACCGCCGCGGCTGAGGACGAGCACCATGGGATGCTGGCCTTGCAGCTCGGAGAGCTTCCGGCGTTTCGCCGTGTGATCGGAAAGTTCGTAGTCGGGGAAGATGGCCCCTGGAACAATGTCAGATCGCATATGAAATCTCCTCAGTTTGATGGGTGGCGCATCAACCTTGCTCCTGCACGTAAGCGAGATAAGCTTCCCGATCCAAAAGCGTATCGAGTTCGGCAGGCTCGGCGAGCTTGATCTTGTAGATCCAGCCGGCGCCCTCGGCGTCTTCGTTGACGAGTTGGGGCTTGCCGATCAGCGCCTCGTTTACACCAAGGATTTCGCCGCTTACGGGAGAATAGAGGTCGCTTGCGGCCTTGACAGACTCGATAACGCCGACCGCGCCGCCCTTGTTCACCTGCTTGCCGACGTGCGGGAGCTCAACAACGGTTACGTCGCTGAGCTTTTCCTGAGCGTGGTTTGTTATTCCAACGGTCCCGACACCGTCCTCGACGATGATATATTGGTGATCCTCGCTGTATCTAACCGGCATGACTTGGACACTTTGCTTGTGCTGTGCGGATAGCGTGCGGCCTTGGCCGTCCGTGAGCTCTGCTACAAATCAATGACGATGTCACGACCTAGGCATTGCAGCCATTGGGCCGAAACGGCGCTGCAATCGCCACATCATGAATGAAGGAGTATCTGATGCGCCTCGAGGCTCAAGTGGTAGCCGTCGCCTTGAGCATCTATGCATCGGGGCATTTGATGACCGCCGCGCCCTCCTGGGCGGCGACCTTGACGCCGGCCGTGGCGGTCGGTCCGCAGTATGATACGGCCCACGTCTATGTCGCGCCTGCCGACATGGATCGCTTCGCGACCAGTTTCCTGGCCACATTCGGCGGTCAAGCCACAAAGCCTGCGGTCACAACCGTTACACCCACGCCCAGCCGCACCATCTGGCAGGCGCTGCGAACTCCCGTGGGCTCGGTCTCGCTCTTCGGATTCGAGACGCCCATCCCCTATCCTTTCGGTGCGGAACGGACTGGCTATCTCGTCAATGACCTGGACGTCGCCGTCAAGGCGGCGCGCGCCTGCGGTGCCGACATCCTGGTTGCGCCTTTTCCGGATCCGATCGGGAGGGACGTCGTTATTCAGTGGCCGGGCGGCGTCACCATGCAGCTCTACGTGCATAACACCAAACCATCGTTTCCCCCTCTCCAAACAATCCCCGAAAATCGGGTCTATGTTTCTCCTGAGCGCGTTGCCGCCTTTACCCGCGCCTTTGCGGCCTTCTCACACGGCAAAGTGACGACGGACGATCGGCGTGCGCCTGGAGTCGAGATCGGTCGGCCAGGTGACAGCTTTCGAGAGGTCCGCATTGAATCCGCATTTGGCAAGCTGACGGTGCTAGTCACCGACGGACACCTTCCTCACCCCTACGGCCGCGAGACGACGGGCTATGAAGTGAGGGACCTGTCGGAAACCCTCGACAAAGCCAAGGCGGCGGGAGTTACCGTTCTGGTCGGACCCTATACATCGCGCGGACGCAACGCCGCCATCCTTGAGTTTCCCGGCGGTCCTATCGTTGAAGTTCATGCACTGGCCGGACGTTAGGACCTTGCGGGCCCCGCCAGCACGAATGACGCTCCCGCGAGCTTTAGATGACTCTGACCGATACGCGGTAGATGGCGTTGCGCCGACCTGACGCCGGTTGGCATTCGCCACTCGCCGCAGTCGCGCGCGACGCGAGCGTCACGGTTCCGCGTTTGCTCGGCATCCAAGACAGCGTGAAACGCTGCCAAGCCCGCCCGGCTGGCGGCTCCAGTTGAGCCGACTGCCAGGACTCATCATCGACGCTAATCTCTACTTGGCCAACTCCACCGTCCGCCCAGGCCCAACCCCAAATCTCGGTCGCCTTGGAAGCGTTGACGGTCGCATCGGGGGCTGGCGCGACGATCACCGATTGCGGCGCGATCGCCCAAACGGGCACGGTGCGACCGCTCGCAGACCCACATTCATCGTGCACGAGGTCATTGTACCAGCGCGTCGTGAACGGCCCCGACGCGCGCGCTTCGGCCAGCGTCACCCGCGTGAGCCACTTGACACTGTTCGTACCGTAGAAACCGGGCACCACGAGGCGCGCGGGAAATCCGTGCTCGGGCTTAAGTGGCTCGCGATTCATTTCATAAGCAACCAAAACGTCCGACCTTACGCGATCGACGGGCATATCCTTGACATAGGCGTCGATGCTGACGCCGGCGAAATCGCCATGGTCCGCGCCGGTCGACCACACAAATCGACCAGTCGGATGCGGCTCGCATTCAGCAAGAATGTCGGCGAGGCGCGCGCCGGCCCAGGTGACGTTGCAAACGCGCTGCGTCGGCTCGGACGGCGCCAGCGGGCTGCCGGCGCATTGGTGTACGCTCGTCACGGATACCTTCTCGTATCGCATGAGGTCGGAAAACGAGAGGGTCCGTGGGCGCACGACCAGTCCGTCGATCGCCAAAGACCAATCTTCGCGCGCGATGCGCGGCAATCCGAGGTGACAGAGAACGATTGCATCATCAACTCGCGTGAGCCGATCTTGCATCTGATGCGGGGCGAGTGGAATGCGGCGGATGAACTTGTGCGGGTCAAGCCTCGCGCGTATCACGGCGGGCCCCTTTTGCATGTCGCTGTCAACCTTAGCCCATCCCGCCTTGCTATGCCGTCTCTGAAATCCAGTGGCTCAGCGCCGCGCCGACAATGCCGGCGAGCGCGATCATCGTCAGCACGGCGGGAAATCCCCCCAGCGCCAAGGCGGACGCGCCGCCGGCGACGCCGCAGCTGCCGCCGAGGAAGGTGCAGGCGTTGATGATCCCGGAGCCCTGCCCGGCTTGCGCGGGCGCAAGCGCGGAGAGCGCCAGCCGCGGTGCCAAGGCATAAGGCACTGCCAGACCGGCGCCCATCGTGATGAACCCGACCGCCAGCAGCACCATCCCGCCCTCGGCGACGGCGGCGCCGATCACGGCGCTGGCGAGCGCGATCAGCGCCATGCCGCCCGTCATCGCATGGCGCAGCCCGAGGCGTGCCGCCACCGCGGACGCCGACAGGGCGAGCGCAGGCAGCGCCGCGCTCAGCGGCAGCAGGGCGGCGCCGGCCTCCAGCGCCGTGAGGCCCAGTCCTTGGCGGCTTTGCGCATAGAGGTTGAAGTAGAGCAGCAGGCTCATGATGCTGAACATCGACAGTGAGCCGATGGCCAGGCCCATGACAAAGCTGCGCCGCGCGAAGAAGGTCAGGTCGACGAGCGGCGGCTTGGCGCGTGACTCCACGATCAGCAGCAGGAAGAGTGCCGCCGCCGAGCACGAACGGGCCGACAACGGGAAGCGGTGCCGTCCTTGCACGCGGCAATGCGTGCAGCCCAAAGACCAGCGACACCATCAACGTGGTCAGCAAGACAAAGCCGATCCAATCCGCGCGCCGACTTTCGGTGCCGTGAGCACGGGCGGTCGCCGAGCCTGCGGAGGCGAGACCCGCAATGGCGGTCAGCATGAGCGCGACGTTGAACCAGAAGATCACACGCCAGCTCGTGAGGTGCGTGAGCACGCCGCCGAGCAGCGGCCCGATACTGAAGCCGAGCATCAAAAAGCCGGTCCATGCGCCGATCGCCGCTGCCCTGCGCTCCGACGCCGCGCTGGTGTCGACCGCGGCCAGCGTGCCGGGTGCTACCAGCGCTGCCGCAAGGCCCTGCAAGGCTCGTCCAGCCAGCAGCGCAGCCTGTGTACCGGCGGTGGCAATGATGCAGGACGCGACGGCAAACAGCGCCAATCCAACCATCGATGCCGCCCGCGCGCCGAACCGATCCGCCGCCTGGCCGCCGAGCACGATGAACGCTGCGGAGACGACCAGATAGGCGTTAACCGCCCACTCCACGCCGGCCGAGCTGAGGCCAAGCTCGCTCCGCATGCTCGGCAAGGCGGCCATGATCGCCGTGCTGTTGGCGCCGACCGCGAGCATCGCCAGACATGACGACCACAGGACCGCGGCGAAGCCTGTTCGCTGGTTCAACGTTGCTGCGTCCCCGCGGCGAATGGATGACACGCGGCCGCGGCACCGCGTGCATGGTTCTTACAGTTGGCATTGGACCTTACTCGGAGTCGGCAGCCTGTAGCTAGCTCGCAGCGCACCGCAGACAGTTCTGAATTCCACTACCTACGCGTCGGGATCGAGCGTAAACAGCTCTTGCGGATGCGCGACACCGCGCAGCGCGTAGCGCCCCACCGAAACGAGGCGGCGCTTGATGTCTCTCACTTCGGCGAACGCCGACGACATCAAAACCGGCTGATCGACCGAACGGCACATGGCGGCGATGCGGCTTGCCTCGTTCACCGCCGGACCGATGACGGTGAAGTCCAGCCGTTCGCGGCTGCCGACATTGCCATAGAAGACCTCGCCGACATGCAAACCGAGATACATATGGGTCTTCGGTTTGCCCTCGGCCCCGCGGCGGCCGTTCAATTCATCGACGCGCGAGCGCGCGGCGATCGCCGCCGACAATGCCGCGTCGCATGCATGCGCGCGGTCCTCCGCCGTGAAGATTGCCAGCGTGCCGTCGCCGATCAGCTTGAGCACGTCGCCGCCATGCTCGTGAATGGCCGAGACGATTGCATCGGAGTAGTCGTTGAGTAAGGGAATGGCCTGTTCCGGCGTGGTGTCGGTGATGCGCGTGAAGCCGCGTAAATCGCTGAACCAAACGACGGCGTCGATCCGCTCGGCAATTCCGCGCACGATGCGTCCGCCGAGCACGCGCCGGCCGGCGTCGCGGCCGAGATACGTTTCCATCAGCGTTCCGGTCATGCGCACGAGCGATACCGATTTGAGGGCGAGCGCAAGATATGGCGCGATGCGCTGAAGCGCAGCGATCTCCCCGTCGCCGAACCCGTCGGGCTCCCTCGTTGCCCATGACGAGTACACGCCGTCCATCTCGCCGATGATCCCTTGAGGGGCAAAGCGGTTGATGATCGCGACGTAGTCGGTCATCCCCGCTGCCAGGAAGTCCGACAACACCGGGAACTCGTCTTTGGTTGCGGCGTTCAGGCGCCGACGCAGAAACGAGTCGCCGGTTTGCAGCATCTTGTAGTGCGGGCTGTTGCGCCAGCGTTCGGCCATCTCGACATCCTGGGGTCCGGCGCCCGACGCAGCGAGCGCGTCCGGGCTGGTGCGGCCGTATTCGAGCAGCGGCGACTCGCCGGGGCCATAGCCCCAGCGCAGCAGGCGGCCCTCGTGCACCGGATGCAGCGTGTCGATAAACATGAGCGCGCGAGCGAGCGGGAGTCCGGCCGCGACGCAACGGTCGCAGAAGCCGGACACGATGTCGGTTTCCGACGCGCCGGCCAGGCCGGCCTGAGTCAGCCACGCGGACAAATCGGCGAAGAAGGCTTCGTTCACATCGCGACTCTACAGCCACAACGCGCCATTATGGCACACTGCGTCGATCCCACCGCCCTTGGCCGCAAGGCGCCGCCGAGCGCCGCCAGGCGAGGACAGCCACGACAACAATGGCGCCGGCTGCTTGGATCGCGCTTGCGAACGCCTCTGTCTGGCATTGCCCGCTGCGGAGACATCGCGAATGTCCGACATGCAGGTGAGGACTTGGTCGACGCCAATCTTGTCGCGAGCATAGCGGCACTGCGCGCCGAAGTCACAGCGGTGGCGCATGATGCCGCCACCGCCCGATGCTGAGGTCGCATTTCTCAAACCTGGCGCGCTCCTTGTCTTCGCTGCTCCTTGCGAGCTTCGCCTGCTGGCGCATCAGGAAGGCGAGATCATCCCCATTACCGGACCCCCGCATCGTCGGTGTGTTATCGTATGGGTCGCAGCAGGAGGGCGCCCGCGTGCGGCGACCGGAAAGGAGCAGGCCATGAGCCGCCGTCTCGGATCTTCTTTGGCGCAGGATCTGCGTCCGTGTGTCGGGCTTCTTATAGCTGCGCTCGCCGTCGCCGGACATTTTGCGCCCAGCGCGCGTGCCGACAGCTTGGCCACGTTCTACCAAGGCAAAGACATCAAGCTGCTCATCAGCGGAACGGTGGGTGGCGGCTACGATATCTACGCACGCACGCTAGCAAAGCATCTCGGCGCGCACATTCCTGGGCATCCCGCCGTCATCCCGCAGAACATGCCCGCGGCTGGAGGCCTTGCGGCCGCGAACTACACGTACAACGTCGCGCCCAGGGATGGCACCGTCATCTGTCTCCTGCAGAACACGGTCGCGCTCGAGCCGTTCTACGCTAACAAGCAGGCGCAATTCGACGCGGCTAAGCTTTCGTGGCTGGGAACTCCGACC
>Ga0306922_10007068_pt1 | contig 10798 bp, 10 predicted proteins | sample sta12Cox44000082_FD_203758 | JGI IMG/M metagenome (GOLD analysis project Ga0306922, IMG submission 203758) | Lab enrichment of tropical soil microbial communities from Luquillo Experimental Forest, Puerto Rico - statoxic.12C.oxic.44.000.082 (v2)... | ecosystem: Environmental > Terrestrial >...
CGATACTAATGGGTGGACGCTTCCGGCTCGACGAGCGGATCGCCGCCGCGGGCGCGCTCTCGCTGTGGAAGGCCACCGACGCGCTGCTCTGCAGGCCGGTCAGCATCCACCTGCTGCCTCTCGGAGTTCCCGTGCCCGCGCCCGTAGTGGAGGCGGTACAGGCCGCGGCCCGGGTGAACGATCCGCGCCTGGCCACCATCTACGACACCAACTACAGCACTGACGGCCCGTACATCGTGTCCGAATGGACGCCGGGCACGCACCTGGAAGACCTGGTGCTGTCCGGGCTGCCCAGCCCGGCTCTGGCCGCCGCCATGATCGCCGACGCCGCGGACGCCCTCGCCGTCGCGCACCAGGCCGGCCGGCCGCACCTGTGCCTGAGCCCGCGCTCGCTGCGCTGGGACACCGGCAGCGGCCTCAAGATCACCGGGCTCGGCATCGACGCGGCGCTGTCCGGCGCCACGGCCGCCGACCCGGCCACCGCCGACACGATAGCCCTGGGCTGGATGCTGTACGCCCTGCTCACCGGCTACTGGCCCGGCGACGAGCCGACCGCGCTGCCGGCCGCCCCGAGGCACAAGGGACGCGTCTACACCCCGCGGCAGGTCCGGGCCGGGGTGCCGGGCGTCCTGGACGAGATCACCGGCCACGCCCTGCAACTGCACCGGCCGGGCGCCCCACCGTCAGCGGACGGGCTCACCCCGGCCGGGCTGGCCACGGCGCTGCGCTCGGTGCTGCAGCCCTCGTACTCGCCGTTCCGCCCGGCCGAACCGCCCGGCGGCGCTACGGATCCGGCTCAGGACTCGAGGTCCCGACGGCAGGCCCGGCATTTGCGGGCCGGGCTCAGGCACCGCGCGACGCTGCTGCGCCCGGCGGCCTGAAAACCGGCTACCCGGGAGCGAGGAGCGAGCGGATCCGGTCCTGGCCCAGGACCAGCAGCAGCGTGGGTATCCGCGGGCCGGTGTCCCGGCCGACCAGCAGTTCGTACAGCAGGATGAACCAGGTCCGCTGCCTCTCCTTTAGCTCCTTGGTCGGCGGGGCGCTGATGGGCAGCCCCAGCTGGAGCTTCGGGATACCGTACACCAGGGTGGTCAGGCCCTCCAGGGACCAGTCGTCGGCCATGCCGTTGAGCAGCAGCTTGATGGCGTCGCGTTCGGATTCGGTCAGGACCGCGAGCCGACCGTGGTCGGGCTCCGTGCGGACCTGGGTCCGGTCGGCGGGCGCGACGTACTCGGTGATCCACGCCTGCGCGCAGTCCAGCCGCGGCCGAACCTCGTCCAGCGTGTCGACCGGGTCGTCCGCGGTCAGGTCTCGCACGGCCCGCAGCATCTGCGTCTCGTCGCCGGCCGTGACGTCGGCCAGCGAGGCCAGGGTGGAGAAACGCAGCGGGCGCGGCGTGGCCGGTAGCGGCCCATCTGAAGTGCTGGACGCGCGGACGAACTCTGCGTACCTGGGCGGGGTGGCGCTGCCCTCGGCGACCTTACGGCTCAGCGCGTCCCACTCGTCGTAGGTCCGGACGACCTCTTCGTTGAAGGCCAGGGTGATGGACTGTTCGGGACGGCGCCGCGCGTACAGCCAGCGCAGCAGCGCAGGCTCGAAGATCTCCAGCGCGTCGGCCGGCGTGGGCGCGCCGCCTCGGGACCCGCTCATCTTGGCCGACCCGGAGGTGCCGACGAACGAGTAGCCGAAGTGCAGCGGCATCTCGCCGCCGAAGATCTCGGTCACCAGTTCCCCGCCGACGGTGAAGCTGGAGCCGGGCGAGGAGTGGTCCACCCCGGCGGGCTCGAACGTCACGTGCTCGTAGGCCCACCGCATCGGCCAGTCGACCTTCCAGGCCAGCTTCCCGGCCACGTCGGCGATCGGCGTGGGCCCGACCACCGCGCCGCAGGCGCAGGTGTAGGTGATCTCCGTGGTCTCGTCGTCGAATGCGGTCACCGTGGTGTCGTCGCGGCCGCACGAGGCGCAGTACGGCCGGAACGGGTAGTAATTCCCGGCCTGCGGCTGGTCCTCGTCGTCGGCGTCAGCGTTGTCCGCGACCGGGCGCCTGGTGCGGTACCTGGCCAGGACCGCGCCGATGTCGGCCCGCCGGCGCATGGCCAGCACGATCTGGGCGGTGTAGGCGCCGGACGTGTACATCTCGGTCTGGCTGATCTCGGTGACCTGGATCCCGAGACGGTCCAGCGAGTCGCGCAGGGGGGCCTTGAAATGCTCGGCGTAGTTCTCGTGCTCGCCGCACGGGTCGGGTACGGCGGTCAGCGGGCGACCGATGTACTCGTCGAACGTGTCGGGCAGCCCGGCCGGAACCCGGCGCAGCCGGTCATAGTCGTCCCACGACAAGATGTGCCGGCACGGTGCGCCGTTCCGCCGTACCTCGTCCGCGACCAGGTGCGGGGTCATCAGCTCACGCAGGTTTCCCAGGTGCACCGGCCCGGACGGGCTGATTCCGGATGCGCAGGTCGGAACCTCCCCGGGATGCCGGCGCTCGCCTTCGGTGCGTACCTGGGCCGCCGTGCGCGCCACCCAGTCCTCGGCCGCAGCCACGGGACAGGCCTCCTCCGTTGTCGTTCGCAGGCATCAGCGTACAAGCTGTGGCCCGCGGCCGGCCGGAGCTGAGGTCAGGCCACCGCGGGCTACGGGGAGGCCGGCGGGTCGGGGGCAACGGACACGGGGGACGGCGACGGGCTTGACGTCTCCGAAGGCGACGGCGTGGCCGACGGGGAGGCCGAGTGGCTCGGCTGCTCGGTGTGAGACGGGCTCGGGCTGGAAGCGGACGGTGCAGGACTGGAGTAAGACGGTGTGGGGGTGGAGGTGTAGGTCAGACCTGGGGCCGGCTGGGTCGTTCCCACCGGGGCGGATGCCGGACGCACCAGGTAGTACAGCACGAGCACGGCCAGGAACAAGACGGTCAGCACGATGGTCGAGGTACGGGGCCTGTGGATCCCCATGCTCTCCAGGCGCTTCATGAGGCGCCTCCGGTCGCCCGGCCGGTGTCCAGTTCGGCGGAGGCGTTGATGCCCTCATTACGGAAGGCGATCGCGACCCGGGCGCGAAGCTCCCGGCCGACGTCGAACTGCACGCCGGGCAGCGTCCGCGCCACCATGCGCACCGAGAACGTGTCGACCTCGATCCGTTCCACGCCCATTACGGTGGGAGGATCGAGCATCATCTTGCGCAGCTGGTCGTCGTTCCAGGCTTCCTCGCCGACGCGCTTGAGTGCGTCGGTGACCCGGCTGACCTCGACGGTGGCCGGGACCGGCACGTCGATGACGGCCCGCGCCCAGTCGCGGGACAGGTTGGTCACCTGGGTGATCTGGCCGTTGGGCGTGGTGATGACCTCGCCGCTGACTGACCGGATGCGGGTCACCCGGAGGGTGACATCCTCGACTGTGCCGACGGCGGGCTCAGGCACGCCGGTGGCCGAGATCCGGACCACGTCGCCGTAGCCGTACTGGCGTTCGGTGGTGATGAAAAATCCGGCCCCGATGTCCTGGACGAACCGCTGTAGGCCGAACCCGAGCGCGGCGCTGAGCAAGGCGGCGGGCGCCACCAGGCCCGCCAGGGGTACCCCGAGGCGCTGCACCACTAGCACGCCGGTGACGACATACATCACGGCCAGGAACGCCCACGTGACGACCGCCGCGACGACATGGCGGTGCTTGGCTGCCTCGGAGCGGACCAGCTCGTCGGTCTCGGGGACGTGCTCGTCGATGTGTCTCACGATCAGGCCGCGAGCCCATTCGGCCAGCCGGGTCAGCAGGATCGCGCCCAGCACCAGCAGCACGATCTCCAGCAGGTCGCCGCGTGCCCACTGGTCCAGGTCGTTCAGCGGAGCGATTGCGCCTGTCACAAGTAGCCTCCCGTCCATCGCGGCCTGCGGTTCGAAGTTCCGAGGATAGGACAGGACCGACGTCCCGCCTTGGACTCCGGCGCACCGGAAGGGCGGTCACGGCCGAGGCCCGGAACCGCGCCACCGCAGGTTCCCGCCGTTGACCTGCGCCCTTTCATTGGTCCGAACGGACCTTGGCGCGAGCCCTCATAGATGCCCGGCCAGCTGATCCTCGGCGCAGTGCTTCTCGTTCGGCGGCGCTGGCCCAAACGTATCGCGTCCGCGGAACGCGCACCTGGCTTTTGCCCGGGTTTGTCCCGGTTGATCCGGCGCCGCGACGCCGGCGGCAGCGTAGTGAAGCCCGGATTTCACTACGCTCTCATATGAAGCGGTCCGTCAAGTTTTTGCTGTTCCTGTGCCTGGTTTATCCGGTTATCTGATGGTTTGGCGGTACGTGTGCGCGGGTGCGGGGGCGTGCCGGGCTGGTCCCATGGCCCGTGATCGCTGCCAGATCGCGCGGGCGGTACCCGGTGTCATAGGGGCGCGCAGCGCTCGCGTAGCGACGCCGCAGGCGCCCTTGACGCCGGGGTGCCGGCCGCCGGGACGATGGGGCAGCGCGGGCATGGGGTTCCCGGGTGCGCGGCCGGGTGGCGGGCGGGGCGGGCCGGGGTGGCGTGCCGGGGCGGGGTGGCGGCGGGTGCCGTCACTGCCACTCTCATATGCGCGTGTCGGGTTCGCAGGTCTGTGTCCGGCAGGATGGTGCCCCTGACTTTCGCCGGGAATCACCGGGGTGCCCATAGAGCGTACGGGGATCGGTCCTGCCGCGGCGAGCGTCCGGCACGCCACCGGTTCGGGGGTCACGGGGCCGGTCAGGCGGCGGTCATCTCGGCCCAGGCGAATCCGGCCAGTTCGCGGGCGACCGCGGTGGCGGCCTCCGGCGCGGCCTTGCCGGCGTGCAGCAGGTGCGTGTACCGGGCGTGCAGCCGCCGCTGCGCCGTCCAGGACCGGGCCAGGGTCGCCGGGCCGGCGCCGGCCTGGCGGCGGCGCAGCCGGGCGCCGATCGCCGGGGCGTGCCGGTAGGACCAGGCCGCCTCGGTCAGCGCGACCCGGACCGGTTCGGAGCCGGCCTTGGTGATGTGCCCGCGGCGGGTCCGGTCCCCGGAGGAGTACTCGGCGGGGACCAGCCCGGTCCAGCTCATGAACGCCCGGGCGGCGGGGAACCGGTGCCAGTCCACCACCTCGGCGGCCAGCGTCAGCGCGGTCAGCTCGGCGATGCCCCGGTAGCAGCCCAGCCGGGCCACCGGGCCGGCCAGCGGCTCGCGGGCCGCCCACGGGGCCAGCTCGGCCTCGACCGCGGCCAGCTCGGCCTCCCGGACCGCCAGCGTGGCCCGGTAATAGGAGATCGCCGTGGCCAGCGCCGGCTCCCCGAACCGCTGCGCGGCGATCCATTCCCGGTGCGCCCTGGTCCAGTATGTCGCGCCTCGCCAGATCCGCCCGTGCCGCATCAGCACCGCGGTCAGCCGCTGCTGCGCCCGCTTGCGGTCCTCCAGCACCGCGGCCCGGGCCCGCACCAGGTCCCGCACCGCCTCCTCGGCCGGGCCCGGCACCCGCACCGGCGTCAGCTCCCCCGCCCGGCCCAGCCGGGCCAGCCGCCGCGAATCCCGCCGGTCGGTCTTGACCTTGTCCGAGCTCCCCTTCGGGATCAGCGACGGCGCCACCACCTGGCACGCCACCCCCATCGAGGCCAGCAGCCGGTACAGCTCATAACCCCCCGGACCGGCCTCATACCAGCACCGCAGCGCCGACCGGTCCGCGAACCGGCCGACCAGCCGCCGCACCGCCGCCTCCTCATTAGCGATCCGGTCGGTGACCGGGTCCTGCTCACCCGGCAGCAACGTCGCCACCACGATCGTGTTCTTCGAGGTATCCATCCCCAGATGGATCAGCCCCGCCGCAGATGCCACACTGGACATGACGGCCGGCTCCCTTCCGCCCTCACGGCGCCGGAACTAGGGAACTTGCACCTACCAGCTTCCGGCGACCCGCGACATCAGCCAACAGGCCTACGGGCGGCCACCGGAGCCGGCCGCTTCATCCTGACTTACGTAGTGAAAGTCCGGTTTCACTACGTTGCCCGAGCCCGGGCCGTGGTGCGTAGTAGCCACACCGTTCCCGCGATAGTGCCCCCGTCGCGCCAGCGTCAGGACTTACGTGTCGCGGGTCGCCCCGCTGTCCCGCAGATCGCGAAATGCGGCCATGGCCTTGCGTCCCGCCTCGCTGTCCCGCAGGTCCTGCAGCGCCTCGCGCGCCTTGCGCCCGGCATCGCTGTCCCGCAGGTCCCGCACGGCCTCCCGGGCCTTGCGCCCGGTCTCACCCTCGCGCAGGTCGCGGACCATCGCCTCGGCCTTGCGGCCGACCTCGCCCTGTCGCAGGTCGCGCAGCGCGGCCTCGGCCTTGCGTGCGGTCTCGCTGTCCCGGAAGTCCTGCATGGCCGCCTTTGCCTTGCGGGCCCCGTCGGAGCCCGGCCCGCCGCGCAGCCATGCCGTCAGCTTGGCCCACCAGCTCCGTAGTTGCTGCTCAAAATCGGTCATTGCCGGCTCTCCTTCGGCTCGAGCGCCTCGAGCGGTGCGCGCTCGTAGCCATGTCGCTCAATCAGCTGTCAGTTTCAAGATATAACGTGATGATGCCGGGTGCCAACGCGGGTCGCGAGCCCCTGTGGGTGCTACCCGGCCGGCCGTCCGCAAACCCCTTGCCGCGGCCAGGATGAAAGCCGGGAATGAAATACTGCCTGGCGTGCAACGTCAGCGCATCAGCGGGCACTCGCCCTACGAGCCGGTCTTCGGCTTCTCCCGCGCGGTCGTGGCGGGCGGCCGGGTCCTGGTCGCCGGCACCGCGCCGATCCCGTCGGCTGGCGGCGCCGCCCCGGCCGGGGCCTACGCCCAGGCCAAGCTGTGCCTGGACCTCATCAGCGCAGCCCTGACCAGGGCGGGCAGCGGCCTCGAACATGTCGTCCGGACCCGCATGTTCATCACCGACGCCGCCCACTGGCCCCAGGTCGCCCGGGCGCACGGCGAGGTCTTCGCCGACATCCGCCCCGCCGCGACCGCCGTGGTCGTGGCCGGATTGCTCGATCCCGCCTGGCTGGTCGAGATCGAAGCCGAGGCCGTCCTGCCGGATGCCTAGGCACGACACCGTGCTTGCTCGCGGGGCTGGTCGATCAGCACAATGGGGCCGTGTCTGCTCAGGAAATCGACCATTACCTGGATGCCCTGGAGGAGCCGAAGCGCACCACGCTGGCCCGGCTGCGCCAGACGATCCTCGATGTCATCCCCGAAGCCGAGCAGGGGATCTCGTATGGACTCCCGGCCTTCAAGGTCCGGGGGAAGACCATCGCGGGATTCGCCGCGTTTAAGCATCATCTGAGCTACCTGCCGCACAGCGGCTCCGTGTTTCCCCAGCTCAAAGACGAGCTCAAGGGTTATACAACCTCGTCAGGAGCCCTGCGCTTCGATATCGACCAGCCACTGCCGGCGCCGCTGGTCTCCAAGCTCATCGCGGTGCGGCTCCAGCAAGCCTTTCACACCTAACGGGCCGCACCTTCAAGGTCGGGCGCCTCGGGCACGCCCGCCCCCTGCTTCCGCTCCCGTCGCAGCCTGCTCAGCACCGGCAGCGCCGCGAAGTACGACCCGGCCACGGCGATGCCGCCGACCCCGATGTCGATCGAGATCCGGCCCTGCCTGGCCCAGTAAACGTCCCTCAGGTCCAGCAGCAGGGCGAACTCATCGACGATCAGCGCCAGCCCGGCGCCGTAGCTGACGGCGACCGCCGGATGACGGCGGTGTCGCTCCTCGCCCCGGACGGCGACCGCGCCGACGCCAGACAGCAGGCCGATGCCCCACATGTAGTGATGCAGGTGCTCGCCGCCGACGCTGATGTTCCGGAATGGTCCCCGGCCGGCCCGGATGCTATAGGTGAGTGCCCGCAGCCCGGCAAAGGTGCCGGTGAAGGCCAGCCAGCTGAGCAGGGCGGACCGTTGTGCGGGGCTGAGCTCCTCGTAGTATGCGCGGCGTACCGCGTCCGGCGATGGCGCGAGGTTGGTCACACGGCACCAGTACCCGCCCGGCTGCCGCTCGCAACCCACTGCAGCGATTCCGGCCTGCACCGCGTGCAAAATCCTCACGCGGGCCATGCCGTTGTCCCTGCACCTCCGCCAGTTTGACCTCGTCCTCGGCGCTAAGCGGACCGCGCCGAACATCCCCACCGCGCAATCCCCGGCCATCTCGGATTGACCGGGTCGGCCCGGCGTGCGTCGTGCTAGCTGCCGCTCAGGTCAGTACGGCGGACGCGGATCGCGGCGATCGCGACCACCAGGACGAGCAGCGCGATCCCGGCGGCGGTCAGGAAGGCACGGTCGAACCCGGCCGCCAGCGCGTGCTGGTAAGCCGCTTGCCGTGAGGCAGTGCGGGCCGCGGCGGCCTGGCCACGGGCGCCGTCGGCGACCACCGTCCAAGCCACCGTGCCCAGCACCGCCAGGCCGATAGATCCGCCCACCTGGCGGCCGACGTTGAGCAGGCTGGCCGCCACCCCGGAGTCCCCCTCGCCGACGCGGGCGAGGGCGACCAACGGCAGCGGGACGAACAGCAGGCCGAGCCCGGCCCCCGTGACCAGGCTCGGCCCGAGCAGGCCGCTCGCGTACGTGCCGTGTTCGGTCAGCCGGGATAGCCAGTACAGACCTCCGGCACCGGCGGCCCCGCCGGCCAGCAGCAGCGGACGCGCGCCGATCCGCGGCACGAGCGCGGCGGCAGCGCCGGAGGTGGCCAACAGCGCGGCGGTCAGCGGCAGGAACGCCACTCCTGTCCTGAGCGCGGAGTAACCCCACACGTCTTGCACGAACAAGGTGACGAAGAAGAACACGCCGAAGATGGCGGTCCCCACTCCCAGCATGATGAGGTTCGCGCCGAGACGGTCGCGCTGACGCAGTAGCCGCACCGGCAGCAGCGCCTCCCGGCTGCGGGTCTCGACCAGCGCGAACGCGGCGAGCAGGACCGCGCCGACGGTCAGCGCGGTCACTACCTTCGGGTCGCCCCAGTGCGATGTGCCGTCCGGGCTGGTGGCGGCGTTGGACAGGCCGTAAACGAGCGCGGCGACTCCTCCGGTTCCGGTGATGGCGCCGGGCAGGTCGAGCCGGCCGGGCCGGCGGCCGGCGCCAGGCAGCACGACCAGGGCGCCGAGCGCGACAGCGATACCGATCGGCACGTTGACGAACAGCACCCAACGCCACGAGGCATACGTGACGAGCAGACCTCCGGCGATCAGCCCGGCCGCGCCGCCGGCCCCGCTCATCGCGGCGTACACGCCCATCGCCCGGTTGTGGCGCGGGCCTTCCGGGAACGTCGTCGCGATCAGCGCCAGCGCGGCGGGCGCGACGATCGCGCCGCCAGCGCCCTGAACGGCGCGGGCCGCCAGCAGCCACGCCTGGGAGGTAGCGAGCCCGCCGGCCAGCGACGCGGCCGAGAACAGCAGCAGGCCGGCCACGAACATCCGGCGCCGGCCGAGCAGGTCACCGGCCCGGCCGCCGAGCAGCAGCAACCCGCCGAGTGCCAGGGCATACGCGTTGATCACCCACTCCAGGCCGCTGCCAGAGAAACCCAGTGCGGTCTGGATGTGCGGCAGCGCGACGTTGACGATGGTCGCGTCCAGCACCACCATCAGCTGGGCGGTCGCGATGACCAGCAGTGCTCCGCCGAGGTGGCGGCTGTTGTTCCGGGTCCCGGCCCGACCGATCACCGAAGATGTCATAGTCATGCCACCGATGCTGCCGGCTGGACGGCCCGCCGTCGTCGTGCACAGGAAGTGACTTCTGCCTGGTCAGCTCGGATGATCCGGCCGCTGGGAGTACCGCGCGGGGAGTAGCCGGCAATAACGCCCGCGGGCGGATGCGCTCGCGGGCAGGACGCGTACGCTCAGAGAATGCGCACGGATCGGGGCCGGCCAGGGTTCTACGCGGCCGGCTGGCTCATCTCGGCGGGCGTCATGGCCGTGGCGTTCCGGATGTGGCAGCTGCACCTTCGCGAAGTCGAGCAGCGCGCGGCCGAGGCGGAGCGGACCAGGGACGAAGCCGCCCAGCGCAGGGCGATGGAGGAGCGGCTGCGGATCGCCCGTGAGCTGCACGATTCGCTGACGCACAGCATCTCGGTGATCCAGGTTCAGGCTGGCGTGGCGGTGCACCTGGCCCGCAAGCGCGGTGAGGATGTCCCGCCCGCGCTGCTGGCCATCCAGGAGGCAGGCGCGGACGCCGTGCGGGAACTGCGCGCGACGCTCGGCGTGCTGCGCAGCCGGGAGGACGGCGACGGCAGCGGCCTCAGCCAGCTGGACACTCTGGTGGCCCGCGCGCGGGCGGCCGGCCTCCCCGTGACCGTGACCGTGACCGGCGCCAAGCGGCCGCTTCCGCCCGAAGTGGACCAGGCTGCCTACCGGATCTTGCAGGAAGCGCTCACCAACGTGAGCCGTCACGCCGGCCGTGCCTGCGTCACGGTTGACCTGCACTACGCGCCGGAATTCCTCTCAGTCCAGGTCGACGACGACGGCGAGGGCCCGGGCATCAGCCCGGTACTAAGCCCGGAAATAAGCCCGGAAATGGGCAGGGCCACCAGCTCCGGCGCCCGACCGTCAGGTCCTGGGCTGGGCCTGGTCGGTATGCGGGAACGGGTGTCCGCGCTCGGCGGCCAGCTCCACGCCGGACCGCGGGACGGCGGCGGCTTCCAGGTGCGTGCCGAACTTCCCGCGCGAGCCCCGTCGTGATCAGGATCCTGCTGGCCGATGACCAGGTGCTGATCCGCAGCGGCATCCGCTCGCTGCTCGAGGCCGAAGACGACATCGTGGTGGTCGCCGAGGCCGCCGACGGGCAGCAGGCGGTCGCGCTGGCCGCCGAGCACCGGCCGGACATCGCGCTCATGGACATTCAGATGCCGG
>Ga0306922_10007072_pt1 | contig 10795 bp, 11 predicted proteins | sample sta12Cox44000082_FD_203758 | JGI IMG/M metagenome (GOLD analysis project Ga0306922, IMG submission 203758) | Lab enrichment of tropical soil microbial communities from Luquillo Experimental Forest, Puerto Rico - statoxic.12C.oxic.44.000.082 (v2)... | ecosystem: Environmental > Terrestrial >...
GTGTCGACCTGATCTTCGGTTCGCACTCGCAGCTGCGCGCCTTCGCGGAAGTCTATGCGTGCGCGGACTCGAAGGAGAAGTTTGTGAAAGACTTCGTGGCTGCCTGGAACAAGGTGATGAACCTCGATCGCTTCGACCTTGCCCCATCTCTGCGGAAAGCTGCTTGAGGGCTGCTCGAGCGCAGCCGCGACGGAGATTCGGGAGATCGGAGTTAGATCGAGCGGAAATGCCAGGAAGCCTGCGGCAGCCCTGGCCGCTGGTGAAAGCTAGGATCAAGCGATCAGGGCGGCGTTCAACACGACTTGAAACGCCGCCATGACGCCAAGCCCTTGCAATCCGCTTGTCCTAGGGTTCGAGTCCTGGCGGCTCATGCTCTTAAACGTTCTAACGGAGCGCTTCGAGGCGAGCGTCATGCGCCTCCATAGGCTTAGATGCACATTTGTCAGGCATCAAGGATTGAGCGATGACGGTGCGTCCCCGAAAGACGTCTGAGGAGTGCAACTGCTTCGCCATGCGCGCGGCGGCGAGACACCTGAGCCAATCCTACGATCGGTTCTTGGCGCCGAGCGGCCTGCGCACGACCCAATTTTCCATCCTCGCGCGGCTCAAGCGGAGGGGTGCGTTGACGATCAACGCGCTTGCCGAGGACATGGTGATGGACCGCACCACGCTTGGACGCAACATCTTGCCACTGGAGCGGGACGGGCTGATCAGCATCGGGCCGACTGCATCCGATCGCCGTGCCAAGGAGCTGCGCCTGACCAAGGCGGGAGAGAAGCGCCTGCAAGCGGCGCTCAAAGGCTGGTCCCAAGCGCAAGCGCGATTTGAAACCGTGTTCGGAGCCGAACGCGCTGGCGACCTGCGCAAGCTGTTGCGAGCCGCGGCGGCGAGCGAATTCGCGCCGGGGAAGCAACCGCCCACCCGCAGATGATCGATCGACCGCCCGATATCGGCTGTGAAGCGATGCTCTGCGCTTTACGGCTTGATGGCAACGTCAGGGAGGTATCCGGGCCGGTAGATCTGCTCCGCCGTGAGCTTGTCGCCGGGCACCTCGATGTTCTTGTTGATGAAGTCGACCGTATTCTTCATGCGGTCGGTTGAAATGTAGCCGAAGCCGTTCTTCTCCACGTCCGGCGTGATCGCGATGCGCTTGAGGATTTGAATTTCCTCGATCACGATCTGCGGATCGAGCGCCTTCACATATTGGATTTCGATGCGCGCGGCTTCCTCCGGGTCGGCAAGCGCGTCCTTCCAGCCCTTGAGCGCCGCGCGCACGAATTTCTTCACGATTTCCGGATTCTTCGTCAGAAAGTCCTCGGACACGCCGATCGAGTTCGCATAGATCTCGAGACCGTAGTCCCCCGCGAACAAGCAGACCGGCTTCGCATTCGTCACCGCGCGGCGGATGGCGGGTTCGCTCATCAGGAATTGATCGATCGATTGCACCTTTCCGGCGGCGAGCATCGGCACGCGCGAGGCCGCGTCGATATTCACGATCTTCAGCGTCTTGCTGTCCACCTTGTTCATTTCCATGAACGCCGCCCAGATCTTCGGCACGAACGATGCCGTGCTCGAGCCAAGCTCGAGGCCCGCCATTTGTTTGGGCTCGGTGACGTTGGCCCCGGGATTCAAGGTGAAGATGCAATAGGGCGGCTTTTGATAGTTCGCCGCCACGATCTTGACCGTCGCCCCTGCGCTCCCCGACGCGACCAAGCTCGGGATGTCGATGAAGCCGATCTCCGCGCCGCCGGTTGCGACGGTTCGGATCGCATCCGCGGTGCCCTTCGACGGCATGATGGTGACGTTCAAGCCTTCGTCCTTGAAGTAACCCTTGCCGAGTGCGACGTACCACGGCGCATGGCGGCCCAAACTTATGAAATCGAGGACGAATTTGAGGTCGCGTTCCTGCCCCTGCGCGGCCGGGCAGACGAGGCACATCGCGATCGCGGCAGCCGCCGTCACGCGTGCGATCAACGGTCGAAACATGTGTGCCTCCTGATTTACCAACCAGCAGCGTCGCGCGACTGCGAGCCACGCAGACGAGCCGCCCCGGCTGAATTTGACGCGCAAAATACCATAAGATATTCCACGCGATACTCAAGACGCCGCTCGCAGCGGTCGCGGCAATCGGCTCCGCGCGTTTGCGCAAAGCAAGTTTCGGGGAGGACGAACGCAACAGCGAGCACAGTGATGGCGTTCGGGGTGATCAACAACGTGCGAAAGGTGTTTCAGGTCGAGGAGATCGGCTGGACCGCCCTCGAGCCCGTCGTCGCCTTGGAGGACGCGAGCTTTTACTTCGAGGAGGGCGAGCTCGTTGCGCTCCTGGGACCGAGCGGATGCGGCAAGACGACGCTGCTGCGCATCATCGGCGGGCTGATTGCGAAAACGGCGGGGTCGGTCGCAATCGACGGACGCGAGGTCACCAAGCCGATGGGCGACTACGGCTTCGTGTTTCAGACGCCGAGCCTGATGCCGTGGCGCAACGTCCTGGATAATGTCTTGTTTCCCATGGAGATCCTCAGGAAGAACGACGCCGCGGCGCGGCGGCACGCCCACGAGCTTCTGGAGTTGGTGGGGCTCAGCGGCTTCCTTTCGGCGCGGCCGCACCAGCTCTCCGGCGGCATGCAGCAGCGCGTCGCGCTGTGTCGCGCGCTCGTTCACCGGCCGCGGCTCTTGCTCATGGACGAGCCTTTCGGCGCGCTCGACGAGCTCACCAGAATGGATATGAACGATCTGCTGCTTCGCATCCGCTACGAAACCAAGGCGTCGGTTCTGTTCGTGACGCATTCGATTTCGGAGGCCGTTTATCTCTCGGACAAGGTCGTCGTTTTCAGCAAACGCCCGGCGCGCGTGGTCAAGGAAATAACGATCCCGCTGTCCTACCCTCGCAGCCAAAAAGTTCGCTTCACCACCGCGTTCACCACGGCGGAACGGATCGCCAGCGAGGCGCTCGGCGTCATCGCGCCGGCCGCCGAAGAGGCATCGGCACAATGACATCGCGCTTTGTTTCGCAGGTCCTCTACCCGCTCGCCGGCGTCGTTCTGATCGTCGCCGTGTGGGCGCTCGCCTGCTGGCTGGTCGATATTCCGACGGTGGTGCTGCCGTCGCCGGACAGGGTGTTGCGCGCCTTGATCATCCGCGGCGATCTGTTGCTAAGCGAGGGCTGGATCACGCTGAAGGAGACCTTGTACGGATTTCTGCTGGCGCTGGCGGTCGGGCTTCCGCTGGCGGTCGCGGTGGCAAATTCGCGGCCGCTCAATCTGATGTTCTATCCACTGCTGATCGCGCTGCAATCCGTCCCGAAAGTGGCCTTGGCGCCGATGATACTGGTTTGGCTCGGCACCGGGCTCGAATCCAAGCTCGCGATCGTTTGGCTGGTCGCGTTTTTCCCCATCATCGTCGATACCGCCGCCGGGCTGCGGGCCACCCCCAAAGAGCTGTTGGAGCTCGCCCACAGCTTGAACGCATCGCCGCTGCAAGTCTTCATCAAAGTTCAGCTTCCCGCGGCGCTCCCGTTCGTGGTCACGGGCGCCAAGGTCGCGATTACGCTCGCGGTCATCGGCGCGGTGATCGGGGAATTCGTGGGCTCGAGCGAGGGGCTCGGCTTTCTCTTGCTCAGCGCCACCTCCCAGCTCGATACGCCGCTGGCGTTCGCCGCCCTGTTCGCCTTGTCGGTGCTGGGGATATTCGTCTATGCGCTGGTGGGAATGGGTGAACGCATGATGTCGGCGTGGCTGCCGCCGGCGCCGGCGCGACACTGAAATCTTTGGCGATCGGAGGCGGCGGTCGCGATCACGCAAGGAAAGCAACGGAGAACGCAATGAGCGATCAAAATACGGCACCGCCGATGCCCGCGGGCATGCCGAGCCTCGCGGAGGTGCTGCTGCAAAGCAACGACATTCCCTGGCGGGAAAAGTCGCTTGCGGGCGTCTCGGAAAAAATGCTCTGGCGCGATGAAAAGGGCGGATCGTCGATTGCGTTGATCAAGTTCGCCGCCGGCGCCGGCATCCCGGAGCCGCACCTACACGCATCGAACCAATTCATGTTCTGCCTCAAGGGAAAGTACGAATACACCAAGACGGGTGTGACTTTGACGCCCGGGGCATTCTATTGGAATCCGAAGGGTAATGTGCACGGCCCGGCGCTGGCACACGAAGAAACCATCGTGCTCGAAATCTACGACGGTCCACACTATCCGCAGCGGCCGTCCTGGTACGCCAACGACGAGGACGCGCGCTGATGCCGGCCGACACGGCTGACGCCGGGGCCGTTGCGATCGACGCAAGGCGGCTGATTTCCGCGGTGGCCGATATTTTTACGGCCGCCGGCATCGCTGCCGCCGACGCGCAAGTGGTGGCGGCGGATCTGGTTGCCGCCGACCTTGAAGGCATCTCGTCCCATGGGGTGATGCTGCTGCCCATGTACATCGAACGCATCGCGAAAGGTTCCGTCTCGCGTCGTAGCGCGGGGGACATCGTCAGCGATCACGGCGGTGCGATTGTCATCGACGCCGGCAACGCGCTCGGTCAGTTGACCGCCCGTCAGGCGGTCAAGCTCGCGGTGGCGCGGGCGCGGGAGATCGGGCTGGCGGCGGTCGGGGTGCGCAACGGCTTTCATTTCGGCACCGCCGGGCGCTACGCGCGCATGATGGCGGAGCACAATTGCGTGGGCATCGTGCTTTCGAATACCCGTCCGCTGATGCCGCCGCCGGGAGGCGCCGAGGCCATGGCCGGCAACAATCCCATTGCCATCGCGCTACCCTCCGCCGGCGAGTTTTCGGTGGAAGCGGACATGGCCTTGAGCGCAACCGCCATGGGCAAAATCCGTTTGGCCGCGGCGGCGGGACAGCGCATTCCCGAGGATTGGGCCCTCGATTCGCAAGGGCGGCCCACGACCGATCCCGCCGCGGCGATCAAAGGCATGCTGTTGCCGGCGGCCGGCCCGAAAGGATTTGGCTTGGCCTTCGTCATCGACCTCTTGTGCGGTGGCTTGTCCGACGGCGCAGTCGGCGCCGAGGTTCGCCCGCTTTACGGAGATCCGGCAGCGCCATATCGCTGCGCCCATTTCTTCCTGGCAATTCACGCCGGCCACTTCCCGGTCGGCGAGCGGTTTGCCGAGCGGGTGCGCGATCAGGCGATACGCGTAAGCGGATCAAAGCGTGGCCCCGGCGGGGAGCGCGTCTATGCGCCGGGAGAGCTCGTCTGGGCGACGCGACAAGCGAGCGGCGGCGTGTGCCGCCTCGACGCGCCGACCGTGAAAAGCCTCGTCGACACCGCCGCGCGCGTCGGACTCGGCGATTTCGAATCATCACTGCTTGCAGCGAGAGCGAGCTAAAGACATGCCGACGCAGAGACCGATGAGGCGCTGACGATGCGGGCGCGCTTCGACGCCGCGGGAGACGTGATTGTCGTGACCGGCGGCGCCAACGGCATCGGTTTAGCCTTGGCGCGCGCGGCCGCGCGGGCCGGGGCCCGCGTCGTCGTTTGCGACGTCGACGCGGCGGCCATGGCGACGCTAGCGAGCGTTGCGGGAATTTCGACGCGACGCCTCGACGTGTCCGATCGCGCCGCGGTGTTCGAAGTGCTGGGCGGGGTCGAGCGCGATTTCGGCAAGATCGACGGCCTCGTCTGCGCGGCGGCGATTCAGCCGCGCTTGCCCGTTCACGAGATGGAGCCGGCGGCCTGGGATCGCGTCTTGCGGATAAATCTCGACGGCGTGGTCTGGTGCTATCAGGCGGTGGTCGCCGGCATGATCGCGCGGCGGTCCGGAAGCATCATTGCGTTTACATCGGGGCTGGCGCACCAAGGCTGGCCCGGGGCGTCGGCCTATGCCGCCAGCAAAGCGGCGCTGATCGCATTCGCCAAAAGCGCGGCCAAGGAGATTGCTCGGCATCGCGTGCGGTTCAATCTCGTGGCGCCGGGCGTGATCGACACGCCGCAATATCGCGTCGCCAATGCCGGTGCCGACGATGCCCGTTGGCGCGCATCGGTCGGCGTCGGACAGCCCGAGGACGCGGTCGGCCCGCTCCTGTTCTTGTTGTCCGATGAGGCGACGATGACTGCTTCGATCATCAGCCGGGACTTCGCCTATGCGGCGCAGGACGGTTGAAGCATGAGCGCCGGCATGCCGCCCATCATCGTCGTCGGCGCCGGCCCGGTCGGTCTTACGACGGCGCTGGGGCTCTATTTCTACGGCCTGCCGTTTGCGCTGTTCGAGGATGACGCGGAACTCTCGCTGGACACGAAGGCGGGAACGATACTCACCCGAACGCTCGAGGCCTTTCGCCGTTACGGCGTCGCCGAGGCGGTCCTCGCCCAAGCGCTGCGCGTCGATGAGATCGGAGATGTCGAGCGCGCGACCAACACGGCGCGGCCGTCCGTGCAGACCGCCCTGCTCAGCGACGACACGCGTTACCCCTTCGTGATCAACATGCCCCAGCATCACCTCGAGCCGATCTTGCGCGCGGCGATCGATGAGCGCAGCCCCGGAGCATTCCATCTGCAGCATCGTTTGACGTCGTTTCGGCAGTCGGACCGCGGCGTGGTCGCGAGCTTCGACACCCCGGACGGCGCGCGCGACATCGAAGGCTCTTATCTCCTAGCCTGCGACGGCGGGCGCAGCACGGTGCGCTCGCAGCTCGGCGTGCCGGTGGAAGGGGAATCATCCGACGTCCGCTGCCTGCTGGTCGACGTCAAGGTCGATCTCGACGTCGCCAATCCGCGCGACTATCCCTACCTCGCCTATTTCGCCGATCCCGAGGAATGGATGATCCTGGTGCGCCAGCCGCACTGCTGGCGTTTCCTTTATCCGCTCGCCGCCGGCGTCCCCGAGCCGACCACCGCCGAATTCCGCGCGAAGGTCGTTCGCTTCATCGGTCCTGTCGACGAGATGCAAATCCTCAACACCATCGTCTACCGCATTCATCATCGCGTGGCGACGCAGTGGCGCTGCGATCGCGTGTTTCTCATGGGCGATGCCGCGCATCTGATCACGCCGATGTGGGCGCTGGGCCTCAACACCGGAATTCTGGACGCGATCAGCCTGCCCTGGCGGCTGGCCTGGGTGGCGCGGGGATGGGCGAGCGATGCCCTGCTCGACGGCTATGCGCGCGAGCAGCGACCCGTCGCCGCCGAAGGTTCCGGCGAGATGGCGCAGGCGGCGCACAAGTACATGGCTGGGCAGGCTGCGACGGTGAAGGCCATGTCGGGCACGGCATGGGCCAATGCCGCGACCCGAACCATGCTGGGAGTGAGACTCGGCGTCGATGCAGCCGGCGACTGGTCGATGGTCAAGACCGACCGCGGGCCCTTCCGCGCCGGCGATCGGATCCCCGACGCCGTCCTGCACGCAGGCGACGGCCGTCCGGTTCGTCTGCACGATCTTGTCGACGACAGCTTCGTGGCGCTCTATTTCACCGACGTGCGGCGGCGCCCCCACATCCCCGCCGACGCTCCGGGGCTGAAACATCGCATCGTTTCCCACCGGGACGCGCCGCTCGATGGCGGCCTACGCGAGCGTTCGTTGTTCGACGTGGGCGACCGATTTCGCCAGCTCATGGGCTGCCCGAGCGACACCTTGGTGCTGGTGAGGCCCGACGACCACATCGCCGCGATCGCCGCGATGCGCGGCGCACGGGCGCAAGACCTGTATCGACAGGTGGTCGGGCGGCCTTGAGGCGGGCGCCGACCGATGACGGATCATGGCAGGGAGACTGCAACGATGCGCGTGTTGGGACCGATTGGCGACAAGATCGTGTTCGAGAACGAGTTGGTGCGGGTGTGGAGCGTCACGCTCGATCCCGGACAGCGTCAGCCGTGGCACCAGCATCTGCTGCCTTATCTCATCGTGCCGCTGACGGAGGGCAGGAACGAGATGACCTTCGATGACGGCCGTGTGCGCGAAACGCACGAGAAGCCGGGAGACGCCATCTGGCGCGAACCTGGCATTCCCCATGAGCTTCTCAACCGCAGCGATTGGCAGTACCGCAACATCTTGATCGAAATCAAAGCGGGCGCCCATCGCGAGATGGAGCGCGCCGCTCGCCCGCCGCGTTGACGGAGGCATCATGTCGGCGCTGAGTGAACTCGACGGAAGCAAAGTCGTTGACATCGACGTCGGCGGCAACGAGTTCAAACGGAACGCGCGCGACATTCTCGCCCAATGGGCCAAACGGCCGCCGTTCTACGTCCTTTCCTTCGGCCCTGCGCAGGTCATCTGCGGCCGCTACGCGGACGTGCACGAGATTTTTTCCGATACCGAGCGGTTTTCGTCGGAGCTGCCGAGAGGTCACGGCTTCGAGCAGTTCGACAAGTTCATGGGCGTGCAGTTCATCACCCAGATGGACGGCGAACGCCATGCGAGGATCCGCAGATTGCTCATGCCGGCCTTCTCCGCGCGCAGCCTGAGCCGCCTCGAGACGCGTATCGTCGAAATCATCGATGGCATGCTCGACAAGATCGAGGCCGGCGGCAATGAATTCGACGGCATGCAGGATTATGGAGCGCAGCTGGTGGTCGGCGCGCTGCTGACTGCGATGGCGAATCTGGACGAATCGCAGAAGGAGATCTTCCTCGCCTTCCATGAAGTGCTGCCGTTGACGACCTATACCAAGCCGGGAGAGCCGTTTGCGCCGCAATGCGTGCGGGCGTTCGAGCGCGCGGCGCAATTGGTGCGCGAAATCATCGCGCAGCGGCGCGCCCATCCGCAACCCGACTTCATCAACGATCTCATCACCGCGCGCGACCAGGGAGATAAACTGACGGACCGGGAGCTGTTCGATCAGATCTTCACGATCTGCGGCGCAGCGCTGTCCGCGACCAGCCGCGCCGCCGGCGGCGCGCTTTACACGCTCTATTCTCACCCCGATCAGCTCGCGGAACTCATTGCCGACCCGAGCCTCATTCCCGAGGCGGTCGAGGAGTGCCTGCGCATCGCCAGCAATGGGTATTTCACGTTTCCGCGTATGGCCACCCGCGTCACCGAGGTTGGCGGGACCAAAATCCTCAAGGGCATGGTGGTGCGGCCCTCGCCGCAGGCCGCGAACTACGATCCAGAGGTGTTTTCGGACCCGCTGCGCTTCGATATCCATCGCCATCCGAAGCGGATCATGGCCTTCGGCGCCGGACCGCATCACTGCATCGGCAACATTCTCGGCCGCACCGCGATCACGACCGCCGTACGCCGCATGCTCGCGCGCTTCCCCCACGCGAGGCTCGCCGATCCCGATTTCGTTCCGAGCTACGGCGGCGCGGTCGGGGAACTACGCCTGCAACGTCTGCCGATGAGGATCCAATGACGCGCGATCCGCAGCGCTCGACAAGATGCTTCGGCACCAAGAGCCATGCTCGCGATGCTGGAGCTCATGAAGCTCTAGCCGCAACCTGCGCACAGTCAGGCGACTAGCGGCGGAACTCGCGTCGCGGAACGGCGTTGGCCTCTCGCACGGGCAACGCGCCGAGGAGACGCCATGGCAAAGAAACCCAAGACGCTCGATGAGCTCTTTCACGAGACCCTGAAGGACATCTACTACGCCGAGAAGAAGATATTGACCGCGCTTCCGAAAATGGCGAAGGCCGCGCACTCCGAAGAGTTGCAGGCGGCGTTCGAGAAGCATGAGCGAGAGACTGAAGGTCAGGTCGAGCGCCTCGAGCGGGTTTTCGCTGCGATCGGCCATCCCGCGAAAGGCAAGACCTGCGACGCCCTCAACGGGATAATCGAGGAAGGCAAGGAGATCATGAAGGAATTCCGGAGTTCCGGTGCCCTCGACGCCGGCCTCATCGCTTCGGCGCAGGCGGTCGAACACTATGAGATTTCCCGCTACGGGACGCTGAAGGCCTGGGCCGGACACCTCGGCTTGAAGGAGGCCGCGAGCCTGCTCGACGAGACTCTGCAGGAGGAAAAGAAGACCGACGAAGCGCTGACCGAGCTGGCGGAATCCGCCGTCAACCAGGAAGCGCGGATGGCAGCGGAATAGGGCCAGACTTTCAGAACGAAGCACATGTGAGACGTGTGCTGAAGCGCTTGCCGTATAGGCGCGAGCCACGTCACAGATTTTCAGTGCCTGCGCGCAGCGGGCGCGCCCCCGTCGCGGTGCATAGCGCCTTGAGCCACGCCCGCGTCGCTTCCAACGACGCGCCGGTGCGCTCCCGCAGGATCGAGCAACGCCACTCAAGTTGCGGCAATAGCCGCAAACCCTAATCCGCGGCCGGCCGGTGACCAGCGGAGCCTCGCGACCGGTCCGACTTGCGCGCGGCCGGGGAATCCGATGGTGCGCGGCCTATCGGCGCGCAAAGCGGGCAAGGCGGAGCAAGATCGAGCAAGGACGATCAAGCCGTTCGTCACGCCCGACCGCATATAGGGGTTGCCGAGGCTGGGCGGCGTCCGCAATCGACCGGATTTCCTCTCCGCCGCGGCACGGTTTCCGTATCCTCGAGTCAGCAGGGCGCGCCCGGCGCCCTATCATCGCGTCAGAAGGAGGTAGAAATGACGAAAGCAAGAGATGCCGCCGCGCTGCGGGTCGCTCCGCTCGATACGCCGACCGACCTGCGCCCCAACGCCGTGCTGGAGATTTCCGGCGCGCTCAATATTCTGCTCGCCGATATGTTTGCGCTTTACCTGAAGACCAAGAATTTCCATTGGCACATATCCGGCCCGCACTTCCGCGATTATCATCTCCTCCTCGACGAGCAGGGCGAGCAGATTTTCGCGACCACCGACGACATCGCCGAGCGCGTGCGCAAGATCGGCGGCACCACGCTGCGCTCGATCGGCCACATCGGCCGCCTGCAGCGCGTGC
>Ga0306922_10007077_pt1 | contig 10793 bp, 7 predicted proteins | sample sta12Cox44000082_FD_203758 | JGI IMG/M metagenome (GOLD analysis project Ga0306922, IMG submission 203758) | Lab enrichment of tropical soil microbial communities from Luquillo Experimental Forest, Puerto Rico - statoxic.12C.oxic.44.000.082 (v2)... | ecosystem: Environmental > Terrestrial > Soil...
TCCGTTCGAAACCTTCTTCATCCCTGCGCGCTTCATCAGCCAGGCCGAATCCTTCAAGCAGCTGGCAACCATCTCCTTTGTGATCATGTTGCTGCCCGCAAGCTTGTGGTGGCTCTTTTTCTTCCGTCTTTCTAGCGTGAAGCGCCAGTTTCAGCAAGCCAACACCACCCCCTCACTGCCCACCCGCGACTTGAATCTCTAAGCAATTCCACTCGCTTGAATCTTTCTAGGCGAAACGCTTTCCCCGGTCGTGACGGAAGTCACGTTCCAGTGTGCTCTTGCTCACACCACCCAGTGCGCCCAGCGGGTACTCTCTCTCCCTGTGTTATTCTTACTTGGCCGGCTCCTGGCGGTCCGGCACCTGTCCCGATTTCACCCGTGCCGCCCACCCTCCAGGGGCTTCGCCCTCTCCGCAAGGCGAGGACTGGCCGTATGACGGGGGTCACGTACCACGATGTCGACACTAACGGAAGTTCCTTCGAGCAAACCCAGGCGCGAGGTTATTGAGCAGGCGGTCATCCGCTTCGCCGGCGATTCCGGCGACGGCATGCAAGTCACCGGAAGCCAATTCACCAACACCGTCGCGCTTTACGGAAATGACATTGCGACATTTCCGGACTACCCCGCCGAAATCCGCGCCCCTGCGGGCACGGTGCCGGGAGTCAGCGGCTTTCAGTTGAATTTTTCATCGGGCGAAGTGCACACGCCCGGCGACGCGGTCGATGTGCTGATTGCAATGAACCCGGCGGCGCTGAAGGTCAACATTGGTGATCTGAAAGCCAACGGAATCCTCATCGTGAACTCCGACAGCTTCAAGGAGACCGATCTCCGCAAGGCCCACCTGACGGCGAATCCGCTCGAAGATCATACGCTGGACAAGTTCCGTGTCTTCCCCGTCGAACTTCAGCGTCTCATTCGCGCGGCCCTGCAGCACCTCGGCCTCGACGCCAAAGCCATGGACCGCTGCAAGAACTTTTTCGCACTCGGCATGTGCTACTGGCTCTACAACCGGTCTATGGAGCCGACGGTCCGCTGGATCGACGACAAGTTCAAAAAGAAGCCGTTGCTCGCCGAGGCCAACCAACTCGCGCTCAAAGCTGGCTACTCCTACTGCGAAGCCACCGAAGTCTTCCAGACCAGCTATGAAATTCCTCCGGCGCAGCTCAGCCCAGGTGTCTACCGCAATCTCAGTGGGAATCAAGCCCTCGCCCTCGGATTCGTTACCGCGGCCCACAAAGCGGGACTGCAGCTTTTCCTCGGCAGCTATCCCATCACGCCTGCTTCCGACATTCTTCACGAACTGTCGCAGTACAAGAATTTCGGCGTCTTGACCTTCCAGGCGGAAGACGAAATTGCTGCCATCACTTCTGCGATCGGTGCTTCCTACGCCGGCAAGCTCGCAATCACGACCACCTCCGGCCCAGGAATGGCGTTGAAAACCGAGGCGCTTGGTCTCGCTGTCATGACCGAACTGCCTCTCGTGATTTGCGACATCCAGCGTGGTGGACCTTCCACCGGATTGCCAACCAAGACTGAGCAAGCCGATCTTCTTCAGGCGCTTTTTGGCCGCAACTCTGAAGCTCCCATTCCGGTGATCGCCGCGGCCACGCCCGCCGATTGCTTCTGGATCGCCTTCGAAGCCAGCCGCATCGCCTTGAAATATATGGTGCCGGTGATCGTTCTTTCGGATGGATACCTCGCCAACGGCGCCGAGCCTTGGCGGATCCCTAGCGTCGAGGAAATCCCGGGTATCACGGTCCAGTTCGCCTCGGACCCCAATGATTTTCACCCGTACAAGCGCCATCCGGAGACTCTCGCACGGCCCTGGGCCATTCCGGGTACTCCGGGCCTAGAGCACCGGATCGGCGGCCTCGAGAAGCAGGATGTCACCGGCAATGTCAATTACGAGCCTCTGAACCACGAGAACATGGTGCGCATCCGCGCTGCAAAGATTGAGGCCATCACCCAGGATGTCCCGAACGTGATGCCCAGCGGCGATCCGGAAGGAGATCTGTTGATCGTTTCCTGGGGCTCGACCTACGGCTCCATCACGCAATCCGTCAGGGCACAACGCGAAAAGGGCCGCAAAATTGGCCATCTCCACCTGCGTTACCTCAATCCCTTGCCCGCAAACGTGGGCGATATTCTGAAGCGCTACAAGAAGGTTCTCGTGCCCGAGCTCAATATGGGCCAATTACTCTGGGTCCTCCGCGCCAAGTATCTCGTCAACGCCATCGGCCTCAACAAGATTCAGGGCCGCCCCTTCAAGCAATCCGAACTCGATCAGAAGATCGAAGAAGTTTTGGGACTTTAGGAGTCAACCATGACCACACCCGCTTTTGCGAGCCCACTTTCGAAGAAGGATTTTCAGACCGACCAGGAAGTTCGCTGGTGCCCGGGCTGCGGGGACTACGCCATCCTCTCGGCGGTCCAGTCCGTGTTCCCCGAGCTCGGCATTGCCCGCGAAGATTTTGTCGTGGTCTCCGGTATTGGTTGCTCCAGCCGCTTCCCCTATTACATGAACACCTTCGGTTTCCACTCTATTCACGGCCGTGCACCGGCCGTGGCTTCCGGCATCAAGATTGCGCATCCGGAACTCGAAGTATGGATCGCGACCGGCGATGGAGATGCGCTGGCCATAGGCGGCAACCACACCATCCACCTGCTGCGCCGCAATGTCGGCATCAAGGTGTTGCTCTTCAACAACCGTATTTACGGCCTCACCAAGGGCCAGTATTCTCCCACTTCCGAGTTCCACAAGGTAACGAAGTCCACTCCCTTCGGTTCGCCCGACCGCCCGTTTAATCCGGTCTCGCTGGCTATTGGTGCCGAAGCTACATTTGTCGCGCGCTCCGTAGACATCTTCCAGGCTCACTTGAAAGACACGCTGAAGGCCGCGGCCGCTCACAAAGGCTCCGCGTTTGTCGAGATCCTACAAAACTGCAACATCTTCAACGACGGCGCCTGGTTCAACCTGACCGAGAAGGATGCTCGGAGCGAGCACGTAATCCAGCTGGAGCATGGCAAGCCGCTCGTTTTCGGTAAGAACCGCGACAAGGGCATTCGGCGCAAGCCCGATGGCGACATCGAAGTCGTTGCGCTCGGCAACGGCATCTCCGAGTCCGACCTCATTGTCCACGACGCGCACCACCCCCGTCCCTCTTACGCTTTCCTGCTCTCGCACATGGAGCACCGCCCCGGTTTTCCCACTCCCATCGGTGTCCTCCGCGCCTGGGACGACCTTCCACGCTACGAAGATGTAATCAACGAACAAGTACAGGAAATCATCGCCAAGAAGGGTCCGGGCGATCTCGCCAAGCTCCTGAGCGCAGGGGACACCTGGGAAGTCAGATAAGAAACTGGGGCAAAATAATTCCTACTGACCACCGCCGCGAGTTCTCTCGCGGCGTTTCTCTTCTGGATTGAACACTCACTCGACAAACCAGTTTGACCCCGCGCAAAGATTTTTCGGCGGGATTCGTAATAAAGTTCAAGTGATGTGTGGTCCTGGGCTCTCGGCAAACTTCAAAAACTCGAATCCGCATTCGCAGCCGTCCTTACAAGTCCCTCTACTTCTTCGGAGCGTCTGCTGCGATTGTGCCCAAGCCGACGAGTTTCACTTTGGCCCTTCAGTTGCAACCATCGACCATGGGAGAGCGCAGGAGGCAACATCTCCTTGCCCGCCTCGGCATGAACCCTAGGAGCCGTCGTCCACCCAAACTCGACAAAAACAACGGCCCAAACACTTTGAAAGCGCGTTCAGTTCTAGTATTGATAGCGATACTGCCGCTCGCGTTCTGGGCGTTTTGGCCCGCTCCGCAAAGGCAAATCCCTCAAGTTCCGCTCACGGTCGGCGATTCCCCATCCTTGCCTTTTTTCTGGAGCAATAGCGATTTCCCGTCACGAACCGACGCTTCTTCATCCCGTCCCGTTTATCCCTACTCGGTCATCCCGCGTGGTGTGGAAACTCCAGAAGAATTGCGGTCCGCGATTCGTCAAGATTCGGTTGTTGCCGCGCACTATTCCGATTTTCAGGTTCGCGCCGCTCGCCCCTTTCGATTGCCACGCGAACGGCAGTTCTTCGTCTCTTACCGCATCGGAAATCAGGTCTACTGGACAGCTAAAAAGATCACCCTGCACGCGGGTGAAACCCTCCTGACCGACGGCGAACACCTTGCTCGCACCCGTTGCGGCAATCGTCTTTCGGAGGTTCCTGCATCGCCCACGGCCCCCTCGGAGCCAAGCGATCACACCTTCAACACTCCCGTTGTGCCGCTTGGCCCTGAACTGACCTCAGAACTGCTGACCGATGCACCGATCTGGCCCGGCAGCCCAGCGCCAGTTCCTCTTTACTCCTCTAGCGCAAGTCCGGAGCCGGCTCCAGCTCCCGGGGGCCTCATTCCTCCGTTCATCCCGATCGCCTGTTGCATCTCCTCTTCCAGGCCTTCTTCGCCCCCCAGATCGCCCGTTCCTTCGCCGTCACCTTCTTCCCCAACTCTGACGCTACTGCCGCCGCCCTATCCCCCATCGGAACCCCTCTCTCCGCCTCAGCCTTCACCTCCACCCATCCCAACCCCGGAACCCGGCGTTTTGACGCTTGCCGCAGCCGGCCTCATCCTGCTGCTCATTCTCAGGCGGTTGCGTCCCGCCTGATCGTCGAATCCATCGTGCCGGGAATTGACCTCTGCGCATGGCCGCTCTACGATACATCGTTCCTCGGAGATTTTTTCTGCAAACCAACAGGCTCGTCCGCCGCTCCCTGCGCGCTTTCGCGTTCTTCCTGCTTTACTTTGTCTCAGGCCTGCTCACCTTGTGGGCGGCGGCGGCGCTTACCATCGATCTGCCGCTGCCAACGATCAAGCATCTCGCCGGCATCTCTTATGCGATCCTGATCATATTTCTCACGAGCCTGGTTTCCAGTCATTTCTCTAGGTTCGTCATCTGCGTTGCAGGGTTTGCAGCCGTGTTTACGTGGTGGCTCACGCTGAAACCCTCCAACGACCGTCCCTGGCAACTCGATGTCTCCGAAACTCCATGGGCCGAGAGCGATGGCGACAAGGTCACCATCCACAACTTGCGCTTCTGCGACTACCGCGCGGAATTCGACTACAGCTGCCAATGGCTCACCAAAACCGTGAACCTCTCCGAGCTTCGCGGCATCGATCTCGCTATCACTTATTGGGGTTCACCCTATGTTGCGCATCCCATCGTCAGCTTCCAGTTCGGCAACGACTACCTAGCTGCCTCCATCGAGACCCGCAAGGAAATAGGCGAAGGCTATTCCGCGCTCCTGGGATTCTTTCGGCAATACGAGCTGATCTACATCTTTTCCGATGAACGCGACGTCATCCGCTTGCGCACCAACTACCGCAGCGGCGAAGAGGTCTACCTTTTCCACACAACCGCAGGCTCTCAATGGGCACGCCAGCTCTTTCTCGAATATCTCGAGCACGCCAACCGTCTTCGCAACCACCCCGAGTGGTACAACGCCCTTACGCGCAATTGCACCACCAGCATCTTTTCCTCCATGGCCGCAACCGGCCGCCTTCCTGTCGGCACCACCCTGCACGACTGGCGAATTCTGCTCAACGGGCGCGGTGACGAAATGCTCTATAATGGCGGAAATTTCGAGGGTGGACTGCCCTTCCCCGAGTTGAAGGAGTCCGCGCACATCAACGCGGCCGCCCGGTTGGCCGGGCAATCGCCGGAGTTCTCTCGTTTGATCCGCTTGGGACGCCCCGGCTTCGAATTCCTCCTGATGAGTGCAAAGAATCATTCCAACCAATGACATTCGAGCTGGCGTACGGGCCCTGGCTTCACTATTTCTCGCCAAATTACTGTTTTTATGAAACGATCTTTCTCCCCCCACATCTAAATGGAGTAGTTACAATTATTCCCATGGATTCGGATAATCATCTCATCCCGTTCTCCCTTTTGGGCGACGCTGACCCTGCCGGTCCCAACATCATGGTCTCCCAGCCCCAGCAGGCGGAGACTCTCAGCCTTCTCTACGAGATCAGTCATGAGCTGACCTCGATCCTCGATCGCGGAGAACTTCTGCGCCGCATCGCCGAACGCGTGAAAAAACTTGTCGACTACGACGTCTTTACCGTCATGCTCTGGAACGAATCCAAGCAGGTTCTCGAGAGTGTCTTCTCCATGCGCTTCGAGGACGCCATTCCTTCCCGCGTCGAAATGCCTCTTCAGCAAGGCATCACCGGAGCCGCTGCCGCCGAACGCCGTACCATCCGCATTGTCGATGTCCGCCTCGATCCCCGCTACTTGTCCTGCGGAAGCGACGTCGAAGTGCGCTCGGAACTGGTTGTGCCCCTTCTCCTTCAGAACCGCCTCATTGGAGTTCTCGACCTCGAAAGCACCAAACCTTACGCCTTTTCCCCAGAGCACGAGCGCCTCTTGAATATTCTCGGCTCCTACGTGGCCGTGGGCTTAGAGAATTCCCGCCTTTTCGAAGACGCTCGTGAAAACCAGGCTCGGCTGCTCAACGACCTCGAAACTGCTCGCGAGATTCAGCGACAACTTCTGCCTTCGGGTGCGCGCGAGGTTCCCGGACTCGATCTGGCGACGGCTTACGTCCCGGCACGCGAACTCGGTGGCGACTTCTATGACCTGCTTCCCTATGGTGTGGGTCGCCTGGCCATCGCCATTGGCGACGTATCCGGCAAAGGCACCGCAGCTGCGCTGTACGGCTCCCTGGCCATCGGCATCCTGCGCGAACTCGTCCACAACAGCGAAGCTTCCCCGGCCGACATGCTCGCTCAACTCAACAGCCGCCTGCTCGCTGCTCGCCTGGACGCGCGCTTCATTGCCATGCACTTTGCGGTCTACGACGCCGCTCTTCGCGAACTCTCCATCGCCAACGCCGGCGGCACGCTCCCTCTTCTCGTCCACAACGGCGAAGTCTCGGAAATCAATGTGTCGGGAATGCCGCTGGGACTCCTGCCCGAGGCCGAATACGAAGATCAGACGCTCACCTTGGTTCCAGGCGATGTTGTCGTATTCGCTTCTGACGGTATTCAGGAATCCATGAATCCAGAGCAGGAAGAATTCGGAACTGACCGCCTCAAACTGCTGCTCTCTCAGGTCGGGCCCGCGGATCCTGGGTACAAGGTCGCGCAGCGCATCGTGAAAGCCACCGACGAGCACGCCGGTCCCGGACGGCCGCCGCACGATGACCGCACGCTTCTCATTCTCCGCGTCACCGAAGACAGCGAATCCGATTTCTCCAAAATGCCCATCATCTACTGAGTTTGCCGTTCATTTGCACTTCAGCCGCCCTTGTGTGGCCTCCCTGATGCCTTGGTTCACGATGTGCTGAGCTTGGTCGGCATCCTGGGCGCGTTGGCTCGCCGTCGCTATCCCGGCCCGTTGGGCTCTGGCTCTCACGCAGTCGGGACCGTCGCGCAACCAGCGCTCTCGCGCTCTTCATCGCCCTCGGAGTTTATTCGTGAAAGGACTTCGCCTCGAACAAATGCCGCAGGCGCCTGCTCGCCCTTGTTTCAGTGGCCGTGCAAATTTCGCGCAAGATTTTCTGCGTGAAATCACTCAGAGGTCGACACATAGACCGCATAAGTCGTTTGACTTCAATCACAACACCAATCCAAATCCTGGCATCCCGCGTGCTTGATATTTCTTTCGGGGGCTCCAATGAGCACGCTCGAAGTTCATCCGGAAATTCACACTACTAAACAGCCGCAGCATCCGGCTTACGTGACTTGCCAGGAGTGTCAACGTTCTTTCCACCCACAGAGCGAAGATCAGCTCAGTCTGGCGTTGTGCGACTCCTGTTTCGACGCACTCCGCCACCGCGGCGAACGTATCCACTCTGTGCGCGTGAAAGTGCTTCCTCGTGGCTCGGCCGGTAGTTAGCTGACTGATGCCGCAGTGCCGCCGGCCGCAGCACGACCCGCCACTAATCAGACCCGCTGATTTTTCAGAAATTGAACTACTTGCCCGAGGAAGATGTGGGAACTGCCGCGCCCTTGGTGGTCTCTGCAAAATAATTCTGTTCGCGCAGCTTTCGGTAAATGACTCCAGCCACCTGCGCCGCCGTCGGGCCCTTTACTCTTCTCGTGTTCCCGCGCAACAGCACTGCGAGCGCGATCTTTGGATGAGCCTCATCGGCATAGCTGACAAACCATCCGATCCTCGAGGGATTCGCTCGGTCATCGCAAGTACCGGTTTTCCCGAGGGGTGTTTCTTCTCCGCCCGCGTCATAGCTCAACCGGCCCGTGCCGTACAGAACGGCCGCGAGCATTCCTTCACGAACCTGCGGCAGCACGTTACTGATGTTCAAGTCCCGCTTGACTCGTGGCTCAAAACTCTGAACTTCCTCCTGCGAGTGAGGATACTGCAGGTAATACAGCGTTCCTCCGTTCGCAAAAGCGGCCGCGATTGCAGCCAGTTGAAGTGGTGTAATCTGGATCCCCTCGCCAAAGCTCGACATTCGCGCCACGCCGCCAAACGCCGGCGGCTGGGTCGGGAACGACCCTGGATGCTCATCTGGCAGGTTGTATCCCGAGAGTTCGCCGAGCCCGAGAAGCCGCCCGTACTTCGACACCGTGTCGAATCCCATCCGGCGGCCCAGCTCCTCGAAAAATACATTGTTCGAGTGCGCCAGCGCTTCGGTCAGATTCATGTACTTGCGTCGGCTCACTTTTAACATCGTGTCGCTCGTAATCACGTTTTCTTCGAGCGCCGCGATCGCAATGGTCGGCTTGATCGTCGAGCATGGAATGTAGCCATCGCTGAACGCGATCTTTTGATTCACCACCGCCAGGATGCGCCCCGTGTTCGGGTCCACAGCGACAACCGATCCGTTATATCGACCCAGCGCAGAAACCGCGGCTTCACGCACCACCGGGTCGTCGAAGCTTGGATCATCCGCGCTCACCGAGTCCGCGTACGTTGGCGCATAACCGCGATAACGCGAGGGTAAAAGCCGCTTCCGCAATTTCGATGTCTTCGTTGATTTTGACGAGTTGGAGCGCTCAATCGCCCTCGCGGCGGGCTCCGCTGCAGGCAACGGCCCACTCATCGCCGCTACCAGCACAGCTGTAGTAACTAGCTTTCCCAGTTCCCTGACCATGCAATCCTTTTGACCGAAACAGGACGCGTCGCTTCCAGGATGGCGCCGAGAATCTAACCCAACACCAATCGACCCGTCAACCACCTCTCGGTTAAAGCACTCCCTTGACCATTGCGCTGCTAGATTTCAAAGTACTTACTACTCTCTCATGGCAACCCTCGCATCTCCAAATGAAAGGGCTCTCACAAACTGAGACGTAGTTTACGCAACTTCGTTCCGCCGCAGCAATAGATAACTAGGTCCAGTACGTTTTATGTGCTTTATTTTGAACGGGTGTCCCCTTGTCTAGCTTCAAGGCCGCTACCCTTCCCCAAAACTGGGTCATCTGTTTCGGAACGAAACAGGTCTCGCCCGACTTTTCTCTCTGAAACACTCCAGAAAAGAAACGGCTCGCTTATCGCGCCGGCTTCCCTTTCACATCGGAGGTCGCGGCAGCCGCTGCCACCTTTATCGAGGGCTTTTCCCCGGCGTGGGCATTGCCATTCGCCCCCGCCGTCACCGCAGTCTGGTTTTGGCCCGGGGCTGGAACCTCCATCTTCTTCCGCAAAGCGTTTTCCAGCTTCTCGCGAATGTCCTTGTTCTCCTTCAGGAACATGCGCGCATTCTCGCGGCCCTGCCCCATGCGCTCGCCGCCAAAGCTCAGCCACGTGCCGGATTTCTCGATCACGCTCTTCTCGACGCCAATGTCCAGCAAATCGCCTTCGCCGGATATCCCTTCACCGTACAGAATGTCGAATTCTGCCTCACGGAAAGGCGCCGCCACCTTATTCTTTACAACCTTCGCCCGTGTTCGTGAACCAACGACGCGGTCGCCTTCCTTGATCGCCTGTACGCGGCGGATATCCACTCTCATCGACGCGTAGAACTTCAGTGCCCGCCCGCCCGTGGTCGTCTCCGGGTTCCCGAACATCACGCCGATCTTTTCGCGGATCTGGTTGATGAAAATCAGGCACGTCTTCGATTTCGAAACAATCGCCGTCAGCTTACGCAGCGCCTGCGACATCAGCCGCGCCTGCAAACCCATCTGTGGCTCGCCCATTTCGCCTTCGAGTTCGGCCTTCGGCACCAGCGCTGCGACCGAGTCCACCACCACCACGTCCACGCCGCCTGAACGGATCAGTGTTTCAGCAATTTCCAGCGCCTGCTCGCCATGGTCCGGCTGCGACACGAGCAGATTGTCCACATCCACACCCAACTTCCGCGCGTAAACCGGATCGAGCGCATGCTCCGCATCGATGAACGCGGCCTGCCCGCCCAATTTCTGCGCCTCAGCAATCACGTGTAGGGTAAGCGTCGTCTTACCGCCCGATTCCGGCCCATAAACCTCAATTACGCGCCCGCGAGGAAACCCTCCCACGCCCAGCGCCGCATCCAGCGACAGGCACCCCGATGGGATCACATTCACCGGCACCAGTACATTCTTGCTGCCGAGCCGCATGATCGAGCCCTTGCCATACGACTTCTCGATCTGCGATATCGCCGCTTCTAGCAACTTCGCGCGTTCATCTGCCATTTCTCACCTCGGTGGAGGAAATTAGGAATTCTGCGAATGGGGCTTCAGGTCTCGCGTTCCGAAAAACGGCGCTCGGAAGCGCGCCGCCATCCGCCGGAATCAAAATCTTCAACCGCTGCGCCCACGCTGGCCCTGATGGTCCTGCCGACCCGGCTTTCGGCTCCCGCCGTGTCT
>Ga0306922_10007088_pt1 | contig 10788 bp, 10 predicted proteins | sample sta12Cox44000082_FD_203758 | JGI IMG/M metagenome (GOLD analysis project Ga0306922, IMG submission 203758) | Lab enrichment of tropical soil microbial communities from Luquillo Experimental Forest, Puerto Rico - statoxic.12C.oxic.44.000.082 (v2)... | ecosystem: Environmental > Terrestrial >...
GTGGCGATCACTCCCACGAGCAGCGAGAACCGCGCGCCGTAGAGGATACGCGAGAGGATGCAGCGGCCGAACTCGTCCGTCCCCAGCGGAAACTCGAGCGATGGCCCGGCCAGGGCGTAAGGCAGATCCTGACGGATCGGATCGTGGGGCGCCAGCAGCCGCGCGGCGACGGCGAGCCCGACGATGAGGAGGACGAGCCCGAGGCCGCCCACGGCGAGGCGATGGCGGAGGAAGCGGAGGGCCGCCTCACTCATACCGGATCCGCGGATCGAGCCAGCCATAGAGGAGGTCCACCGCCAGGTTCACCAGCACGAAGACCACGGCGACGAGCAGCACGCAGCCCTGCACCACGGGATAGTCGCGCTGCAAGATGGCCGTCATGGCGAGCCGGCCCACCCCCGGCCACGCGAAGATGGTCTCCGTCACCACGGCGCCCCCGAGGAGAAAGCCGTACTGCAGGCCGACCACCGTTACCACGGGAATGAGCGCGTTGGTCAACGCGTGCTTGCCCACCACGCCCGCCGGCGGCACGCCCTTGGCGCGTGCCGTCGTCACGTACTCGCGGCCGAGCACGTCGAGCATGCCCGATCGCGTGAGGCGGCTGATGATCGCGATCGAGGTGGTGGCGAGCGTGGTCGCGGGAAGCACGATGTGGCGGAGACCGTCCCACTCCCAGAACGGCCCCGCGCGTCCGGAGACGGGCAACCAGCCGAGCTGCAGACTGAAGAGCCAGATGGCGACGATGGCGATCCAGAAGATCGGCATGGAGAGCGACGAGAGGGAGGCTCCCGTGGCCGCGTAGTCGATCCAGGAGGAGCGCCGTACGGCGGCGACGAGGCCGAGGGGAATGCCCACGAGCACGGCCATGACCATGCTCACTGTGGTGAGCTCGAGGGTGGCGGGAAAGCGGCTCAGGATCTCCGCGGTCACGGGAGCCCGCGAGCGGAGCGAGCGCCCAAGATCGCCCTGGAGCGCCCGAGCGAGGAACGTCCAGTACTGCACGTAGAGGGGGCGCTCGAGGCCGAGCTCTGCCCGCACCCGCTGCACCACCGACTCTGGCGCGTCCGGGCCCGCGATCAGGCGCACGGGATCGCCGGGCACCACGTGCATGATGGCGAAGGTGAGGAGCGACACGCCGAAGAGTACCGGCACCGTCTGGAGCAGGCGCCGGAGGATGTAGCTGGTCACGCCGCCTCGCCCTCCTTCAGTGCCCTCCTTCCTGCCCACAAAAAGGCCCTTGACCCGGCCCCAAGGGGCCGGCGGTAAGCTGGCCGCATGGTCGAGGGGCTTCGGGTCGGTGAGCTTTCCGCCAAGAGCGGCGTTGGTCGAAAGGCGCTTCGTTTGTACGAGGCGAGGCACATCCTGCCGGCGCCGCGTCGCACGCCAGCGGGGTACCGCGTGTATCCGCCCGAGACGTTGGACCTACTGACATTCGTGGTTCGGGCGCGCCGTCTCGGGCTCACCCTGTCCCAGATTGCCCACATCGTCGCGCTCCGACGTGCCGGCTCCCGGCCCTGCGTCCACGTACGGGAGCTTCTCGAGCAGAAGGCAGCCGACTTGGCCGCCATGCTGCGCGAGCTACGCCGCACGCTGAACACATGGGGTGCCACCGACGGCCTCACGGCAACCATCTGCCCGCACATCAAAGGGAAAGGAGGTGACAGAATCATATGGACAGGATCACGGTCTCTCTCTGCCCGAACTGCATCCACTGCCCGGAAGTCGTCATCGAAGGCGGCGAGGTCCGAATCGGCGAAGACGCCAACATAGCGGTTCTGAAGGCCGAGGAGTGGAACGTCCTGGTGGACCTGATTCAGTCGGGTCAACTCGGGCGCGTGTGATGAGTCGCGGGGCGTCGGGAGAGCTATCTCGGCGCCCCGCGGCGCGCTAGTCAGTCTCCCCACTCCCGGTAGGTCTGCGGTGAGAGCTGATCGGCCCCTCGGCCGGCCCAGTCGTACTTGGTCATGCGTGGCCACATGCGCTCGCCGCCCGCCTGGAGCGCGCCGAGCATCGCGCCTTTGTCGGCATGGATCACGCGCCCGGTATCCACCACGAGGCGGCCGTTGACGTAGACGCGATCCACGTCCTCGTCGCTGGCGTTGAAGACGATGTTCTTCACGGGATCGCGCAGCGGCGTCATGCGCCAGGAGGACGCCTTCCACAGAACGAGATCGGCCTTGGCGCGGGGAGCGATGCGGCCCAGGTCGTCGCGCAGCAACGCGCGCGCCCCGCCGAGGGTGGCCGCATCGAAGGCGTGCGCAGCCGTGGTCACCTCCGTGTGCCGCTCCATCATCTTGGAGACCACGGCGGCCCAGCGCATGGCCTCGATCACGCTCTGCGGATTGGTGTCGGTGCCGAGGGACATGTTCACGCCCGCCGCGCGATAGCGGGCGAAGGACTCCATGGCCACCCCGCGGCGGGCGAACACCCACACCGCGTGGGCCACCGAACAGCCCGCGTCGGCCATGAGTTGGATGTCGCCCTCCGGATAGTTGGTCCACGAGGAGCCCCCGATGATGATGGCGTGGCCCAGCACGGTGTTCTGGCCCAGGACGCCCAGCTCCTTCATCCAGGCGATGGGCGTCTTGCCGTGGCGCGCCACCATCTCGTTGAACTCCACCACCGACTGCGAGGTGTGCACCTGGTACGGGCGCTTCACTTCGTCGGCGAAGCGCTTGGCGTCCTTGAGGAGCTCCGGCGTGCAGGTGTCGATCTGCGAAGGCGAGACGAAGCAGCGCACGAGATCGCCGTGGGCGCCGTCCCAGCGCTTGTGAAACTCGATGGCGCGCTTGAGACCTTGCCGTCCCTGCTCCTCGTTCCACTCCCATTCGACACGCTTGCCGTCCTTCGTCAGCCACTTGCCCGAGCGGAAGGCCTGCCCCATGTAGACGCGCAGGCCATAGTGCGGCGCGCGCTCCACCACGTATTCGCCCAGGGTGCCGATTTCCATCACCGTGGTGACGCCGCCCCGAAGCAGCTCGGCCATGGAGAAGTCGACGCAGGCACGGCCGGCCTCTTCGTCCTGAGAGTCGCTCCGCACCGGGAGCATCTCGAAGAGACCGGAGAACCAGAACTGCGGATTGCCGCAGTCCTCGATGAAGGAGCGATCGAGGGGCGAGCCGCTGATGTGGGCGTGGGTGGAAATGAGGCCGGGGGTGAGGACGCGGTCGGCGGCGTCCACCGTCTCGTCGACGTGGCCATCGAAGCGTGGTCCCACATGGAGGATGCGGTCGCCCTCGATCACCACCACGCCATCGCGCAGAAGCCGGTGGCCCTCGCCGTCGAAGGCGATGACATACCCCGCGCGGATCGCTATGCGCTTTGCCATGAAGCGGTCTCCTTGGATCTCCCCCTCGTTCAATTCAGCCCTCGCCTCCCCGCTCGCAGCGAGCGGGTCAGCTCGAACGGCGCCCTCTCCCCCTCCCGGGGGGCGAGGGGATCGCGTTGCTCCCTCTCCCTCAGGGAGAGGCCGGGGTGAGGCTGGGGTGATCTACACGACCCAAGCGTCCATCAGCTTGTAGATGCCGTGGATGGGGTGGTACTTGAGCCCGTGCGCGCGCGCCCGGCTGCCGAAGATCCAGCGAATGTGCTGGATGGGCACCACCACCGTCTCCCCCACCAGCCGCTGCTCGATGCCCTGGAAGGCCTTGATGCGCTCCGCCTCCTTCAGCGTGGTCTGCGACTGCTGGAAGAGCGTGTCGGTGCGGTCGTCCTTCCAGCGCACGGTGTTCGGGCTGGGCACGGCAGAGGAGACGAAGAAGTAGAGGAAGTCGGAAGACGAGTAGATCATAGGGAGGAAGCGCGCGTCGTGCTCCCCCGCCCGCGTCGCCGTATTGAAGGCGGCCGACTCGAGCCGCTTGATCTGAAGATCGAAGCCGACCTGACGGAGCTGCGCCTGCACGGGAGTGACGATGCGCTCGTGGAGCTCGGTGAACACGTAGAGCGAGGCTTGGAGCGGCTTGCCGTCCTTCTGCCGCATGCCGTCGCCACCCGGGTTCCAGCCCGCCTCCGTCAGGAGTTTCTTCGACCGGTCGAGGCTGAACTCCGCCATGAAGGGGCGCATCTGCTCCCGGGAGGAAGCGCCGGGAGCGAGCGGATGGATGAAGCCGTATGAGACGTCGGCCTGCCCCTTCATGACGAACTGCACGATCTCCTGCCGGTTGACGACGTGCGCCACCGCTCGCCGCACGCGCGCGTCCTTGAAGATCTCCTTCTCCATGTTGAAGCCGATGTGGTTGGAGGATAGCCGGGGGATCGACGTGATCTTCACGCCCTTGCCCTCGAGGCGGCCGATGTGCTGCGGCGCCACATCGATGTCGAGATCGATGCCGCCCGCCTCGAGCTCGGCCGCGCGGGCTGCATCCTCGGGAAGGGTGCGGAACACGATGCGGTCGATCCACGGCGCTCCCGTGTTGTCGTAGGCGGGGGAGCCCCACGCATAGGCATCGTGGCGGACCAGCTCCATGCGATCGTCCTTGGTCCATTCCTTGAGCTTGAACGGTCCGGTGCCGCATACGCTCGCCGGGATTACGCCGTAGTCCTGTCCGTATTGGGCCACGTGCTTGGCGTGGGGAATGCCCGCGTAGGACCATTCCGTCTGGCTCACGTTGTTGAGGAAGACCAGCGTCGGGTTCTTGAGCCGGCAGACGAGCGTGGTGTCGTCGACGACCTTCGTCTCGGCGAGGCTCGCCACCTTGGCCCGCGTGGGAAAGGCCTCCTTGGGATCGATCCAGCGATCGAAGTGGTCCTTCACGTCCTGCGCGGTGAGGGGCGCCCCGCAGTGAAACTTGACGCCCTTCTTCAGATAGAAGGTCCACGTGAGCCCGTCCGGCGAGGCTTCCCACCGCTCGGCGAGGGCGGGGCGGATCTTCATCTGGAAGTCGTGAAGCACGAGGCCGTCGTAGAGGAGCATGTTGGTCGCGATGGCGGACAGGCCGGTGGAGCGCCCGGGATAGAGCGTGTCGGCGTCGTGGTTGCGGCCGATGGTGAGGGTGCCGCCGCGCTTGGGTTTCTCCTGCGCATGCGCAGCGGGCAGTCGCGCGGAGAGGGCAGCGGCGCCGGCCGCGCCGAGCTTCAGAATGCTTCGACGGTCGAGCATGCTGTCCATGGTCTCCTCCGGTGATGCCACGCCGTCGTGCGGGTGGGCTGACGGTCGGCGCCCATTGTCGCCACATCGCCCACGACGGTCAACGGTTTCCCAGCCGGCCTCAGTTCGGCGGGCAGAGGTAGCCGGCGCCGTTCGGATTGGGAAAGCAGCCGACCGAGGTGGGAATGATGAGGCGAGGCAGCCACAGCACGACGTTGGGGAAGAAGATGATGAGGGTGATGACGAGAAAGAAGATGCCGTAGAGGGGCACGGACTGGCGGAGGGCGCGGGTGAAGGGCACGCCGGCCAGGGTGGACGAAAGGAGCAGGATGAGCCCGTAGGGCGGGGTGATCAATCCGAAGGCGAGGCTCACGATGATCAGCACGCCCATGTGCACGGGATTAATGTGGGCGAGGTTGGTTAGGGCAATGATGATGGGCATGAAGATCGCGATGGCGGGCACGCCGTCCAGAAAGTCGCCCGCGATGGTGAGCACGATCACCATGAGGTACATGATGACGACGCGGTTGTCCCCCGCCACCGCTTCGATCCACCCGCGCACGATGTCGGGGCCACCCAGGTAAGCGAGGAGCCAGCCCACCGCGGAGGCCGCGGCCACCGCCGACATGGGCAGCGAGTAGAGGATGGCCGCCTCCATGAAATCGTGGGGCAGGTTCCTGATGTGTCCGCGGTTCAGGAGAGGCAGCAGCACCACGAGGATGTAGACCACCGCGATCATGCCTGCTTCGGCGGGGGTGAAGGTGCCCGTGACCACGCCGCCGATGATGATGATGGGGATCATCAAGGGCAGGAGCGCGGCGCGGCCGCTCATGGCGATCTGGCCGACGCTGGCGCGTTTCTTCTGGATGCCGGCCGGCCCGAAGAGATAGCTGTAGGCCATGAGCCCCACGCCCACCATGATTCCCGGCGTGGCGCCGCCCAGGAAGAGACCGGCGATGGAGACGTTGCCTACCGCTCCGTACACGATGGCCATGATGGAGGGCGGCACCATGGCCGCGATGGTGGCCGCGGAGGCCACCAGGGCCGCGGAGAACGCGGGATCGTAGCCCTCGCGCTTCATGTAGGGCATGACCACCGTGCTGATGGCGGCCACGTCGGCGGTCATGGAGCCGGAGATGCCCGCGAAGAGCATGCTCGACAGGCTGACCACGTGCGCGAGTCCGCTGCGGAAATGGCCCACCAGGACCTGGGCGAACTTGATGAGGCGCTCGGTGATGTTGGCCGCCGTCATCATGTCGCCCGCGAGGAGGAAGAAGGGGATGGCAAGGAACTCGAGCTGGTTGATGCCGTTGAACATCTGGCCGACCATCGAGGCCATGGTGATCTTGGTGAAAAAGGCGGTGGTGACGAAGGCTCCGGCGGCCAAGGCGAAGGCTACGGGCACGCCCTGGTAGCCGAGGTAGAGGAAGGTCACCACCATGACGATGATCGCGACCGAGTTCAGTTCCACGGATCAGCCCACGGGAGGGAGCAGGGGCGGAGCTGCAGACGCCCGGCGCCCCTCGAAGCCGTGCCGCCACCCATTGACGAGCTCCTCGATGGTGAAGAGCGACACCAGTCCGCCCGCCACGGGAATGGCCGCGTAGAGGACGGCAATGGGGGTGACGGAGGGCATGAGGAAGCTGCCGAAGCCGTTCAGGTAGTTCTTGTAGCCGAACCAGATCATGCAGACGCCGACGCCGAGGATGACCAGCCGGTTGAACGTCTCCACCAGCGTGCGCTTCCGCCCCCGGAGGCTCTCCCCGACCGCGGTGAGGCGGAAGTGCTGGTCGCGACGCACCGCGACGCCCATGCCGATGAAGACTCCCCACACGAAGAGCCCGCCCGCGAACTCGTTGGCGTTGAGCCAGGGACGGCCGAGGTTGCGGCAGAGAACATCCGCCACCTCGCACACCGTGAAGCCCACGAGGAGGAGGGCGCACAACACCATGAGGCCGCGCTCCACCACGTCGAAGAGCGGCCACTTGAGGTGACGGTGGGCCCGGACGGTGACGCGTTTTTCCGGCGCGGGCGGCGCCTCCGGTGCCGCCGTCACGCTACTTGATGCCGCGGACGAGAGCGAGGATCTGGACGGCGTGCTTGCCCAGCTCCTGCGCCTGCGAGTCCTGGAGCGGGGTGGCGATGACGCTGAAGCTCTTCTTGTCCACCTCCTCCACGTATTTCACGCCCAGCTTCTGCAGCGAATTCACCGCCGCCGTGTTGAGCTCGAGCGCCTTGCGGCTGGCGATGGGGAGCGAGTAGTCGGCGGCCTGCGTCACCCACGTGCGCTGCTCGGGGGTGAGGCTGTCCCACGTCTTCTGGCTGACCCAGAGGTGCGAGTTGTTGGCCTCGTGCTCCGTCTTGGAGACCACGGGGGCTGCCTCGTAGTGCTTGTTCTTCAGCACGACGTCGTTGCCGTTCTCCGCGATCTGGATGAGCCCGGTCTGGAGCGAGGTGTAGACCTGCCCGAAGGGCATGTGGATGGGCACCGCCTTGTACGCGCTGAAGAAGGCGTCCTCCGTCTTGGTCGCCTGCACGCGCACCTTCTTCCCCGCCACGTCGGCCACGCTCGTCACGGGGAACTTGGAATACATGTTGCGGAAGCCCTGGGTGAAGAGGCCGAGGGAGCGCGCGCCCTGCACGCTGTCGGCGATCATGGCCTTGAAGGCGTCGTTGATGGCCTTGTCGTTCATGGCCCGCTCGAGGTGCACCTCGTCCCGGAAGATGAAGTGGAGCGAGAAGACCCCGGACTGCGGGGCCACGCTCGAGGTGTTGGCAGTGGCGTTGATGACGAAATCGATGTCGCCCGCGCGCACCTTCTGGGCCATCTCCGGCTCGGAGCCGAGGGCCGCTCCGGGGAACTGCCGGATCTTGAGCTTGCCTCCCGAGAGCTCCCCGAGCTTCTTCTCGAAGGTGTCGGCCATGAAGCTGTAGGCGGTGTCGCGCGGCTGGTCGTAGGCGAAGGTGAAGGTGCGCGTCTCCTGAGCGGCGCCGCGCCGCGGCCACGAGCCAGCCAGCACTCCGGTTCCTATCGCCGAACACACCAAGAATGAACGTCGGGTCAGCATGCCGGCCTCCTTGTCGACATCGACACGAATGGTCACACGGGCGGCCAAGACTAGCCTCCGGTCGTGGATGTGTCAATGCTTTCCGGTGGACACGACGCCCCGACTCTTTTACTCTCGGCCTCTCATGGCCGGACCGCTCGACGGCGTGCGGGTGCTCGACGTGACCACAGTCGTGCTTGGACCCTGGGCGACCCAGACCCTGGGCGACCTGGGCGCCGACGTGATCAAGGTGGAGCCGCCGGAAGGCGACACGACGCGTCGCCTGGGTCCCGCGCGCAATCCAGGCATGAGCGCCTTCTTCCTCGCCTGCAATCGCAACAAGCGCAGCGTGGTCCTCGACCTCAAGCAGCCCTCGGGCCGCGCCGCGCTTCTCAAGCTCGCCGCAAGCGCCGATGTGATGCTTCACAACTTCCGTCCGGCTCCCGCGGCCCGGCTCGGCCTGGACTACGAGGCGTTCCGCGCCGTCAATCCGCGCCTCGTCTACGTGGCGACCTACGGCTTCCGCGCGCGCGGCCCCTACGGGGAGAAACCCGCGTACGACGACGTGATCCAGGCTGCCTCCGGGCTCTCGATGCTGCAGGCCTCCGTGGTGGGCGAGCCGCGCTACGTGCCCACCATCGTGGCCGACAAGACCAGCTCGCTCACCGTGCTCTCCTCGGTACTGGCCGCCCTCGTGCACCGCGAGCGCACGGGCGAGGGCCAGGCCGTGGAGGTACCCATGATGGAGAGCGTGGTCGCCTACGTGATGGTGGAGCATCTCTACGGCGAGACCTTCATCCCGCCCATCGAGAGCGCGGGCTACAAGCGGATCCTCGCCCGCTGGCGGCGTCCCTTCCAGACCAAGGACGGCTTTCTCGCCGTGGTCCCTTACACCGACACGCACTGGCGGACGTTCTTCGAGATCGCAGGGCGGCCCGATCTCCTCACCGACCCACGCTTCCAGTCGCTGGAGTCGCGCCTCGCCAACATCGAGACGCTCTACGAGGAGCTTGGCAAGATCGTGGCCACGCGTAGTTCCGCGGAGTGGCTGGAGGCGCTCGAGCGCGCCAACGTGCCCGCCACCATCGTCAACACGCTGGAGTCGCTCTTCACCGACCCGCAGCTCGAGGCCACCGGCTTCTGGAAGACCGTGGAGCATCCGACCGAGGGCACGCTGCGCATGCCCGACATCCCCGCCACCTACAGCAAGACGCCGGGCGACATTCGGCGGCTCCAGCCGCGCCTGGGCGAGCACAGCCTGGAAGTGCTGCGCGAGGCAGGCTTCGGCCAGGCGGAGATCGACGCGATGCTCGCCTCGGGCGCCACCGTCCAGCCTCGCTCGTGACCCTCGCACCCCTCACTCTCTCGCGTGCCATCGTGGGCGCCGCGGTAGGCCCCATCGCCCACGAGATCGACGCGCGCTGGCTCATGGCCTATGCCGCCAGCCTCGGCGAGACGGAAGCACGTTACTTCGACACGGGGGCGCCAGGTGGAGTCGCTGCGCACCCGCTCTTCCCCGTGTGCTACGAGTGGCCAGCGCTCCTCGCCCTGCGCGCCGTGGCCACATCGGACGAGATGGCCATCCGCAGCGTGCACGCCACGCACGATCTGGTGCTCCACCGGCCGATCCGCGCCGGCGAGACGCTCCATACCACCACCCGCGTGACCGGCCTCGCGCATCGGCGCGCGGGCACGCTCCTGACGACGCGCAATGAGACGGTGGACGATCAGGGCCGTCCCGTGTCCACCACGGACTACGGCAGCGTGTACCGCGGGGTGGGCTTCGAGGGCGCGGACGCGGGTGAGAAATCTGCGCGTGGAGCCTTCGACATTCCGTCAGATGCCCCGAGCCGGGAAGTGACGGTGCCCGCCAGCCTCGCGCACGTCTACTCGGAATGCGCGCGCATCTGGAATCCCATCCACACCGACGTCGCCGTGGCGCGCGCAGCGGGGCTGCCGGGCATCATCCTCCACGGCACGGCCACGCTGGCGCTGGCTGTCTCACAGGTCATGCGCTACGCCGAGGCCGATCCGCGCGCGGTGTGCCGGGTGCGGGCCACCTTCACGGGCATGGTCACCCCGCCCTCACGCCTCGCCGTGCGCGCGATCGAGGCGACGGTGGGCCACGCCTACCTCTTCGACGTGCTGGGAGAAGACGACGCCCCGGTCTTGAGCCGGGGCGTCCTGCACCTCGTCCCTCGCTAGCGCGAGACGCCTTGCCGGGCTCGGGCGATCCAGGCCAAGCTCAGATCCTTGTCCGTCCAGCCATGAGACCGCAGGTGATTGAGCCATTCCCTGACCACGGCCGCAGAAACCAGCGACTCGGCGGGATCGACCTCGACGCGATTCGGGCACCGCTTGTTACTGATGGGCACCGGGGGGAGAGGCGCGGGAACAGAAGCCATCGTGTCCGTCCCTTCTGAAACACCGGCGCGTCCGAACGAAGGCGCGGGCCGTGGTTGGGTCGCGTCAGAGGAACAGCGAGGAGCTACAAGGGAAGAGAGGACCTTACTATACAGGAAACTGGCACGCCCGGCCGACAATCACCACGGGCACGGACGCTCAGCTACCCTCACCACATCACCATGCCGCCGTCGATGTTGATGGACTGCCCGGTCATGAAGGCGGCAGCCGGAGAGCAGAGGAAGGCGATGA
>Ga0306922_10007091_pt1 | contig 10786 bp, 8 predicted proteins | sample sta12Cox44000082_FD_203758 | JGI IMG/M metagenome (GOLD analysis project Ga0306922, IMG submission 203758) | Lab enrichment of tropical soil microbial communities from Luquillo Experimental Forest, Puerto Rico - statoxic.12C.oxic.44.000.082 (v2)... | ecosystem: Environmental > Terrestrial > Soil...
CAGCGCGGCGTGATCGGCGCCCGTAAGTTGCACCCGCTCGATCTTGTCGGCCAGTCCCTTGATGACCGTTTCCAGCTCGCGCGGCACATCCTGACCGACTTGATTGCGCGCAGCGAGCGCGTCGGCGAGCGCGGCAATGCGCTCCTCGAGCGCATTGAGAACATTATCGCTGCCGGTCCCGGAAGCGGCCCGGTCGACCTTGCCGGCCAGCGTCCGGACCTCATCGGACAAGCTTGCGAGGGCGTCGTTCGAAGCAATGTTGGAGACGATGCCGCGCATGCCGGTGACCGCCTCTTCCAGTTGCCGCAGCGCCGCCGGATCCTGGCTGTGGTTCGCGAGGCCATCGATTTTCTGCGAGAGCTGCTGCAATTCGTGATCGACCCCGGCAAGATTTTCGGCCGGGGCAAGACCACGCAAGGCATCGCGCACTTCGGCAAGGCCGCGCTCGACGCTTGCGAGCGCCGCTTCGTCTGCTCCTGCATTGCGGCTGCGGTCGATGCGCTCGGCGAGGTTACGCATTTCATGCTCGATCGCCTCAACCGATTTTCGCGGCAAGGCGTCCTGCAGCATGACGCCGATCTGTGCAAGATCGTCGCGCAAGCTATCGATCGCTCTGTCGACGCCGCAGGGCTTGAGCGTCTCGATATGGGCGTTGATCTCGCGAAGCTGTTGTTCGAGCCCGGACAGCTCCTGGGTGGGCGCACGCGGCAGCCCCCGGGAGGCGGCCGTGGGGCGCGCCGACGTCCCCTCTGAGCCGGCGGCATAGCTGTCAAGAACGCGCTGACGGTCGGCGATTTCGATCAGCGCCTGATCGAGGGGAGTGCGAGATTCGGCAGTGGTGATAGGATACGTCCGTTCGCGGCTGAGATCTGCAACTGCGCAGCTTACCGCATTGACGCGCTGCTCGATGTCGGTCCGAGTTGAGCGTCCCTCGGTGATCAATTGATCGAGCCTGCTGTCGAGCTTTGAGATGACCTCAATCAGCTGTTGTGATGTCTCGGCGTTGCGAGGATCAGGACGCGCCGCCTGAGTGGCGCTTGCCGCCACTTTGCCGAGCTGCCCGGTCAACTCGTCAAAGCGTCGATTGAGCCGCGCAAATTCCGCGCTACGAGGATCGGGGCTCGGCGCTTGCGTCGCAGCCACTGCCGCCACCTTGCCAAGCTGCCCAGTCAGAACGTCAAGGCGCCGGTTGAGCTCGTCAAATGCCAGCTGATTTGCCGAGCGATCTTCAGCATCAGGGGGCTCCTGCTCGGGAGCCTCGTGTTCATCGGTCGGACGAGAGGGATAGGGGTGATAGCGCTCAAAGGAATTGTCGCGACGCCTGGCGTGCGGCAAGTCGGAGCGATCCTCGTATTCGAGGCGATCGTCATATTCGACATGCCTGACGCGCAGACCAGACGGCTGCTCGGGTTGCGGATGCGCCACATCATGGCGGAGGTACCCGCCCGCGGCGCCGTCATGATCATGGGCAAGGACAGTCCGGTCCGGCGGCTCAGGCTCAAGTGAGGGCTCGCGACGCCCGGCGGCTCGTAAACCAGGGTCGTCATCCTCGGCCTGCCAGTTCCGCAATGGATGGGTCTCATCCGAAAAAGCAGCGGGATCGTAACGAGGATGATCGCGCCCGGCTTGCGGCCCGGCTTCGACCTCATCGGTGTCCGCCGATTCCAGGATGATGCTGTCGAGCCATTCGCCAATTGACATGCCGGCACGGCGCGCAGCTTCACGCGCCGTCTGGCGCGCTTCGCGCCCGACCCCGCTCACCTGCCAAGGCATACTGGATTTCATGCCTGCATCCGACAATGGAGGCCAAAAGCGGAGCCCGATGGCTCCGGCGGGACCGGAGGGTAAACAGACAGTGGAAGGAGAAGCCCCTGTTCCTCGTCGGCCAGTTTTTCCCCTCGGAGTAAACAGACGGTTAACTCGGGTAATGTCGGTACAGTGGTATTTACAACAGGCGGCTGGTGTGGCCGATTGATCACGTGCAATTCGCGTTACGGCGGCTATGGCCGCATCGCTGCAGCCTTACCGCGCGGTCGGCAGTCCTGTCGCTTGTGATGGCAAGCACGCAGACAATGGCCGAACATCGCTAGGATCTGGCGCGTCCACCAGCCCTCGCGTCCCGCGCGGGCGGGCAGTAAACTGCGGCCCGCTGGACAATCATGAGCACGCTCAATCTTCCTTCTCCTGGCTGGATGACCGAGGACGTCGTGCTGCTCGAGGAGCAGGCGCGACGCTTCATCACGGCCGAATATGTGCCGCAGCTCGAGGCCTGGAGCGAGAAAGGAATGTATGACCGCGAGGTGTGGACCAGGGCGGGCGCCGCCGGACTGCTTTGCCCCGCGATCCCCGAGCAATACGGCGGCGCCGGCGGCACCTTTGCGCATGAGGCGGTGATCATTCGCGAGCTCAGCCTGGCGGGCTTCGATGCCTTCGGGGCGCCGCTGCATTCAGGGATCGTCGCACCCTACATTCTGCATTATGGAACGGAAGAGCAGAAGCGGCGCTGGCTGCCTGGGCTGGTGAGCGGCGAGCTTGTGGGCGCAGTTGCCATGAGCGAACCCGGCACCGGGTCCGACCTGCAGGGCGTACGCACGACGGCGAACAAGTCCGGCAATGGCTACGTGCTCAACGGATCGAAGACCTTCATCACCAACGGCCAGCATGCCAATCTGATCGTCGTGGTCGCCAGGACTGACGCGAGCGCGGGGTCGAAGGGCATCTCGCTGATGATGGTCGAGACCGAAAACGCGTCCGGCTTTCGCCGCGGCCGCAAGCTCAAGAAGCTTGGCATGGATGCCGCCGATACGTCGGAATTGTTCTTCGACGACGTGAAGCTGCCGCCCGAGAACCTGCTGGGAAGCGAAGAAGGCCAGGGGTTCGCACAGCTGATGAATGACCTTCCGCGCGAACGGCTCATTGTCGCGGTGCATGCGCAGGCGATGATCGAGCGGGCGCTGGCGTTGACAATCGACTACGTCAAGCAGCGCCGCGCCTTCGGCAAGGCAATCATCGACTTTCAGAACAGCCAGTTTATCCTGGCCGAATGCAAATCCGAGGCTACGATTGCGCGGGTCTTTCACGACCATTGCATCGAGCGCTATCTCGCCGGCACCCTCGACACCGTGACCGCCTCGATGGCCAAATACTGGATCACCGATTTGCAGGGAAAAATCATCGATCGCTGTCTGCAGCTGTTCGGAGGATACGGCTACATGGAGGAGTTTCCGATCTCTCGTATGTACCGGGATGCGCGGGTGATGCGGATTTATGCCGGTACCAATGAGATCATGAAGCTTCTGATTGCACGCAGCCTGTGATCCGGCGTGCCGGTACCTTCCGGCAGCTCAGAATGAAACCCTTCCCACGATTTCGCGCGCATTTTGCCGGGGGTCCGCTTGCCGGCATTGGCTTGATGCTGGCGGGAATCTCCCTTTTCTCCTTCAATGATGCTCTGGGAAAGTGGTTGCTCGGCACCTATTCGGTGGGAGAGCTGTTGCTTATCCGCAGCGCCGCGGCGCTGATCCTGATCGCCCCGTTCGCCTGGCGAGCGGGGACGGCCGCTTTTGCGAACGCGCCGATGCCGGGACTGCAGATCGTTCGCGTCGCGCTGTCGACCCTTGAAGTGGCGATGTTCTTCTGGGCCGTCTCCTACCTCCCGCTCGCCGACACGGTGACGTTCTATCTGGCGGGCCCAATCTATGTGACGGCGCTATCGGTCATGCTGCTGCGCGAACCGGTCGGCTGGCGGCGGTGGAGCGCCGTGCTCGTCGGATTTGCCGGCGTGCTGCTGGCACTGCGCCCGTCTGCGGCGAGCTTGACGCTTCCGGCACTGATCGCGCTTGCCGGCAGCATGTTCTTTGCGGTGTCGATGATCACGACGCGGATGCTGCGCAAGACATCAAACACCGTGCTGGTGGCGGGACAGATCGCAGCGACCCTGCTGTTCGGGATCGTGGCAACACCATTTGCGTGGATGAAGCCCTCGACGCTCGACTTCGCGCTGATGTCGCTGTTCGGCGTGGTATCGATCTTGGCGCTCGCCTGCGTCAACCTATCGCTCAAGCTGGCGGCGGCGAGCGTCGTCGCGCCCTATCAATATACTTTTATGTCTGGGCCATTGTGCTGGGCTATGTGGTGTTCGGCGATGTGCCCGACCCATTCACGCTGCTCGGCGGGGCGGTTATCATCAGCGCGGGACTTTACATCTTCTGGCGCGAGCAGATGCACTCTCGCGCAGCCGCGCTCCTCGCTCACGTGCAATGAGGAAAGCATGCCGAAGATCGACCTCGCGAGGGTTCCTGTGCAGCAACTCGGATCCTATCCGAAGCAATTGCGGCGGCGATCGCCGGGCGCCAGAAGCAGCGGCTCGGCGACGCGGTCGGGCTCACTCAGTTCGGTGTCAACATCACGCGCATCAAGCCGGGCTCGGGGTCGGCATTGCGGCACTGGCACGAGCAGGAGGACGAGTTCATCTACATGCTGGAAGGTGAGCTGGTACTGCAGGAGGACGAGGGGGAAACGGTTCTCAAGCCCGGAGATGCCGCGGGGTTCAAGGCCGGAAGCGGCATCGGCCACTGCCTGATCAACCGCGGTACCGTCGATGCGATCTATCTGGAGGTCGGCACCCGCGCCACGAACGAGCGCGTGCACTTCAGCGACGTTGACCTGATCATGGAGCGGGACCGCGCTGGCCGACGGTATCTGAACAGATCAGGAGCGCCGGTGGACGACTGACGAAATACTCAAGGGACCCACAACGCGCCGCCGGGCTCTCCCATACCAGGTGGCCCGATTGCTCTCGCGCGCGCTCGCCGTGTATGGTCGCGGCCCTTTTGCCGGAAGCACCGAATGGCTCGCGACCAGACCGACATGACGCCCATCGAAACGCGCGAGGAGCTCGTTGCGTGGTTTGAGGCAGGCAGCAAGCCGAGGTCCCAGTTTCGCATCGGCACCGAGCATGAAAAATTCGTGTTCACGCTGGAGGATCACCGGCCGGTTCCCTATGCCGGGCCGCGCGGCATCCGCGCGCTGCTGCAAGGCATGCAGCATCTGCTGGGCTGGGAGCCGATCATCGAGAAGGGCAATATCATCGGTTTGTTCGACGTCACCGGGGGTGGCGCGATCTCGCTTGAGCCCGGCGGTCAGTTCGAGCTCTCAGGAGCGCCGCTCGAGACCGTGCATCAGACCTGCTCGGAGCTGATGGCGCATCTTGCGCAAGTGAAGGAGATAGCCGGTCCGCTCGGCATCGGCTTTCTCGGCCTCGGCATGACGCCGACCTGGAGCCTCGCCGAAATTCCGCAGATGCCAAAGGGCCGCTACCGGATCATGACGCAGTACATGCCCAAGGTCGGAAACCATGGCCTCGATATGATGTACCGCACCTGTACGGTACAGACCAATCTCGATTACCGCGACGAGGCGGACATGGTGAAGAAGCTGCGGGTCGCGCTCGCCCTGCAGCCGGTGGCCACCGCCATGTTCGCCAACTCGCCCTTCACCGAAGGCAGGCCCAACGGTTTTCTGTCGTTCCGCTCGGAAATCTGGCGCGATACCGATCCCGACCGCTCCGGCATGCTGCCGTGGGCCTTCGAGCCCGGGATGGGCTTTGAGCGGTATGTCGATTATGCGCTCGATGTACCGATGTATTTCCTCAAGCGCGGCGAGAATTACATCGATGTCGCCGGCCAGTCGTTCCGCGACCTGATGCAGGGGCGCCTGCCCGGGATGCCGGGTGAGCATGCGACCATTTCCGATTGGGCCAATCACGTCTCAACCATATTTCCCGAGGTCCGTCTCAAGCGTTATCTCGAAATGCGCGGGGCGGACGGCGGACCATGGCGGCGGCTGCCGGCGCTGCCGGCCTATTGGGCCGGGATTCTTTATGATGATGATGCGCTTGATGCCGCCTGGGACCTGGTCAGACCCTGGAGCGCGCAGGAGCGCCAGCAGTTGCGCGACGCGGTACCGAAGCTCGGTTTTGCCGCGGTGATCGCCGGTCGCGATGTGCTCGACCTCGCTAAGGCAACGATGGCGCTGGCGGAGCAAGGGCTCAGACGCCGCCGCCGGCTCGATCGCGCCGGCAGCGACGAGACCTGCTACCTCCAGCCGATTCAGGAATATATCTCGCGCGGCGTCACGCCGGCCGAGGAGCTGCTCGCAAAATTCGATTCCGAGTGGAATCGCAGCGTGGCGCCTGTCTTCAACGAGTACGCGTATTGAATGGGCAGGGGTTGGCGCGATCTTCTCGCCGGTGCGCGGTACTCGCCTCTCCCAGCCTTCTTCTCTAACATGCATCGGATGCGGGATGCGGCAGGCGGGAGGTCGCGTGTGCGGCGGTGCCAGTTATGTTCCGGCTTGCTGATATGTTCCGGCTTGCTGATTGCACTCATCCTGCCGGGACTGCCGGCGCGGGCGCAAGTCGGCTTCGATCGCCCGGGAGGCGATTACATGGGCTTTCCCCTGCGCTCGGCCGACCCCGCGCTATGCGCCGCGCGTTGCGAGCACGATGTGCGCTGCCGCGCCTGGGGCTTTTCCTATCCCGTCACTGAAAGCGCCAGCGCGGTGTGCTGGCTGAAGTCGAGAGTGCCTCCGCGGGTCGCGGCAGCGTGCTGCGCCTCGGGAGTGCGCGGCACCGGAGTCATCGAACCGCGCACGGGAGCGTTCGAGTTTGGTTTCGACCGGGCGGGAGGAGATTACAGGCAATTCGATACGGCGAGCGAAACCAACGGGAAGAGCTGCAAGCTCGCCTGCGAGGCCGAACCGGGATGCCGCGCCTGGACCTACGTGCGGCCCGGTTATGTTCACACTTCGGCCGTCTGCTACTTGAAGAACCGCGTTACCCGCCCGGTCCGCAAGCCGTGTTGCATCTCCGGAGTGATCAGATAGGCGCCCCGTGTCAACCTGTGCCGCCGACCGTGATGCGCTCCATGCGTAACGTCGGCTGGCCGACGCCGACCGGCACCCCCTGCCCGTTCTTGCCGCAGGTTCCGATCCCGGGATCGAGCACGAGATCATTGCCGATCATGCTGATCCGATTGAGATCGGTCGGTCCGTTGCCGATCAGCATGGCGCCCTTGAGCGGCGCCCGCAGCTTTCCGTCCTCTATCCTATAGGCTTCGGTCACGTTGAAGACGTACTTGCCGGACGTGATATCGACCTGTCCGCCGCCGAAATTCACGGCAAATATGCCATTCTTGACCGACGCGATGATCTCGCCGGGAGCGTGATCACCTGCCAGCATGTAAGTGTTGGTCATGCGCGGCATGGGGGAATACGCATAACTTTGGCGCCGGCCATTGCCGGTCGGCGTCATTCCCATCAGACGAGCGTTCTGGCGATCCTGCATATAACCTACCAGGATGCCGTCCTCGATCAGCACGGTGCGATTGGTCGGCGTACCCTCATCGTCGAAGGAGAGCGAGCCGCGCCTTCTGGCAATCGTGCCATCGTCAACTACGGTCACCCCCTTGGCGGCAACCTGCCGGCCCAGCAAGCCGGCGAAGGCTGAAGTCTTCTTGCGGTTGAAGTCTCCTTCCAGCCCGTGGCCGACAGCTTCATGGAGCATGACCCCCGGCCAGCCGGGCGCCAGCACCACATCCATCTCGCCGGCAGGCGCCGGCACCGCCTCAAGATTGGTCAGCGCCTGGCGCACCGCGTCATCGGCCGCCTCCTGCCAGGCGTTGACGGCCAGAAAGCTCGCAAACCCTTCCCGGCCGCCATAGCCATGACTGCCGGACTCCTGGCGTTCGCCCTCGCCCACGACGACAGATACGTTGACCCGCACCAGCGGACGGATGTCACGGAAGCTCTCACCGTCGACGCGCAGGATCTCGATCAACTGCCAGCTCGCACCGAAAGATATGGAGACCTGGCGCACGCGCGGATCCTTCGCCCGCGCATAGGTGTCGATGGCTTCCAGAAGCTTGATCTTGGTCTCGAAGGACGGCTCCGCAAGCGGATTATCGTCGCCATAAAGGCGCGTATTGGTGTGCGGCGGCGGCGCGGCATAGTGTCCCGAGTATCCGCCCTTAACTGCCCGCACGGCGTCCGCGGCCCGCGCAAGCGCGGCTTCCGACAACTCCGATGAATGGGCGTAGCCTACCGCGTCGTCCTTGACTGCACGCAGGCCAAAGCCCTGGTCCGTGTTGTAGGTTGCCTGCTTGAGCCGGCCGTTATCGAAGACCAGCGCCTCCGACTGGGAATATTCCAGATAGAGCTCACCGTCGTCGGCACCTTCCAGGCCGTGCGCGAGTTGGCGGCGCGCGTTGCCCCGATCAAGCCCGGCGCGTTCGAAGAGCGACGTGGTGGGTGAGCCCATCATGAAATCCGAATGCGAACCTGCGTGCCCGGAACATAGTCGTCCGCGCCTTCGGTTGCGAGAGGCTTTGGGGCGGGGTGGGCATTCCCACTGAAGCGAGGCAGCAGCGCCTTTTCGCGTGTCTGCGACACACCATGCCTTATCCGAAGGTGACGGGCCGTGGAGGGGCAGCGCCAGCGTCGCCCTCCTAGGAACGCTCTCAGGAAGGATGTTCCTGGCTCACGTCAGCTGCGCTGCACCGCGGAGCGCCTTCACGACAATTTGTCGAAACCTTCGCCGAACCCCTTGAGGCTCATTGGAAAGCCGATGCCCTCTTCGGGGGTCTGGAAAATGATGAAAGTCGCGGTCTGGCCCGTGCGCAACTGCTTGAGCAGGTTGTCGTCCATCACCACCTCGGCGACGCACCCGTTTGGCAAGCAGCGGACGAAGCCGGCACGGCCAACATCGACCTGGTCGATCTTGAGCCCCAGACCGGAGGGCAGCAGCACGCCGACCGGCGCGACAACCCGCATCAACCGCGATTTGTGGTCGGCGGTTTTGAGAACAATGACGGTAAGCCCCACATTGGCGCGGTCTTCCGCGGTGACACTCTGGATCAGGGCGCACTGCTCGGCTTGAGCGCCGGGCGGTGTGTCGCAACGCACTTGCCAGTCACTATGGACAGATTTGACTGCCCCCTGCGCCGCCGCCTGATTGGCGCAGACACCCAAAGCCGCGAGCATGATGGCGACAGCCAGCAAGAGCGGCCCTGCCGCGCGCGCGGACATTCCTCGAGCGAATGAAAGCATCCCCGTTCCCCCAACCGTCCCAAGCCGCGCAGCAACCCGGCTCGGCCTTACACCGGTCGGCCGACGGACCGGCTTGCGCACCATGGTGCAATCGACGTGTCAAGGATTCCTAAAGCAGCGCATTATGGCCGAAAGAGGGTGTCAAAAGCGCCTTTCCGGCGCGATCCATCGGCATATCCCGGTCCCCGCCGAGCCTCATGGAAGCATTGCGACTGGCCTGGAATTGTGGTTTGAGAAGCGTGGGATTCTTCCGGCGGTCAGGCCCCGCGAATGCGGAAGCGGGTCTCCAGCGGACCCTGAGATCGGCCGGTGCGACGCCTCCCCGCTCCGGGTCTTGGAGCGCCACGCTATCGGCGCGCGGAGCGCCGTCATTCGAAGGAGCAATACGCAAGATGCCCGTGCGCAAGCGTTCGGCTGCGTTGGCGATCATGGTCTGCGCGCTCTTGGCTCTGGTCGGTGCGGGTGCGGCAATGGCCGGGCTCGGCCAGCCTTCGCCCTGGCAGTTCGGCCTGCAGCAGTCGGCCACCCCGGTGATGGACAACATCGTCTGGTTCCATGATTTCCTGCTCTATATCATCACTGCAATCGCAGGCTTCGTGCTGCTGCTGCTGCTCATCGTGATTGTGCGCTTCAACGCGCGCAGTCATCCGACACCCTCGCGAACGACCCACAACACGCTGCTCGAAGTCGCCTGGACCACCATCCCGATCATGATTCTGCTCGTGATCGCCGTCCCTTCATTCAAGCTCCTGTTCTTCCAGCTCATTCCTCCGCCGGCGGAGCTGACGGTCAAAGCCACCGGCAAGCAGTGGTATTGGACCTACAGCTATCCCGACAACGGCGGGTTCGAGTTTGATTCGGCGCTGGTCAAGGACGAGAACCTCAAGCAGGATCAGCCGCGCCTGCTGGCGGCCGACACCGAAATGGTGGTGCCGGTCAACAAGAATGTGCTCGTGCTGACCACCGGCGCGGATGTGATCCATTCCTTCGCGGTGCCCTCGTTCGGCATCAAGATCGATGCCATCCCGGGCAGGATCAACGAGACCTGGTTCAAGGCCACGCGCGAAGGGCTCTATTACGGCCAGTGCTCGGAGCTGTGCGGCCGGGATCACGCCTTCATGCCCATCAACGTGCGCGTGGTAAGCGAGCAGGCGTTCGCGACCTGGGTCGCGGACGCCAAGAAGAAATACGCGATGAAGGACAACGCGAAGATCAATCTTGCGGCGGTGCAACCGGGACCCTAGCCCCGCTTGCCCGCAGCGAGCGGGCGGTAATGATTCGTAAGGATTCGAGGCATGGCAGTCACGACCAAAGCCCACGGTGAGGCCCACCACGATCACCCGTACGGCTGGCGGCGCTTTCTCTACTCGACCAACCACAAGGACATCGGCACGATGTACCTGGTGTTCGCGCTGCTTGGCGGCGTGGTCGGCGGCGCGCTGTCGATCGGCATGCGGCTGGAGCTGATGCACCCGGGGCTGCAGTTCTTTCACCCCCACACCTTCAACGTGCTCACCACCGCGCACGGGCTGATCATGATCTTCTTCATGGTCATGCCGGCCATGATCGGCGGCTTCGGCAACTGGATGGTGCCGCTGATGATCGGAGCGCCCGACATGGCGTTCCCGCGCATGAACAACATCTCGTTCTGGCTGCTGCCGGCATCGTTCTCGCTGCTGAT